>Ga0182015_10006922_pt1 | contig 11206 bp, 14 predicted proteins | sample 712P3MmetaG_FD_120478 | JGI IMG/M metagenome (GOLD analysis project Ga0182015, IMG submission 120478) | Permafrost microbial communities from Stordalen Mire, Sweden - 712P3M metaG | ecosystem: Environmental > Terrestrial > Soil > Wetlands > Permafrost | place: Sweden: Stordalen | collected...
CAGCATGTTGCTGATCGCCTGCTGAGCGGTTGTCTTCCCCGGGCTTCCGCCTACGTAGTAGTGCTGCGTGATGTCTGCTATCCGGCCGGAGTCCCTTTCATCGCCGGCGAATCGTTCAGTCCACGACACGCCGTTTTCAGGGTCGGGGGTGTAGGTCAGCGGGCTGTAGGCCCCGGTGTCTGGCCCGGCCAGCGGCGCCCCGGGCGCCGCGTCCCCGACCGCGTCGGCGAAGCTCCGCCAGCTGGTCAGGTAGGACGTGTACGCACTGCCCGGCACCCCCGGGATCTCCTCGTAGATCGCCGGGTCAAGCGGATGGCCCCCGAAGGTATGAAATGCATGCCAGTCCGGCTCATTCCCGATGGCGAAGCTGGCCACATTCTCCCGGTAGTGATGCCAGATATACCCGGCGGCCTGGGCATTGACCGACTTCAGGTCACTGACTGGCCTTGCGCTGGGGCTCAGCAGGCGGAGTGTGTAGATGACTTTCACCCCGGCCACGGCGGCAAAGGCGAATAGGTTGTCGATTCCGGTGAAGCCGTCGCTGCCGGTGCCCGCGGGGATAAAATCATCGACCGAGCCGCCGCCGATCCGCAGGTTGCGCAGGCCCAGATTGCGGAAGAGGGCGACCAGCGAGTTGTTCGCCGGGCTGAACAGGTAGCCTGCCACCCCGGCGTTACCGGGATTGAGCGGTCCCCGCTCGAAACTCAGCCCGGCGAAATCGGCCGGGACTACCGGCCCGGGATGCCCGGCGTCAATGGTGATCGTAATGGGATAGGTGCCCGGCCGGGCGTACCGTGACCCGGCGCTCCGGTAACGCCGGGCGCCCCCATGCAGGCGGGAGGACAGCGGCACCCTCACTCGGGCCGTGGCGGGCACGAAGGCGTGCCATGGCACGCTGTCAGCAGCATGACCAGGTGATGCCCAGTCGCTGGAGCGGCCTAACCGCCAATCACGAGCATCGTCCCTGGCGCCGGTATCCTCTTGCCCCGCGCGACGGTCACCTGGCCGGTCCAGCGTGACTTTCGCCTTGGCCGCGCGGGTCTTTCGCCTCTGCCCGGGAGCGCCGCGGCAGAGGATCGTCGTCGCTATATCCCCTAGAGAAGCGAGATGGTCATGCGAGCTCTTGTTTACCATGGTCCGGGCATGAAGGCCTGGGAGGATGTGCCGAAGCCGGGAATCATCGCGGATACGGACGCGATTGTGCGGGTGGATGCGACGACGATTTGCGGTACGGATCTTCATATTCTTAAAGGTGACGTCCCGGTCGTGACTGACGGGCGGATCCTCGGCCATGAGGCGGTCGGGACCGTCGAGTCAGTCGGCAGCGGCGTGAAGACGGTGAAGGCCGGTGACCGCGTTCTGGTCTCGTGCGTGTCGGTATGCGGCACCTGCCGGTTCTGCCGGGAGGGCCGCAGCGGGCAGTGCCTGGGCGGCGGGGGCTGGATCCTGGGCTACAAGATCGACGGCACCCAGGCCGAGTATGTCCGGGTGCCGTTCGCCGACAACTCGACCTACCCGGTGCCGGACGGCGCTGCTGATGAGGACATCCTGATGCTGGCGGACATCCTGCCGACCGGCTATGAGGTCGGTGTCCTGAACGGCGGCGTGCGTCCGGGTGATGTCGTCGCCGTGGTCGGTGCCGGGCCGGTCGGACTGTCCGCGATCATGGGAGCCAGCCTGTTCAGCCCGAGCCACATCGTCGCGATCGACCTGGCGGACTCCAGGCTGGAGGCGGCGAAGCGGTTCGGCGCGGATGTCACCGTGAACAACGGCCGCCAGGATCCGCTCGAGGTGGTCCGGTCGCTGACCGGCGGCCTGGGCGCGGACGTGGCAATCGAGGCGGTCGGGGTGCCTGCCACCTTCGAGCTGGCCGTTGCATTGTCCCGGCCAGGCGGGCGGATCGCCAACATCGGCGTGCACGGCGAGCCTGCGACCCTGCACCTGGAAGAGCAGTGGATCAGGAACATCACCATCACGACGGGCCTGGTCGACGCGTACTCCACGCCGACGCTGCTCCGGCTGCTCGCCAGCGGTCACATCGACGCCGGCCGGTTCATCACCCACCACTTCACGCTCGATGAGTTCGACAAGGCCTACGACGCGTTCGCCCGGGCAGCCGACACGGGCGCACTCAAGGTCGTCCTGAGCCGCGCACCCTAGCGCGACGCGCGGTACCTGCGCTGCCGCCCGGCAGGCGGATTCATCCGCCTGCCGGGCGGCAGCTATCCCGTGGTTGCAGCGTCGCCGGCGGCCACATCGGCCACATCATTCACCGCGGCTCCGATCCGCTCGTGGCCGTTCCCGGCAATGCTTCCGTCGCGGAATCGGCGAACACCAGCATGCCGCTGGTCTGGGTTCGCTCATTGCGGCAGCAGCGGCATTGCCGCTCTTACTGGTTCGTCAACTTTGCCGGACGTGCCGGCCGGTGATCCGCGTGGGGATAATGCGAACGAAGAGTTCCCTGGTTCCGCCGGCCCATGGTTCGACGCCCGCATCGAGGACCGATGCGCGCTCGGCGGCGGATTCCACATGATGCGCTGAGCCCTGGACCAGAACGCTCCACCCTTCGCGTGCGGCGGGGCTGATGTCGTCGATCTCGAAGGCGACCTTGAATTCGGCGCCTTGTATTCCGGTGCGGAGGTCCTCATCGACGGAGCTGTCATGCGCGGTACGGAACACGATGGTTCCCTGGTGCAGCTTGTAGTTGACCGGAAGCACGGTCGGCCCGAACCGGCCGGTGTAGGCCAGCCGCCCGACGCCGCCCGGCGAGATCAGCTGCAGGCATTCCGCCTCGCTCAGCCGCTCCGGTCCGTCGGCCGCTGGCTGTGCATCGTGTCCCGGCAGCGGGCTGGCCGGACTATTACTCAGGTCTCCTGTCTTGCGGTCGGGCATCAGCGGTCCTTTGTATCTGGGCGGCAGGATACGGCTCAAAAGAATCTGCAGCGCCTGTGCTGCCTGGTCACGGTCGGCGCAGACGGGCTTAGCGAGCAAGGGCCGCCACTCCAGCTGCCGGGCCCAAGACCTCGATTCACAGTATGCGCTCCGGATCAGCCGTCTGCTCCCTGCTGGCGGGATCATGAGGGCCGGTGGTTTCGGGCGGTGCCGGCGATGTCCGGGGTGGACAGCGGGCCCATCTGCTGGAGGTACTCCTCCGTGGGCTAGCCAGCGCGAACCGCGTGTGCCTGGACCGCTGGCCGGCCGACGCGGTCAGCAGCGCGAACCGGGGCAGCACCGCGGTGACGGTGACATCCGGGCCGGCGCGTCTCGCCTCGTCCTGGGCGTACCCCGTGATGAGGTGCTGAGCGCCCTTCGCGCCGGCGTACCCACGGCTGAGCGGTGACCCGGCAAGCGCGGCGCGCTGCTGACCACGACCACCCTGCTGCCGGGCCGCAGCGGCTTGAGCAGGGCCTCGCGCAGCCAGTGGAACGTGAATGCTGCGGGCGACCGGAGCGCCCGCAGTTTGACGCAACTGATCGGTTGCTATAATGTGGCAACCAATCAGTTGCTACTTGTTGGAGGCTGTCATGGGATTCCCCGATCGCATCGAGCGGGTCGTCGAGATCGCCCACCCGCCGGCCAAGGTGTGGACTGCGCTCACCACGGCCGAGGGTCTGGGCAGCTGGTTCGGCAACCAGGCGACGATCGACCTGCGCCCGGGCGGGTCGGCCCAGATGACGTGGACCGGCGGCCACACCGCCGACATGCGGGTCGAACGGGTCGACGAGCCGACGGTGTTCGGCTTCACCTGGCACATCTACGGCCTGCCCGATGACGATCCGCGCCGCACCTATGTCGAGTTCACGCTCGAGCCGGTCGGCGCGGGCACGCGGCTGACCGTGGTCGAAACCGGCTTCGCTCAGTTGCCGGAAGACGCCCACCGGGAGGCGCACGACGGCAACACTCGGGGTTGGGCGAGCGAGCTAGGCGAGCTGGCCGGCTACCTCGATGCCGCCTGACATCGAGGCGATCGCCGAACAGGTCTTCGTCGCACTGGCCGACCCGAGCCGGCGCACCATCCTGGCCGCGCTGGCGTCGGGTGGTCCCGCTACGGCCACGGACCTGTCCGGTCGCCTGCCGATCACCCGGCAGGCAATCGCCAAGCACCTGGCCCTGCTCGCCGAGGCGGGCCTGGTGACGGCCGAACCGGGGGAGCGGCGCCGGGTGCGATACCGGCTCCGCTCCGCCCCGATGCAAGTGGCGCAACAGTTCCTGGCCGCGCTGGCCCGCGACTGGGACGGCCCGCTCGACGCGTTGAGGGGCCACCTCAACCGGTGAGCTCGCCATGGTCCCCGCCTAGAAGCTCACCATGGTCCCCGCCTAGAAGACGGACGTTCCGACGACCTCGGTGAAGGCATGGCCACCAATCCCGCACGCAACATGAGGCCGGAGCAATTCTCGCGCAAATATGAAACTGGAAGGCGGACATCACAATGAAGACACCCCCGATCGTGTCACCGCAGGAGTGGGAGGCTGCGCGCCAGCAGCTGCTGGTGAAGGAGAAGGAGCTGACCCGCGCCCGTGACGCGCTGGCCGCAGATCGCCGGCGGATGCCGTGGCTGGCGGTGGAGAAGGAGTATGAGTTCGGCGGACCTGAGGGTAAGGCGAGCCTGCTTGACCTGTTCGAGGGCCGCCGTCAGCTGATCATCTACCGCGCCTTCTTCGAACCCGGCGTGTCCGGCTGGCCCGACCATGCCTGCCCCGGCTGCTCCCTGGTAGCCGACCAGGTCGCCCACGTCGCCCATCTGAACGCCCGCGACACCACTCTCGCCTTCGCCTCGCGCGCGCCGCAGCAAGACATCGAGCGCGTGAAGGCGCGGATGGGCTGGAAGATGCCCTGGTACACCATGACCGACGGCTTCGATACCGACTTCGGCGTGGACGAATGGCACGGCACGAACGCGTTCATCCGCGACGGCGACACCGTGTTCCGCACCTACTTCATCAACAACCGCGGCGACGAGGCAATGGGGGGCACCTGGAGCTACCTCGACCTCACCGCGCTCGGACGGCAAGAGGAGTGGGAGGACTCGCCCGACGGCTATCCCCAGACCCCGCCGTACGCCTGGTGGAACTGGCACGACGAATACGGCGAGTTTCCCCGTCACGACACCCACGACGCAGGCTCGTGATGGTCACGGCGCTGGCGGCCAGATGGCTGCTCACCGCCGTCTTCGCCGCCGCCGGGCTGGGGTCGCTCCCGGTCCTGTGGCGGGCGGCCACGGCGCGGGCAGCGGACTGGGTCTCCGATGTCTGCCACGTGCTGATGAGCGCGGCTCTGATCGCCATGACCTGGCGATCAGGGCCCGCCCGGGCACTGTGGTTGCAGGCGGCCTTGTTCGGCTGCGCCGTGATCTGGTTCGGGCTGGCCAGCACCAGTGCAACGGCGCGGACCTGGCCGACCAGCCTGCCTGGCGCCCATCATGCGCTGATGGCCGGCGCCATGATCTGGATGATCACCGCCATGCCCGCGGATATGCGCATGGCGCCGGCCGGGACTGCCCGCACTGCCATGCCCGCCATGTCCCATCCCTCCGTGCCCGCCGCGGTGCTGGCCGTCAGCGTCCTGCTCGCGGCCTACTTCGGGCTAGCCGCCATCTCGTGGTTCGTCCGGGCCATCGGTCCAGGGCGACGCGTGAACGGCACGGCCGCAGCCGGCCACGCTGCCATGAGTGCTGGCATGGCGGCGATGCTGCTAGCGATGCTGTGACCAGAAGGTCAGCGAGCCGAATCCACCCAGAAGCCGCCCGCGCCCGAGACGCCGCCTGTGCATTCCTGCGGTCCCGGCTTCCGCGCCAGAGCTGGATACCCTCGGCGCCCGCCTTGGACACTCCGGCCGGAAACGGCACGGACTCCGAGGCGCACGGACCTGCGTGCGATGTGGCGGGCCTGCTACGGATCGGCTGATCCCCGGTTAGGCGGCTCGGGTTCTTTGGCGGATCCTGCGTCAGCCCCTGCGGGTGAGGCAGGGCTGGCTTACTGGTCGAGTTGCGCTGGGGCGAGGCGGAGGCCGGCTCTTTGGGCTCCGGTGTGCAGGCGCCGGTCCCAGGCTGCGACGACAAGTTCCGGGTCGCCGATGGCCAGTGCGCTGGCGAGGTGGACGGCATCCCCGCCCCTGAGCGCGTGCACCCGGGCCAGCTGGCCGGCGTGCTGCGCTACGGCTGTGGTGAGCTCGACTGGGCGGGTGGCGGCCCAGTAGCCGGTCCAGGCCTGCTCGGCCGTTTCGAGATCATGGGCGCTGAGGTCGTGGTTGCGGGCGGCCGCGGCGAGCGCGGCACGGACCTCGGGATAGGCCAGGCGGCTCGCGACCGCGGCGTCGCATGCGTCCCACAGTTCGGCGGCGAGGTCGCTGCCTGCTTCCTCGGCCAGCAGTTTCACGAAGGCGCTGGAGTCGAAGTAGACGAGCGGCACCCTCTCAGCGCCGCTGTTCGGTGACGATGTCAGCCAGGGGCCGGCGCGGGCGCGGGCGGGCGCGCCCTGCTGCCGTGGGGCGCTGGGCTGCCGCGGGCCGCCCGATCACTCCGTCGGCTGCCAGCCGCTCGAGCGTGGCCGTGGCGGTCAGGCCGAGCAGCCTGGCGACGGGGACCCCGCGGTCGGTGATCACGATTTCGTCCCCTCCGCGTGCTCGTTCGAGCCACTCGCTGAGGTGTGCCCGCAGGTCGGTGACAGCTACATCCATACATCAATCGTACACTCCGGATATTATCAATCTGTACATGCATCTCGGCGCTACTGAGCCGCCCTCACGGCCGTCCGTACCGAGCGCCAGCGCGGGCACGCGGTCTTGATGCCCGTTGCCCGCCAGGGCACTGGCGTCAGGAGGCATCGGGCGCGGCGGCGTGAGCGAGCAGCGTCCGGAAGGCCAGACGGCCGGATCGGTTCTGCCCTACCGTCTGGGTATGCCTGCCAGGAACCTGCCCACGCCCCAGGACGCGGCCACCGCCCGCCGGATCCTGCTCGGCGGGCTCGCGCAGGGTACTGAGGTAGCCAGGCTGGCGGGCGAGCTAGCGCCGCTGCATCCCCGGGACAACACCTTCCCCGGCGAGGTCCTCCTCGGTGTCGCCGCCGACGCGCTGGACTGGTGCGGGGCCAGCCGCGCCGACCCGCTGGCCCTGGAAGGGATGCGGGAGCGGTTCCTGCCCGAGTGCGCCTTCCGCGGCCGGCAGAACAAGAAGCTTCAGTTCGCGATCCTGGCAGCGGCGGCGCTGAGCGGCGGAGCGGAGCCGGACTTGCTTGACGAGGTCGCCTGGTGGCAGACCGATGACTTCTGGCAGTACGCCCTGTACGCGGCGGTCGCTTATATCCGCGCCGCCGCTGGCCGAGTCGGCGTGCCGGTGCGCCAGGAACTGGCCAAGCGCGAGGCCCGCGGCCCGAATGAGCCTTGATGCACCGTCGGCGCGCAGCGGACCGACCCGGTCGAGGTCGTGGGAGATCCTGCCAGACACGCCGCTGCCGTACTGGGGCTGGGGCGATATTCCCGACCAGTACCGGCGCCGCTGGGACGACGACGACGGCGAGTCACCTCAGCCCAGGAACGCTGGGCTCGCTGACCTTCCACCGCTCCGGCCTCACTGGGGCCCGGCAGCCGCCGGCCGTCACGATGGGCGTGAATTAGGCCAGGGCCAGGACAATGGCGTGCAAGGCCAGGCCCACGCCGGCCCCGACCACTGTGCCGTTGATGCGGATGAACTGCAGATCGGGGCCTAGCAGCAGCTCCAGCTGGCTCGATGTCTGTGCGGCGTCCCACCGCTGGATAGTTCCCGTGACAAGGCCAGCGAGCTCGTCGTGGAACTGATCGGCGAGTGCCCTGGCTCCTGACTCGACCACGCGCTCGAGGCCCTGCTGGAGGCGGCGGTCTGATCCGAGGCGCCGGCCGGCCGCCGCCAGCGCACCGGCCAGCCGGCGGCGCAGCTCAGACCCCGGGTCGGCCGCCTGGGTCCGGAGCGTGTCCTTGGCCTGCTTCCACAGCGCGGAGGACCAGTCCCGCAGGCCGGGGCTAGCCAGAACATCGCGTTTGAGGCGCTCTCCGCGCTCGCGCAGCTCGGGGGATGTTTCGAGGCGGTCGGGAAGCCCGGCGATCCACTCCTCGAACTGATGCCGGGACTCGTCGTCGGGATCGGCCGCCATCGCCACCAGCCGATGGCGCAGGCGGGTGTACAGACGGTCGAAGACCCGCCGGTAAACCGCGTCGGGCACCCAGCGGGGTGACTCGGCCTCAAACAGCTCGCGAAACTCGGTGTAATGATCGGCGAGGTAGCGATCGGCACCGGACACGATGGCGTTGAACAGCCCGGCGTGGTGGCCTCCCGCGATGATGACCCGCAAGGCCCGCCCAGCCAGCGGCGCCACCTCGACGGCGTCTGCCGCCCGGGTCAGTTCAGCCGTGAGCACGCGCTGGACATCCTCATCGCGGAGAGCCTCGGCCACCGTGACCACCAGATCCGCGGCGTGGCCGGCCAGGCCCGCCGCGCTGGCCTCGCCGGCCAGCCAGGCGGCCAGGCGGGGAACGAGCCGGGTGGAGCGGATCCGCTCGGCAAGAACATCGGCGTTGAGGAAGTTCTCCTGCACGAACTGGCCCAGAGTGGCGGCGAACTGATCCTTGCGCTCGACGATCAGCGCAGTGTGCGGTATCGGCAGGCCAAGAGGACGGCGGAACAGAGCCGTCACCGCGAACCAGTCCGCAACGCCTCCGACCATGGCCGCCTCGGCGCCGGCCTGCACGTAGCCAGGCAGAGTCCCGTGAACGCCGGCCACAGTCACGGCCACGAACACAACCGTCACCCCTGCGAGGACAGCGGTAGCCCGCCGGCGCGCGGCGGCCAGCCGGCGCGCCCGCAATTCCGGCGACTCGCGGCCGAGCGCGGATACCGGTGAAGCGGACGCCGTCGCGGCAGGTTCCATCTGGCAGCCCCCGGTCAGCCCGCGGCACAGGGCAGAAATCCGCAGCCGCGTCAGGCGAGCAGTCCTATCGGCACGTCAGCATCAGTCTCGCAGGATCTGCATGATCACTCGCGCCACGATCACGACGGAAAACAATCCGATCCGGCCGGCCGTGACCAGGCCCACAGCCCGGCTGATGCCATCGCCAGCTCAGGTCAGCCAGATCAGAGCACCCAGGATCGACCTGCGTACACGGGTCGGCATAGATGTCCTCGCGGTCGAGCTTCGTCGCACCGAGCGCCAGGACGCGCGGGCCGGGGGAGGCCAGTCTTCCGATCATGGCCGCCATGGTGCCACCTGGCGCGGCGATTGGGCACCCGCGACCTACTGCTTTCGTGGCCGGCTTACCGCTCACGGCGCCGTCGCCGCGATCTAGCGAACGTTGCTGCCGGCCTGGCTGGAGGTAGCTGCCGCCAATGACCGCGGCCAAGATCGTTCCGTACATTTTCCGGCCCGTAGGGTGTCGGTGTGGATGAGCTGCTAATTGCCCGCCCCGGCTGGCTCGACTGGAGCTGGGCGCTGACTGTGGTGGATCAAGAGGTCCGCGTGGCCGGTGAGGAGATCCGTCCCGCCGATGGCGTAATCGCCACGCCATACCAGCTAGCGGATGGACCGTTGGTTGTGACCGTGCGCGCTCGCGGCGGCCAGTTGGCGGTGACGCCTTCGGTACCCGCGTTGGGGGAGGTTGTGGCGCGCCGGTTTCACCTGGACCTCGACGAAGAAGCGGTGTCGAGGGTACTTGACAGGGCTGGGCTTCCCGGTGTGCTGGGACCGGGCAGCTGGGTGCGACGGCCCGCCGCATCCGCGCTCTGGCCTTACTGCCTGATCTTCCTGTGCGGCGGAGACCCTGACTCGGGCCCGGTCAGTCGGATTTTTGCCGAGCTAGGGGAGGCGAGCGGGCATCTGCAGATCCCGCCGGAGCCTGGCGATCTGCTAACCGCAGGAGAACAGCGGTTGATCGCCTATGGCATCTCACCGCACCGAGTGGCGAACGTGCTCGGGCTAGCGCGGGCATTTGCGACGAACCCGGAGAGTTACGACGAGGTGGCGCTGCGGGCGCTCCCGGCAGCCGAGGCGGTCGCGCGGGTTGCTAAGTTGCCGCATATAGGCCCGACGCGAGCTAGGACAATCGCGTCCACCGCGCTCGGCCACGACGACGTGCTTCCCGACCTGGCACGACAAGATGAGCAAATGCGCCGCAGGCTGCGCCGAAGCTGGTCCCAAGTGCGAGCCAGTGCTCGCCTTGCCGCGCCCTTCCGCAGCATTCTGGGCGACACGTTGCTGGAGTTGCTTTCGTAATAGCGTTCTCTAGCCGGGCGGGACCGTCGGTCTTCTGGCGCAGGTTGCCTGCCTGCCACCCTTCGGAGGTTGCCCCACCGTGTGGGTCATCCTGCCCGTGTTCCTTTCCCAAAGGGAGGTGGCCGTGTCCGCACTCGAGCTGACGTTCCAGCTGCTCGGCGGGAAGCAGGCCGCCGAGCACGCTGACGAGCTGCAAGCCCTGCACGCTGAGGTGTACGCGGAGCCGCCGTACGGGCGTGACGATGACGCCGGGGTGTTCGCGGGCCGGTTCAAGGTGCAGTGCCGCCAGCCGGGCTTCGCCTTGGCCGAGGCCCGCCATGGTGGCTACCTGGTCGGTTACGCGTGCGGGATACCGCTGCGCCCCTCCACCTCCTGGTGGCGGAACTTGACTACCGTGCTGCCAGAGGAGGTCACCACCGAGCATCAAGACCGCACTTTCGCGCTGGCCGACCTGCTGGTGCGCGCGCCCTGGCGGCGGCAGGGCATCGCCCAGGCACTGCATGACCTCATCCTCGCCGGGCGGCCCGAGGAACGGGCGACGCTAACTGTCCTGCCCGCAGCGACCCCGGCGCAGAGCGCCTTCCGCTCCTGGGGCTGGCGCAAGGTCGCCCGAACCCGCACTGGCCCGGGCTCGCCCGTCTGTGATGTGCTACTGGTCAGTCTCCCGGTCAGCAAGCCGTAACATCTGGCGGCTACGCTCCAGCCCCGCGCAGAAGTGCGCAACCGGTGAATAGGCCGCGAAGCGGCCCGCCTGTCGGCGGATGTCGCCGGGCGTGATGGCGGCAAAGGGCATCAGCTCCACCGAGCCGCCTCGATCTGCACGGGACCGATACGATACCGGCCCCGCGCAGCGACGAGAAGCTGGCCGTGGAGGTCGCCGACCGGCTCGACGTCGGGATGGCCTGGGTCAACACTGCCGAACTCGGCGGCCCGGAGCTGCCTTTTGGCGGCACTAAGCGATCCGGTGTCG
>Ga0182015_10006923_pt1 | contig 11205 bp, 14 predicted proteins | sample 712P3MmetaG_FD_120478 | JGI IMG/M metagenome (GOLD analysis project Ga0182015, IMG submission 120478) | Permafrost microbial communities from Stordalen Mire, Sweden - 712P3M metaG | ecosystem: Environmental > Terrestrial > Soil > Wetlands > Permafrost | place: Sweden: Stordalen | collected...
GCGCACTTTGTGCCGGATGAAGATCTGACTGCGGATTTTTATTTAATGGCCTGTGAGCGGCTGGAAACGGCGGGAGTGGGGCAGTACGAGATCTCGAATTTTGCGCGCCCGGGATACGAGTCGAGGCACAATTTGAAATATTGGACGCGACAGCCGTATTTGGGATTTGGCGTGGACGCGCACTCGATGATGCCGGGATTAAACGGCGATGCGCTGCGACTTTCTACTCCGGATTCACTGGAGGCCTATATAGCGGGCGGGTCGCTGAAGAGCGTGGGGATTTCGTCTGAGGAGGCGCTGGAAGAGACATTCTTTTTAGGTCTGCGGCTGAATTGTGGAGTTGATTTGCGGCAGGTGAGGGCGACGTTTGGTGAAGATGCCATTGCACAGTCTACCGAGAGCATTGCCGGCTTTGTCGAGGCGGGATTGATGGAGAGAGAGGAAGACGTGATTCGCCTCACGCCACGGGGCCGGCTTCTCTCCAACGAGGTATTTGAGCGGTTCATTTCGTCGCGAACCAGCACAGTTCCTGCTCGATGAAAAAACCGGTCGTAACTTCCGCTGCCGCTATCGCTATGTTCTAATCAAATGTTTTGTATTTGCCGCGCGAGGACGGAATCCCCGATGCGGCTGCGCGTATTCAACCGGAGGGGTCTTGGATTTTCAACTGAATGAAGAACAGCTGCAGCTGAAGAAGAGCGTGCGCGAGTTTGCGGAACGTGAGATTGCACCTAACGTCATGAAGTGGGATGAGGCGGGAGAATTTCCGCTGGCCCCGATCAAGGAACTGGGCAAGCTCGGCCTCCTGGGCATCGTTTTTCCTACGGAATACGGCGGTGCGGGCATGGGATACATCGAATATGTAACCGCCATCGAAGAGCTTTCGCGTGTGGACGGTTCGGTGGGCATTATCGTGGCGGCGCACACCTCGCTGTGCTCGAACCATATTTTTATCGCTGGTACGGAGGAGCAGAAAAAGAAGTACGTCAGCAAACTGGCGACTGGTGAACACATTGGCGCATGGGGTCTCACCGAACCATCTTCCGGTTCGGATGCCGGCAGTGCGCGAATGACGGCGGTGCGCAAGGGAAACAACTGGGTGCTGAACGGCACCAAAACTTTTTGTACCAATGGGCACTATGCCGACGTGTTGGTTGTAATTGCTGTGACAGATCGCGCTGCACACACGCATGGGTTGTCGGCATTCATTGTAGAAAAGGGCGCGAAGGGATTTCGTCCGGGCAAGAAAGAAAATAAGCTGGGGCTGCGAGCGAGCGATACGGCGGAGTTGATCTTTGAGGATTGTGTCATTCCTGCAGAAAATCTTCTGGGTAAAGAAGGCGCCGGCTTTATTGACGCCATGCGGGTGCTGGACGGTGGACGCATTTCGATCGCGGCACTGTCGCTGGGCATGGCGGAAGGCGCATACGAGGCCGCGCTGAAGTATTCCAAGCAACGGAAACAATTCGGCAAAGCGATCAGCGAATTCCAGGCGATTCAGTGGAAGCTGGCAGATATGGCGACGGAGATCGAGGCGGCGAAGCTGTTGACATTTCGGGCTGCATCCATGAAGGACGCGGGGTCGAAGAGTACGCTGGAGTCGTCCATGGCAAAGCTGTATGCCAGCGAAGTGGCCGTGCGGTGCGCCAACGAGGGCGTGCAGATCCACGGCGGATACGGCTTCATCAAAGATTATCCCGCGGAGAAGTTCTATCGCGACGTGAAGCTCTGCACCATCGGCGAAGGGACGAGCGAAGTGCAGCGGTTAGTGATTGCGCGGCAGCTGCTCAAGGACTAAGAGCCTATGAAAGAAAAAAAGAAGGAACTGGAAGAGATTTCCGCTGCGGTCGCGCGTTATTACGACTCGCTTACCGACGAGGAATTGCCGAAGACCGGGCATGGGGCGAGTTCGCGGCGTTGCAGTTTCCAGCCGTAGGGTAGCTCTGCGACCTGGTCACGGCTGGCTAGACGCAATCCGGCGACCCCCTTGCCTTACGTTTCGACGTGCGTTCTGCATTAAACTGATTGTTTGAGCCTCGACTTCCAACTATTTATTAAGCAACTACGCTCCGGCGATACGCGGACTTTGGCTCGCGCTATCAGCATGGTCGAGAACCGCTCGCCCGGCTGGGCCGAACTGCTGAAAGCGTTGTTCCCGCAAACAGGCCACACACGCATTCTAGGTCTCACTGGCGCGCCCGGGGCGGGCAAGAGCACATTGGTTGATCAACTGGCCAAGCATTATCGCAAAGAAAATCGCACGGTCGGAATCATCGCAGTCGATCCCACTAGTCCGTATACCGGCGGGGCGATTCTGGGCGATCGCATTCGCATGCAGGATCATTTTTCTGATCCCGGGATTTACATTCGCAGCATGGCCACGCGTGGTTCTCTGGGCGGTCTGGCGCGAACCACGGCTGATGTGACCACGGTGATGGATGCTTCCGGGCGCGACTTGATCATGATCGAAACCGTCGGCGTGGGGCAGGATGAAGTTGATATCGTCAGGCTGGCCGATATCACTGTCGTAATTCTCGTCCCCGGCATGGGCGATGATGTGCAGAGCATCAAGGCCGGTATCATGGAGATTGCCGACATTTTTGTGATTAACAAAAGTGATCGCGAGGGCGCTGAGCGAGTAGAGCGCGAGATCCGAGCCCTGCAGTCGCTGGCCACTCGAAGCGATCACTGGACTCCGCCGATCGTGAAAACGGTGGCCAGCGACGGGACTGGAATTAGCGAACTGGTCGCGGCCATTGCCGAATACGAGGCCTATCTGAAGAAAGAAAATCTGGTACTGCAGCACAACATTGAAAATTGGCGGGAACGGCTGATCGAGATGCTGCGCGACGCGCTGCTGGAAAAGGCTCGCGAACACATGGAAGATGGCAATGTGGCGCGCTACGCGGCGGAAGTGGCCGAGCACAGACGCGATCCCTATACACTGGTAGAAGAGATTGTCGAGAGGATAGGGAAGCCGTAGTGCGGTTGTTCGACCGCCTGAAAGTTACTAGATAAGAATACAGCGATCCTTCGCTTCGCTCAGGATAGTCCGTGGGAGGAAATATTGACGCTAACGATCGATCATCTCGGAATCGCGGTTAAATCGCTGTCCACGGCGAAGAGCATATACCAGACGCTGGGGCTGACCCCATCCGCCGATGAGGTGGTCGAAGGCGAACAGGTGCGGGTTGCGATGTTGCCGGTTGGAGAGAGCCGTCTGGAGCTGCTCGAAGCAACCTCCGAAAGCTCTGCGATTGCGAAATTTATCGCTAAACGAGGTGAAGGGTTGCATCACGTTTGCTTGCGCGTGCCTGATCTGGGCGCGGTTGTTGAACGGCTCAAGCAGGGCGGGGTCAGGCTGGTCTCGAACGAAATAAAGATCGGAGCGGGCGGCCATCGATATGTGTTCGTGCATCCTTCAAGCGCGGGAGGAGTGTTGTTGGAGTTAGTCGAAGCTGCGCACTGAGTTCAAAGCAGCCACGGATTTTCGCGGACTGGCGTGGGATCTGTATTGGACGCAATTCTGAATTGATGCTTCTTCTCGCCGTCGACACTTCCGGCAAACAGGGCAGCATTGCTTTGGCGCAATGCCGGACGGGTGATGCCTGCGAGGTCGTTGAAGTCGCCGCGCTTACTGGAGGAACATTCTCCGCGGAACTGGTTCCCCAGATTGCGGCGCTGCTGGAAAAACATAATTTCAGCAAAGCGGATATAGGCGGCTTTGCTGTGGTATCCGGTCCGGGATCGTTTACTGGCTTGCGGATTGGATTGGCCGTGGTCAAAGCGTTAGCCGACGTGCTTGCGAAACCGATTGCAGCGGTTTCGATGCTGGAGGCACTGGCAAGTGCAGCTAACTTGCAGGGAAAAGCGATAGCCGCGCTCGACGGCGGACGCAATGAGGTTTTCGTCGGCGATTATGAAGTAACCAGCTCGGGAGTACGATTGATTCACGAGCGTATGCGCGCACGCACCGAATGGCTGGACTCCGCCGGCGAGTCAATTATCCTGACGCCAGACCTAGCTCTTGCCGAAGCGGCGCAGGCGAAGGGACTGCGGGTGCGCAAAGTGGATCGTCCGCGAAGCGATGCGATTGCGCGCTTGGGATGGAAGAAGATCGAGTCGGGAGAAGTCGTTTCCCCAGAGGCTCTGGAAGCCGATTATGTTGGTCGCTCGGAATCGGACCTTTTCGTTAAGATCAGCTAACTGCCGGCGCTATCAATGCTTATTCGAGGTGGTACTTCCGCAGACATTCCCAGGCTAATGGTGCTTGAACGGCAGGCAAGTAGCGCGGCGCATTGGTCCGCGGAGCAGTATCAAACTGTATTCTCCGCGAACGCGCCGTCGCGCGTGTTGTTAATTCTAGAAGAGGACGGCAATATCCAAGGGTTCATCACTGGCAGGGGGTTGGACAAAGAGTTGGAAATCGAGAACGTAGTCGTCGCAGAGTCCGCGCGGCGGCGTCACCTGGGATCGCACTTGCTGCAAGAGTTTTTAGCATTGGCGCGAAGCCGAGGCACCGAGAAAGTATTTCTGGAAGTTCGGGAGTCGAATTTGGCTGCGCGACGATGGTATGAAAAATCGGCTTTTTCTGAATGCGGCAGGCGACGGTTCTATTATCGGGAACCGCAGGAAGATGCAATTGTTTACCAGTTGGTATTAGCGTGACTTGCATCAATCTCTGTGCAAAAGTCGCGAATGTGATGAAAATTAAAGGGTTGGCTTGTTTAATATAAGTCTCGACTCGCTGTTATGGTCGAACTCAATTTTTCTTGCCTTTCACGTTGAAGCCGAATAAGTGGTGTGGTAAGTTTTAAAGTCTGACAACCCGGTTCAGGAGGTCTGCTGGATGCTAACTGCTAGGGACCAGCTTTTCGCCAGTCACGATGAATTTCGCAGACTGGCGATGGAGCATACACTCTACGAAAAACGTCTTGATACACTCACGGAAAAACGCTATCTCACCGACGATGAAAAATTAGAAGAAGTGCGGCTTAAGAAGCTGAAACTCCGTCTCAAGGATCAGATGGAGAACATTCAGCGGCAGTATTTGCAACAGCCGCAACAAAATCAGGTAGCTTAATCAAGCTCCAACTTTGTGCGGCTCAGCCGCATAAGGGGCTACCTGTCTTCAGCGAAGGCGCTTATAAGCGCCTTTTTATTTGTGGTTAACATGGGAGTCTTGGCGGCACCCACGGCTGCACTATAATCCCTATATCTCCCAAATGGTTCGCGACGCTTACTATTACGGATTTGCGCTTCTGGTGGCCGCGGCCTTGATTGCGTGGTTCACCAGCCCGCTGTGGGCTTTGCCGGCGGTGCTGCTGGCGGCATTCTTTTTCTGGTTTTTTCGCGACCCGGATCGCGTCATTCCAAATGAGCCGGGCGCGCTGGTTTCGCCGGCTGATGGAAAAATCACTGCCGTCATGCCTATCACTGACAATGGGGCGTCGAGGTTGCGCATCAGCATCTTCCTGAATGTGTTTGACGTGCACGTGAACCGCTCCCCGATCCAGGGCATCATAGGCGAGGTTCGATATCAGAAGGGCAAGTTTGTTAACGCCATGAATGCCGTTTCGGCGGCGCAAAACGAGCAGAATGTGGTGACTGTTGAAGGCGAGGGTCAGACGGTCGTCTTCAAGCAGATTGCGGGTCTTCTAGCGCGCAGGATTGTCTTCAATAAAAAGGTTGGCGATCAAGTGGAGCGAGGCCAGCGCGTCGGCTTGATTAAGTTTGGATCGCGTGTGGATGTTTTGTTCGATTCTGCGGCGGCTGTAGCAGTAAAGGTCGGGGATCGCGTAAAAGGCGGGTCGAGCGTTTTGGCTCATTTGAACGTTGAACGATCACTTGTGGCGGGATCGGCGGCACAGGCTCAGCGAGGAACACTGTAATGGATCCAGAACTGTCAGTGGTTCCAAAGCGGCGCAAGGAAGACCGTCCTTCGGGACGGTTGCGCAAAGGTTTGTACATTTTGCCTTCGCTGTTCACTGCGGCAAACATGGCCATGGGCTACTACGCCATTCTGCAGGTGACGCATGCTACGGTGACCGAGCCGTGGCATTTTGACTTTGCCGCTAAGGCGATCGGGTTTGCGGTTCTGTTTGATGGTTTGGACGGCCGCATTGCCCGCATTACGCACACCAGCAGCGACTTTGGAAGAGAACTCGATTCCTTGGCTGACGTCATCACCTTTGGGGTGGCTCCGGCGCTCCTGGCGTGGGCTTGGGGATTCCGCCAATTGCCAGTGTTCTTGGGATCGAGCGAATTGACCGGCAAAATGATTCAGTTGGGATCGATTGCGAGCTTTCTATTCTTGATGGCTGGAGCCAGCCGGTTGGCACGTTTCAATATTTCAACCAACCCGCAGCCTTCGAACCCGGGGCGTCCGGGAAAGAAGTACTTTGTGGGAATGCCCATCCCTGCTGCGGCAGGAGTGGTTGCCGCAGTGGTTCACTTTTCTGGAGGCGAACCGGTTTCTTCGCTCTGGAGCTGCATCACCTGGATGCTGATCGTGGTGGCTGCGGGATACCTGATGGTGAGCACCTGGCGGTTTTATAGTTTCAAGGACATTGATTTCCGCGCCCGGCAGCCGTTTCAGCTGGTAATACTTTTGGGGTTGCTGTTCGCGGCGGTGTGGGTGTTCTCGCAGTGGGTGCTGTTTATCATCGCGCTTGCCTACATGTTTTCGGGCGTGTTCTGGCGTCTGCAATGGATTTTCCGGCGCAAGCGTAAGTCGCCTCCTCCAACCTACAAAGAGGCATCGCAGACTTCATGAGTTCGAATTCCAAATCGGTTGCCGCGTCCCACCCGGACGTTGTTCGCGGAGGCAATTCTTATCGCCTAGCCATTGTGGGTGCGGGGACGCTCAAGGGCAAGGAAGTTGCGGATGTGCTCAATGATCGCAATTTCCCTTCACTTGATGTCCGTTTATTGGATGACGAAGAGGCGCTGGGCAAGCTGGAAGCTGTGCGTAACGAAGTCACATTCATCCAGAGTGTGAGCAGCGAGCAGTTCCAGAAAATGGACTTCACTTTCTTTGCTGCAACCCCTGAGTCCACGCGTAAGAATTGGAAGGCAGCCCGTGCGGCAGGTAGTGCGATTATCGATCTTACTTCGGCTTTGGAAGATGAGCCTGACGCCGTGGTGCGTTCACCGTGGATTGAGCGTCAACTGGGAAAATCTTTGGTTCCGGAGTTGCAGCCGGGGCCGGCCGTAGTCGCTCATCCAGCGGCGGTGGTGCTTGCGCTGCTTCTCTTGCGAGTGCAAAAAGTCACCCCAGTGAAACGCGCCATCGCAACCGTGTTTGAGCCTGCCTCTGAACATGGTCAAAAAGGCATGGATGAACTGCACGAGCAGACTGTGAACCTGCTCTCCTTTCAGCAATTGCCGAAGAATGTTTTCGACGTGCAGGTGGCCTTCAACATGGTCGCACGCTATGGTGAGCGTTCAGTGCCTGCCCTGGCCACAGTGCAAGCTCGAGTGCTCGATCATTATCAGCGAATTGTGGGCGCGAGTGCCGCGATCCCCTCGCTGCTACTGGTGCAGGCTCCTATCTTTCACGGCCACGCTTTTGCCATCTACCTGGAACTTGGTCAGATGGCGGATATTGAAAACATTTCACGGGCGCTGGAGGGTGAGCATGTGAACCTCACTCACGGGGCCGAAGACGCTCCTACAAACGTGAATGCCGCGGGACAAAGCGATATCCAGGTTTCAATCGCACCAGACGCAAATCAGCCAAATGGTTTGTGGCTGTGGGCAGCGTCAGATAACTTGCGCATTGCCGCGGCGACGGCGGTGGAGTGCGCGGAAACCATGGCGGCGACCCGTCCTCGAGGCAAAATCCAATGAGCCGTGGCTCGGCCGTGGCGGTGCTGCTCTGCGCCGTCAGCGCAGGATGCGGCTATCACACTGCCGGACACGCCATAACCATTCCTGACAACGTCCGCACCATTGCAATCCCAGCATTTGTAAATCAAACTCAAACTTTCAAAATTGAACAGATGCTGACCGCGGCGGTGGTTCGGGAATTTGTAACGCGCACCCACTATCACGTCATCAATCAAATGGATGATGACGCCGATGCTGCACTGCATGGAACCGTGCTCGCGACTTACACCACGCCGCTCACTTACGATTCGCAAACTGGCCGCGCCGCCAGCGTGCTGGTTGTGATCTCCATGAAAGTGTCGCTAGTGGACAAGCAGGGCAAAGTGCTTTATCAGAATCCGTCGTATTTGTTTCGCGAGCAGTACGAGGTGCCACGTGACGTGAACAGTTTTTTCGAGGAAGATACGGCGGCCTTTCAACGCCTTTCTCGTGACTTTGCGCAAACTCTGGTCTCGAACATTCTGGAGGGGTTCTGATGCGAGCGTTTGCCCAGACTGACCGGTTCGTGTCTGAGGTGCAAGCCCGCAAGTTGCGTCCCGCTTACGTTTTCGTGGGCGCCGAAGTCTTCTTTCGCAAACGCTGCCGGGAAGCAATCCTGGAACATCTGGTCACGCCGGATTTGCGGGACTTCAGCCTCTTCGAATTTGATCTTGCGGAAACCGATCTGGTGGAGGTTCTTGATCGCGCGCGTACTCCATCGCTGATGGCTCCGTTTCAAGTCTTCTTTGTTCGTGGCGTCAAGAACCTGTTCGGACGTGGGTCGAATGAAGATAAACTCGCCGCGATTGAGGAGTACTGTAAGGATCCAAATCCCGCCGCGGTATTGATATTTGTCGCCGATCACATCAACATTCCCGCCGACCCACGCCGCATGGAATTGACCGACAAAGAACGTTACGAGCGGATTCGCGAAACCCTGGGGCAATATTGTGCCATCGTTGAACTGGCGCGGGTGGAAGAAAACGATGCCGTGCGCTGGATTGGGGAATACGGCGCTACCCAGGAAGTGGAGACCGATGCCGATGCCGCGCGCGAACTGGTCGACGCTCTCGGCGGCGACATGATGATGATTTCGAACGAACTGGAAAAGTTGATGCTATTCGTGGGCGAAAAGAAACGCATCACGCTGGGCGACGTCGAAACCATGGTGCTGGCGGCAAAGCAAAGATCGCTGTATGAGTTGACCGACGCAATCTCCGCGAAAGACCGTGTACGGGCCCTCGAAATGCTTGACGCAATTCTGACCACGGGCGAAGGGGACGAGGCTGCCATTGGACATCTTTATATGCTGGCTAAGACGTTTCGTCAGATGCTGGTGATTCTCGAGCGAAACGTGCGCGACCAGCGCATGCTGTGGGCAGCCCTGTGGCAGGGGTTCCGCGTGCCTCCATTTGCCGCCGACGACATCATCAAACAGGCTCGACGCTACAAGTCGAAACGAGAGTTGACGCGCGCCATCCGGCTAGTGGCGAAGACAGACCTGGCACTGCGGTCGAATCCGCCGAGCAAGCGAATGGTGCTGGAGAAATTGGTCCTAGACCTGACAACCGAACCCAAGCCAGAAGCTGGCTGGATGCAGGAAGAACTGCCGGTGTAAAGGTGATGTTTGGGAACAGCCGCCCTCGGCTGTCGCCCGAGCGAAGAATCATTCTTGTGGATTGCGACTACTTCTTCCCAGTCGCATTCAAGCGGACATTCAAACGGGACTTATACCGGGAAGCCGTATTGGCATGCAGCACACCCTTCTGAACCGCTTTGTCGAGTGCGGAGACGGTCTGCCGGAAAGTCGGCTCGGTTGCCTGTTTGTCGCCTTTGGCAAGCGACTCGCGCAGATCGCGCAGTATACTGCGCAGGCGGGAGGCGTTGGCGCGGTTGCGGACGGTGCGCTTTTCAGTCTGACGAGCGCGTTTCAGCGCCGAAAAATGGTTTGCCATTTAGTTCGTTTACCTTCGTTCTATGGGTTTTTCCAAGCTTTAGCAGGGAAATGTTGATTGGTACGAGTAGCTATTCTACGGGAGTAAGTTACGGCTGGTCAAATGGATATGCGGCAAGGTGATGTCAAGCTGCTTGTGTAAAAAGCTTGAGGGTACGGTTTTTCCATTCCAGGTTGAAGCGCTGGAAGATGGAGTAGATGATGCGGTCTACGCTTTGCACATTGACAAAGCAGACCATGGGCCGGGTTCTTCTTCGCACTTCGACAAAGCAGCGCTCGATCACTTTGGTGGTGCGCACCTTCTTCCATAAATGCCGGGGCAAGGTGAAGAACGAGAGCAGCTCCGGCAGGTCGCGCTCCAGACGCCGCACCATGGGGCCGTAATCCCGCGACCAGCGCGCCCGGAAGCGGCGGAAGGCGGCTTGGGCCTGAGTCCGGCTGTCGGCGCGATAAATGGCCTGCGCGTCCCGCTTCACTTGGTCGTAATCGCGCTTGCGCACGTGCTCTAAAATATTGCGCATTTTGTGCACCCAGCAGCGTTGATGCGCCACCCGCGGATAAACCGTCTGGATCGCGGCCGCCAGGCCGGGACAGCCATCGGTGACGATCAGCAACAACTTTTTGCCCTCCAGTCCGCGGCGGCAAAGATCTTCCAGCAGGCCCTCCCAGTCGGCCTGACTCTCTCCCCGGCTGCGCAGAAACGCCAGCAGATGGCGGGTGCCGTCCTGGCGCACCCCGTAGGCCACCAGCATGTGCACTCGCTTGCGCCCCGCCGCACGCCGCATGCGCAGGCTCACCCCGTCCAAAAACAAATACGCGTAATCGTCGCGCAACCGCGCCTGATGAAACTGCCGCACCAGTTCGTCCAGCGAGCGGGTGATGCGCGACACGGTTTGCGGACTTACGGTTTCGCCCGTCAGCGTGGCCACCACCCGTCCCACCTGCCGGGTGGAGATGCCGCGCAGAAAGGCTTCCCGGATCAGCACCGTCACTTCTTCGGCACGGCGCTGAAACTTCTTCACCACCTCCGGCAGAAATCCCCGCTTGCGGCTGCGGGCAATGCGCAACCGCAGCACCCCGAAGCGGGTCACGAAACTCCGCCAATAATAGCCGTTGCGATAGTCCTGCCGCTGCCCGGACCGCTGGTAGCGCCGGCTCACCATGTACAGTCGCGCTGCCGCTCGCTCAGTTGCTGAAAAAACCTCTGCGCCGCCTGCTGCACTCGTCCCTGCAGATCGCCCCAGAAACTCTCCTGCAACTCCGCCACAAATGTTGGAAATGCTCGCTGATCGGTGTTACTTTCGCCATCGGGTGTAGGTCTCCTTTTGGGAATCGGCTTTAGCTTGTGAGGCCAAAGCCAACTTACACCCTCTTGCTTTTTA
>Ga0182015_10006924_pt1 | contig 11203 bp, 9 predicted proteins | sample 712P3MmetaG_FD_120478 | JGI IMG/M metagenome (GOLD analysis project Ga0182015, IMG submission 120478) | Permafrost microbial communities from Stordalen Mire, Sweden - 712P3M metaG | ecosystem: Environmental > Terrestrial > Soil > Wetlands > Permafrost | place: Sweden: Stordalen | collected...
ACCGTCCACGAAGCGATGATCGAATGACGACGACAGGTTCATGATCCTGCGTACGACCACCGCACCGTCGCGGACCACCGGTCGATCCACTGCCTTGTTGAGCCCGATGATGGCCACTTCCGGCGCATTGATCACCGGGGTGGAGGCGATGCCGCCGAGCTTGCCCAAGCTCGTTACGGTGATCGTCGATCCGGCCAGTTCCTCGCGCGTTGCCTTGTTGGTGCGCGCCCGTTCGGCGGTCCGGCGGATGGCGGCGGCGAGATCCCATAGCGGCAACGACTGTGCGTTGCGGACCACCGGCACTTTCAGTCCATCCGGCGTCTGGGTCGCGACTCCGACGTGCACCGCGCCATGTCGCACGAGGACGCCGCGCGCGGCGTCGTACAGCACGTTGCACTGCGGAAAGGACTCGAGCGACCGCACCAGCGCCATGATGACCAGCGGCAGATACGTGAGGCCCGGCTCGCCGGGATTCTTGGAGTTCAGGGACTGCCGCAACGCCTCGAGTTCCGTGACGTCGACCTCTTCCACGTAGGCGAAATGCGGGATCGTGCGCTTGGCTTCGCTCATGCGCTCCGCGATGACGCGGCGCACCCCGATCACCTTGATCTCGGTGGTCCGCGGGACCGGCTGTGGCGCGCGCGGCGCGGCCCCCGAGGCCTGCGCGCCGGGTGCATCGGACGAGGGTGCGTTGGCGCCCGGCGCGCGGACCGCCCGCGGGCTGCCCGATGCGACCAGATCGCCGCTGAGAATGCGTCCGCCGGGTCCTGACCCGACGATGGTGGACAGGTCGATGCCTGCTTCGTGGGCGCGGCGGCGATTGGCCGGGGACGCCTTTACCCGGCCGGAGGGGGAGAGCTGCCCGTCATTGGCGGCAACGGCCGCCCCGGTCGCTGCCGCGGATGTCGCTGCCACCGATGTCGCTGCCGCTGCGGATGCGGTCGCTGGCGCAGAGGGGCGGGCGGGCGCCGCAGCGGGTGCGGGGAGCGCGCCGGAGGCCGCCAGGTCGAACACGATGAGCGGCGATCCCACGGCTACCTTGTCCCCCGGTTCACCCGTGATGGATAGCACGCGGCCGCTGACCGGCGCCGGCACCTCGACCGCCGCCTTGTCGGTCATGACCTCCACGATGAGCTGGTCCTCCTTGACCAGGTCGCCCGGCTTGGTGTGCCAGGCAACGATTTCCGCCTCGACCGTGCCCTCGCCCAAATCGGGCATCTTGAAAATGAATTGGCTCACGTGCCCTCCATCGCGGCTTTGAGCGCCGACGCGACGCGCGCCTGGCCGGGAAAATACTCCCATTCGAAGGCATGCGGATACGGAGTGTCCCAGCCGGCGACGCGCTGAATCGGCGCCTCCAGGTCCCAGAAGCACTCCTCCTGGATGACGGATAGTATTTCGGCGCCGAAGCCCGAGAACCGCGTGGCCTCGTGCGCCACGACACAGCGCCCGGTCTTCCTCACCGAACTGCATATCGTGTCGACGTCGAGCGGCACCAGCGACCGTAGATCGATGATCTCCGCGTCGAGGCCGAGACCCGCCGCCGCGGCCTGCGCGACGAACACCATGGTCCCATAGGTCACGATGGTCACGTCGTTGCCGCTACGCACGATGTCCGCCTTGCCCAGCGGGACGGTGTAGTGACCCTCGTCCACCTGACCCTTGGGATGGGCGCCCCAGGGCACGGCGGGTTTGGTCGGATCGCCGTCGAATGGTCCGTTATACAGCCGCTTCGGTTCGAAGAAAATCACCGGATCGTCGTCCTCGATCGACGTGATCAGCAGTCCCTTGGCATCGTAAGGATTCGACGGCATGACGACCTTGAGGCCGCAGACGTGGGTGAAAATGCCTTCCGGGCTCTGTGAGTGCGTCTGCCCGCCGCGGATCCCGCCGCCGCACGGGGTGCGAATCGTCACCGGCGCGAAGAACTCGCCCGCGCTGCGATAGCGGATGCGCGCCAATTCGCTCGCGATCTGGTCGAAGCCCGGATAAATGTAGTCGGCGAACTGAATCTCCGCGACCGGCCGCAGCCCGTTGATGCTCATGCCGATGGCGGCGGCGATGATGCCGCCCTCGGCGATGGGCGTGTCGAGGACGCGATGCTCGCCGTATTTGCGCTGCAAGCCCTCGGTCACGCGAAACACGCCGCCGAAATAGCCGATGTCCTCGCCCATGAGGACCACCGAGGGATCGCGTCCCATCATGATGTCCATGGCGGAGTTCAGCGCCTGAATCATGTTCATGTTGGCCATGCGATCACCCCCGCTCCGCGCGCATCGCCGCGCGCTGCTTTTCGAGATGATGCGGCATCTCCTTGAACACGTCCTCGAACATCAGATCGGCGTCGAGCTTCGGGCCCTCGCTCATCGTGCCGAAGGTCACCGCCTCCTTCCAGCTTGCGGCCACCAGTGCTTCGAGCTCCGCCGACAGCGCCTGATGCCGCTCTTCGGACCATTCGCCCAACGCGATCAGGTGCTGCTTCAGGCGCTGCACGGGGTCGCCGAGCGGCCAATGCTCATGATCATCCTTGGCGCGATAGCGGGCCGGATCGTCGCTGGTCGAATGCGCAGCGGCGCGATAGGTCACGAGTTCAATCAATGTGGGGCCGGCGCCGGTGCGCGCACGTTGCGCCGCCCACTGCGTGACCGCGTACACCGCAAGAAAGTCGTTGCCGTCGACGCGGACTCCCGCGATGCCATAGCCGGGACCGCGCGCGGCGAACGCTCGCTGCTCCCCGCCGGCGAATCCTTGGAACGTGGAAATGGCCCATTGATTGTTCACCACGTTGAGAATGACGGGCGCCTGATATACGGACGCGAACAGCATGGCGTGATGAAAATCGGCCTCGGCGCTGCTGCCCTCGCCGATCCAGCTCGCGGCCAGATGGTCCTCGCCCTTGATCGCCGCCGCCATCGCCCAGCCCACCGCCTGCGGGAACTGGGTGGCCAGATTGCCGGAAATCGAAAAGATGTTGCCGGCCTTGGAGTGGTAACACACCGGAAGCTGCCGCCCCTTGCACATGTCGCGGGTGTTCGACAACAACTGGTTCATCAGATCGACCAGCGGAATCCCGCGCGCGATCTGCAGCCCTTGATTGCGGTACGACGGGAACAGCATGTCGCCCGGCCGCAGCGCCATGCACTGCGCGACCGACACCGCCTCCTCGCCCAACGAGCGCATGTAGAAGGAAATCTTGCCGGCGCGCTGCGTGCGCTGCATCCGGTCGTCGTAGCTGCGCGTGAGCAGCATGTGCCGCAGGCCGATTTGCAACTCCGCCGGATCGAGATGCGGATGCCACGGACCGGCGGCCGTGCCCTGATCATCGAGTACGCGCACCAGTTCGGTGGACAGAAATCCGATATCCCGGGCGCGCGCGTTGATGTCCGGCCTCGGGACCGCCCCGGCCGGCGACAGCTGCACATAGCTGAAATCGGGCGCCTCGCCGGGACGGGCGGGTGCCTTCGGAACGTGCAAACGAGACCGGCTCTTCATGTTTTCCCCCGCGATTGCCCCAACGCCGCGCCAATTTACGTCCAGACGGCTTCCGATGTTGCAAACATCAACAAGCCGCCGGATAATTCGGTCTATCCATTCTGAAATTTCAACGAAAATGGAAAATATAAACCGTCTCGCGCTGGATCGCCTGGACCTGCGGCTCCTCGACGTGCTGCAAAGGAAAGGCGCACTGTCGGTTGCGGAGGTCGCATCGCAGTTGCGGCTGTCGACCACGACCTGCTGGCGGCGCATTCAACAGCTCGAGCAACACGGCGTCATCAAGGCGCGCGTGGCTCTCCTGGACCGCAACGCACTGGGTCTCGACGTCACCATGTTCGCGCAGGTGAAACTCGCGACGACGGGCCGCGAAGCGATTGCGAAATTCGAAGAAGCCATCCGTGATCGCGCCGAGGTGCTCGAGTGCTATACGCTCACCGGCGAATGGGATTTTCTCCTGAAAATCGTCACCCGCAACATCAAGGCCTATGAGGCGTTCTATCTGGACTACCTATCGCGCATTCCCTACGTGCAGTCGGTGAATTCATCGGTTGCGGTGACCGTCATCAAGGAATCGACCGCGCTGCCGCTGGGCGTGTGAGGGGCCAAGGAGCGTTATCAGGGTAGTAGCACGGTCGCGCCGACGGTGCGGCGGCCGGCGAGCGCACGGTGCGCGGCGGCGGCGTCCCGCAACGAAAACTGCTGCCCGACGTGAGCGCGGATTTCGCCGGCCGCAAGCCGCGCGAACAAATCCTCGGCGCGCGCCTGCAGCTCGTCATGCGTTTTGATGTAGTCGAACAGCGTGGGCCGGCAGGCGTACAACGATCCGCCGGCGGACAGGTCCATCAACTTGAAATCGGTGATGGCTCCTGACGACTGCCCGAAGGAGACGAAGGTGCCGCGCGGCTTGAGGCATTTGAGGGAGCCTCGCCACGTATCGTTTCCCACTGAATCGTAAACCACGTCGCAGCGTTTGCCGCCCGTGATCGCCTCGACGCGCGCGGCAAAATTTTCCGTCTTGTTGTCGATCACATGCGTGTAGCCGTTGGCAAGGGCGATCTGCTGCTTGTCGGCCGAGCCCACGGTGCCGATGGCGTTGGCGCCGAGCACCTTCAGCCATTGCCCCATCAGCAGGCCGACCCCGCCGGCCGCCGCGTGCACCAGCACGGTGTGGCCCCGCTGCACGGCAAAGCACGAGGTCAGCAGAAAATGAACCGTCAACCCCTTCAGCATCACGGATGCGGCCGTCTCGAAGGTTATCGCATCGGGAAGTCTCACCAGGCGGTCCGCGGGCACCACGCGTCGTGTGCGATACGCTCCCAGCGGCAAGGCATAGGCGACCCGGTCACCGGCCCTGAATCCCGTGACGCCGGCACCGACGTCCTCAACCACGCCGGCCGCTTCCGCGCCGGGAATCAACGGCGTCGATGGCCACGGATAGAGGCCGCTGCGAAAATAGGTGTCGATGAAATTGACGCCGACGGCGCGTTGCGCCAGGCGCACCTCGCCGGGACCCGGCGCCGCGATGTCGAGTTCCGTCCACTCCATTGCCTCGGGTCCGCCGGCCGCACGCACCACCACGCCCATGTCGGTCATGTGTCACCCCGACTGCCGTTCATCCCTTGCACGAAGCGCCGGATGCGTCCGCACGCATCGCGGAGCTGGGCCTCGTCGGCCGCGAAACAAACGCGAACGAAGCCGCTGGTATCCCTGCCGAACGCACCCCCGTCGATCACCGACACGCCTTCGGCGCGGTACAGCTGGGTCATGAACTCATGGCCCGTGAGACCCGTGCCCTGCACATCGACCAACATGAACATGCCCGCGTCCGGGACGGAGCAGCGCAGTCGCGGCGTGTCCCGCAGGCCCGCGAGCAGGGTCTCCCGCCGGGACGCGCAGAAATCGCGCACGCGGGATTCGGCGGCGGGCGCCATGCCGACCGCCGTCAGCGCCGCCTCTTGAATGAATCCCGGCAGCCCGTACAACATGCACATTGCCAGGGCCTCCACGTGATTGATGAGACCCTTCGGTCCGACCAGCCAGCCGGCTCGCCAACCCGGCATGGCATGCGACTTCGACAAGCTGCTGATGGTGACCACTTGGTCCGGCAGGCGGGCCGCCAGGCTCGGGACACGGCCGCCCGGCGCGAGCCCCGCATACACTTCGTCGACGACCACCCACAGCGCGTGGCGGCGCGCCAGCTCGCCGATGACCGCAAGTTCCTCCTCGCTCAATATTACGCCGCTGGGATTATTGGGCGTCGCGAAGAACATCGCTCGCGTTCGCGGTGTGATGAGCGCTTCGAGGGCCGCCAGATCGACGTGAAATCCCGACGCCGGGGGCGCCGGCGCCCTGACCATGCGCGCTCCGGACACTTCGATTGCCGCCGGATACGTGGGATACAGCGGCTCGAACGCGATCACTTCGTCGCCCACGCCGGCCAGGCACAACGATGCCACGAACAACGCATTCTGCGCGCCGGCCAGAAATGCCACGTTGTTCCCGTCGACGTCTTGGCCGCTGCGCGCGCGGTGCAGGGCCGCGATTGCCGCGCGCAGCGGCTCCCGGCCGGTTGCGGGCGTGTAGTGCGTGTCCCCCGCCTGTAGTGCTCGCACGGCGCGTTCGACCACCGCTGCGGGGGAATCCAAATCGGGATCTCCGACGCTGAGGAGGATGACATCTTCACCCCGGTCGAGCGCTTTTCGCGCCTGATAGTGGACGTCCCAGGCATTGGCGCCGTCGCCGGAGATGCGCTCGACCAGAGAGGAATATTTCATCGCGAAACCCTTTGCTTCTTGCAACACTCGGGGGCGGCCCGCATACTTTTCGGATGTCGCGTTCCGTTGGCTGTTACCTCGTTGAGTTGCTCGCAGCCAATGACATCGACACCGTATTCGGCATTCCCGGTGTGCACAATCTCGAATTGTATCGCGGATTGGCCGCTTGCCGGATGCGACATGTGCTGGTTCGTCATGAACAGGGTGCGGGCTTTGCCGCCGATGGCTATGCGCGCATGAGCGGCCGGCCGGCCGCCGCGTTCACCATCTCGGGCCCGGGTCTGACCAATATTCTGACGCCCGTGGCCCAGGCATACTCCGATTCGGTGCCGCTCCTGGTGGTGTCGACCACGCCGCCGCGGGAATCGCTCGGCAAGCAATGGGGCGTGCTGCACGAATTGCACGACCAGCTCGCGCTGGCCGCGGAGGTGTTCGGCGTGGCGCGAACCGCCTCGAGCGCGGAGGGTGTGCGCGACAATCTGCGCGCCTGCCTCGCTTCGCTGCGCGCCGGGCGTGCCCGGCCGGCCTACCTCGAAGTGCCGCTCGACGTGCTGGCCGAGCTCACCACGCTGCCGGCTACGCGCTTTGCCGACCCGGCGCCTCTGCCGCAAGCGCCGGCCGTTCAGGTGGACGCGGCCGTGCGCCTTCTTGCGGTAGCGGAGCGGCCCATCATCATCGCGGGCGGCGGCGCCCGCCACGCGGGGGCGGAAATTCACCGCCTGGTCGACACGCTGGATTGCCCGCTCGTCACGACGGCGGCGGGCAAGGGCATCCTCGCCGACAGCCACCCTGCGAATCTCGGCACTTCGTTGCCCTACCGGCCCGTCCAGGCGCTGATCGCCGACGCCGACGTGATCCTGGCGGTCGGAACGGAGATGTCCGAAACGGACGTGTACTCCGCGCTGAAGTTGACCCTGAGCGGACTGCTGATCCGCATCGATGTCGATCCGGCCAAGCTCGCCGATCACTACGGCGCCGACGTGCCCCTCTGGGGGGACGCGCGCGCCACCTTGCAGTCGATCCAGGAGCGCCTCGCGGCGCGCAGCGGCTGGAAGACCCGGTCGGGCGGTGCCGCGGGTTGCCGCGCAGAGATCGACGGGGCCTTCGACCGCGGCTCGCGCGCGCCATTGGCCGCCCTGCGTGCCGTCCGCGCCGGCCTTCCCCGCGACGGCGTGGTGTTCAGCGACATGACCCAGATCGCCTACCTGGGCAATTACGCCTTTGCGACCGACGGCCCCGGACAGTGGTTTCACCCGTCGGGATACGGAACTCTGGGTTTCGCGCTACCGGCGGCGGTGGGTGCAAAAATTGCGAGTCCCGCGCGGGCCGTCCTGGCGCTCGCCGGCGACTTCGGGCTGCAATTCACGCTCCACGAACTGATGACCGCCGTCGAAGAGCGGCTGAGCCTGCCGATCGTGGTCTGGAACAACGCGGCGCTCGGCCAGATCCGCGACGACATGCAGGCGGCGCAGATCCCGTTGACCGGAGTGATCGGGCGGAATCCGGATTTCTTGGCGCTCGCAGAGGCCTGCGGCGCGGCCGCGAAGCGCGTCGGCGATGCGCACGCGTTGTGCCAGGCCGTGCGCGAGGCGCTCGATCGATCCGGGCCAACGCTGATCGAGGTCTTGGCCGCACAGTTCGTTTCCGCTTCATAGAATTCACCCCTGCTCGGAGGAATTCAACAGGGCCGCGATCGCCGGGGACGGATTGCCGCCGCACATCACCACCACGGCCTTCCTGTTCGCGTGACGCGCCGCTTCCTGGAAATATGCCGCGAGGGCAACACCGCTGGCGCCCTCCACCGACCATCCCTGTGCATGAGCCCAACGCATCGCGCGCAGGATTTCCTCCTCTGTCACCAGCACCCCGCGATGCATGACTTCGCGGCATAGATCGAAGGTGATGGAGCCCTCCTCCACGCCGCCGGCGGTGCTTTCGCTGAGGGTCGCCGTTTCCGGCGCATCGAAGATCCGTCCGGCGTTGATGCACTCGTACAATACCGGCGAGTTCCTCGGCCAACACCCGATGATTTCCGCCCGCGGCGCTGCGTGCCGGAGGTAGCTGCCGATTCCGCTGATGAGCCCGCCCCCGCCGGTGGCGATGTAGATGGCCTCCAGGTCCGGTGCCTGCCTCATCAGCTCGACCGCGATGGTCCCCTGGCCCGCGATCACATGCGGATCATTGTAGGGAGAAATGTAGCTGCGGCCCGATTCCCGCGCCGCGGCGCGCGCCGCCAATTCGGCGGTGAGAGGATCCTCGCCGATCACGTGAATCCTCGCGCCGCGCTCGCTGATCTTGTCGCGCTTCGCCGCGGAGACCCGGGCGCTCAGAAAGACCTCCGCATCGATTCCCAGCCGATGCGCCGCGGTCGCCACGCCGAGTCCATGATTGCCGGTGGACGAGGTGATCACACCGGCCGCCGCCTGCGCCTTGCTCAAACTCATGAGCTTGTTGGTCGCACCACGGAGCTTGAAGGACCCGGTGGTCTGCAGCTGTTCGAGTTTGGCGAATGCCGCAACCGGGGCTGCGCCGGACGCCGGCGGCAGGGGCGCCAACGGGGTCTCGCTGACCACCGAATACACGCGTGCGGCGGCTTCCTCGATCAACGGCAACACGTCGCGGCTCAGCACGGCGCCCTCGCACCGCAGCCTGTCGGGCAAAATTCATGCATCTTGATATTATTGCAGGGAAACGCGGGGCAACGCGTGAATTCAAAACCAAGGGGAGATCCGATGAAGACCTGCTTGACGATGACGGCGCTGGCCGCGCTGCTCGCGATGGGACCAGTCTTTGCGGCCGAACATATCAGGGTCGTGGAAAGACCCGTGGGTGAAACCACCGTCGACCTCGCCGCCAAGGGCGACTCCGTGGGCGACATGCTGGTGTTCGCCAACGGCGTGTTCGATGCCGAAAACAAGGCCCAGGTGGGAACCGATCAGGGCTATTGCGTTCGCACCATCGTCGGCAAGAGCTGGGAGTGCTTTTGGACGTTGACGCTGAAAGCGGGCCAAATCACCGTGGAGGGACCGTTTTTCGACCAGGGCGACTCGCTGTTCGCGGTAACCGGCGGCACCGGAAAATACGCGGGCGCCAGGGGCAGCATGAAGCTGCACCCGCGCGACGCCACGCCCACGGGCTACGATTTTACGTACGATTTGCTGTAATGGCCTTCACCACGAAGGACAGCGAGCGCTGCCGCAGGGACTTCCCGTCCTTGCAGCGGCTCCACGAGGGCCGCGAGCCGGTATTCCTGGACGGGCCCGGCGGCAGCCAGGTGCCCGGCGTGGTCATTGAGACCATCGCGGACTTCTATCGCACCTGCAACGTCAACACGCACGGCAGCTTCCCGCCGTCCCGTGAGGTCGACCGGCGCATGAACCTGGCGCGTGAAACCCTGGCCGCGTTTCTGGGCGCGCCGGGACCGGACACCATCTCCTTCGGCCAGAACATGACGACGCTGAATTTCGCGCTGAGCGCCGCGATCGGCGCCACGTTGCAGGCGGGTGATGAGGTGGTCATCACGCAGCTCGACCATGAAGCGAATCGCGGGCCGTGGCTGCGCCTGCAGGAGCGCGGCGCGATCATTCGGGAGGTCGAGCTCAGGCAGTCGGGTGAGCTGGACGCCGCGGACCTCGAGTCGAAGATCACGCCCCGAACGAAGCTGCTGGCGATCGGGGCATCGTCGAACGCCCTCGGCACGGTCAATGACATTGCGCTGGCACGGCGGTTGACCCGCGCGGTGGGTGCGCTCCTCATTGTCGATGCCGTGCATTACGTACCGCATTTTCCCGTCGACGTGCAGGCGATGGACACCGACTTCCTCCTGTGTTCCGGCTATAAATTCTACGGTCCGCACGTCGGGGTGTTGTATTCGAAGCCGGGCGCGCTCGATCGATTGCCGACGCTGCGGCTGTGCGTCCAGGATGCGGCCGCACCCTATCGCATCGAGACCGGTACGCTGAATCATGCGGCGATCGACGGCATGCGCGCGGCCGTCGAATACATTGCGGGTTGGGGTGGGGGCGGGACGCTTCGCGAGCGCATCGTCGATGCACTCCGCGGCATCTCGGATCACGAACATCGCCTGGCCGGCATGTATTACGACTCCGTGCGCCGCCTGCCGGGAATTCGCGTGTTCGGCCCCGGCTTCGCGTCGCGCGCGCGCGCGCCGACCGTGTCGATCACGCTGGAGAAACATACGGCGGCCGAGGCGGCGAACGCGCTGGGCGCGCAAGGCGTCTATGTCTGGGACGGTAATTTCTACGCGGCGCGCGCCGTGGAGTGTTTGGGATTGGCCGAACGCGGCGGACTGCTGCGAACCGGCGTCTCGATGTACAGCACCGATGGCGATGTTCGCCGCTTGTTGGACGGCATGGAGCGGCTTGTCTGAGACCCTTCGTCCCGGGCGCCCGTTGAACTTTGCGGACTTGCCCATATCTAATTCAGCGACGGTCAATTTGACCATTCAGGGGCCTGTTATGCGAAATTATCTGGCGGCGTCGTTAGCCTTGGCGACTTTGATCTGGGCGGTATCGTTCAGCGTCCCGGTGCTGGCGGACGGCGCCGATCCCACCGTGCATCAAATTTACGAAGCCGCTGAAGCCGGTCATCTCGACCAGGCGCAACAAATGATGGATCAGGTGCTGCGCGATCATCCGAAGAGCGCGAAGGCGCACTTTGTTCAATCGGAACTGTACGCCAAGGAAGGGAAGACCGCTCTGGCGCGCGCGGAGCTCGGTCAGGCTGAGGAATTGGATCCGGGCTTGCCGCACGAAACCCCGGGTTCGGTGCAGGCGCTGAAGGCGCAACTCGGGTCGGGTGTTCGTGGGGCGCAGAATCACCAGGTGATGAACTTCGGCGCCGCCGCGCTCAGCGGGCAGATCACCTTCCGCAATGCCGGCCTTTCGTTCCAGACCCTGACCTATGGTTCGCCC
>Ga0182015_10006925_pt1 | contig 11203 bp, 6 predicted proteins | sample 712P3MmetaG_FD_120478 | JGI IMG/M metagenome (GOLD analysis project Ga0182015, IMG submission 120478) | Permafrost microbial communities from Stordalen Mire, Sweden - 712P3M metaG | ecosystem: Environmental > Terrestrial > Soil > Wetlands > Permafrost | place: Sweden: Stordalen | collected...
CGCGACATTCAACAAGAGCAAGGACATGGTGTAATGCTGCTTTGACACGAGTGCCAACTATTATCAGGCTCGCTATCAGCCAATCATCCGTTCGAACGTCATCCTTACACTCCTTGATAAGTCACAAAAGGGGCACTGGGAGTGATGGAATTTCGACCACCCGCTTTCTATCGATTATTCTTCCTTACCATCGAGCCCATTTCCGCCCTTGTAGGAGCCTACTTTGCCCACTTCCAGCCTCAGACGTATCTCCAGCTGACTCACGCGTTATCGGCCCCTCAAGCCGACATTCCGCTTGGAACCCAAGTCGTCCTCACTCAATTGGCGAATTTGTATTTTCTGTTTGCGATCAATGAGGCGTTGGTACTTCGTTCGAGTTCAGATTTGCGGGTTTGGAGGACTTTATTGTTTGGACTCTTAGTGGCGGACTTTGGGCATTTGTATAGCGTTTTGGGACTTGGGACGGGGGTGTATTGGAAGGTTTATGAGTGGTCGGCGATGGATTGGGGGAATGTTGGATTTGTTTATGCTGGCGCTTTGACGAGAATTGCTTTCTTATGTGGCTTGGAAATACCTACTGAACAGGATGCTGTGGCTGCGAAAACTGGAACTGATAAAGCTAAACGTTATTGACCTTGAGATCTGTTCATCATCGGTCGCCGTGAACAAGTGGCAATCTATATTCAGAGTAGAGAGTCTCTGAAACTCAAGATGGCTATATGCCCAAGTTAGACTGTAGACATATTTAAATGAGATCCAACCCTTCTCTCCGACTATTCCCTATGATGGCTCTGTCATGTAATTGTAAGAGTACAGTTAATCCGGCAAAATTCTGGGTGTCTTAATTATCTCTCAAGTGAATTGACAATTTCGAACTCCACATTTAACGTGTCCCCTCCGCCACCAAGCAAGAGAGAGTCCATTACGAACCTTGTTCCCCTCGACTCCTCAACCTTGTCTTCAAAAATCCGGCTATCAACAGCACACTCCCCGCTATCCGCATCTATCTGCTTCCCTTCCTCTTTAAGTTAACCCTCCATCCCTCCCCTAATCCGTCACTCTGGCCTCGTCAAATCCCCGTCAAGACGACGACCCCTCTCGTGGTGCTGCTCCACAACCACCACCCGGCGTCCTTGAACGTCGTCGTTCTTCCCTCGTCGCTCTCGCAAAGAAAATCAACTTATTCGGCAACAATACCTCCAGCACCGAAATCGTCGACTCTAAAGACCCCGAACACGCAAGATTTAAACCTCTTGAACAAGTACCCCATCCAACCGATCCTTCCACCGCCACCGCAACAGTAGAAACAATGTCGAGTCCTACTTCTGCAACAAGTGAAACTTCACCCAAATCAGCGGCATCGTCTCGTGGACCGTTTGGAAGTGGGTCGTCGTCTTCGGGAGGGAGAGAACGTCCACATCCTCCACCGTTGGATACTGCTGCTGCGAATAACTTGCCGCGACATGAGTTGAATTCATCCGTGTCTGGGAGTGCTGTGACGCCTACTCCGCCACCAGATACATCGACTGCGAATGCGAATGGAAAGACTAATCGTTCGGGCACGAATGCTGCTGGTCCATCGTCACCTATCGCTGGAACAACATTCCATGTTGGAGTATCAGAAGACGTCAACCGAAAATGTCGTCGAACTATGGAGGATACTCATTCTTATATCTATGACTTCTATGTTAGCGGTTCAGATTCCGGATATTTCGCCGTTTTCGATGGTCATGCAGGGAAATCGGCGGCTGAATTCTGTGGCAAAAATTTCCATCATATTTTAAAGAAACAGTTGCAACACGCTGAATCGGGGACCGGTGTACCCGAGATTCTGGACAGAACGTTTGTGGAAACGGATATGGAATTGGATAAGATGAGTGCAGGGAGTAATCGGACGAGTGGGTGTACTGCTGTTATCGCGTATACGAGATGGGAGGATAGGAATGTTCCTGATCGGAATGCTATCAAACGGGAACGGGAACAGCGCAAGAGTGAAGATAAACGGAAGAGTGACGATGGTGAAGTGCCGAGGCCGACAAGGGTGGAACGTCGAAGAGTATTGTATACTGGGAATGTTGGTGATGCAAGAATTGTCCTATGGTATGTTGTCATTTGAGGTGTGATTAATTTGTAGTCGAAGAGGAAAGGCTGTTCGATTAAGTTATGATCACAAGGGGACTGATGAAGCTGAAGGAAGACGAATCGCTGCTGCTGGTGGACTCATTTTGAACTCTCGTGTCAATGGTACAACATCTCTTTGACTGCGACTAATTTCAGGTGTTCTTGCTGTCACACGAGCTCTTGGTGATACGTACATGAAAGAATACATCTCAGGACATCCATTCACAACCGAAACGATCCTGTCAAATAATTCAGACGAATTCATGATCCTCGCTTGTGATGGGGTACTCTTCTTTCTCACATTCACAAACTAACGATGCAGTTATGGGACGTCTGTGCAGATCAAATTGCAGTCAATCTGATACGTAAAATCCATTCTCCGGAAGAAGCCGCGGAAACTCTCGTCCGGTATGCTCTGGAACATTTCTCCACAGACAATGTATCGGTTATGGTCGTTCGATTCAGCAAACCCGCAGTATCTCCACAACACGAGACTGGCAATCACACTGCGAGTCCGACTATCGTGAATGATAGTACTCCAAAGGAATAACATTAAATAAAAAGAAATGGGGATTGAGGTGTGTGGCGAAGGAGGTTGGGGAACCATGTGAAATAATTTCTTAAACAAGCTATGCTTGCATTTAGTTTTGGGGTTGAAAGTGTATTAGGGACGTATGGGTGTTGGGTACTTTATGCTTTATCATTGCAACTCGTGTACTTCAAAGGACAATCTAGTGGGTATCTTGCGTCGGCGTTTCGCGTTCAAAAGTGTGAAGTGAGATCCTCGAGATCCCCGAAAACTATGCCAGTAATTGCTGCTCAACTCCCCGCTTTACTGTAACCTTAGTCAGCTTTTCGAGTGTTCTGATTGGATGATTTCCGCCAGTTAAAACTCCGACGAAGGAGAAAAATCCCACATCACCACATCTCCGTTTCCATTCTCCGCTCTTTCATCGACTCCATTGCCAGTTGTCGTCTCTTTCACCAAAGGGGAGAACACGACTGCAATGGCGACAGCTCCTCCTCCAGGATACAATCCTGCTGCATTCCAAGACCCGCGAGCAGCACGTCTCGCAGACAAAACCCGAAAATGGCATCAAGGTAGACACCACGCCCTCCCCGTTTCCGGAACATACACTAACTTTACTTCCTCAGTGCAAAACAATCGGTTCGGTGAGAAACGCAAACTCGGCTTTGTCGAGGCCGAAAAGGCGGAAATGCCACGCGAACATCTCGCCAAAATCATGACTGACCACGGCGACATGTCTTCGAAAAAATTTCGCCACGATAAACGGGCTTACTTGGGATCGTTAAAGTATATGCCCCATGCGGTCATGAAGTTGTTGGAAAACATGCCGATGCCCTGGGAACAGGTTCGGGAGGTCAAAGTTTTGTATCATATGACTGGGGCGATTACTTTTGTGAATGAGATTCCAAGAGTGATTGAACCCTTGTTTATCGCTCAGTGGGCGACGGTGTGGATTGCGTGTCGGAGGGAGAAGAGGGATAGACGACATTTCAAGAGGATGAGGTTTCCTCCGTTCGATGATGAGGAACCTCCCATCTCGTATGCCGAGAATATCGAGGACGTGGAACCTCTCGAACCCATCATGCTTGAACTTGATGAGGTGGAAGATGCTGCTGTCTACGAATGGTTTTACGATCATAAAGCTCTTATCGATACTCCTCATGTCAATGGACCGACGTACAAGACGTGGAATTTGACACTCCCTCAAATGGCGACGCTCTATCGATTGGGTCATCAACTCTTGTCCGACCTCACCGATCGAAATTACTACTACCTCTTCGATCAAAAGTCGTTCTTCACCTCCAAAGCACTCAACATGGCTCTCCCCGGCGGACCCAAATTCGAACCCCTGTTCAAAGACATCGACGTCAACGAGGAAGAATGGACCGAATTCAACGATATCCACAAAATCATTATTCGTCAACCCATTCGTACGGAATACAAAGTCGCCTTCCCATTCTTGTACAACTCCCTTCCTCGAGCAGTTCATATGGGCTGGTACCACGACCCTGCAAGTCAATATATCCGCACCGACGACCCCGATCTCCCTGCATTCTACTTTGACGCGTTAATCAATCCCATCTCGTCTCGATTCGTTGCCCCCACTTTCGACGGTCCAACCCACGAGGAGATCATTTTCGGAAACTCCGACGTCGATGAAGATTTCGATATGCCGATCGATGTCGAACCACTCTTTTCGGATGTCGATCTCTACACCGAAAACACCGCCAACGCAATTTCGTTGTGGTGGGCTCCTCACCCGTTCAATAAACGTACCGGTCACATGGTCCGTGCACAAGACGTCCCCCTCGTCAAACAATGGTACCTCGAACATTGTCCACCTGGTCAACCTGTCAAAGTCCGCGTTTCGTACCAAAAGCTCCTCAAAAATTACGTCCTCAACTCTCTGCACACCAAAAAACCCAAAGCCCAGAATAAACAATCCCTGTTCCGAGCATTAAAGTCGACGAAATTCTTCCAGACGACGACGATCGATTGGGTTGAAGCGGGTTTGCAGGTCATTCGTCAAGGATTCAATATGTTGAATTTGTTGATTCATCGAAAAGGGTTGACGTACTTGCATTTGGATTTCAATTTCAATTTGAAACCTGTCAAGACGCTTACGACCAAGGAACGTAAGAAATCGAGGTTCGGAAACGCGTTCCATCTCATGCGAGAGATTTTCAGACTCATGAAACTTATTCTCGATTCGCATGTTCAGTATCGTCTGGGGAATATCGATGCGTTTCAACTTGCGGACGGAATTCATTATGTCTTCAATCATGTCGGTCAACTCACGGGGATGTATCGATACAAATACCGTCTTATGCGACAGATTCGTGCCTGCAAAGATTTGAAGCATGTCATCTATCACCGCTTCAATACCGGTCCCGTCGGCAAAGGTCCCGGCAACGGATTCTACTTCCCCTCGTATCGCGTCTGGTTGTTCTTCCTCCGAGGAATCGTCCCCTTGCTCGAACGTTGGCTACAAAATCTCCTTGCCCGACAATTCGAAGGTCGTCATTCCAAGGGAGTCGCTTCCACCATCACCAAACAACGTGTCGAATCGTCCTTTGATATCGAACTTCGCGCATCCGTCATGTCCGATATCCTCGCCGTCATGCCCGAGGGAATCCGTCAAAACAAAGCCAAGACGATCCTCCAACATTTATCCGAAGCATGGCGTGCATTCAAAGCCAATCAACCTTGGTCGGTCCCTGGTCTCCCCGCAGCAGTCGAGTCCGTCATCCTTCGATACGTCAAAGCTAAAGCGGATTGGTGGGTTAGTACAAGTTACTTTAACCGTGAACGGATTCGTCGTGGCGCTACCGTTGATAAGACTGTTGCGAAAAAGAATCTCGGTCGGCTTACGAGGATTTGGCTTAAAGCGGAACAAGAACGCCAGCACAATTATCTCAAAGACGGTCCGTATGTGTCGAGTGAGGAGGGTGTTGCGATTTACACGATGACGGTACATTGGCTTGAAGCACGTCGCTTTCAACCCATTCCGTTCCCTCCGCTCAATTATAAACACGACACCAAGTTGTTGACGTTGGCTTTGGAGAAGTTGAAGGAGGCGTATAGTGTCAAGGGACGGTTGAATCAAAGTCAGAGAGAAGAGTTGGCTCTGATTGAAGAGGCGTATGATTCCCCGCACGACACGCTGTCTCGCATCAAACGATTACTTCTCACTCAACGCGCGTTCAAAGAAGTCGGTATCGAGTTTATGGATTACTACGAGAAAGCGGTACCGGTTTACGATGTCAATGCTCTCGAAAAGATCACGGACGCATATCTCGATCAGTATCTTTGGTACGAAGCGTCGAAACGACATCTCTTCCCTGCGTGGATCAAACCCAGCGACAGCGAAGTTCCACCACTCCTCGTCTACAAGTGGTGTCAAGGGATCAACAATCTCACGGATGTTTGGGAAACGTCCGAGGGTGAATGTACTGTTATGATGGAGACGACACTCAACAAGATGTACGACAAGATCGATTTGACGTTATTGAGTCGACTCATGCAACTCATCGTTGATCACAATCTTGCCGACTATTGTGTCTCCAAATCCAACGTCGTCCTCAACTACAAAGACATGAACCACACCAACAGTTACGGTCTCATCCGCGGCTTACAATTCGCCTCGTTCATTGTACAATATTGGGGTTTGACATTGGATCTGTTGATCCTTGGACTTCCTCGTGCAATGGCCATGGCCGGTCCACCGACAATGCCGAACGAGTTCTTGCAATACAAAGACGTCGAGACCGAGACCATGCATCCCATCCGTCTATACAGTCGCTACATCGATAGAATTCACATTCTCTTCCGATTCACGGCGGACGAAGCTCGCGAGTTGACTCAACGATATCTCACCATCCATCCCGATCCAAACGGCGAGAACGTCATTGGCTACAATAACAAGAAATGTTGGCCACGCGATTGTCGAATGCGTCTCCTCTCTCACGACGTCAATCTCGGCAAAGCAGTCTTCTGGGAAATCCAAGACCGTCTCCCTCGTTCCTTGACCACCATCACATGGGAAGACAGCGACTCTTTCGTGTCCGTCTACTCGAAGGATAATCCCAACCTTCTGTTCTCGATGTGTGGTTTCGAAGTGCGCATTCTGCCAAAGGTCCGCAGCCTGCAGGAAAAGTTCACGATTGACAATGATGGTGTGTGGAGTCTCATTCAAACAGACACCAAGGAACGTACGGCGGCCGCATACCTTCGAGTTTCCGACGCCGCAATGAAGGGTTTCGAGAATCGTATTCGAAATATCCTCATGTCAAGCGGAAGTACCACATTCCACAAGATTGCCGCCAAATGGAACTCGACTATCGTTGCGACCATGACCTACTACCGTGAAGCCGTGGCTCATACCAAGGAGCTTCTGGACTTGTTTGTCAAATGCGAAACCAAGATTCAAACGCGAGTCAAGATCGGTCTCAACTCCAAGATGCCTTCTCGATTCCCTCCTGCGGTGTTTTACTCCCCCAAGGAACTCGGCGGTCTCGGCATGTTGTCCATGGGAAACATCCTCATTCCTGCGTCTGATCTTCGGTGGTCGAAACAACTTGCCGACGGCTCGATCACTCATTTCCGTTCCGGTATGAGTAATGATCAGCAACAACTCATTCCGGCGCTGTATCGATACATCCAATCTTGGGAATCCGAGTTCGTCGATTCTCAACGAGTATGGGCTGAATACGCGCAAAAACGGGCAGAAGCACAAGCGCAGAATCGTCGTCTCACACTCGAAGATCTCGAAGACTCTTGGGATCGTGGTATTCCTCGAATCAGCACCATCTTCCAGAAAGATCGAGCGGCATTATCTTTCGACGCGGGATGGCGTGTCCGTCAAGAATTCAAACAGTATTCGATCGCACGTGTAAATCCGTTCTGGTGGACTAATCAACGTCACGACGGAAAACTCCACAATCTCAACGCCTATCGTACGGACGTCATTCAAGCTCTCGGCGGAGTTGAAACGATTCTCGATCATACGTTGTTCAAGGGTACGGGATTCCCCACGTGGGAGGGATTGTTCTGGGAACGTCAATCTGGATTTGAGGAGAGTATGAAGTTCAAGAAGTTGACCAATGCTCAACGGTCTGGTCTCAATCAAATCCCCAATCGTCGATTTACGTTGTGGTGGAGTCCGACTCTCAATCGAAGCAACATTTACATCGGTTTCCAAGTCCAGCTCGATTTGACGGGATGTTTTATGCATGGGAAGTTGCCGTCTCTCAAGATCAGTTTGATTCAATTGTTCCGTGCGCATTTGTGGCAGAAACTTCACGAGTCGGTGGTATTGGATTTGGCGCAAGTGTTGGATCAGGAACTCGAGTCGTTACAGATCGAGACGGTGCAGAAGGAGTCTATTCACCCGAGAAAGTCGTACAAGATGAACTCATCTTGCGCCGATTTGTTGATGTTTGCGCAATACAAATGGCACGCGTCACGACCTTCACTTCTCACCGACGCCAAGGACGTTCTCGAGACCAACAGCACGACCAACAAGTATTGGATCGATGTTCAGTTGAGGTGGGGTGATTACGATTCGCACGACTCTGCTCGTTACGCTCGAGCCAAGTATCTCGACTACACCGGTGACAGCGACTCGATCTATCCTTCGCCAACGGGTGCACTCATTGCGATCGATCTTGCCTACAACGAATACTCCGCCTACGGCAACTGGATTCCTGGTATGAAACCCTTGATTCAACAAGCGATGGCCAAGATTTCCAAGTCGAACCCCGCGCTCTATGTCCTCCGCGAACGTATTCGAAAGAGTTTGCAATTATATTCGTCCGAACCCACCGAACCGTTCCTCAACTCTCAAAACTACAGCGACTTGTTTACGAAGGACACAATCTGGTTCATCGACGATACCAACGTCTACCGAGTTTCAATCCACAAAACGTTCGAAGGCAACTTGACAACCAAACCCATCAACGGTGCGATCTTCATCTTCAATCCACGAACGGGTCAATTGTTCCTCAAGGTCATCCACACCTCGGTCTGGGCCGGTCAGAAACGTCTCGGACAACTCGCGAAATGGAAGACGGCGGAAGAAACGGCGGCGTTGATTCGGTCTCTACCAGTTGAAGAACAACCCCATCAAGTCGTTGTCACCCGGAAGGGTATGTTGGATCCTCTCGAAGTCCATCTCCTCGACTTCCCCAACATCGTCATCCGTCCAAGTGAGTTGCAACTTCCATTCCAGGCGGCGTTGAAGGTCGAAAAACTCGGCGATCTCATTCTCAAGGCGACGGAACCTCAAATGGTGTTGTTCAATCTGTACGACGACTGGCTCAAATCGATTTCGTCCTACACGGCGTTCTCTCGTCTTATCCTTATCCTCCGTGCGTTGCATGTCAACAACGACAAGACGAAGATGATACTCCGACCGGACAAGACGATCATTACCGAACCACACTCTGTATGGCCGACTCTGACGGATGAGCAATGGGTGAAAGTGGAAGTGGAATTGCGGGATTTGATTTTGGCGGATTATGGAAAGAAGAATGGTGTCAACGTCTCCTCTTTGACAAACAGCGAAATGCGGGATATCATCCTCGGTCAGGAAATTGTTGCGCCTTCGCAACAACGACAAGCGGTTGCGGAGATCGAAGAGCAGCAAACACAAGAAGCGCAATCAACGGCTCTTACGACCATAACCACGAACATCCACGGTGACAAGATCCATATCACTACACAAAGTCGCTACGAACAAGAGCAATTCAATTCCAAGACCGAATGGCGTCCTCGTGCTCTCGCCACTGCGAATCTCCACGTCAAGACCAAACATATTTTCGTCAACACGCAAGATATTCGAGACGGCGACAACATCACATACATCATGCCAAAGAATATCCTCAAGAAGTTCATCACCATCGCAGATACGAGAATTCAAATCGGAGCCTTCCTCTACGGTGCCTCTCCCGCCGACAACCCCCAAGTCAAAGAAATCAAAGCCATCGTCATCACTCCTCAACTCGGTCGATCGGATCAAGTTAAACTCCCCAACACACCACCCGAGCACGAATTCCTCCTTCAAGATCTCGAACCATTGGGCTGGATTCACACGGAAATGCGACCAAGTCGAGACGAAGAATATCTCCTCCCCGCCGACATCGTCACACAAGCACATCTTCAAACCGACGCTGCGGGATGGGGTCCTCAAACGATGGTCATGACGGCGAGTTTCCAAGGCGGCAGTATTCAGCTCGCGGCGTACAAACTCACGGAGAAGGGATTGGAGTGGGGTAGAGCGCAACCTGCAAATGTGGAGACGAAGGATTTCCCTGGATGGGAGACGAATATGGCAGAGCGGGCACAGTTGTTGTTGTCGGATCGGATTAGTGGATTCTGGCTTGTACCTGAGGATAACAGGTGGAATTGGTCGTTTATGGGAGCTAAGTTTGATCCTTCTTTGAAGTATATTGTTGGTCCTGGTCATCCTGCGCCGTTCTTTGCGCCACAGCATCGACCGGATCATTTTAGAGCGATTAATATTGATGAAGGGGAGGTTGCTGCAGATAGAGAAGATGCTTTCTTTTAGGCTTGGATGGTTTCATACGTAGCTTTCTTTAGCTTTAGTTTAGTGTTTCGAATGGGATACAATTCAATATACTTTCGTCCGAAATGACCCAGAGATACCGTATCCTTATTGAGAGTGTTCATCGTGATGAGTTTTAATTAATCCAATACTACCCATAAACAAACATAGAACTTGAAATTAAATATACCGCATTCATGAATCCCCACTGTCGATGGTTTCGCCGATATTAATCGCTACAAACTCCTCTTCCGTCTTCCCATTCTTGGCGAGTGCCTCTTTCAATTTCTGCGGTGGCTGGTTGACGGGTTCATCTGTCAATGTAAATGTACCCCAGTGCATCCCGACCGACAATTTGCTCCTGATATCATGATGAAGGAGAACAGAATCCGCGGGACTGCAGTGTATAGGAGACATGATATGTCTTGGAGAATATGCCCCGATCGGAACACTATTGTCAGACGTCGACGTAAGAGGTATATACGAAGCTAGATCGAAAGGACCGTACTTCTGGCCAATTAATCTGAACGCAGGACATCTTGGGACGGTCTCTTCATCTTGTCCATCGGCGACAGAGCGATATCCGGTATCCCTGTCGTCAATATGAGAAAGGAATGTGCCATACCCAGCGAAATAATAGCGTTTCGTGCCAAGGATTGTCCAACTACTCCACAAGGTTTGATTACGATCGAAAAGTCCTCTTCCAGAGAAATGTTGACATGGAGTACAAGCGATGGTCAAAGACTTTTTCTCATTCTTTGGGTCTTTCCAGAGTCTTTCGTCCCACCAATCCATCTCTTCGACGCGCTTGTATTTGGCAAAATTATGCGAGAACCACGCTTTGTTTCCGAGGGGTACGTAATATGAGATATTGGGACCAAGCTCGGTGATTGTGTTAATGTCGAGATGATCGTAATGGGAGCTAAATTAATCAAACGGCGATAGTTGGGGTATACTGGCTGATGATGACGATATCGATGGGGGGAAGA
>Ga0182015_10006927_pt1 | contig 11202 bp, 12 predicted proteins | sample 712P3MmetaG_FD_120478 | JGI IMG/M metagenome (GOLD analysis project Ga0182015, IMG submission 120478) | Permafrost microbial communities from Stordalen Mire, Sweden - 712P3M metaG | ecosystem: Environmental > Terrestrial > Soil > Wetlands > Permafrost | place: Sweden: Stordalen | collected...
CGTACGTCATGCGGGTGACGGGTCCGGGATCGGGAATATCGTTGAGTGGCGCGTAATTGTTGGCGGCGTCGTAGGTGTACGTTGTGACGCGGCCAAGAGGGTCTTCCGTGGTGATGGCGATCTGCCTGTCTAGGCTATCGTAGGCGCTGGTGATGGGGTCGCCCGGCGTGTCGATGGTGGCAGCCTGATTGCCGGCGGCGTCGTAAACGTTGGTGGTTGTATTTCCACCCGACGGATCAGATTCGGCGATGCGATTGTTCAGGCCATCATACGTGCTGGTTGTGACATCGCCGAGGGCGTCGATCGTTGACACCTGGCTATTGGTGCTGTCGTAAATATAGGTGGTGGTGTTGGGTCCGGAATCGTCGGAGATGGCGATGCCACCGGTGCTGGCGTCATAGACGCTGGTGGTGCCGGTGCCGGGCGTGGTGGTTGTGGAAGTTTGGTTGTAATTGGGATCGTACTGGTAACGAGTAGTGTTTCCCGCAGGAGAGTTGGGAACGGAAATATCCAGGCCGCGGGAATCGGCATCGTACTGATAGCGATAGACGGTGGTGTCGGCAATTCCGGGGGTGACGAGCACTGGGCCCACCGGGACGTACCCGGGATCGTAGGCGTACGTTGTCGTGTTCTGGGCTAGGCTTAATGCAGGAAGTATCAAAAGACTCAACCCTGCCCACATGCCCGATTTCTCAAAAAGCGATTTGATTATCCGCATTTCCGTCACTCCCATTACGAACTTTTCTGCTCCGGACACTTACGATAGGAAGCGCAAATATAGCGAAATCACGGCAAATAGTAAAGTTTTTTCGGGCCCTGCAAAAGCTTATTTCCAGCGATGCCGCCTCCATAAAACGGACAAAAGGACACTTAATCTAACCTGAAATGAAGAGCGGCGCTTACGGGCGGCTGGTGTTGCTTGCCGGGAATACCAAATACGGCCCCATCGTCTCGGCTGTGGCCGCGCCGATGCCGGAGATTTGCTCAAGATCAGCCACACGTATGAAAACGATTCGATCCGGATGACGCGATTGAAACCGCTGTCGGAAATCAACGATTGCCTGCGCGCGCTTTTCACCCAGTTCCGGAATCGCCGCCAGTTCGGCTTCCGAAGCGGTGTTGGGATCGATTCGGTCGGCCAGATGATCGGACGCCGAGGTTTCACCGGCCTTGAATTCCGGAATCGTTTTCGAATTCATTGCCAGCCGAATCGCCAGAACCGTTATAAGAATTCCGAGTAAGACCATCAGCCCGCGGATCTGGGACGTGGCGGCCGACAAAGGTCATCCCTTTCGCTGCCAGGAATGAAATTGCTCGCGCATATCCTGCAGGCGGGTGTAGGCGAGCTTGGGTTTAAGCATGTCATCGAGCAACCCACCCGCCGGCAAAGAGGGATTGATATCGGCCAGATTTCCCCAGGCGATCGATTCAATATACGGCTTGCTCAGTGCGATGCGATAAGCGGCGGCGAGCCATTCCGCCTGAAGTTCGCTGTCCCATGGACGTTTCCATTTGCCGGCCAGGATCGGATCCAGCTTTCCTTCGGACCGGTCGTGCGGATCGGGCGTCGCGCGGCCCGGCACGCCAAGGCTCGTCAAAAATAGAGGTCGGCCCAGCGTCGAGAATTTGTCCAGCATGCTGCTGAACTGACAAAGATCGCGGGTAAACATCCCCGGCGAGGGCACGCCCATTTCAAATTCCAGGCCGAAAGCCTCAAAGCTAATGCCCGACTGTGCCACCATTTCGGCATAAAGCATCGGCGGCACGCTGGCGCGGCTGCGGGCGTGATGCTCGCCGAAGGGAAATTTGACCGTCACCAGCGTCCGCGCCGACGGCAAAAGCGTCTTCACCTGCGCGACCAGCAGCCGCGTCAGCTCGATGATCTGTTCGAAGCTCAGGGTAAATACGCTGTTGGTGTGCAGCCCGGCGCAAACATTCCACACCGAGATCGATTTGCGGTAACGCGTGACGATCTTCTGCACGTACTCGTAGACCAACTCGCGCATGGTGTCGAAATCGTGTTCCCAGATGTACATCCAATCCGGGACTTCCTCTTCCGTAAGATCAACCAGCGGCCCGGCAATGATCGGAAGCCGCTTGCGCGTCAGTAAATCCACCCAGTCATCCACCGGCTCGGCGTTAAAAGAGTGCTCCTCCGGTTGAATCTGCTTCCAGCGCATGGGCAATACTGCATAGTCAAAATTGTTGGAAAGCGTGTCCTTATATTTCTGGTTCTGAATCACGGAATCGACCCGGCAACCGACGATATGCTTGACGAACGCATTGCTCTGACGCCGGCGATTGATCAGCAACTCTCCGTGAAATGTCGCCAACTGCTCCGAAAGATCGATGGAAATAGCCAAGGATTGATCTGCGAGCCTGGCCGCTTCGCTCGATTCGGGCAACATGCCCAGCGCATCGGCCAGCAGGCTCTGGCTTTCGCGGAACCGCTGGAGAAATTTTTCAGCCTTCGGGAAATCGAATAGGTTCCAGTCTTCCTGTTTCTGGACGATCTTCATGAGCCGCGAACGCGCCAACTCGACATTGAGATTGTAAGGCTGATCGCGATGCTGCAACCGAGTGGTTTCCAGATGATACGTGCCCAGGCCCGGCAAATCCCAAAGAAGGGCGACCCCCAACGGATGCTCTTCGGCACGGTTAACCACCAGCAGCCCATCGCGAAAAATAATCTCCGATGGCAGCGGCACACTCTCCGGCCCCATGGCCATCGGAGCCACCGGCGTAAACTGCGTCACCCGGGCCCCATCACGATAAATTTCAAACTTCAAAGACATAAAGTTGGCTATTAGAGCATCTTAGCGGAAAGAAAGAGTGATGGCGATTGCCTGCGTCAAACGGACAACGAAGCAATCCTCAGCATTTGCCGCCGAAGGAGGCGACTCCCCTGCTTCGGCGCAGAAGGACGTCGCGATCTCCTATCAGGCCCGCCCGATGCGCCCGAAGCGGACAGCCCGTTCCCGGATTCGAGTCACGGCCCGCTTTCGGCGCAAAGGTCGCAACGATAAAAATTCGTCTGTTTCCAAAATAAAAAATGAAATCTCCTCGGCGTTGCATTTGTTTTTTCAATCCAGCAATTGGCATTTTCTTTAAACTGATTTATTTTCCTTGCATGGTTGTTACTCCATTTTTCCAATCTTCCTTTCTTTTTCCGTTTCGCCGCGGAAAGGTTCGTGATGTTTACGATCTCGGCCAGCAGATTCTCTTCGTCGCCACCGACCGCATCAGCGCCTTCGACTGCGTGATGCCCAATGGCATTCCTGGCAAAGGCAAAATCCTGACGGCGATCAGCCTCTTCTGGTTCGAGAAGTTCGCGGACAGGTTCGAGAACCATCTTATCGCCGCCGATTTCGGCGATTATCCCGCATCGCTGAAAGCCTATCGCGATCAGATCGAGGGGCGATCGATGCTCGTTAAGAAGGCGGAAGTCATCCCCATCGAATGCGTCGCTCGCGGCTACCTGGCTGGTTCCGGATGGAAGGAATACCAAAAGACCCAAACGGTCTGCGGAATTAAATTGCCCGCCGGGCTGCGCCAATGCGAGCAATTGCCGGAACCGATCTTCACGCCCGCCACCAAGGAAGAATCCGGGCATGACATCAATATAGATTTCGCCGAAATGACCGCTCGCATCGGAGACGCGGCGGCAACCGACCTGCGGAAACGTACTTTAGACCTTTATAGCCTCGCCGCCAAACACGCGCGCGAGCGCGGCGTCATAATCGCCGATACGAAATTTGAATTCGGCCGATTGCCGGATGGACGTTTGATTCTCATCGACGAAGTTCTGACACCCGACAGCAGCCGATTCTGGCCGCTCGCAGATTATTCTCCCGACCGGGATCAGGCGAGTTTCGACAAGCAATATGTCCGGAATTATCTGGAGTCCGTGACCTGGGACAAAAATCCCCCGGCCCCGCCTCTGCCCAAAGACGTCGTGGAGGGAACTCGCCGGCGCTATGTGGAGGCATACGAAATGCTCACCGGCCGGCATGATTTCTAAGGGGCGTGAAGCTATGCGGAAATCGCTGGTTTGCTTCCTGCTGCTTTGGATCGCATCGCCCGCGCACGCCGACGATATCGACGGCGTGCAACCGGCTGCGATCGATCAGCCCCGAATTAATTTCGTCGTCCGCCGCCAGATCGCAGGTCCTCCGCTCATTGCAGGCGATGCATTTAACGTCGAAGCGTTCCTGGATACCGGCGCAAGTTCCATCGATCTTTCTTCCCACACCGCCGAGCTGCTGGGCATCAAACGCGAAAAAATCGGACAAACGGAGACCAGATTTCAGGATGTCGGCGTGGGCGGAGGAAGCGATTTTGCAGTCTCGGAGCCGATTTTTCTGTCGATCGCGCCGATGACGCCAACGGTAGACACCGATCAAAAGGATGCGATCGCGGCGACCTACAACCTCACGGTCGGCCCGTTCCGCACGGAGATCGGTCCGCTCGGGAGCGGCCTCGATTTCCTGACCGCCCTGGCGACGGGCGATATGGACATCGTCGGCATGCCCGCGATCTGGGACAAAATCGTCGTGCTCAACAACCGCGACGTCAATTCGATGACCGACAAAATCCGCACCTATATTTACGATGCCAAAGCCGGCGCCGCGGATCACGCCCCGATTCCCAAAACCACGCAACACGTGAAACTCACCTTCACGTCCTTCGCGCGATTTACCAAAATAACCCCGGCCACCGCCCCGCCGCCGGCGATTGCCGCCAATCCGATGATCGGATTGATGGTGAGTCATCATGGAAAAGCGATTCCGGGAAGCTGGCTTCTGGATACCGGTTCGGCCGTGTCGATGATTTCCCACAAAAAGGCCGCCGAATTGGGCGTGATCTACGTCGAGGGAACGGATGATTCCAGTCATCCACGCTTGACCGGCCCGTCCACGGAGCGTCAATTCATCATGACCGTCGGCGGCATCGGCGGTTCAAAAAAATCCGCCGGCTTTTTCCTCGACAAGCTGTCGCTGCCGACAATGGAAGGTCCGCCGATTGTTTTCGATCATGCACCGGTTCTGGTAGCGGATATCACGGTGAAGGATTCTGAGAATCGATCATTCACTCTCGACGGAGTGTTCGGAATGAATTTTCTCGTCGCCAGCGCGATGGTGGATGAGAGCAACCTGCTGCCGGACATCGATCATTTGACGCCCGGAGCGTTCCGGTGGGTCGTGCTGAATCAGCTGGGCGCTTGGCTCGGCGTCGAGAGAAATCCCTAGCTACTTCGTGCCTTATTTTCTTCTTCGCGCTCTTCGCGCCTTCGCGGTAAATTTTATAGATGATTTACCGCGAAGGCGCGAAGGCCGCGAAGAAGAATGGGCAAGATTAAAATCACTAACCCATCGGAACCGGCTGGTTCACGTTTGAAGCATGCCAAGTGCATCAGGCAAGCCAGTGCCATCCGCAGTATACAGAAGAATTTAGGAGTACGGGGGCTAAACGACTTGTCGGCTACTATTATTATAAGACGCCAGGAGAACCCTGCTCATGTCGCGCATTATCAAGGCCGATGCGAGGATGTCGCCGGACAGCGCCGGCAGCAGCGCAGACGGTGTTCCACCGGAAAAAGAGATGACCGCATTTTTGGAATCCTGTGTTGAAAAGGTCGCCGGCTCAGCCGAGGCGGCAGAGCGCCAAGCGCGCAACCGGCCCACATTTCGCAAGCTGCTGCGGGCTTTGCAGGGCAAGAAAAATATTCTCATCACCACGCACCGCCATCCCGACCCGGACGGCCTCGCCAGCGGATGGGCGCTTTGCCTGCTTCTGGCCGAGAAACTGCCCAATGCCGCGCTGACGATGTCCGTGCGCGATCTCCCCGAGGGCGGCGTGAATGAAACATTCGTCCGGCTATCGAACCTGAAGCTTTCGCCGTGGGATGAATCGGGCCTCGGTGCCTTCGATGCCATCATATTGACCGATGTGATGCCGGATGCTGCTTCCAGTCCGTTGCCTCCGGAAATCGTGCCCCTGGCTGTAATCGATCATCATCGCACCCGGCGAAGGCCAAAGTGTCCCTTCCGCGATATTCGCCCTGATGTCGGTGCGACCAGCACCATCATCTTCAGCTATTACATGGAAGTGGAACATCCCATTTCAACCGAACTGGCGGCCACGCTGCTTTATGCGATTGAATCCGATCTCGCCGGCGCCGCGGGGCAGCCGGGAGAACTCGACAACATCGCCCTTTCCGGTCTGACCCTGCTGGCGGACACGCGCAAGCTTTACCAGATGCGCTACGTGGATCTGCCGCAGAGTTATTATCTCTGCTATTTCAGCGGACTTGCCAACGCGATGTATTACGACAGCGCGATCATTTCGCATCTGGATACGATCGATTCACCCGAAAAACCCGCGATGATCGCGGACTTCCTCCTTCGATTTAAGCCGGTCGACTGGTCGCTGACGACCGCGGTATATGAAAATCGCCTGGTAATCAGCCTGCGCACCAGCAATGGCAAAATGTCAGCCGCCGACATGATCCGGCGGCTTCTGCGCGGCCAAGGCGAGGGAGGCGGACACCGTTCAAAAGCTGGAGGGTTCATAGAACTTGAATCCGCCGCGCCCGCAGCCGTAGATCGCAAGCGAAGTCTGCTGCGTCGACGCCTATTGCGATCACTCGGTATCAAGCAGACTCAAGGGAAGCGGCTTGTGCCGAAGGAATAACTCAAATTTTCTTCTTGTAGAATTAATTTCGTCAGCCTAAGGTGATGCGAGCTATTCCGCAGCACGTCGAATATGGCTGATCGTACCCTCAATGACCAATTGGCTCTTATCCGCATCAATGGCATGCACTGCCATAAATGCGAAGAAGCGATCGGCAAAGTTCTGTCCGGAAAACCAGGGGTTCACGAGGTCGAGGTCGATTTCAACAGCCAGCAGGCATCCGTTCTTTACGACCCGGCGATGATCCAAATCGGGGAATTGATGGCCGCCGTTGATGAGGCCGGTTATACGGCGGTCTCATTCACCCAGAAGCAATCTTAGAAACCTTCCGTGCTGGCAGCCCTGATCGCTGCGGCGGCTATTCCACATCGCCTTTGATTTGCAGTTTTCCCGTTGGAACCTGGTGGGGACCGTTGCTTGGCTCATCAGTAACGGCCAGCGTCACTGCCGCTCCACCCGGCAGCGGAGGGATGCTGCCCAGTAACGTCGCGGTTCCGTTTCCGCTGACATCGAACGTGCCGGCCGGGATTTTCTGGCCGTCGTGAATCAGCCACAATTCATACGTCTTTCCATCCGGCGCTGGCCTCATGCCGCACGTGAAGAAGTACCAGTTCTTCATCGCGGTATCCAGAAAAACGTGGCCAACGGCAGCGGGCTGCGCGGAGCCGGTCAACTCGGCAAATTTCATCCCCTTAAGCGGCTGCTGAACCTCGGAAAGCTGGTCCTCCACGAGATGCAATTGCCCCTGCAAATCCGCGATAGTTCGCTGATCCTCCGGCGACCGCACATTCACCGGCCAGAATTGCCTGACCACCAGCAGCGTCACCGCCACCGCCAACACCGCCGCGATGGCCGCGGGGAGCACCACGCGATCCCAGCCGCCGATGCGCATCGGGGCTGATCCATCTCCAACCGAACTGGCGCGGGCCGCTTGGGCGCGCGCTCGACCCAGAACCCTGTGTTTCAACCCCGGCGGCGCTTGCTCGACATCAAGTTGCAGCGGCAAAAGCGCGAGCGTGGATTCAGCTTCGGCGAGATAGCCGGAGCATTGCGGGCATCCTCCGGCCAGATGCTGGCGCAGCTCCGCTGCTTCCGCGGCATCCAGAACGCCGGCGGCAAATAGCAGAATCATATCTCGTCGATCGACACACTCCACATTAATCCTTACGTAAGCAATCACGCAGACGGATTAGCCCCTGTCTTATATACGTCTTAATTGTCCCCAAAGGTTTATCCAGCCGTTCGGCAATCTGGGTATGCGTCAAACCGTCAAAAAATGCCAATTCCACGGCTTGGCGATATATGGGCTCCAGTTTACCCATCGCCAGCCGAACCCGTTTGGCATTTTCTTCCAATACCGCGATAGCCGGAGGACCCGCCGCGGTCGATGGCGTTTCAGAGCCGATATCCGAGGAAACGCTCCCGCGCCGATGGGATGCGGCAGAACGCTGGCGATCGATCGCCCGGCTCCGTCCCAGCGTCACGAGATAAGTCAGCGGCGCGCCCCGCCTGGCGTCATAGCGGTCGGCGCACCGCCAGATTTCCAGAAAAACATCCGAAACCAGTTCTTCGGCTTCGCCCCGGTCGTGAAGCATCCGTTGGCCCAGCGAAAAAATCAACCCGGCGTAGCGGTCATACATCATCCCCAGCGCTTCGGTGTCCCGGCGTTCGATCCGTTCCATCAAATCGTAATCGTCCGGGGCGTCGGGCATTCATTCGGATCGTACCGGATAAAACGGGAGAAGCGAAAGGGACAATTACCCTTGTAACAGTTTTGGCGCTAATTGCTCGGACAGATCAATCAGCCGATCGAATTCAATTTCATCAAACGGGCGGCCGGAAAAATCCAGGATGAGCTGGTTTGCGTATAAAATTAATCCGATATCCGCGGGCAAGAGCGCCGGAGCGGATGATTCGGCCAAAGCCCGCGCGGCGCGCGATTCGGCGCCAAAAATCATGAACCGCTGCGTCGGCATCAATGACGGATAGCTTGAAAGCGAAAACATATCGACCGCACTGACGGCGTGAGCCGTCGGGCGCAGTGCCGTGGTCCGCCAGGGGGTCGCCAGGTTCCGAAACAGCAGATTCCACTGCCTCGCGGAAACCACTGCCGAATCCAGCGCCGTCTCAGCCGTTTCAAATTGCACCAGCGTGAGATCTTCTCCCCGAAAGATCGAACGGATTTTTGGCTTAAACGCTTTGAGCGGTGCGAGGCCGGGCAACTCCGCATCACCCCCGCCCGGCCGCAGGTTGCGGGAACGCGCCCACTGCGCCATCGCCAGGATCCGCCGGTGCCGCGTTTCACGCTTCACCAAAGTAACGAAAACCCAAACCGACGCGCCTAAAATGACAAAGAGGGTTACCAGCACCGTCGGAGACATGGGCGCCAAGAACACTTCGTGGGCCGCGAACTTTGGAATAAATTGCGGCGGGAAACATTGTATCGGTGAAAATCCCATTCCCGGCCATTGTAAAGACCGCCGATAATTTCCGCAGCATCACCCGTGCGGCGAAGGTTTACATGCCCGGCCGGACCCTTACGCGGATGGGCGGCCGAGCCGGATGGATTTGCCGTAGAGTTTATGTCGATACTGCCCGGCGTCGCCGCGAACACCGGGAGAGGCAATGGCGGAAATCATGGACATCGTTGAACAAATGAAGAGGCGATACGACATCCGCATCCGGCGGTGGCGTTCCAGCATGAGCGGCAAGGCGTGGCGCGTCTACTACCACGACGGCCGGGCCGTCAATTGGATCGAATCACCCCGGCCCAAAACCCCCATCAGCCTCGCGATTTTCCTGCATGAAGTGGGACACCACGTCATCGGCTTCCAGAAATATCGCCGGCGATGCGAGGAAGAATATCACGTCTGGATGTGGGCCATCAGCGCCATGCGCCGCCATGGCATCGAGCCGGATTCCAAGGTCCAGCGCCGGGTGGAAATGTCGATGCGATATGCGGTCGGCAAAGCCCTGCGGCGCGGAATCAAGGAAATCCCCGACTCGCTTCTCCGCTATCTGCCCCAGGCCGCCTAAAAAAACCCAAAAAAAAACCCCCGATCCCGGAACAACATTGGGAAAGGGGGTGTTTGCGAGCGAGATTTATTGGCGGCTTAATTCGCCGACGGAATCAATCTTTGTTCCATGACCGTTGTCCCCGATTCACTTGTCCGGGATTCAACGATCGACTTCGATTCCTCCTCGGTTCGAGGATGAATTCGCAAGACGCCGTCTTCCATCACCAGTCGAATCTTCGCCAGCGCCTTGTTCTGGATCTGCCGGACGCGTTCCTTCGTAACGCCGATGGTCTTACCGACCTCCTCCAGCGTCATCGGAGATTCCTCAGCCTGCTGCCAATTGAATCGCCGTTTGATGACAGCCTGTTCAACCATCGACAAATCAGCGAGGTTCCGATCAACAATCGCCTTGAGTTCATCAATGCAATCGTCCTCGATCGTATCCCGGCGGCGATCCGCCCAGTCGCTTTGCTCCATTTCCGGTTCAAACTCGACCGGAAACCGAGTCCGATGCTTCGATGATTTCATGGCCGTCCGGCTAAACGCCTTGAGGATCGCCCGGCACGCATAAGTGCTGAACTTGAATCCTCGATCAGCCGAGAATTTATCCACCGCGCGGAGGAGAGCCATATTGCCCTCGCTGACCACTTCGGCGAAATCAACTTCTCCCAGCCGCGTGCGTTTGGCCATCGCCAGCACCAGCGCGAGATTGGTCCGCACCAGATATTCACGGAAGTGTTCAAACTTCCGATGCCAATCCAGGAACTCACGGGCGCGAGTCATCGTCAAGCCCAGCGAACGAATCTGCTTCTGAAGCGCTGACAATCGTTTCTTGCAGTAATTAAACCGCAGGAACATCAGCCGCTCTTCCGGCCCCTTCATCAATTGCGGCGGCGATCCGCTGCCGAGATCTGCAACGTCATCGCGCGTCGGTTGATACCAACTCGTCAGCGGCAGTTCGCGCTCGGCATCTTCGGTGAATAATTCCGCCTCGACCCGCTTGTGGCGGAAAGTCGTGCTGTCCATGTAGCTGTAATTCTCTTCAAGCAAACGAAGAATCCGCTCCCGCATTTCGCGCGGAACAGAAGTCACACGTCCCTGCTGCTTTTTCTCTTTCATCATGGTGGCCATCTATGGCCTCCTTTTCCATCTGACGGCTGGCTCCCAGCCGTAACATATATCTGACTACTGCAAACGGCGTTCGCGTCTACACAAAATTATTCGGTCGCTCCCCTAAATTAAAACATACGAAAAAACAGCCGTTTTGGATTCGCTCTAACTCTCTGGACGCAAGCGATTAACATTTTATTCCCGCCAGCAGGGCCAAAGCAGCCTCTGGTGGACATTTATATTGACCAGCGCCGTTGATCGCAGGCATTGGTCACTTTTTGGCAGAACGACTATCCTCATCTGCCAAAATCATCCACGAAGGCGCGATTCGATGCGGGAAAAAATCTGCTTTGGCGGAACTTTCAATCCAATCCATCAGGGA
>Ga0182015_10006928_pt1 | contig 11202 bp, 4 predicted proteins | sample 712P3MmetaG_FD_120478 | JGI IMG/M metagenome (GOLD analysis project Ga0182015, IMG submission 120478) | Permafrost microbial communities from Stordalen Mire, Sweden - 712P3M metaG | ecosystem: Environmental > Terrestrial > Soil > Wetlands > Permafrost | place: Sweden: Stordalen | collected...
CAGCGATATCGGTGGGCCTCTTCCGCCCCCGATTCCACCGGTTGCGAGCGTGGCCGGAGGCAGCCGCTTCCGTGAGATCTTCCGCCCGCCTTATGGGAAGCGCACCTTGGTCCTCTCCATTTTTAACTTGCTCCAAACCATCGCCTTCTATGGCTTCGGGGCTTGGGTGCCGACGCTATTGATCGCCAAAGGGATCAGGGTGACCACCAGCCTGGAATACGCATTCATCATTGCGATCGCGAACCCGGTGGGTCCGCTGCTGGGAATGTTGGTGGCGGATCGGATGGAGAGGAAGTGGCAGATTGTCTCCGCGGGTGTTGGCATCGGAGTATTCATGTTCCTGTTTGCGCATCAGGCCAACGCGGCGGCGGTAATTGTGTTCGGCGTGATGGTGACGCTGGCAAACAACTGGATGTCCTTTGCTTTTCATACGTATCAAGGGGAGTTGTTCCCGACGCGCATTCGCGGACGCGCCATCGGATTTGTGTACGGCTGGAGCCGGGTCAGCGCGGCATTTGCTGGTTTATTAATAGGCTTCTTTCTCAGGGAGGGAGGGGCGACCGGCGTTGCATTTTTCATTGGCGCCGCCATGCTGATCATGGTCGCGACCATTGGCGGTTTTGGCCCAAAGACGCGGCATCTTGCACTGGAAGAGATCTCGCACTGACTTGGGTCTGTTGTACTGACCTTGCGCGACGTTGTAAACGCTAACATGAGCGCGTATGATAAGTGGCCGTTTTACCTACGGGACAATTCGGAGGCGATATGCAAAAGCGATTCTCAGTCGGACTCGCGACCGCAGGGTTACTCGTTCTGCTAACCCTGGCCGCAAAGGTCACAATGGCGCAAGCTGTGACAGGAACCCTGCTTGGGGCGGTTCTGGATTCGACCGGAGCCGTCGTTCCGAACGCGGTCGTAACGCTCGCAAATGAGGGCACGGACGTCGTCAACAAAACAACCTCGGGTCCTCAGGGCTTCTACACCTTCCCCAACCTCACGCCGGGGCAATACAGTGTCACGGTTGCGGCCCAGGGCTTCAAGACCGAAGTCTCGAAGGGCAACCAGGTGAGCGTGGAGCAGTCGACGCGCGTCGACTTTTCACTATCGCCGGGCGCGATCAGCGAACAAGTCACGGTCACGGGTCAAACTCCGCTCGTGGAATCAACGAGTTCCGACCTCGGCCAGACCATTGACCAAACCCAAATCAGCAACCTGCCCATCAACGGGAGAGTGGTAGCGCTGGTCATGCAGCTTGCTCCCGGAACCACGCCTGCAGCATGGGGCGCCGGCAACCCCGAAGATGCGTCCGGGGCGGCGTCGACGGCGCCAGGCGGCGGGGGCGGCGGCGACTATACATCCGCAAACGGCTTTCCTTTCGAGGGAAATCTCTACCTGGTGGACGGCGTAACTGACGTGGAATTGATGAACGCATATATGGGCATCCAGATTCCCTTCGACTTCGTTAGCGAAATGAAGCTCGAAACCAGCAATCCCACCGCGGAATACGGCACCTTCGGCGGCATAATATCCAACATCACAACCAAGTCCGGAACTAACAAGTTTCACGGCAGCGTCTTTGAATACAACCGCAATACCGTATTCAACTGGCCCGACTACTTCAGCAAAATCAATCCTCCCTTCCATTCCAACCAGTTTGGCGCCGAGGTGGACGGCCCGATCATCAAGAACAAGCTGTTTTTCTCAGCAGATTTTCAGTGGCTCAAAATCGCTGAGGGAGCCTCGGGCATCACGAGCGTGCCCTCGCAGAACGCCCGCAACGGAAATCTGTCGGGCTTCGTGGTGAACGGCGCCGGTCCCATTACCAACCCCATGGCGTGTTACAACAGCGCCGTGGCCAATGGACTGCCAAACCCAGTGCCGTGCATGGCGAGCCCGGCGGTTACGGTTGCTGGAACCTACGACACTGTTCCGGCCGCGGATATCGAGCCGATCGCGGGATCGACATCGGGCTACCTGCAGCCATCAGTGTGGCCGTTGCCCAGCCCCAGCCTTTCCGGGGAGGTCAACAATGCCACTTATGTGCAATTGAGCGATGCATCCATGCCCCAGGAAGACGCCCGCGTCGATTGGGCGTTCTCAGATCATGACAGCTTCTTTGCCCGCTTCTCGTATGCCAACCGGAACCTCAAACAGCCGCTGCTGGTCGGAGCCAGCACGTCGCCGGCCATCTTCATGAATAACGGAAACGCCAACGCAATCAACCAAACCACGAACGACGTTGTCGGTTGGGACCACACATTCTCCTCCCACATGACGAATCAGTTCCGCATCGGCTACAGCCGTTTCGCCAGCACCGAGTACTCCACCGCCAACGGGATTGCCGAGAACGATCTGTTGGGAGTCCCGAACGGCAATATCGCCGCATTTCCGGATACCAGCGGCATCGCCGATGTGGATATCAGCGGGTTCCTGCAAACTGGAGACCCGGGCTGGGTACCCCAGGGTCTGGGCAGACTTTCGAACATTTACCAGTTCAACGACGCGTTCACAGTCATCCACGGCCGGAACAACTGGAAGTTCGGCGTCTCCATACAGCCCATCCAGGCGCGCTGCTACAATCCGCAGAACGATCCTCGGGGGCAGTTCTATGCCACCGGCAACTATACCGGCACCGGCTCCAACGGCGCCGCTATTGCTGATTGGCTGGTGGGCGCTCTCAACGGCGCCCATCGCGATCAATTCTTCGACGTGCCCAACACGCGGGTAAGGTGGTGGGGCTTCTTCGCTCAGAATGACTTTCGTGTGAGCACCAAGCTGACCTTGAACCTCGGCCTCCGCTACGACGTCTACACGGCCCCCGTGGATACGAAGAACCTGCAGAGCAACTTCGTCATATCGGGCCCCGATGCGGGCTTGAATCAGATCGCGTCATCGAGCAACCGCAGTCCGAACGTGAATACGGAGAAGTGGAATATTTCGCCGCGTGCGGGCTTTGCCTATACCCCTGACAACGGCAAGACGGCGCTGCGGGCAGCCGTTGGGTTCAGCTACTTCCCGGACAACTTTGGCGCCGACGGCGGTACGCTGGAGAGGAACTATCCATTCGACGAACAGGAAAACAACAGCGCGACCATGGGGAACTGCTTGACCCCCTACGACGGAGTTACGAGTATCAATCCCAACCCAGCGAAATATTCCGGCTGCGGTTCGCTGATCTTGTCCAATGGCCTGCCGGGCAACGTGACCACCGGATCGCCGGTGTACCAGCCGCTGGTGGAGCCCCCCATAACGCCGGGCGGGTTCATCGCACCGCCTGTAGGCTTCGGCGTGTACGAGGTGGCCCCCAACTTCCGCCAGGACCAGGCGGTCAACTGGAATGTCAGCATCGAGCGGCAGCTCGGCGCGAAGATGTCGATCCACGCCGCCTACGTGGGCACGGCGGGCAGCAATCTCTATCACGATTGGCAGCTCAACCAATGCAACCCGACGGCGTTTACCGTTGGTCCGACGTATTCGGAGTTGCAGGCCCAATACGGCACCACAATTTATCCGGGCTTCCCGAATTGTATGCCGTACTACAGCGTCGCTCCCAATGTCTCCACCATCGATTTACGCAACAGCGGAGGCAAGTCGCACTACAACGCCGGACAGTTCCTGTTCCAGCGGCGCACCGGAAGTAACCTGACCTTCACCGGGGCGTATACCTGGTCGAAGATGATGGATAACATCAATAACCCGCTCGATTCCTACTGGTTTAAGGAAGAGCTGGACACGGCGGGCTGGCAACATAACAACTACCCGCATGTGGTCACCCTCACCTGGGTCTACACGCTGCCGTTCGGACGCGGGCAAAAGTTCGCCAACTCGATCTCTAACCTGGTAGACGAAATCGTGGGCGGGTGGTCCATCAGCGGCATTACCAACTTCCGCTCCGGCCCGCCTCTGCTGATGACCGCGAGCTCGCAAGACCTGCTGCCCCAGAATGGCGGGCAGCGCGCCAATTACAACTGCGCGACTCCTGTCAATCCTCGTACCACCAGCCAATGGTTCCAGACGACCTGCTTCACGCAGCCGGAGGGATACGTCTTCGGCAACGCCACTGTTGGAGATGGCCATATCTATGGGCCGCGCTATCAGGACTGGGATATGACGTTTGCCAAGTCGATCCGCCTGGCCGAGAGCGTGCGACTGCAATTCCAGGCCAGCTTCTTCAACATCTTCAACCACGTGAACTATCAACCCCCGGACACGAATCAGCCGGACGCGACTTTCGGAGTGATCAGCAGCGACTTTCTGCCGCGGATGGGCCAGCTGGGACTGACCCTCTCGTTCTGAGCGCTGCGCGTTTTATCGGGTTGCAAACTAACCAGCGGGAGCTTATTCGGATTGGACGTCCGTATGGGCTCCCGCCGTTTCGGCTTGCGTCGTAGAGTCAGCAATCTTCACGCCCGGGCGCCGCTTTTTGCCTTCAATGCCGGTTCTGTACAGGGATTGTTTCCCTGCCACGAAGCATCGATATCCACGCCGATATTCGGAGTACTTAAATGACAAAGACGTGCTCTCTTATCGTCTTGTTGTTTCTTCTTTTCCTCGCTCCAGGAATCCTCGCTGCCGCTTCGCCCAGCTTCGATCTAACCGCGACTAAGGAAAATTTCAATCTCTACTTCCCCACCTATCTTGCCAATGGCTTTTTCACCACGAGCAGTTCATTGCGCGGCACCGACCCGACGTTGAGTTTCATGGTGGGAGTGATGGACTATACGCCGGGCGACGTGCCGCGTCCCGCGGCGCTCCCGAGCTGGGCGGAAATGGACTATTTCGACGGCGCTGCCTGGCTAAATGCCACCCCGGTCACCGCTGCCAGCTTTCGTGATTATCGCCAGACCCTGCAAATGTACGATGGAGTCCTCAGCACGCAGTATGTTTTTGTATCCAGTGGCCATGCGACCCGTGTTGCGGTGACCACCTTTGTGAGCGAAGACGCAACACACGTTGGGGTCACCAGCCTGAGCCTGACGCCAGATTTTACCGGGACTGTGCGTTTGCGCTTCACCTTGCGGCCGCACTCTGCGCCCGCCCATCGCTTTCCTTTGGCAGCGGTTCCGTCCGCAGAATTGAGGAAATCCGAAGCTGAAGCTGAAGCGCAGCTTCGACTCTCCGATCCCACGGCACCCGAACGGGGAGCAGAATGGTACCCCGGCTACGTCAATATCCAATCCTTTGGCGCCAGCGAGGCTCAGCGGGTTATTTGGATGACTGGCCGTGCCGTCGACGGCCCACAGATTGCGGAGGCGGCTGCCATCGGGCTGCCTACCGGCGTCGCAGTCACCGAGTCCAAGCGGGAATCTCCGCAGATTGTATCCATTGAAGTCGCCTTACGGGTCGAGCGTGGACGGACATATACATTCACGAAATATGTCGCCGCCTCGCAAGAAAATTGGGGAGGCCTGAAAAGCTCGGTAATCGACTGGGCGAAAGAGGTACGCGGGGAAGGCTTTGACTCGCTGCTTGCCAAACACCAGTCGGCATGGCATGGGCTTTGGGAATCCGACATCGTCGTGGACGACGATCCCGAGATTCAACGGGTAATTCACTCCGACCTCTTTTACCTGTACGAGAATTCCACGGTGAATACTGTCTGGGCGATGGGAGGTTGCGGTCTAAGTCCTAACTACTGGGGCCACTTCTTCTGGGACAGCGACTCCTGGGATTTTCCCGCTCTAGTCTTGCTTCACCCCGAACGGGCAAAGTCGCTGGTCATGTTCCGATACCGCACTCTGCCCGCTGCCGAAGCACGCGCCAAGGCATACGGTTACCGCGGAGCAATGTATCCATGGGAGTCCGACCCGCAGAAGGGCATCGAGTCGACAGACCACGACTTTGTTCCGATTGGCGCTCGTGAGATACACCTCGACGGCGATATTGCCATCAGTCAGTGGCAGTATTATCTGGCGACCGGCGATACGGCCTGGTTACGCGATTACGGGTACAGGGTCATTCGTGAGACCGCGGAGTTCCTGACCAGCCGCGTCACGTACAACCGCGAAAAGAGCCGCTATGAAATTTTGCACGTCTGTTCGCCCGACGAGATTTATAACGATGTCCCCAACGACTCGTTCACAAATGCCGTGACTCAAAAGGCGCTGCGGGCCGCTGTGGCGGCTGCGGGCGTGGTGGGGCAACCGCCCGATGCGCAGTGGGCGGAGATCGCGCAGAAAATGTATATTCCCTTTTCTGAGAAAGAGCAGCGTTACCTAGATTTCGATGAGACAGTTCCCCACAATCGGAAATCCTGGATGGGCAGCTCGATTTCGTGGCTGTCCTATCCGCCCCTCGATCTTGCCATGAGCAGTGAAGTTCGGCGGAATGACTATAACTTCGCCGTCAAATCCCTATCAGATCTTACTCCCAATACAAACGGCATCAACGATATGGTTCCCGTCATCCTCAGTATCGACGCGGCGGCGGTTGGGGACGCGGCGGAGTCGTACAAAGGGCTGAAATTTAGTAATGGCCCATTTCTGAAACCTCCCTTCAACGTGAGGAGCGAGACCCCAGGGAACAACCATCTATACATTCTCTGTGTCAGCAGCGGGTTTTTGGAAAACTTCCTCTACGGCTTTACCGGCTTGCGTTTAACCGATCAGGGCTTGAAGCCGGTTTACGCGCCAGTCCTGCCGCCGGCATGGAAGAGCATCACCATCAAGAACGCCAAACCGGACGGCCAGTCGTATGACTTCGTAGTCAGCCGCGACGAGGCCGGCAAAGTTCAGCTGGAAAGACGGCCTGCGGCTCTATAGGGACTTTCGCGACTTCACAACGCTGAGGGGCGGACGGTGAAGATCTCAAATCAGTGCGAAATAAGCAGGCGGACGGGTTGACTGAGGAATCTATAGGTGATGGCTGTGACGAACGAATGCTCTCGTCGAGATGTGCTAAAAGCCACCGCGGCCTCGCTCGTCGTGGCGGGATATTTGTGCAAAGGCTCCAGCGGCTGGGGTTATGCGCAATCGGCCTTCCACAGGTTGACTGCGCAAGACGCACGCGAGGGGGAACCGCAAGAAGGCGCAATTGAGTTTGCATCCTCCGACGTGAAACTTGTCGAAGGATTCCGGTGGGCAAAATCGCAGGCATTAGCGTACGCGCGAACGGATGGAACAATCGGGCCGTGGTATGAGGCGTCGCTGCCGGGGAGAGATGCATTCTGCATGCGCGATGTATCGCACATGAGCACGGGCGCGCAGTTCCTGGGGCTGGGGCCACGAACGAAGAATATGATGCATCGCTTCGCCGCAAATATTTCGGCAGCGAAGAAATGGTGCACGTGGTGGGAAATTACGCGCGACAATCTGCCTGCGCCGGTCGACTACAACAACGACCACGATTTCTGGTATGACTTGCCCGCAAACTTCGACGTTCTCGATGCCTGCTACCGGCAATGGCTGTGGACGCGCGACAGCGACTATCTCGACCAAGTGTTTCTGAATTATTACCGGCATACTGTCACGGATTATGTTCAGGCGTGGGATCACGATCACGACGGCTTGCTTGAGCATCTCCCTAACTTTGGCCACATGGGAATTGCCACCTACGACGAGGACCTGCAAGATGAGATTCTGGTTGGTTCGGATCTGATCGCAGCGCAGTACGCCGCATACCGCGGATACACTGCCATCGAGCGCGCCAGAAACGAATTGAAAGCTGCTGCCGAGTTCGAGCAGAAGGCCGATCATCTAAAGTCGCTTTACAACGGCAAGTGGTGGGATGCGGCGCGCAACTGCTATTTCGGCGCGATCGGTGAAGACGGCAAGTTTCATGCCGACCTTAAAGAAGGCGACGGCAGGTGCGCGGTCGAACTCCCTCTCTATTACGGTTTGACAGCAGCCGGGCCGAAGACGCACGCCGGTCTGGACATTTTGGAGCAGCGGTTGCAGTCGGACCTGAACTCACCCCGCGGAGTGATTGGCGGCGTAGAAGGGCGATCCTACATGCCGGACATCTTCTACATGTACGGCCGCTCGCGCGCAGGCTACTCGGCGCTCACGGCGATGATGGATCCTGGATTGCAACGCCGCGAATATCCTGAAGTGTCCTATACGGTCATTGGCAATTTGGGGACAGGTTTGATGGGCATCCGCCCGCTGCCATTTGAGCAAACAATCGAAACTTTCCCTCAACTCACCGAAGAGACCGGTTGGGCGGCTCTCCATCATGTGCCGGTGGGTAGAAATGTCATCTCGGTCAAGCACGTCAAGAATAACGAAACCTCTCTGACCAATGAAAATGGCCCGGGCCTGGCCTGGCGTGCCGCCTTTCCGGGCAAGTTCCGCGCCTTGTTTAGCAGGGGTAAGGAAATTCCCGCAACTCGTGCCCTCCGCAGTACAGGAACCGCTGAAACCTGCAGTATCGTTCACGTCGAACGCGGCGAAACCCGGGTTGTACGGGTTGCATCCGGATGACCCACGTCGATTGTTTTCAGGAGTAAATGCCATTTACTGAAACGTGCTGAGAAGACGTTCATGTGGAGGGTTTGCATTGCATCGCCCGAGGTCATACCAGTTCACTGTGCCCCTGAATTTGCGACAGATCGCGAGAGCTTGCCTGTTCTCGGCAGCCTCTCTGCTCCCGTGCTGTCTGGCTGCGGCGCAGTCCGGCGCTGCTGCGTCTCCTTTCCCGGCTTATCTCGGCGATGATTTTGACTATTCCACCTTCACGCGCTTCGACGCGCCGGCTCCGCCGAAGAGCCTCATCTATCAATCGAACGGCTTCATGGTTCTGCAGGAATCCGGCTTTGGAGGGCAGCGGGTGATCATCCCCGTCGCTGGTGGGGCCCCGCCCACCAACAGCAGCGACAGGCTGTCCGCGCTGACGATCGAGGCGCCTGTGATCACGGACAGCTCCGGCCATACCTGGAGGCTGTCCGACAGCCCCGCCAAACGGAGCCTAACGTACTTCGCCGATCGCACCGTGTATCGGGCTGCGTTCGACGGGGGCCCCGAAGTCTCGCTCACGGTGTACCCGGTCTACGGAAACCCAACTGCGGTGATTCGGCTACGAATCGTTCGCACCACAGACCCGGTTCAGGTCTCGATGGCCGCGCATGCAGACGGTCTGCAACTCATTCCAGGCAGCGATGAGCGGCGTTCCACCTACGGTTCGCACCGCTGGCCGTATCGACTCATTCTCGCCGGGCGGCCTGCGGCAACGATTCACCACAACACATTCGAGTGGAATCTGCGAGCCGACGGCGAAGCTACCCTCATGATGACGCTGGGCGGCACGGAACAGGAAGCAGCGGCTGCCCTCACCCAACTGCGGGGTTCCTCCGACCTTCTCGACGAGGAAACTCATCGCCTTTGGAATGCCTATCTCGCGTCGACGCCGCTCGTAGCACCGGCCACACCGGTCAGCTTCACGATTGGCACCACAGGCGAACGAAGGAGCATCAGTCCAGAAGATCTCGTGCGCAGCGAGCTGTGGTTCTGGCGAGGTCTCCGCAACACCACCTGCCAGGCGCCTTACCTGCCCGCAACTCCGTTGATGATCGCCGACTGGAATGTCTTCGTGGGCATGTGGAGCAACGACGGTATTGCAGAGGCGATTGCCCTGGCCGCAACGAACGAGAGAAATGTTGCTCGCGCCGCCATCCTGAACTGGTTTCGTTACTCGGTTAATGCGCAGGGGGATGGAACCTCGGCCTGGACGATCTTTCCTTCCGGCCACAACACGTTCCAGGCGACGGGACCCGAGCGAAACACACAGGGTGTTCCCGTACAGGCTTCGCTCGTCGGGGAATATGTCCGGCTTACAGGCGATACCGACATCCTTCGTGAGAAGCTCGGCGGACTCGCAGGGGATCGCACGTTATGGCAGGCACTCGTGGCCTACCAGAAGAACCTGCTACAAGTGCGCGACGTCAATCACGATCATCTGATCGAGTGGCTTCACACTTACGAGACGGGATGGGACGATAAGGATTCCCCTTTCATCGATCTCCATGGTGACCCGACCAGCGCCGTCAACGAGCAGGTCTTCCAGCTTTGGAGCCTTCAGGAGATGGCGTGGCTCGCGCGACTTCAGGGCGAAGATCCGTCGTCGTGGCAACGGGAGTTCGATGTCACCCAGCAGGCCGTGCGCGACAAGTTATGGGATCCAGCGACGCAACGTTATTGGGATCTCGACGTGAAGACGGGAAAGCTCTGGACGCAGGGGGAAAATCTCGATGCGTATTACTTCCTCTATTTCGAGAAGGATCCCCAGCGCATTGCCGCGATGATGCGGCGTCTCGACGACCCTGCCAAATTTAATGGACCGCTCCTGCCGACCCTGGCGTTTGACACCCCTCACTGGGGCGGATATTGGCGTGGTCCGGCGTGGCCCAGAATCTTTTCTTACGTAGGAATGGCCCTAGCGCACTCGGGTCACACACAGGAAGGCTTCGATTGGCTCGCCAGGGCGATCAACTCGAATCTCGGTCCGCTTCTTCCTGAGAACGTCGACCCGAAAGCGTATCCGCCCGGCGAACATGACATCGGTTCCGTGCGCATCATGGGATACGACGCGCTGGACACGCTGGTGCTCCCGGATCTCGCTGGATTACGCACATGGGGAGGTGAAGATTTGACCGTCGCGCCGGATGCTTCTCTCGGAACGGTGTACATCCGCGGTCAAAGGTGGCGCGGGGATCGGTACGATGCCTTTTTCTCCCCGGGTCAGCCGTCCCGAATCTGGCGCAACGGTCGCGAACTGCCGCCGCTGTTCACAGGGCACATCTGGCACGCCCAGAAAAAGGGCCAGACGGTACATTTCTACGCTGATGACCAGCACGCGGGAACATTCAAGGAGTGAAGCTCGTCGATGGAATGACGGCGTTGCATTTTTCATTGGCGCCGCCATGCTGATGATGGTCGCGACCATCGGCGGCTTTGGTCCGAAGACGCGGCATCTTGCACTGGAAGAGATCTCGCACTGACTTGGGTCTGTTGTACTGACCTTGCGCGACCACGTGAAAGCGCTCTAGAGCAATCGACGCTTTGGATTGATATACTCGTCAATTCCGCGGAAATTGCGAAGCGGGCGCCGCACACGACTGTGCAGAGGGCTTATGGCAGGGCAGAAAGACGGAGCTCGGGGGATCAAGCGTATCGACTTGGCCTACGTCGGACTTGCATCCAGCGAAAATGCACGGGATATCAACCGCGACATCGTCCTGGAGATCATCCGTTCCCAGCAACCGGTAGC
>Ga0182015_10006929_pt1 | contig 11197 bp, 5 predicted proteins | sample 712P3MmetaG_FD_120478 | JGI IMG/M metagenome (GOLD analysis project Ga0182015, IMG submission 120478) | Permafrost microbial communities from Stordalen Mire, Sweden - 712P3M metaG | ecosystem: Environmental > Terrestrial > Soil > Wetlands > Permafrost | place: Sweden: Stordalen | collected...
ACCGAAGCGTAGCGCAGTGGAGGGACCTGCGGTTCTCTCATCCACTAACCCATGCCTCCTGGAAGCACCAACCTCAGATTTGTCATCCCGAGGAAACGACTTGCCTGCGGCAAGTTAAGCGTGAAATGAACAGCGAAATCGATATTGATTCTGTTGGCTTTATTTTTTGTTCATTAGGAGCGGAGTCGAGGGATCTGCAGTTCACTCCACTACAAACCAAAGCCAACTTCGAATCAGCTTACTGCTGCCAACCACCACCCAAAGCGCTATACAACTGGACCAGCGTAAGCGCCTCCCCTTGCTGCGCTGTCGCCAAATTGAGCTGTGCAGAAAAAAGGTTGGAGTCCGTAGTAAGCACTTCGAGATACGCCGTCGAACCACCTTCATAACGGAGCCGAGCCAACCGGGTCGCATCTGCCGCGGCGGCAACCAGTTTTTCCTGTTGCTCGCGGTACACCCGCTGTTTGTTTAAGGCAACCAACGCATTCGAAACATCGCGAAACGCGCCCGCGATAGTTTTCTGATACGTAAGCACCATCTCCTGATCGGTAGCTTTAGCCTGGTTCAACTGACCCCGCAGCTTACCGCCTTCAAAGAGCGGCTGTGCCAGAGAGCCAATACCGTAGATGGTGCGCGCGTTGCTCTCGAAAATGTGGGGAAACGAGTCTCCGCCCACACCGGCGGAAGCGCTAATGGAAAGCTGGGGAAAGAATTGTGCCCGCGCCACACCAATATTGGCGTTGGCGGCTCTGAGCTGTGCCTCGGCCTGTTGTATATCTGGCCGGCGCTCCAGCAATTGCGACGGAATCCCCGTCGGCAAGTCCTGCGGAGGAGGAGTGAGCGCCTTGGGATCGTTGTGGGCCACGGGACCCGGGTTTTCGCCGAGCAGGAAACTGATCGCGTTCTCCTGCTGTTGTACCTGCTCCTCGAACTGCGGCAGCTGCGAAGTTGCGGTGTAGAGCAGCTGCTCCGCCTGGCGTAAATCCGACAACGGCACCGAGCCGCCGCTCTCCAGTCTCCCCGTCAGGTCCACCGAGTCTTGCCGCACCTTGATCGTCTGCTTGGTTACCTCCACCTGGCGGTCGAGCGCGCGCAGTTGAATGTAGGCCGTCGCAACCTCCTGTACCAGGGTCAGGCGCACCGCGCGTTGCGCCCAGCTCTGAGCGAGTAGTTGCGCGCGTGCAGCTTCTGTCTGCTTCCGGTACAGGCCCCAGAAGTCGGGGTTCCACGCGGCGGAAAGACTGAACGATCCGGCGACGATCGGGCTACTGATCGAGTTCGACCCCGTAATATTGTTCAGTGCGGGAACATCGGCGCCAATACCGGTGCCGCCCACGCTGAGCGAAGGGAACTGCTGCGAACGCGTGATCTGCACCTGCGCCTGCTGTTCCAGGATGTGCTGCGCAGCGATGCGAAGATCGTAATTGTTGCTGAGCGCTTTGCGAATCAATTCCTGCAGTTCCGGCTCTTGAAACACCTGCGCCCACTGCTGATCGCCCAGGGATCCCTTGGCGTCACTGATGACAGCGGCGTCATCGGCGCCGTGGAAGGCCGGCGGCGTTGGGTACGCGGGCTGCTTGTACTTGGGGCCAACCGTGCAGCCGGCAGCCGCCGCCAGCAGCGCCAGGGCAAACGCAATCGCATTGGCTCGCTTCAGCCAAACCGAAGAACTACTCATGCATGGCCTCCTCTCGGGATCGGCCACCGGCGGCAACCCCCAGGGCAACTGGATCCAGGTCAGACTTCGAATCCATCGTCGTCCCTTTCCCACCTCGAGCGAAGCGATGAGAAAGGTACTCGACCACGGAGAAGGTTACGGGAATAAAGATGAGACCGATGGCTGTCGAAAGAAACATCCCTCCGATCACCACCGTGCCCAGAATGCGCCGCGAGGCGCCGCCCGCGCCCGAGGCTATCCAGAGCGGGAGGCAACCAAAGATGAAAGCCAGTGCCGTCATCACGATGGGTCGAAAACGCAGCCGGGCGGCGCCCAGCGCGGCCTCCGAGATGCTTTGGCCGGCTTCATAGTTGGTCTTTGCGAACTCGACGATAAGGATGGCGTTCTTCGCCGACAAGCCAATCAGCATCACCAACCCGATGGTGGCAAAGATATCGTTTTCGAAGGAGCGAATATGCAGTGCCAGGTAGCCGCCGAGAATCGCGACCGGCGTGCTCAACAGCACGCTGAAGGGCAGCGTCCAGCTCTCATACAAAGCGGCCAGGATCAGGAAGACGAACAGCAGGGAAAGCCCGAAGACTGCCCAGGATGGAACGCCCTTCTCAGCCTGCTGCTCCTGGTAAGACATACCGGAGTAGTCAAAACCTGCCCCGGCCGGCATGGTCTCTTTGAATACTTCTTCCAGAGCGCCGCGAACCTGGCCCGAACTGTAACCGGGTTTGCCCGTGATGTTGAGCTGGGCGGCGTTGTATTCGTTAAACCGGTAGATGAACTCAGGGCCGGTCGTCTGGTTCACTTTCACCAGCGAGGCCAGCGGCACCTGGCTCCCATTGGCGCTGCGCACATAAAATTGGCTGATGTTTGCGATGTTCTGCCGCGAGGTGCCTTCTGCTTCCACGTACGTCTGCCACTGACGGCCGAAGCGGTTGAAGTAGTTCACCAGGTAGCCGCCCATGAAGGTCGACATAGTGGTGTAAATATCCGAGAGCTGCACCTGCTGCTGCAGGGCCTTTGCCTTGTCCACATCGGCATAGAGCTGGGGCACTCCCGGTTGATACGAAGGGATCACGGCCGCGACCTCAGGCCGCTTACTGGCAGCCGCGAGAAACGCGAAAACATTTTTCGTCAGCGTCGTGGGATCATCCCCTCCCGAGCGATCTTCGAGGATCATCGTCACCCCGCCAGAGGTTCCGATACCCGGAATCGAAGGCGGTGGAAAGGCGAACGCGATGCCAGAGGGGTTGGCGAACAGCTGCATCTGCAAATGACTCTGGATGTAGTCCAGCTGCTGCTGTTTGCTCTTGCGCGCGGCCCATGGCTTGAGCGCGACGAAGAAGAAGCCCGAGTTGGTACTCTGCACCTGGGTCAACAGGGAGAAGTCGTTGACGGCAATCACACCTTGCACGCCGTCGGTCTTGAGCAGCGCGTCGGTAATTTTCATTTCGGCGTCGTCGGTTCGTTGCGCCGAGGCAGCGTCTGGCAGTTGCAAGGCCAGGAACATGTAACCCTGGTCTTCTGTCGGGATGAACCCGCCCGGCAGGCTCTTGCCGAGGAAGACGGCTACGACCGCGACGATGCCGATGGCGAGCATCGCAATGGCAGACTTGTGGATGAGTACGTCTGAGGTGTGAACAAAGCTGTCTGTCGTTCGCCCGAAAAACTTGTTGAACAGGCCGAAGCCTCTGCCCAGAAGACCTTTCTTGGCTTCGTGATCCTTCGGCCTGAGCAGCAGGGACGCGAGCGCGGGTGACAACGTGAGCGCATTGAATGCCGAGATCAGTACCGAGATCGCGATGGTGACGGCAAACTGTTGATACATGCGGCCGGTGATACCGGGGATGAACGCAGTTGGGATGAATACGGCGGCGAGGATGAGGGCGATGGCAACGACCGGGCCGCCCACCTCCTCCATGGCCTGGATGGTTGCAGCCGTCGGGTCCATGCCTTCGTCGATGTGATGCTCGACGGCCTCGACGACGATGATCGCGTCATCGACCACCAGGCCGATCGCGAGCACCAGGCCGAACAGCGACAAGGTGTTGATGGAGAAGCCAAGCGCTGGAAAGATGATGAAGGTACCGATAAGAGAAACCGGGACCGCCAGCAACGGGATAAGGGTCGCACGCCAACCCTGAAGAAAGATGAACACGACGATGACCACCAGGCCAAGAGCTTCTACCAACGTGAACACGATTTCACGGATGCCCGCGGTGACGGCTTTGGTGGTGTCGAGTGGAATATCGTAGGAGATGCCGGAAGGAAAGCTAGTGGCAAGCTCCTTCATGCGAGCGTTGACGGCGAGCGCGGTCTGGACTGCGTTGGAACCAGGCAGCTGATAGATTGCCATCACGCCGGAAGGCCTTTGGTTATAGCGGGCGGATATCGCGTAAGCCTGCTGGCCCAGTTCGACGCGCGCTATGTCGCTCAGGTGCACGATGGAGCCGTCAGGGTTCGCGCGGACCACGATGGCGCCGAACTCCTTAGGCGTCACCAGGCGGCCCTGGGTGCGTACGGTGTACGTAAATTGCTGTCCCTGAGGAATGGGCTCAGCGCCGATCTGGCCGGCGGGGTTCACGTTGTTCTGTGTCTGGATCGCCTGGATCACATCGGGCGCGGTGATGCCCAGCTTGGCCATCTGGTCCGGTTGTACCCAGACGCGCAGCGCGTACTGGCCCCCGAACACCTGCACCCGGGAGACACCTTTGACACGGGAGAGCTGGTCCTGCAGGTTGATGATGGCGTAGTTGGTGAGGAACTCCTGGCTCAGTTGGCCGCCGGTTGAGTTGATCGCGACCAGCATCAGCGGCGAGGTAAGCGCCTTCTGCACTGTGAGCCCGGCGGTGGTGACCTGCGCCGGCAACTGTGACTGTGCCTGGTCGACGCGTAGCTGGGCGAGTACCTGGTCAATGTTCGGATCCGTCTTGACATCGAAATCCACGAACAACTGCACCACGCCATTGTTGGCGCTGACCGAGTCCATGTAGATCATGTTGTCGACACCGTTCATCTGCTGCTCGATCGGGGTCGAAACGGCCTGGGAGACGGTCTTCGCGTCCGCGCCGGGGTAGGTAGCGGTTACCAGGATTTCCGGCGGAACAATGTCTGGATACTGCGAGGTCGCGAGGCTCAACATCGATACCGTGCCGAGGATCACGGTGAGAATGGCGATGACGATCGCGACGATGGGTCGGCGAATGAAAAACTTCGACATCGGTTACCTCCCTGTCGCGTTGCTGGCGGTTACAGAGGCAGTGGCGGGAGCTTGATGCGGACTCACCGGAGCGCCGTCGCGTAGCTTCTGCAGGTTGTCGACAATGACCCGTGCGCCGGGGGCGATGCCGCCTTCTACCAGCCAGTTGGCGCCGACCTGCGGCCCGAGCTGGACCGTGGTCAGGTGGGCCTTGTTGTCTGTGCCGGCAACATAAATCTGCTGCAGGCCTTGCAGCTCCTGCACAGCGACCTGTGGAATGAGCAGCCCGTCGTGGTGAACTTGCGTCTCCCCCCTCACCCTGCCAAATTGGCCAGGACGCAGGATGTTATTCGGATTCGGGAACTCTGCCGCGATGCGGATAGCGCCGGTCTGCGCGTTCATCTGTCGGTCGATGAAAGCGATGTGCCCTTTGGGTGGGTAGGCCTCGCCGTTCGCCAGCGTCAACGTCAATGGGATAGCGGTTGCATTCTTGAGCAAATCGCCGCCGGCGCTGCGCGCCCGCTGAATGAGCGCAAGATATTCGGCGTCGCTGATGGAGAAATAGACCTTGATTGGATTGAGTTGAGAAACCGAAGTCAGCACCGATTGCGTGTTGACCAGGTTGCCCACCTGCGTCGTCGCCTGCCCGGCCACGCCGGTGATCAGCGAGCGAACGTGCGTAAACCCCAGGTTGAGTTGCGCATTCTCGACCGCCGCCTCAGCCGCGGCTACAGAAGCCTTCGCTGATTGCACCGAAGCTTCGGTCTGCGCCTTCTGCTGGACGTCGTTGTCCAGCTGGCTCTGCGCGATGGCCCTCGCCTTAGCTAGCGGGGTATCGCGATTCACGTTGATTTCGGCCAGGCCGAGCTGCGCCTGCGCCTGCAATACCTGACCCTGGGCTTGCGCTAGTTGACCCTTGGCCTGGTCCAGTGCCGCCTGGAAGGGACGAGGGTCGATCTCAAACAGGACCTGGCCCTTCGCAACCTGGGCCCCTTCCTTATAGTTCTGCTTTACCAGGTAGCCGTTGGCCTGGGGCTGTATCTGGGCGTTTACATAGCCATCGAGCGTTCCTACCCATTCATTCGAGATGGGCACGTCGGTAGCCGCGATCTCGACCACGGTCACGGGCATGGCTTGCGGTGGGCCCGCGGTAGCGGCTTTTTGGCCACAGCCTGCGAGCAGCAGGGCGCCGAGGGCGAGCAAGGGGACTCCCGGCATCCGCATCATTTTGTTGCAGACATTGGATCCCGCGGCACATCTAAGCCATTGATTCATTAATATTCTCCCTGCGGGCTTCAGGATTGCTTGCAGTTGAGGAAAACGTCCTCAAAACATACATGCATGTATGTTCTATGTTCAGACTCGGAGACCGGTGTGGGGGATTCAAAAAGAGTGACAGAGCGCGACGCGGGGCGGCTCCAGAAGCGCAGAATCGTTACCCGTGGGGAGCTTCTTCGTTCGGCCAGGTATGTGTTTGCGCGCGATGGATTTGAACATGCCCGCCTCGAAGACATCGCCTTGAGAGCCAGGAAGACGCGCGGCGCCTTCTATGACAATTTCAAAGACAAAGACGATGTTTTCCTCGCTATTTTTGAAGAGGACGTTGCTCGCGACCTCACAGAACTTGGTCCATTGCTCCTCGCGCTGCCGACCATTGAGCAGCGGATCAAAGCATTGGCCGAGTACATTGCGGCCTTGAGCGAAGATGTTGAGCGCACGCTGCTGAGCATAGAATTCAAGCTCTACGCCATACGTCATCCCCGCAAGCGCAAGCGCCTGGCAGACTTGTACCGGGCGATGAAGCTGCGCACGTCCGTCCCGGAGATCAGCCGGCTTCTTCAGCAATTAGACGAGCCCACCATGCGTGTCCGCTTTGTGGACACACTGGCCATTTGCGGAATTATGGATGGGCTTGCCCTGAATCATCTCTTTGACCCCGAGGGTTTGAACCGCGGCGCTCTTGTGCGCTACCTGAGACTCTCCATAACAGAAGCGCTGCCGCCAACTTCAGCAACGCGCCTCCCCAGAAAACTGTGACCAGTGCTTGCCGGCACGGCGGGTGATGCCTACCTGGGCAGGGGCTATAACAACACTTACTACAATGGGCAAATCAGCGAGGTTCTGGTTTACAACCGGGTGTTGTCGGCGGACGAAGCAGCGTCCGTCGAATCCTAGCTGCGGAATAAGTTCGGCACTAACTAGCCGATGTATGTGCGCCTGGAAACGAAGCCATGTTCGCGTGAAACCTGGGACGGGACGGGAAGTTAACTGATCTGCAATGACTGCTGCTATATAAGTAAACGTCCGTGTGGTCCCCGAGTTTCCCCTGGAAGATTTGATTTGAGTGGCCAGGCGGGACTGACACTTTGGTACTGAGAGAACAAGGCCGTGCTGTCTCCGGCGAATGTGTCAGTCCCGTACGTTCAGTGGTTGTTACTGCGTTTAAGAAGCACTGTACGTCTTCTCGCCAAATGCCCCGATTCTTCTAACTGAAAGCGAACGGCTCCAGGCATCTGACCTCGCGTGGCGCACTCCCAAATTACTGGTTGGGTACTAGATGGAGGCCAAGGGTACTCCTGCGGTCGATTTAGATTGCAACGAATTCAGAATCCCACGAACTGTCCGGGTTACAATCTCGCCTATATGCCGGGTCTGGGTGCCAATACGAGCAGTGTGTCCAGCAGGACTCACATGAAGCAGCTAGATGGATTGCGCGCTTTCGCAATCTTCTTCACGATGGTCACACACTTCGTGGTCCAGACCGATAGCCCGATGGGACGGCTCGTTCCTCGAGGCCAATTGGGCGTCAGACCATTTTTCGTTATCAGCGGATTTCTGATCACGCGTATTCTGCTTCGCTGCCGGCTCGAGGAAGATCGATGGCGTGAACTGCGCATGTTTTATTGCCGTCGCGTCCTGCGGATTTTTCCACTGTATTACGCAACACTGGCCGTCACCGCGCTCGTGAATATAAGGCCCGTGCGGCAGACTCTCTGGTGGCACGTCGCCTACCTCAGCAACTTTTATCAGGTGTTTCAGAATGCGGAGCTTCACTCGGTCGTGAACCATCTTTGGTCACTTTCGGTAGAGGAGCAGTTCTACATGTTCTGGCCTTGTTTAATCCTATTTCTGCCCCGCCGTTATTTGCTGAACGCTATGATTGCGACCGTCTGTCTCGGACCTCTGTCTCGCTTCATCGGATTCACGCTGCATATTCCTTCATTTGGCTCGCTCCCATCTTCTTGTATGGATGCCCTGGGAATCGGAGCGATTATGGCCTACTGCCAGGACAAAGTACTCGGAAGTGCCGATGCGGCCACTCGCTTCACACAGATCATGAAGTGGATTGGGTTACCCTCGTTTGGACTGTTCTTTGTGACGAAAGCTGCAGGCATAGCATTACCCGGCGCGCCGTTTCTGGCGGACCTTGCAGCTGCCTTTGCCTTCGGGTGGCTAGTCAGCCGTGCAGCATCTTCGTTTAAAGGCCCCGTCGGAAAAGTACTCGAAATGAAGCCAGTCAGATACATAGGTAGGATCAGCTATGGAATCTATCTTCTCCATGCCTTCATGCCGACAATACTTTTCTATTTGCTGAAGTGGAGCCACCTCTCGCTACGCGAAGACTCCTGGTTGAGATTCCCGCTGCTTGCCGGGATGTCGGTTGCTGCCGCGTCCCTATCGTGGCGCTTTCTTGAAAGCCCAATCAACTCTTACAAACGCTACTTCAATTATGCGAGAGCAGGGCGGGGGTCGGAAATCCGCGTGAAGCAGGTTGAATACTCTGAAGCATTAGCTGGATAAGTCTGTTGCTAGCTCCTGGAGCAGTTGTGGCTCGGAGATATCGGGAAGTTCAAGTGACGACGAGAACGTTGTCCGTTCTTAATCGAGATCCACAGCAACGTAATCCCGCGTCAGGGTTGCAACCCGGTACCTGGAACGTGTAACCTCCGTTCACTCACAGCATTTCATGAAGACGGAAGACCAGCGGCGTGCGAAACAGAGATGGTGCCGATGCGGCGGTTGATGCTGCTGGTGTTTTTGGCATCGTTAGTGCCTTATGCGGGGGCGGCAAAGCGCGTCACCGTCGCGCAACTGGAGCAGGCGCTGAATGCCGCCCAAACCGCGCACAAGCCGGACCCGGAAATAGCGCACCAAATTGGCGGCTTAGAGCTTTCCGAACGGCTGACCGAGGCTACTCTCAACCGGCTCACCGCATCTCTCGATGCGGGCTCGCAAGCGGCGCTGGCTTTGCAATTGCTCGCCGATCAGTCGGCTTTTCTGGACCCGCCGGCGAGCGAGTTACCGTCTACGGCAGCACCCGACGACGCAACGCAGCAGCGAATGATCGATGCGGCGCGAACCTATGTGGCCAAAATAGTACTGCAGTTGCCCAGGCTCTTTGCCATCCAAACCACGAACGGCTACGATGACCGGCCTCAGGAGATCAAGAAAGGCGGCTGGCCGGTTCGCGCGGGCCTGCACCTGGTGAACACTTCGAGCCGGGAAATCTCCGTTTTTGATGAACAAACCAATGAATCTACCACTGCGACGTCCGCCCGCTTGCAGGAACAGTCTGGACTGGTTTCCGGAGGGGAATTCGGGTCCACGCTGAATATGATCCTGACCGACACCCTCAAGGGCAAGGTGAACTGGAGTCACTGGGAACAGGCCGCAGCGGGTCCGGTCGCGGTTTTCCACTATTCAGTTCCGAGTTCCGCCTCGCATTTCGAGGTCATCAACACGCTTCAGCGGCAGGCGTCGCTTGAGGGCACGTCAACGGGCAGAGTCGGCTCGCGCCAGGGTGCAGGCATCGATCTAAAATCAAGCGGCGGCTCCAAGACATCGACGTTCATCACGAGGCCCGGCTATCACGGTTCGCTTTGGGTGGATCCGGTCACCGGGGCCATTCTACGCACCACTATGGACGCCGACACGAAAGGCAGCGCCCAGTTCAAGAGGGCCGCGATCCTGGTTCAGTACGGGCCGATTCAAATCGGCGAGAGCCAGTTCATTTGCCCGGTGCGCAGCCTGGCGCTCTCGTTGGCTCTCAACGGCGCCGATCTCGACCCGCTGACCCGCATGCCGGGCAATGGGCCGACCCAATGGTTGAACGAGAGCCAGTTCACCGGCTATCACCGCTTCGCAACCACGGCGAGGATTGTCAAGGATACGGCGGCGCCCCCACCACAAGGTGTCCCGGCACAGCCGGGCCGTGTACCGGAAGTTTCTCCCCCAGCCGACAGCGTCGTCGTTTCGAAGCAGAAAGAGGAAATTCCGGTTGAATCCAAGCCGGCGGCTGTGCCCGAACTTCCCGCTTCGTTGCCTGCCGTTCCTCCCGCGCACGAGCTGACGCAACCAGCGCCGGATGTTCAGAACACACCTACCAGGATTGAAGTGAACGTAAACCGAGCGTTTGTGCCGGTTGTGGTCCGCGACAAGCAAGGCCACGCCGTGGCTGACCTGAAAAAAGAAGATTTTCAGGTCTTCGAACGTGGCAAAGCGCAAGTTATCGCTGGATTCACCGTTGAGAGGCGGGAGGTGACTGAGAGCGCACCGACGAGTACACCGAATGCTCCACTCCAGCCTCCACTCCAGGCGGCGGTCCTGCCCAAGCGAATCATCGTGTACCTTTTCGATGATTTGCATTTGAGCGCCGCAGACCTGGTATATCTCAAGAAAATCGATGCGAAAGCGCTGGACGGGGCATTGGTCGGCTCCGATATGGCCGCCGTGGTTTCGACCACTGGAAAAGTCAACAGCGGTCTGACGCGTGATCGTACGAAATTGCATGACGCGATCATGAGCCTGCAACCGCGAAGCCTCTACACGTCAAGTGCGGGGGACTGTCCGAAAATCGAGTATTACCAAGCCGACCTGATTGAGAACAAGCACGATAGCACTGCCTTCGCAAATGTAGTAGCACAGGTATTCATTTGTGACCCCGCCCTGGACAGGCAGCGCGACCTCGCCCAGGCTCAGAGCATGGCGGAGTCCGCCGCCAGGCGAGTTTTGATGGTTGGCGAGCAGGACGTTCAGGTGACCCTTGCCACGATCAAAGAGGTTGTGGGCAGAATGGCCAATCTGCCGGGGCAACGCACCCTGATCCTTGTGTCGCCCGGCTTCGTGTCCATTGCGCCGGAGGCCTTGGGCTGGGAATCGCAGGTCATGGACCTGGCGGTCCAGTCCAATGTAACCATCAATGCCCTGGATGCGCGCGGGCTGTACACCGGCGTAACGGATATCAGTGAGAGAGGCGCGGGACAAATCATCGATCCAACCCACCTCGCCGCTATGACGCGTGCCGAGGGCGTGATGTCGGAACTTGCCGA
>Ga0182015_10006930_pt1 | contig 11195 bp, 5 predicted proteins | sample 712P3MmetaG_FD_120478 | JGI IMG/M metagenome (GOLD analysis project Ga0182015, IMG submission 120478) | Permafrost microbial communities from Stordalen Mire, Sweden - 712P3M metaG | ecosystem: Environmental > Terrestrial > Soil > Wetlands > Permafrost | place: Sweden: Stordalen | collected...
CGTTCGATATAGCTATGGAAACAAAAAACAATCCATCTCAGGTTGCCATACCCGGGCTTGAATCCGTTGGCACTCTCGGCGAAGAGCAGTACTGTTTCCCAACGACGATTGCCCAGCAGACGTTCTGGTTTTTGGATCAGCTCGAGCGCGGCAATCCTGCTTGGAACATTGCGGTTCGCTTTCGTATTCGCGGCCGCCTTGATATTCCAACGCTGCAGAAGGCCCTCAACGAAATCGTTGGCCGCCACGAAATTCTTCGTACCACATTTTCGCTGATCGACGGACAGCCCCGCCAGATCGTTCATGCCACTGCTGCGATTCCTTTACGCCTGGATGATCTAAGCCACCTGTCGCAAACGGAACGAGATGCGGAAGAGGAACGCGTTTCGATTCAAGAAGGCGAGCGTAGATTTGATCTGAAAAATGGCCCGCTCATTCGCGCTCGCCTTTTGAAGCTTGGTGAGCAAGAGCACATGTTGCTGGCCACCATGCATCACATCGTTTCGGACGGCTGGTCTATTGGAATTTTCAGCGATGAACTCGGCGCTCATTACGCCGCCTTTGCGGAGAACCGCCGACCAACGATGCCCGAACTGCCTTTTCAATTCGCAGACTACACAATTTGGCAGAACGATCGCATGCAGAAGCCGGCTCTCGATAAACATCGTGCCTATTGGAAGAACAAACTGGCCGCTTTGCCGCCCCTGGAAATCCCTCTGGACCATCCGCGTCCTGCGCTGAAGACACACAATGGTTACATCCTTTCCACCGTGCTTCCCGTTCCGTTGACGGACGCGCTCGCGGAATTCTCCGGCAAGCATGGATGCACCTTCTACACCACGGCACTGGCAGTCTTGAAGATGCTGGTTCATCACTACACGCTCCAAAATGACATCTACGTCGGAACGCTCCTTGCCGGCCGGGACCGCGTCGAGCTTGAACCGTTGATTGGGCTGTTCATCTCCACCGTTGTCTTGCGCACGGATCTTTCCGGCGACCCGAATTTCCCTGAATTGCTTGACCGCGTCAAAAAAACCGTCGAGGAAGGGCTGGAACACCAGGATCTGCACTTCCAACAACTTGTTGAACTCCTCCGACCCAAACGTGATCCGAGCTGCCCGGTCCTTTATGGGATTAATTTTATTTATCAACGAGACTTCGTAAAGTCGGGCGAGTTCGCTGGCTTGACCATGACCCCCGTGCCATCGAAATCTCCCGGAGCGATTTACGATATCAATTTCTTCATGGTTCAGCGGGCCGACGGCTGGCGGCTTTCCTGTGAATACAATTACGATCTATATGACGCAGCATCTGTGAATCGCATGCTCGGTCAAATGCGCAATCTGTTCGAACAGATTGCAGAGAATCCCAATCGCAGGATTTCGGAGTTTACTTTTCCGGAAAATGTCGGCGAGCCCGTTCCACCATTTACACCGCACACCAAGCAGTCTTCATCGCGCAAGTCCGTAGCGCCCGATGTAAGCAGCGCGTCCCAGTTGAGCGGCGGTAAAGCAGTGAGGCAACCTCTGCGATGAGTGTTGCTCTGAAAATCCTCGCTCTCCTTCCCTTCATCGCCTACGCGGGATTATTTCGAATCTTTCGTCTGCGAGGAGAAGGCTGGCGAAGCGCCGCTTTAGGAGCGGCAACTTGCTGGGGCGTATTTGTTGCAGTGAGTACAGAGATACTTAGTGTTCCTAGGTTTATTACTCGCCCTGCGCTCGCCGTGGTGTGGCTGTTGTTGGCTATTGCTTCCTTCGCCTATGCCGCAATGATCCAAGCGGGCCGGTCAGACAACGCGGTCAACGCTTCTCCGCCCGACGCGACGCCTCTGGACAAGTTGGATTGGTTTCTCCTTTCTCTCACCGGAGTTCTGGTTGCTTTAGTCGGAATCACAGCCATGGTCAGCGCTCCGAATACTTGGGACGCCATGGCGTACCACATGTCCCGCATCGTGCAGTGGATGACCAATCGCGATGTGAACCTCTATCCCGCTTTCTATTCCGTACAACTTTTTCTCTCGCCTTGGGCCGAGTACGCCATGATGCACCTCGACGTCCTGTATGGCGGCGATCGTCTCGTTAATCTGATCGAATGGTTCAGCATGATCGGCAGCATCATCGGCGTCTCTCTCATTGCCGAGCAGCTAGGGGCCAGTCGCCGAGGGCAGATCTTTGCCGCGATAGCGGTGGCCACGCTTCCGGGAGTCGTTCTCGAAGCGTCTGGAGCGATGAATACCTGTGTCGGCGCGTTCTGGATTGTGGCTGCCGTCTACTACGTTCTCCGGTGGAACGAGCGTCAGTCCTCGATCGTGGTGTGGGCAATCGGTGCTACGGTTGGCCTTGCGGTTATGACAAAGGGAACCGCTTGGGTCTTGCTCCCTTGCACCCTTTTGGCCTGTTGGTGGATTGGTTCCCGTGCCGCCCGCAAGTCGTTGCTGGCGCGAATTCCAGTGGTATTGCTCGCAATTCTCGTGTTGAACGGCCCGCTACTTGTCCGGAATTACAAACTTAGCGGAAGCCCTCTCGGCTTTCCCGCGCCAATGGGCGACGATCCTCTGCGGACATACTCAAATAGCCGCTACTCCCCTTCGATTACGCTCGGAAATGTTGTGAAGAATCTGGCACTCCATCTAGCCACACCCGTGGGGGGAATAAACCAGCGAGTCACCCAGTTGATTTTCTCCACCTCACAAGAGTTCGGCCTCGATCTAAACAGCCCAGCATCTACTTGGAGAAGTGGCTTTCATTTGAATAAGCTCTCGGGACACGAAGAGCGGGCTGGCGATCCGCTGCAATTGGCTTTGATTTTGATATCTTGTTTATTTCTCTTCGGCAGCCGAGCAGGGCGAGATCTTCGGCTCTATATGCTCGGCCTGTTCGCATCTTTCGTTTTTTTCTGTGCGTTGATGCGATGGCAACCGTGGAACGCCCGTTTTCATCTTCCCCTTTTTGTGCTTGGAATGGCGCTTGCGGGAGTTGTCTTCGAACGAAAAATGCCGCGTTATGTTCTAATTGGCATAGCTTGCCTGCTACTGTTGGCTGCATTTCCCCTTGCGCTTATGAATTCCTTGCGCCCTCTCCTACCGGTTCGGTCGCCGAGCATATTCACCCAGTCTTGGACGGAAACATACTTCGCCGATTCCCATCGGTGGCAACTCCACTCGTACCGGGACGCTGCAAAGTTCGTGCAAGCGACCAACTGCAATAGCGTGGGTTTGGATTCTTCTTTCGACGACTTTGACTATCCGATGTTCGCAATCCTTGACGCCGGACACGGAGACCGGACGGTTCGATATTCGGAAGTAAAGAACCTCACTGCTGAATATGCGCGCCCCGATAGCGCTCCTCCGTGCGCTGTCATTTGCCTTCGCTGTGCGAATTCCCCGGCAAAGTGGGCAGGGTATATGCGAGTGGGAGGCCGGGTTTCTGTTTTCGACGAGATTGCAGTTTTCAGCCCGAACGGAGACTTGGCGAACACCCAAACCTTCGATCTGCCCGTGAACTACGCGCCCGAACAAATTCTGCAGGAATTGGATCGGTACCGCGACGCTCCCCCTTCGGTTGGCCTGAGCTCAACGGAAGATCGAGTAATCCGCGCAGGATCTGATTATCCGGATCAAAGAGCCGACCTGAAGGCGCGCCTGGACAGCTTATATATTGGGACCTTATCCCTTTGGAGAGTGAGAGATTCCGTTGATCCTTTGCGACGAAGAGGCGAGCCTGTGGACCATTCAAAAATAGATCCGCTGCAATTGGTGGGCGCTTTGGAAGTTACTCAAAATTGGTTTAAAACTGAACCATCAAAAGTGCGAGAGTTAAACGATTTAGTTGATCGCTTGTATTCCGCGCACAGCGCGCAGTTGAATAGGTAAACCAGCTATTCCGTTTTTGCGGGGACGTTGCGATTTACGTGGGAAACATTTAGGAGAAGAAAACCATGGCAGACACAATCAAACAAAATGTAGTGGAAATTGAACGCCGGAAAGACCTTCCTTACGAGGAGTTTGCGCGCGACTATTTGTTTCCGCATAAACCTGTAGTCATCAGCGGAGCCCTCGATAAGTGGCCCGCGATGACCAAATGGTCGCCCGATTTCTTCAAAAATAAATATGGCTCGATGAAGCTGACCATTGACGGGAAAGAGTATTCCATGGCTGATTTCATCGATCTGGTAAACGCCTCGACCGATGAAAAACCGGCGCCATATTTGCGTAATGCCATCATCGATCGTTTCTTGCCGGAGTTGCTCGCCGACATACAACCGTTGCCCGGCTATTTCTCTCCGAACTGGCTCACCGGCCCGCTCTCGCAATTATTGCGCTCGCGGCTTCATGATGGCAGCCAGGAACTTTACGTCGGTGGCAAAGGCGGAAAGTTTCCCTTTTTGCATTTTGACAGCTATCACACGCACGCATTCATCAGCCAGATCTACGGCACCAAGGAATTCACAATCTTCACGACCGACCAAACACCTTTTATTTACGTTCGCCCCAATCAATACAACGCTTCGCAGATCCCCGACCTGGAAAAGCCCGACTACGACAAATTCCCTCTGTTTGCAAAGGCCAATGCCATGCGCTTCAAGCTGGAGCCGGGAGAAACTCTTTTTGTCCCGGGCGGCGTCTGGCATACGGCAAAAATGCTGTCGCCTTCGATTTCCGTGTCAGTGAATCGAGCGAATGCTTCGAACTGGAGCAGCCTCACGCGCGATATGTACAGAAAGGCCCCGCTGCCGATGAAGCCCGTCGCTGCGTTGTACCTGACTGGTATGCGCATGGTCCGCTCGCTGCGCGGCTCGTGAACGTCATTCTTACATTGCAAAGCGCTTTTCAGCGGGCTTCTATTCCAAACCTTTCGTTCGGCGATTGGCCTGCCGCGCTGAAAACCACGATATAGTCAAATACGGATGCTCGTCCTCCCACGCTCCGGTATTCGTCCCATTTTGCCGGGACACTCGCACAATCCAGGCAGATCACGGCGCAGGGCGCAGGATGCCTGTCTCGTTCAGAGTACCGACTCGTCAGGTTGTTCACGCCGCTGTACCAGACGCTGCGCGTGAGACCGTCCGCATGAGTTAGCGCCATGAGGGGGTATACAAAAAAAGACCGAGGATCCTCACCCACGTCAGACGAATTGACATAAGAATCAAAAGCGATGCTTCCGCAATCGAGTTTGTTCACCGCATCTGCCACGGCAATATAGGTCGGGGCGAGAGTTTCATGCAAATCATTAAAATAAAGAACGGATCGCGGATGATAAACGTTGTTTCCGTGACTCCAGCGCACCAGCGAGCGATGGTGATTAAGCATTGCAAAAGGCAACGCCGATACAAGGAGCAGAAATCCGATTATCATTCCAACTTTTCGGGGAAATCGTTGTTCGAGCATGAATCCAGTGAGGGCTGTGCCGAGCACAAACAAAGGCAATTCGTGACGGCTCGACCAAAGCTGCCAAATTATCAGGGCCGAAAAAAGAAAGAAAGCTGCGACGAGGCCTAGCGCATACCACAAATCCTTGCGCCCCTTTCCTCCACCGTGCTTCCAGATGGCAAGTCCGATCGCGATGCTCAAAAGGAAAAAATGCAGTGGATTCCCTGCACTTATTTCACTTAGCGAAAAGCGATTAAGGCGAAATGGTCCCTTTTTCCAGGTCATTTTGGGATCGTCCGGATCGGCGCCGATTGCCTGGATGCTCCACCGGAATGCCTGTTCGATCCAGGAATTGAAGCGCTGGCTAGGCGTACCAAAATGAAAAGAAACATTCCGCAGCGCGTTCGCCAATGTTCCCTTCAAGGTGACTGGATCGACACGGAGGCTCATCCGGTCTCCTCCGTCGGCCAATGGCACACCGAGAGGCGAACCCGTCAACTCATAGCAGCGAAGATATTGAGGGGCATTAACGGCGAGAACAAGCAAAAGGAACAGTGCGGCGCGTTTTAGAAATCCAATCCGTGCGGAAGCAGAGCCCATCCACCAACACGCGAGGACAATGAAAGGCAGAAAAACGTAGGCGGTGCCCTTTGTAAGGAGCGCCAGGGCAGCCGACAAGCCGGCGCAAACCAGATTGAACCAACCGGGATCTTCGTTCCAGCTCAGCAGAAAAGCGACCGTCGCAGTCATCCAGAAAGCCTCTACATAGGTATTCATGGGACCCGAGGCCTCGAGAACCCCTTCCGGTATCGTTACGCAGACCACTGCAGCGAGGACTTGACCGCGCGGAGTCGCACCCAAGGATTTCGCGATCAGGGAGATACCGATCAAACTTCCAATCATGCTCAAAAACTGGATCATATTGACAAATCGATCGCTACCCCAGAGCAAATAAGTATGCATCATTGCGTATTCCGCCCACGGTCCCCAAATCACCTGAGCGTAATCTGGCGTCGCGTAAAATCTCACGCTGTGATTGCTCATCCACATGATTACCCGGGGCAGATGATAGTCCATCGCATCCCACATGCTCGGCGGAGCAACGACGGCGGTGATGCCGATGAGCAGGGCGATGACTCCGGCGCCGGCCAACATCCATTTCGTCGCGGCATCCAAAGCGTCGGCCGAAGATTCTGCTGATTGCACGATTTGCGAAGTGCGGAAAGTGTGAAATTTCAAGAAGAGGAATTCGGCCACGCAGATGGCCAGCCAGGACATCGCCACAGCCCAGCGGGCGAGAAGCTGTCCTGCGCTTAAGGCTTCAGTTACTACTACGACGGAGGTGCCGCAGAATACAGAAGCCCCCAGCAGTGCCCTCCGCCAGTCAACATGTTCCTTGCGGAGGATACGGCAGAAAAGCAGAAATGCCGTAACAGGCAGAACGAGAAACATCGAACGCTCCAATATTTCACCAAATCGAAAACAGGAACGCAACTTCCAGAAGTGTAAACGATTTAGTAAGAGCGAGAGCAATCAGTTTCCACAAATTTCAATCAACCTCATCACGCCAGCTCCTACTAGACGGGAATGTACGTTTTGAGCGTGCCCTTTGCCCAAAAGCGTGGCCGTTCTGCCTCATCAATTCGCACCGACGGTGGCGTTCCAACCATCTGGAATACCGGTGTGCGTAATTTGTCGCGGCATGGCTATTAGGAAATCGTCCTCCTTCTTGTGCCGCGATTTGTGTAGACTGCGCATCAGCGCGGGGAAAGCTAGCTGAATACCGGAGAATCTAGGATCATGCTTCAACGTCTGGTTACATCGTAGTGTTCAGGGGCAAGAATGTAACTCTCGATGAAGCGGCAATAACTCCGAGGTTGAATTGAAATGGATCCCACACGCTCATCAGCTGATGACCTCACCCTGACCGAGAAGATAACTCTTGCGGTTCCACTTGAGCTTGCCGTCGTAATACCTACCTACAACGAGATCGAAAATATTCCGCTGGTGCTCGCAGCACTGGAAAGAACCCTTCACGGAATCGAGTGGGAAGTCGTATTTGTAGACGATAATTCCCCGGACAAGACCGCGGAGTTCATCCGGGATCAAGCCTTAACGAACCGGCGCGTCCGCGTGCTGGAACGAATCGGACGAAGAGGTCTCTCGTCAGCTTGCATCGAGGGTATGCTCGCGACTCCGGCTCCCTACATCGCTGTGATGGACGCGGATATGCAGCACGACGAGAGCATCTTGCCAAAGATGCTGGAACGCATGAAATCCGAACACTTGGATGTGGTGGTCGGCAGCCGGAAGATTGAGGGCGGCAGCATGGGCGAGTTCGCTCGCAAAAGAGTTTGGCTGAGTGACCTCGGGACTAGGATCAGTAAGCTCGTATGCCGATGTGACGTCTCAGACGCGATGAGTGGATTCTTCTTGGTTGATCGCGCATATTTCCAGCAGGTTGTTCCTCGCCTTACCGGTGCCGGTTTCAAAATCCTGGTCGATCTGCTCTCTTCGAGCCCATCATCGCCTCGGCTCGGCGAAGTCCCCTACCGCTTTCGCAATCGCCAGCAGGGTGAGAGCAAACTCGATATCAACGTGGAATTGGAGTACCTCTACTTGCTCGTCGACAAACTCATCGGCAGGTGGGTTCCCACCAGATTTGTCATATACGTTTTGGTCGGTAGTCTTGGTCTGATGGTTCATCTTGGTGTGTTGGCATTGCTCTACTACCGGGGCCACGCGGATTTCACAGTTTCGCAGGTGACTGCCACTTTTACAGCGATGACATTTAATTTCCTGTTGAACAATGTTGTGACCTTCCGTGACCGTCGGCTCCGAGGATGGAGGATCGCCACCGGGCTGCTCACTTTTTACTTGGCTTGTTCTTTGGGGGCTTTGATGAACGTCAGTCTTGCGAAATTTCTTCTTAATTCTCACGTCGCATGGTATCTGGCCGGAATTCTGGGGATGGCCACTAGTTCTGTATGGAATTATGGAGTAAACACGATCTTAACGTGGCGCCGCAACCGAACATGACTATGGTTGCTCCAATGCTCTCCGCTTCGCTATGGACAAGGAAAGCATATTTGTTGTCTTGAGGGGAAGAACAGTGTTCCGGAAACAGCCCCACCAAGTTCCAATAACCTCCCGGCAGCCACTGGAACCACGGCGCGATGGCAATGCGAAGTGGACGGGACATGCCTCTGCGCGAGCTATTAGCCGGACAATCCATTAAGGGTCGAGAAGTCCTTGGAGAAAAATCCGCCAAAACAGAACTAGCGCACGCTGGCCGGAAGCGGGTCAGCTAATGGTCGTCGAGCAGTTGGTACGAAAACCCGCCGGATCGTCCGTAGTCGTAGTCGATCAGCGCGCTTCGGTGCGGGTCTGCGTTCCACTTGTTGAACAGAAAGTAGAACGCCAAGGGATTGCCGATGAAAAAGTCGTCGCGCGTCCGGACTCTGCGAATTCCGTCTGACCGCAGCCGATCAATGAGTGGCGTCATCGAAAAGAAGTGGGCCGAGGTTTCCTGTCCGGGTCCAAAGTGTGAGGGTTCAACGCTGTAGCCGAGCACGAAGTCCATCGGTGCGACTGACTCATAGTGTCGACGGTTGACTGTGATCGGTATCAGCGTGGCGCTGATGATCAGTGCGTAGGTCGCCAGCAAGCCTAAGAAACACCTTGCCTGGCGGTTACTCAGGTGGGCGTGGGCGACAACGACCGCCACGATCAGCACCAAGTTGGCGAGAAGATAGTATCGGATGGAATTTGTCAGAGTGAAGATCGGCAAAAATAATAGCGTAGGCACGGGCAGTACGAGCAGAAAGTACTCCGAGGGGCGCAGCGTGAGTCTGTTTCTGATGCAATGCGAAAGAACCGTGAGGTAAGTGCCAAGGACGAACAGGGCGTAGGCATAGGAGACGCCCAGGATTGGCCACTGCATCTTCACTGAGTACAGGCGCCGCAACAGGACGTCGTTGGAGAGGACCTGGATAAATGCGAAGAGATGAATCCCGGCGAAGGCGGCTGCGCCTACGATGAGTCCGGCCGCCATTAAACGGTGGAGGGGCTGTGCAAAGCGAGCGAGCGCTTGGCGAGTCCATTCGTCGAATCGAGACTGTAAGCCTTCGAACGCGAACGCCTGAATCGCAATACCCAACCAGAACACTCCGATTAGGGCTGGTGCGAACCTTTGTGATAAGAAGTGCTGCAATACTTTCAGGGACACCAGCCCAACCGTGTCGATGAGCGCGAGCGTGGTGAGCAAAAACAAGGGACGAACGCCGTCACCCGGGAATCTGAGTGCTCCGAGCAAGCTCGCGACGAAAAGCGCAAGGACCAGCGACAGGAAAATCAAATGACTGTATACACCAAGCGCTGAGATCGAGAGAAAGGCCGCGACCGGCAACCACGATCCATAGCGCCGCGTTTCCCCACGCTCCAAGAAGAAGACGGCCAATCCCAATAGGCAAGCCGCGAACAGCGGGTTCAGGGCGGTAACTTCCCAGGCCAAGCGAGATTCCACTGCAACCAAGACTGAACTTGCCAAGAGCAGTGCCAGAACCAGCATGCCCCAAAGACGCCCATACAGTCGATAGACAAGCGCTGCAAGGAGACAAATTGCGCATAGGTTTGCCACTACTCCAACGCATCGCAAAGACCAGACGGAGATGCCGAGCACGCGGAACGGCCATGTTAGCAGGTACGGAAAAAGAGCTCCGGTATACCACGTCCTTCCACGCAACAACGACGTTGTCTGGCCGCTTAGCATTTGCGCGGCATGCAGCCCGGACCAAGCCTCGTCCGCGTGTAGTCCGGGATTCACATCTAAATTGATCCCGAACAGGAAGGCGAAATAGATCACAATCAGCACGTTGACGAAACGTGCTCTAAGTCGGTTCCTTTTAGATCCTTCACCCAGCTCAAACATTTTTCTCATTCTCTGTTGCACCAACTGAGCAACCGGTGGACTCGAAGACTGAAACCCCTAGGTTGTGAGATCGACTGATCTTATCGATCGTTGATTCGCATAAAGAATTCGGGAGAGTCGGCACAACCCTCGGCTAAACTTCAGGCAAGTCGCAGGCTTGGGAATCACGCGTCACCAATCCTTGCGTCTAAGTACTTCGTTGACTTCATAGGACGAGGCACCCTGCGTGCATGCGCCTTGCCGCTTGTAAACGCAGACACCATCCCAACAGCCGAATCGCTCGAAACCATCTACGCCTGCCGGCAGGGCGCCGGGCATTACAATGGCATTGAAACTGGCGACCGACGATTTCAGATCAGCGTCGTCCGATAGCAAATAGATGGGGACGTTGCGATGCAAATACGTGTAACCCCCCGAGAAGTTATAACCTATCCTTAGTAGCGCCACCCCGCAGAGTTCCTGATCCAGGCTAAGTTCTCGAAAGGCGATTAAGTTTCCAGCCTCTTTCTTCCACGAAGGAAATAGAGGAGCGATCAAAACGGAAATCCCAATCATAATAGCAGCGCTAGCGAACATCACAGCGCGTCCGGATCGCGGGCGCGTCAATCGGGCATTGAGAGCAGTTATTACGTCTATCGTCCCGATTGCAGCCAGTGTGACCACGATGGGCAAGAGCGGATACATAAAGCGATACTCTTTGTGCGCGATCAGCGAATGAGGGATCAATATAGACAGCGCTATCCACCCCAAAAATGGACTCCGCCGAGCTCCCACGAGAGCAAGTAGAGGAAGGGGACCCTCATGAAGAATCAGCAAAAGTAAGTATTGGTACCACGGCTTGGTTCCCGCGTCTATCGCAGCTCTGTGGTGAACGATGTTGTAGGTAAAGTTCACGAC
>Ga0182015_10006931_pt1 | contig 11194 bp, 5 predicted proteins | sample 712P3MmetaG_FD_120478 | JGI IMG/M metagenome (GOLD analysis project Ga0182015, IMG submission 120478) | Permafrost microbial communities from Stordalen Mire, Sweden - 712P3M metaG | ecosystem: Environmental > Terrestrial > Soil > Wetlands > Permafrost | place: Sweden: Stordalen | collected...
CCAGCTGCGCTCGTTCGCGGGCGAGGTGACGCGCGTGGCGCGCGAGGTCGGCACCGAAGGTCGTCTCGGCGGCCAGGCGCAGGTGCCCGGTGTGGCGGGAACCTGGAAGGATCTCACCGACTCGGTGAACTCCATGGCCGGCAACCTGACCGCTCAGGTGCGCAACATCGCGGAAGTGTCGACGGCCATCGCCAACGGCGACCTGTCGCGCAAGATCACGGTGGACGTGCGCGGCGAGATCCTGCAGCTCAAGGAAACGCTCAACACGATGGTGGACCAGCTGAACCGGTTCGCCTCGGAGGTCACGCGCGTGGGGCGCGAGGTGGGCACCGAAGGCAAGCTCGGCGGCCAGGCCAACGTGCCCGGCGTCGCCGGCACCTGGAAGGATCTCACCGAAAACGTCAATTTCATGGCCTCGAACCTGACCGGCCAGGTGCGAAACATCGCCGAGGTGACCACGGCCGTGGCGCGCGGCGACCTGTCGAGAAAGATCACCGTGGACGTGAAGGGCGAGATCCTCGAGCTCAAGAACACCATCAACACCATGGTGGACCAGTTGAACGGCTTTGCGGGCGAAGTGACGCGTGTGGCGCGCGAGGTCGGCACCGAGGGCAAGCTCGGCGGCCAGGCGGAGGTGCCGGGCGTCGCCGGCACGTGGAAGGATCTCACCGACAACGTCAACTCCATGGCGGGCAATCTCACCGGGCAGGTGCGCAACATCGCCGAGGTGGCGACCGCCATTGCGAACGGCGACTTGTCGCGCAAGATCACGGTGGACGTGCGTGGCGAGATCCTCCTGCTGAAGGAGACGCTCAACACCATGGTCGACCAGCTGCGATCGTTCGCCGGCGAAGTCACGCGCGTGGCGCGCGAGGTCGGAACCGACGGCCGCCTGGGCGGCCAGGCCGTGGTGCCGGGCGTCGCCGGCACGTGGAAGGATTTGACCGACAACGTCAATCTGCTCGCCGCGAACCTCACGACGCAGGTGCGAAACATCGCCGAGGTGACCACGGCGGTGGCCCGCGGCGACTTGTCGAGAAAGATCACGGTGGACGTGAAGGGCGAGATCCTCGAGCTCAAGAATACCATCAACACCATGGTGGACCAGTTGAACGGCTTCGCCGGAGAGGTAACACGCGTCGCGCGCGAAGTTGGAACCGAGGGCAGGCTTGGAGGGCAGGCGGAGGTGCCGGGCGTTGCCGGCACGTGGAAGGATCTCACCGACACCGTGAACGTGATGGCGGCGAACCTGACGGAGCAGGTGCGCGGCATCGTCAAGGTCGTGACCGCCGTCGCCGACGGCGACTTGAAGCAAAACCTGACCGTGGCCTCCAAAGGAGAGGTCGCCGCGCTCGCCGAGACCATCAACAACATGACCGACACGCTGGCGATCTTCGCGGACCAGGTCACGACGGTGGCGCGCGAAGTGGGCGTCGAAGGCCGCCTCGGCGGTCAGGCCAACGTGCCGGGCGCCGCGGGTACGTGGAAGGACTTGACCGGCAACGTGAACCTGCTGGCCGCCAACCTGACCACCCAGGTACGCGCCATCGCCGAAGTGGCCACCGCCGTCACCAAGGGCGACTTGACCCGCTCGGTGCAGGTGGAGGCGCGCGGCGAGGTCGCCGAGCTCAAGGACAACATCAACACCATGATCGGGAATCTGCGGCTCACCACCGAGCAGAACACCGAGCAGGATTGGCTCAAGACGAACCTCGCGCGCTTCACGAACATGCTGCAAGGCCAGCGCGACCTGGCGACCGTCGGCCGGCTGCTGCTATCCGAACTCGCGCCGCTGGTGGAGGCGCAACAGGGCGTCATCTATCAGGTCGACGCCGACGATATGGCGAGCGCGTTGAAGCTCTTGTCCTCCTACGCGGACGGCGCCGTCGGGGGCCACGCGAGCCGGCTGCAGCTCGGCGAGGGGCTCATCGGCCAGTGCGCGCTCGACGGGCGGCAAATCTTGATCACCGAGATGCCCGACAGCGCCGTGCCGATCACCTCGGGATTGTTCCAGGCGAAACCGCGGAACGTGATCGTGCTGCCGGTGCTGTTCGAAGTCCAGGTGAAGGCGGTGATCGAGCTCGCCTCGCTCGCCGGCTTCACGGACCTGCAGCTCACCTTCCTGGAGCAGCTCACCACCTCCATCGGCATCGTGCTCAACTCGATCGAGGCGACCATGCAGACCGAGGGTCTGCTCAAGCAATCGCAGCAGCTCGCGACCGAGCTGCAGACCCAGCAGCGCGAGTTGCAGCAGACCAACGAGAAGCTCGAGCAGAAGGCGCAGCAGCTCGCCGACCGCAATGTCGAGGTGGAGGCGAAGAATCAGGAAATCGAGCAGGCGCGGCGCGCGGTCGAGGAGAAGGCGACCGAGCTCGCCCTCACTTCGAAGTACAAGTCCGAGTTCCTGGCCAACATGTCGCACGAACTGCGCACGCCGCTCAACAGCATCCTCATTCTCGGTCAGCAGCTGACCGAGAATCCGGACGGCAATCTCAGCGGCAAGCAGGTGGAATTCGCACGCACCATCCATGGCGCGGGCACCGATCTGCTCAATCTCATCAGCGACATCCTCGATCTGTCGAAGATCGAGTCGGGCACCGTGTCGGTCGATGCCGAGGAGGTGACTTTCAGCAACCTCCTCGAGATGATCGCGCGGCCGTTCCGTCACGAGGCGGACAACCGGCGCCTGCAATTCGAAGTCGAGCTATCGCCCCTCGTCGAGCGCAGCATCACCACGGATTTGAAGCGGTTGCAGCAGGTGCTGAAGAATCTCCTATCCAACGCGTTCAAGTTCACCGCCGAAGGGGGTGTCAAGCTCAAGGTATCGCCTGCGGCCACCGGTTGGAACGAGGACCATCCCACCTTGCGCCGCGCCCCCTCCATCGTCGCGTTCGAGGTGTCCGATACGGGCATCGGCATTCTGCCGGAGAAACAGCGCATCATTTTCGAGGCGTTCCAGCAGGCCGACGCGGGCACCAGCCGCAAATATGGCGGCACCGGTCTCGGGCTCGCCATCAGCCGAGAGCTTGCCAATCTTCTTGGCGGCGAGATTCAATTGCGTTCGACGCCGGGCATCGGGAGCGTGTTCACGCTCTATCTGCCGATCACCTACCTGGGAAGCGCGAGCACCAAGACGGGGGGAACTGCGGACTCGCAGCCGACCTCTCACCCGCCCGTGACTTTCTCGATGCGCGCCGCGGACCGGCTCCCGGAACAAATTCCGGACGACAGGAACACGATCGCGCCCGGCGAGAGCGTCGTGCTCATCGTCGAGGACGATCCGCATTTCGCGCGCCTCATGATGGGGGCCGCGAGGGACAAGGGCTTCAAGGTATTGGTCGCGAGCCGCGGCACCGAGGCGCTCGCGCTCGCGCGCGAGCACCATCCGACCGCCATCTCGCTCGACATCTTCCTGCCGGACATGCTGGGCTGGACCGTGTTGAGCCAGCTGAAGCAGGATCCGGGAACCCGGCACATTCCCGTTCAAATCGTGACGCTGGACGAGGACCGCCATCACGGGCTTGCGCGCGGGGCATTTTCGTTCGTCCAAAAGCCCGCCTCGTCGCAGGGGCTCGACGAGGCCTTCGCGCGGATTAAGGGCTATTCGGCTCCGCGCCGCAAACGCCTGTTGCTGGTGGAGGACGACCAGAACGAGCGCAACAGCGTGGCCGAGTTGCTGAGCCACGAGGACATCGAGATCGCCGCGGCGGAAACGGGAGCCGAGGCGCTGGTACAGCTCCGGCGCGATCAGGTCGATTGCGTGGTGCTCGACCTGAAACTGCCCGACATGTCCGGCTTCGAAGTGTTGGAGACCATCCGGGACGATGCGGAACTGCGCGACATTCCGGTGGTGGTATTCACGGGGCGCGAGCTTTCCGCCGACGAGGACGCGACGCTCCACACCATGGCGCGCAGCGTCGTGGTCAAGGGAGTCGAGTCGCCGGAGCGGCTGCTCGATGAGACCGCGCTTTTCCTGCACCGAGTGGTCGCGGACCTCCCGCTCGCCAAGCAGCGGATGCTCGAGCGGCTGCACAGCTCGGATGAGGATCTCCTGAAGCGCACGGTGCTCCTCGTGGACGACGACGCACGCAATATATTCGCGCTGTCGAGCGTACTCGAGCGCCGGGGCATGGAAGTGCTGACGGCGACCACGGGAAGCGAGGCGATTGCGGTATTGAGCTCGCGCGAGGACGTGGCCATCGTGCTGATGGACATCATGATGCCGGGAATGGATGGGTACGAGACCATCCAGGAAATCCGCTCGAGGCCCGCCTTCAGGCGGCTGCCGATCCTCGCACTCACCGCCAAGGCGATGAAGGGAGACCGGGAGAAGTGCCTCGAGGCGGGCGCATCGGATTACCTGGCGAAGCCCGTCAACGTCGAGCAGCTCCTCTCCGCGCTGCGCATGTGGCTGCACCGGTGAACGACTTGGGCTCGGACAAGGTCAACATCCTGCTGGTCGATGACAGCGAAGCGAAGCTGCTGAGTCACGAGGTCGTGCTGTCCGAAATCGGCGAGAGACTATTCAAGGCCTGCTCGGCGCGCGAGGCGTTCGAGTGCCTGCTCAAGAACGAGATCGGCCTCATCCTTATCGACGTCTGCATGCCGGAACTCGACGGCTTCGAGCTTGCCGCGATGATCCGCGAGCACCCCAGATTTCAAACGACCGCCATCATATTCGTGTCTGCAGTGAATTTCGCTCATCTGGATCAGATGCGCGGCTACCAATTGGGCGCGGTGGACTACGTCCCCGTACCGGTGGTTCCGGAATTGCTGCGTGCCAAGGTCAAGGTTTTCGTCGACTTGTATCGCAAGACCCGGCAGTTGGAAAAATTCAACGCAGAGCTCGAATCGCGCGTGCTGGAGCGCACGGCTGAGCTTCGCCGATTCAACGAGGAGCTCGAGCAGCGCATCGAGGAACGAACGCACGAGCGCGAGACCGCGCTCGCGCAATTGTTCGAAGCGCAGAAAATGGACACCATCGGCCAACTGACCGGCGGCGTCGCGCATGACTTCAACAACCTTCTGATGGCGGTGCTCGGCAGCCTCACTCTGCTGGAAAAGCGCCTGCCCGATGACCCGCAGTGCCGCCGGCTCTTGAAGAACGCCGTGCAGGGCGCGCAGCGCGGGGCGGCGCTCACCCAGCGCTTGCTGGCATTCTCCCGCCGCCAGGAGCTGAAGCCCGAGGCGGTGGATCTGGTCGCGCTGGTCGGTGGTATGGAAGAGCTGCTGAAGCGCGCGCTGGGTCTCACCATCGATCTCAAGTGCTCATTCCCGGACGCGCTCCCGCCTGTGCTCGTCGATGCCAACCAGCTCGAGCTCGCGCTTCTCAATCTGGCTCTGAACGCCCGCGATGCGATGCCGGATGGCGGCGCACTCGCGATTACCGCGGTGGGGGACAGGAAGGACGAGTCGAGCGCCGGTCCCGATTCGCGGCTGCAGCCGGGCGATTACTTGCGGATCAGCATCGCCGATACGGGCATTGGGATGGACGAGCAGACGCTCGCGAAGGCGACGGATCCGTTCTTCACCACCAAGGGTCCCGGCAAGGGCACAGGGCTGGGACTGTCCATGGTCCATGGACTGGCGGCGCAATCGGGCGGACTCCTGCGGATCGACAGTGCTCCGAACGTGGGAACCACCGTGCAATTGTGGCTGCTTCGCGCAGAAACCATGCCGGCGGCAGCCGCGCGCAATGTGGAGCGCTTGAAGCCGCCCCCGGCGGCGGTGAGGCCGTGCCGAGTGCTCGTCGTCGACGATGATCAGTTGGTGCTGACAGGCACGGCCGCATTGATCGAGGATCTAGGGCATACGGCCATCGAAGCACACTCGGGGTCCGAGGCTTTGTCCACCCTCGCGGGCGGCGTCCAGGTCGACATCGTCATCACGGATCATGCCATGCCGAGCATGACCGGACTGCAGCTGGCGCAGTCCATTCAGGAGCGCTATCCGGGCCTGCCCATCATCCTGGCGACCGGCTTCGCGGAGCTTCCCATCGACCCGGCCAAGTTCCACATTCAGAAATTGTCGAAGCCTTGCTCACAGCACGAGATCGCCGTCGCGATCCAGACGGCGCTGAATTCGCGGGAGACTGCGAAAGCCTCGGCTAGGGGATAAGAGCGACGATAGGGGTCAGGCGACCGGCACCTGTGTGCGCGCGGCCGCATCGGCGGCCTGAAGAACCGGCTGCTCCGGATCTCGAACCTCGAGAAGCTCATCGAACAGGGCCCGATAGTGAACCACGGCTCTGCGCAAAAGCTCGGTGTCGGCCTGGCCACGCTCGTCCGCCAAGGCGATCGCCCGTGCTGCGCGATAGTTCGCGACCACGGTCGGGTGATCCACCGAAATATCGGCGGCGCGCGCGTCGAAATCACCCATCGGGTAACCGCGTTTCGCCATGACCTCGTAGACCAAGCGGTCCGCCTCGACCACGGCGGCTTTCGGGTCGTCCACGAAGCGTGCCTGCAAGGCGGTCCACGATTGTTTGAAGCGGGAGGCTTCGCCGACGCTCAAGGGCACGATCTGAAGGCGTGCGACGCGTTTGGTACGCGCTTCGAGCTCCGCCTCGGCCTTACCGCGGCTTCCGAGCTCGTTGACGGCTCGATCGTATTCCGGACCGAATCGTTGCCGCAGACTCTCGGACTGCTGACGCCTGCGCCGGGCCTGCGACCAGGCGATGACCGCGACAACGGCGACCACCAGGACGCCGACCAGAATGAACGCATAAAGGGTGTTGGTAGCCATGATGGCACTCTCCGCCGAGGCGTAGGCAGACGCAGTCGGCGGCGCGCGCCGCTTTCCGTAGGAGCTTGCCCACGGCACGCTGCGTTGCCCGAGACCGGCACCGAGAGTGCACCCCTCATAGTACAATCAGCCGGAAACGCCCTTCAGCCGAACTCGTGGAAGTCAGAATCGAATGAGCGCAACGACGTTGCCGAACGGCGATTCCGCGGACGCCGCGTACGGTAACAACCGTCAGGCTGAGGTGTGCGAGGCGCTCGGCCGCGTGCTCCCACCATCGTCGCTTCTCATTCGTCGGGAGGATACGGCGCCCTACGAATGCGACGGGTTGACGGCGTTCAAAGCGTTGCCGATGGCTGTGGTCCTTCCCGAAAACGAAGGTCAGCTGGTCGCCGCGCTGAAGGAGTGCCACCGGTTGGGTGTTCCGGTGGTCGCCCGGGGGGCTGGCACCGGCCTGTCCGGCGGCGCGTTACCGCACCGCCTGGGCGTGACGTTATCGCTGTCGAAGTTCAACAAGATCCTGAAGGTCGACCCCAAGTCCTGCACCGCCGTGGTCCAATGCGGTGTGCGCAATTTGGCCATCAGCGAAGCGGCGGCGCCCTACGGCCTGTACTACGCGCCCGACCCGAGCAGTCAGATCGCGTGCACCATCGGCGGCAACGTCGCGGAGAATTCGGGCGGGGTGCATTGTTTGAAATACGGCATGACGCTGCACAACGTACTGCGCGTCCGAGGCTTCACAGCCGAGGGCGAGCCGCTCGAATTCGGGTCCGAGGCGCTGGATGCACCGGGAATCGATCTCTTGTCCGTGGTGATCGGGAGCGAAGGAATGCTCGCGATCACGACCGAGGTCACCGTGAAGCTCGTGCCGAAGCCGGAGCTCGCCCGCTGCATGGTGGCGAGCTTTCCGACCATCGAATCGGCGGGCCGCGCGGTGGCCAGCGTGATCGCACGGGGCATCGTGCCCGCAGGCCTCGAGTTGATGGATCAGCGGATGACGGCGGTGGCCGAAAATTACGTTCATGCCGGCTACGACCTGTCCGCGGCGGCACTCCTGCTGTGCGAGAGCGACGGTACCGCGGAAGAAGTCGCCGAAGAAATCGCCGCCATGGAGCGCGTTCTCGATGAAAGCGGTGCCAGCCGGATCGAGGTAAGCCAAGACGAAGCGCAACGCCTGAAGTTCTGGAGCGGACGCAAAAACGCATTTCCGGCCTCAGGAGGCATCAGCCCAGACTATATGTGCATGGATTCGACCATTCCGCGCAAGTGTCTTGCCGAGATGCTTCTTGCGATTCAAGCGATGGAATCGAAGTATCAGCTGCAGTGCGTCAACGTCTTTCATGCGGGCGACGGTAACCTGCACCCGCTCATTCTGTTCGATGCCAACGATCGCGACCAGTTCAGGCGCTGCGAACTGTTCGGCGCCGAGATCTTGGAGGCGAGCCTCAAGTTGGGCGGCACGGTGACGGGAGAGCACGGCGTCGGCGTGGAGAAGCTCAACTCCATGTGCGTGCAATTCTCGCCCGAGGAGCGAGACCAGTTCATGGCGGTGAAGCGGGCGTTCGATCCCGCTGGAATGCTGAATCCGGGCAAGGTGATTCCCACTCTCGCGCGTTGCGCCGAGTACGGCAAGATGCACGTGCACCGGGGAATGATGCCGTTCCCGGAGCTGCCGAGATTTTGATGTCGGCTGCCGAAATCAGGTCGGCAACCGACCTCCTCAGAGACAGGATTCTCGACGCGCGCGCGCGGCATGTGAGCCTCGACATACGAGGCGGCAACACCAAGGCGTTCTACGGGGAGGCTCCCCGCGGGGAGCCTCTCGAGCTCACCGCCTTGACGGGCATTTCGAGCTACGAGCCGAGCGAGCTCGTGATCACCGCGCGCGCGGGCACGCCGCTGGCTGAGATCGAATCAGTTCTCGCCGAGCGGGGCCAATGCCTCGCGTTCGAGCCGCCGCGCTTCGAGCCCGGCGGGACCGTCGGAGGCATGGTCGCCGCGGGTCTCTCGGGGCCTGCGCGAGCGTCCGCGGGCCCACTTCGGGACTATGTGCTCGGGGCCACGGTCCTGAACGGGCGAGGCGAGCTGTTGACGTTCGGCGGGCAGGTCATGAAGAACGTGGCCGGCTACGATGTGTCTCGCCTGATGGCCGGCTCTTGGGGGATTCTCGGGGTTTTGTGCGAGGTCTCGCTCAAGGTGCTGGCCTCGAAAGTCGATACTGCGACGCTGTCGTTCGAGTGGACCGAGGAGAGGGCGCTGGCCGAGATGGCGCGCTGGAACGCCTTGCCGCTATCCCTCACGGCGAGCGCCTGGTATGAGGGGTGCCTCAGGGTCCGACTGTCGGGCGCCGCGGCGGCGGTGCGCAGCGCCTGCCGAAAACTCGGCGGCACGGAGCTCGATGCCGCGACGGCGGGACGGTGGTGGGAGAGCGTGCGCGACCATCGACACCCGCACTTCCGGCCGAGCGGCGCGGAGCTCGCGGGCGGCGAGTGTCTGTGGCGAATCTCGCTGCCCGCGGCTACCCCGCCGCTCCAGCATGCCGGTTTCATAGCATGGGGTGGTGCGGAGCGGTGGTGGCGTACATCCGCACCGGCGCCCCGCGTGCGCGCCCTGGCAGCGGCGGCAGGCGGCCATGCCACGCTGGTGCGCGCAGCCGGCAAGACCGCCGGGGCATTCACGCCCGTGGGTGAGACCCTCATGCGCATACACCGCGCCCTCAAGAACGCCTTCGACCCGGATCGAGTTCTAAATGCCGGGCGGCTATACGCGGATCTTTGACGACAGCCGCCCATGCAGACCACTCTGAGCCCTGAATTCGACGGCACGCCCGAGGGTATCGAGGCGGAGGCCATTCTGCGCAAATGTGTCCATTGCGGGTTCTGCAACGCCACTTGCCCGACGTATCAGCTTCTCGGCGACGAGCTAGACGGTCCGCGCGGCCGGATTTACCTCATCAAGGAAATGCTCGAGGGCGGCAAAGTCACGCAACGGACCCAGCAGCATCTCGACCGCTGCCTCACGTGCCTCAACTGCGAGACCACGTGCCCGAGCGGAGTCCGCTATGGTCAGTTGGTGGAGATCGGCCGAAACCTGGTCGAGAAGAGGGTCGAGCGGACGCTCGCGTCGAAACTCACCCGCTGGATGCTCAAGGAAGGTCTCACTTCGCCACTGTTTGCGCCGGCAATGAGAGCCGCGCGATGGGTGCGGCCGCTGTTGCCGGGACGTTTGCGCAGTAAGATTCCCCCTCGTGGCGGCCGAATGCCGGACCGGTTCGAAGCGCGGGACCATCGCCGCAAGGTGCTCCTGCTCGGCGGCTGCGTGCAGCCGGCGATGCGCCCGGAAATTAATCGTGCAACCCGGCGGGTTCTGGATGCCGCGGGGATTCAAACGCTCATCGCAGCGGATGAAGGCTGTTGCGGGGCCTTGCGCACCCATCTGGCCGACCGCGACGGGGGCCTTTCGGATATGCGCCGTAATGTGGATGCTTGGTGGCCGATGGTCTCGGCAGGCATGGTGGAGGCGATCGTGGTGAACGTCTCCGGTTGCGCTCAGATGGTCAAGGAATACGCTCATGCGCTGCGCCACGAGCCCGCTTATGCCGAGCGGGCGGCGCGAGTCGTGTCCATGACCCGGGATATCACTGAATATCTGCCGGAACTGGCTTTGGCGCTCAAGGATCGGGTCCGCACGGAGGGCGCGCCGAGGCTCGCTTTTCATTCGCCGTGCACGCTGCAGCACGGCCAGCGCATTGTGGGCGCCGATGCGCAACTCCGGGCGCTGGGTTTCGATGTCCGCCAGCCTGCGGAGAGCCACCTCTGCTGCGGCTCTGCGGGCACTTACTCCGTGCTACAGCCTGAGCTCGCGAATTCGCTGCGCGACCGGAAGCTCTCCTGTCTCGACGCTGTGAAGCCCGAGTGCATCGTCTCCGCGAATATCGGCTGCATCCAGCATCTGGCGAGCGGAACCACTACGCCGGTGAAGCACTGGATCGAGGTGTTGGACGAGGCGCTGCCTCAATTGAAATAATTTCCATGGAGCATCTTTCGCATACGGCACTAAAATGCAGGTAGTGAGTCAAACCCTCGTAATCCCCCGGAGTTGTTATGACCACGAATGACAAAAGACCGCCAAGGACGACCAAGACTGCCAAGACCGCGAAGACTCCTACCGTTGCGGCGGAGACTTCCGGTACGGTTCGCCACACGGGGGGCGCTTATTCCCCATCTACTGTGAACGCCCCTGCTGCTGCGGGCACTTCCGGTGCGACGCATGCGCCGAGTCCCTCCCTGAAGGCCTCAGGGGCTGCGAACGCGTCTCGCCCCGCGAAATCCAAGAACGATGCCGCTCCGCCAGCAGGCACCCAAACCAGCGAGAGCCCGGCAATCAAAGCCATCAGCGTTTCCGTCACACCTCGCTACCGCGAAGACCGCCACTCATCGATCGCGAAGGCCGC
>Ga0182015_10006933_pt1 | contig 11192 bp, 12 predicted proteins | sample 712P3MmetaG_FD_120478 | JGI IMG/M metagenome (GOLD analysis project Ga0182015, IMG submission 120478) | Permafrost microbial communities from Stordalen Mire, Sweden - 712P3M metaG | ecosystem: Environmental > Terrestrial > Soil > Wetlands > Permafrost | place: Sweden: Stordalen | collected...
ACCAGGCCGATCATCGCAATGCACAAGATGAGCGTGAGCGCGATCATCGGCCATTCAAACCTCCGGGAAAGCAGGATCAGATCCAGTCCATGCGGATACTGCGCCCAATTGGGATCGATGCCGTAGGCAACCACCGCGGCCGGAACGGCAGCGAAGAGCAGGAGGATCACGGGCAGGATCACGGGAGTTACAATAACGTGCGGCCGAAAAATACGAAAATCGCGAGTCGAACGATCCGGTCGATTCTTGGTACACTTTTCCCATGCCTCAGGCCAAGTCTCTTCCATTGGTGATCGTCACCGAAGGTTCCGATGCTCGTCCGCTGCAATGGCTGCGGGAACATGCGCGCGTCGAGGAAATCCGCGCGGATGACGCAGGGTTTTTCGATGCGATTGCCGGGGCGGAGGGATTGCTCGTCCGCACGTACACGAAAGTAAATTCCGCCCTGCTCGATCGCGCCCCCCGGCTGAAGGTGGTAGGCCGCGGCGGGGTGGGCCTTGAGAATATAGATGTTGCCGAGTGTCGCCGGCGGGGAATCGAAGTGGTCTTTACCCCCGATGCCAACACGCTGGCCGTGGGCGATTTCGTGTTCGGTTATCTGCTCCAGCTTCTTCGGCCGTGGGAATTTTTCCGGGATGCCGTCTATCCGCCAAAGGAATTCAAGCGAATCCGCGACACCGTGCGCGGGCGGCAGCTTAATGAGCTGACGATCGGCATCCTGGGCATGGGCCGCGTGGGCAAACGGGTCGGGCATATCGCCGCCAATGGATTTGGCATGAAGGTGATTTATAACGATCTGTTGCCCGTCTCCGCCCTGGATTTTCCCGCGACCGCGGTGGACAAACCCGCGCTCTACCGCGACGCGGATATTCTCACCATCCATGTGGACATGCGCCCCGGCAACGAAAATCTGGTGGGGCAATCGCAGCTCGCGATGCTCAAACCGTCGGCAGTCCTCATCAACACAAGCCGCGGCGAAGTTCTAGATGCCGCGGCACTGGCCGAAGCGATCAGGACGAAGAAAATCTTCGCCGCCGCTCTGGACGTTTTTTCTCCCGAGCCGCCAGCCGCCGATTTTCCGCTGCTGGGCCTGCCTAATGTCCTCCTTACGCCACACCTGGCAGCGCGGACCACGACGGCCTTGGAAAACATGAGCTGGGTGGTGCGCGATGTGATGGCGGTGTTGGAGGGACAAAAGCCCAGGTATCCAGCGCCAATTTAGAATCCCGTTGAATCCTGAACCAAAATGGAGATCAAAATGAATGACGATATTCGTTTCACCGTAACCTCCCGCACTGGTCGGCAAACCGCGGGTTCGGGCTCAAAATGGGAGCCGAAGATGGGCTATTCACGCGCGGTTCGCTCCGGCAATATTATCGCGGTTTCCGGAACCGTCGGCGTCAACGCGGACGGAAAATATCCCATCTCCGTCGCCGAGCAGACCCGGAGATCACTGTCGATCATTCAGGCGGCCATCGAATCCCTCGGCGGGAAAATCGAACACATCATCCGAACGCGAATGTTCGTCACCGATATCTCCAAATGGGAGGAAGTGGCAAGCGTCCATGGTGAAATTTTCGGAGAAATTCGACCGGCGACGGCAATCGTGGAAGTCGCCAGGTTGATCGATACAGAAGCAAAAATTGAAATCGAAGCAGACGTAATTGTTTCCTGATGGTTTTTCAGGGGAACTTTCCTTGACGGGATGAAGAGAAGAGACAGGTCATTTCTATCGTTACGAGCTTTGCGCCGGTTGAGTTTGTTTGCTCGAATCCGGAAAATCACCGGCGCTGTTAGCGCGGTTGGCTGGCCCGTCAATGTTCGCGCATGCCTTTTGCTTCGGCTCCATTGCAGACGGCAGTTGCGAACTTTATCAGGCCAGCCGGCCGCGCTCGAAGCGCCATCGCGTTTTTATATTCGAGCCAGCGATGCAGGACGGCACGAACGACATAACCGATAAAATTTCTCTTCATCTTTTTTGTTAAACGGTTATTCAATTGATTCCACAACAACTTCACGAAACTTAGCGCCTTTCCCAATCGATTCCGCCAGATCCGGCACCAATCGTCTGGGTTCGAGTCTGACCACCGATTCGCGGTTATTGCGCAAGACCTTCAGGACAGCTATCGCCCCAGGCCCCACGATAAGACTTTTTATTCCCGATTGACGTAATTTTTGCGGCCCCTTTAATCTCCGCATTCGTTCCATGAAATAGTCATCGTCGAAAATATCGACCCAGCAATCCGCCGAATGATGAACGTCAGGCATACAAGCTTCCCTTCTTTTGATAGCCATGGGAAGCTATGCTATTAAACTGCGCTCGGTGTTATCAATTCACTTATTCCGGTGATGTGATGCGGAAAGAGAGTTCCTCGCGTTTAGGCGATGTCTCCGCCCTGGTTCGCGCGTCGGCCACGCTGGGGATGCTGGACAATGGCCACAGCGTTGACCGCCGGCGACGACTCGTGGCGATGTTTTGCGCGATGCTCGGCGAACAGGTTTTGGAAGGCAAGCCCGTTTCCAGCGGCCCGCCGCTGTCACGCCGGCAGCGGCAGACCCTGGAACTGCTGCTGACGGGAAACGCCGAAAAGCAAATCGCCGCGCAGCTCAGCATTAGCCGCCATACCGTTCACGTCTACGTCAAATCGCTCTACAAGCGTTTTGGCGTCAATAGTCGCCCGGAACTGCTCGCCAAGTGGGTCCAGCAATAATTTCAAAACGTATTTGCCTCAATTAACCTAAATGGGTTAACCGCGATTGAATCCCTGTGGCATCAGGGCCATTTCTATTCTATCCTGTTGGGTCTACCCGATGAGGCTATATCCCAATGAGTGACCGGCCGCGAAGACCCAGGGGCAGCAAGCATCGCCATTTCTGGCGGGCCTGCCGATATCTTTGGCCTTATCGGGCGAAGGTCATCGTTTCTATCGTTGCCGCCTTCTTTGTCGGACTGGCACTGGCCGGTGGACTCACGACGATGATCCCAATTCTTCAGGTGCTCTTTAACGGCGATACGATTCAGTCCTGGACATATCGCCGAATCGCAGAGCATCGTCTAAATGTGAATTTCGTCCCGGATTCCAAGGTGGTGCAGATTGTTAATCTATCCGATGGTCCGGCCCGGAAGGCGGGACTCAAGCCGTTCGATGTCATCATCGATGCCGCACCGCCGCAAAACGCCCCGCCCAGCCCCTTTCCGAAAGTCAGCGGTGATTCTGCCAGCTTGAACGCGACGGAGCTTTCCTATCGCGCAGGCGAAATTCTCCGTAACATCGCATGGACCGATGCGACGTCTCCGGGGAAACCGGGCGAGATTCAACTGACGCTGGCCAACCGGAAAGTAACGGTCGGCCTCCAGCCGCCCAATTGGTACGATCCGCTCGTGCTGAAGATGGTTGAACCGCTGCCGTTGAATCCGGTCCGCGCGGTTGCCGTCGTTTTTGGATTGCTCGCGGTCATCGCCCTGGTGGGGAACGTCGCGCGATATTTTCAGGAGCACCTGTCAGACCAGGCCGCTATTCTTGCCGCCAACGATATCCGCCAGAGACTTTACGACCGCGTTCTGAGAATTCCGATGTCGTCGCTCGGCCAGCAGGGCGCCAGCGACGTCACCAGCCGGTTGGTTACCGATGTCGACAATCTCCAGGATGGGTTCAAGACAGTCCTGGGCCAAAGCATTCAAGAGCCGATCAAGGCGTTCATGGCATTTGTCTGGGCGCTCAGGCTTAATTGGATCTTGACGCTGTTCATCATTTTGCTCGCCCCCCTGATGGCATTGATGATGCGGAAATTCGGCAAGAAAATGCGCCGCGCCAGCCGGGCGGCGCTTCGATCGTCATCCGTTCTGCTCGGACAGATCGAGGGCACTCTCGTCGGCATCCGCGTCGTCAAAGGATATAACGCGGAAAAATTCGAGCGGCGGCGATACAGCAAAATTCTGAGTACCCTGGTCGCCGAGCAAATCAGGATGAGCAGCATCGATGCTTTCAGCTCGCCGGTGATGGAAACGATGATCATGGCGATGGCCGGAATGGTGATCCTTATGGGCGCGATCATGATCACCGAGTGGCATACCCTTAATGTCACGGTTTTTATCGGCGTGATGATCGCCCTGGCCGTGATCGCCGAATCATTGCGCAAGGCAAGCAAGGTGAATAACGCCCTGCAAAAAGCCAACGCGGCGGCAGCGCGGTTATTCGAAACGTATGACATTCGTCCCGAACGCAAGCAAGGGCAGCTTGCCAGCGAGTCGGCCGGCAATGGTTCGATCACTTCCCGAAAGCTTTCGCCCCTGCGCACCGCGATCGAGTTTCAAAATCTCGTCTTCACTTATCCCAACGCATCCTCCCCCGCCCTGAACAGCGTTAGTTTGATCGTCCCCAAAGGACAATCCGTGGCGGTTGTTGGCCGCAACGGCAGCGGCAAGACGACGTTGCTGGCACTCCTGGAGCGGTTTTATGATCCGGATTCCGGGCGAATTCTCGTCGATGGCATCGATATCCGCACGGTCTCTCGAACCTCGCTCCGGCAGCAAATCAGCCTTGTCACGCAAGACAGCCACATCTTCCCCGGAACGATTGCCGAAAATATTGCCTACGGCCAGCCGCTGTCCAATCCCGATGCGCCGGATTCTCCGGAGCGGCGGGCGATCTGGACGCGCATCGAGGACGCCGCCCGCCGGGCGTTCGCGCATGATTTCATCCTGGAAAAGCCCAATGGCTACAACATGGTCCTGGAAGGTCTCGGCAGCCAGCTTTCCGGCGGCCAAAAACAGCGGCTTTGCATCGCCCGCGCCATCTTTCATCAGTCGCCCATCCTCATTCTCGACGAGGCTACCAGCCAGGTCGATGCCGAAAGTGAACACCTGATCCACGAAGCCATTGAGCATCTGATTCACGAACGCACGACGTTCGTCATCGCGCATCGGTTCAGCACGATTCTTTCGGCCGACAAAATCGTCGTCATGGAGCGCGGCCAGATCATCGGCGAGGGCAAGCATGAAGAACTGCTGAACAATTGTCCGATCTACCAGCAACTATACGAGCGGCAGTTAATTGGCACGGGCTGAGCCCAAGTCCTGTCAATTCTTCCGGAAAACTCGGAAACGATTTGATTAACCCTGAAACTCCATTATGGAGAAATGAGATTTGTTTCGTTCCGATCTTCATGCCGTCCGGCTTCGTTGGCTCGAATACTCCAAAAATCTTCTGATTCTTTGAAATTCGGAACTCGATTAGAGAAATCGACCGTGTGCTATATTTACCTGTCGTCGAGAATTGAAAAAGTTCCGGCGTTGAAGCCAACGGACTCGACACTCGTTCTGCGGCGCATATACTTTCTAAAAGCAACCACGCCCAGGTGGCGAAATTGGCAGACGCACTACTTTGAGGTGGTAGCGGGGCAACCCGTGCAGGTTCAAATCCTGTCCTGGGCATAAAAAAGGCGACCTTCATCGGGTCGCCTTTTTGTTTTCCGTGGGACCATAAAGTCCTATACAACTGAACTTTGCGAACAAAACTTCTTCACCAGTCGAACGAACCGATTTCCGCCACGAAGTTGCAGGTATTGAAAACGAAGTTGCAGGTATTCAGGCTTCGCCAGAATCCGCAGCCGAGCGATCACTTTTCTCTATCATGTGTTTTTTTGGCGCTGTAGTGTGGCGGAATGCCGTTGCTCGAAGTTCTAAACCCTGGTTCCGCCACCCCCGGCCTCCGCTGGCATAAACCGAGCGGCAACTACATCGCCGAAATCGGCTACCACAAAATCAGCCACGTCGCGGCTGATGGTTCCATCAGTACGAATCGTATTCGTACGACGCATTACCTGGGCGACCGCCATAGCCGCGATGAAGCCGAACAGAAGTTTGCGATCATCAAGGATGACTGGAACCGTTGCGTAGAGGAACAGCGGAAGTCATACGATCAGGAGAACGCCCAGCGCCGTGTCCAAGGCCTGTCGCCTCTCCCGCGTTTCAAACCCGTCTGGCCAAAGGTGACCGTTCGACATGAAGCCGGCAAGCCCAAGACCGCGAAAAAGATTGCTGGGGCAGAATCAGCCAATATTCGGTCGTCAACTGCTGTGGCTTTTCCGAAAAGCGTCCTGGAATTGACCATCCGCGCTGCCCGCGACCGTTATGTCGCCGACCTGCGGAAACGGATCGGCCTCCAAAACGGCAAAGGCATCAACAAGAACACGTTCGAGAAATCCGTCCAATCCCTGGACCTCGCTCTGGCATTGAACCAGACCTACACCCGAGATCGCCGGCCCATCAACGTGGACAAGCGGTTTGGGGAACTCACCATCGGCGATTACGAAACTTTCGTTCAATTCTGGTGCGATCCGCGGATCGTTAGCTCGCCCAGAACGGGGCAGAACTACGTTGGAGCCTTTCGGCAGATGCTGAAAAGGCTCAAGGTTCCACGCCCGGAGGGGTTCGATGAGGTTTTCAGCCTGAAGGTGCCGAAAACCAGAAAAATCGCTCGCTACGACCCGGAAGTTCTGAAGCCGCTCCTGAACTGTGAACATGAAAGGGCAAGCCTTTTCGCCCTGATGTGCCTCAACTTGGGAGCTTACGCCATCGACATCGTTCGGCTGCGGTTCGAACACATCACCGATGCCGAAGGCCGTCCGACCGTGAATGGCCATTACATCACCAAGCCCCGCGAAAAGACCTCGCACCAGAATGATTTTGCAACCACGCATTGGCTTTGGCCGGAGACGAAGGCTCTGATGGAAAAGTACAAGGCACGGCCCAATCCGTTTGGCAATTATTTTCTCAGCAAGCAGGGTGCGCCGTACCACACGAAAACCGTCAGTGGTCTGATTGAGCAGGTCATCCGCGACAGCGGTTTGAGCGGGCAGTTCAGCGTTAAGCAATTTCGGAAGATCGGTGCCAGCCAGATCAAGGCTCTGGCGGGTTCAGATGCGATGCATCAGTACAAGTCGAACGCCCTCGGTGCCGCTGACGCTCCCTATATCCTTGAGGACTACTCGATCTTGACCAACGCCTTGAAGAAGTTCCGGGAGAAGCTGGTCGCGGATGGTGTTTTGAACGAGAACGCAATCGCTCATGTCGGAGATCACGAAGTTCCCCAAGTTTGAGCATCTTGAAGTAAAAGGGCGGGAAGAATATGCCCTGCTGAACGCAGTCGTGAAAGCCAAGAAAAAATCGACGCTGACACCCTACGACTTCCTTGAGTCACGCCGATTGCTTTCGTCGTCGCCGCATTGATATCCCCGCGCCGGCGATCAGCAGCATCGACGCCGTCATTGGCTCGGGCACATTCGCCAGGCTTATGCCGTTGGCTCGGGCGAAAGCGTCAATCGCGACTATGTCCATACCGAAGCTGGGGTCTAGTTGGTTGAAATTATCCGCCAACAGCACGAAGTCATTCCCATTGACCTTGCCGTCATAATTGAAATCGCCTTCATCCCAGCCGTCGGTGACGGCCTGGTTGAAGTTGATCGCCATCAGGTTGAAGTCAATGCCGTTCACTTTGCCGTCCAGGTTGGCGTCGCCCAAAAGCGTGTAGACAATCTCGATTGTGTCGTCGGGTAGGTCCGCCGGATTCCCGGGATCGGCGGAGTCGGCGTAGCCGATGCCGTAATTGGGGTTGGTCTGGGCGTTCGTGGACATGATGCCAGTTCCGTTCCAGGCTCCGCCGTTGTAACCGCTCTTGATCCATTCAGCGATGGAAGTGATTGGATCCGGATTGCTACCGTACTTGATGTATAACCGGGTGGTGGTCAAATCCAACACGCCATTGCCGGTGATGTCCAGTGAGCTGACTGCATTGGTCGGACCGTGGCCTGCTGATAATATCAACCTGCCGTTTGCAGTAATGTTCACGGACGACTGCTGCAGGCCGTCGGCGGTAACAGTGGCGGTGGCATCTCCCACATTGAGAGTTCCGTAAAGAGTTCCGTTAACAGGTCCCGTGCCGGTGATGTTGCCAAGATTTGCAGTTCCGCCAGTCACATTTATCGTGGCGAGATTATTGGTATCTGTTGCAGTTAGCGACCCGCCGCTCACGGTGACCTGCGTGCCTGCCGTGTTATAGACCTGGAGCGTTCCACCGATGGTCGCCTGCCCACTCGCGCTGAGGGTAAAGGCGCCACCGCCGCCAGAGCCCGAGGATGATCCGCCCACGTAAACGTTGCCCGTCACCGCAAGACTTCCCGTCCCGCTCAGGGAATAGGTGCCCGTGCTGCCAACGCTGTAGCCGAGGTACAGATTCGACTCGGACTTGGTGAGCGTATTAGTGCCGCCGGATTGGACGAAGAGAGCGGCACCGCTATTGCCGATATATTCGCTGCCACCGACGGTGAGCTGGCCGGTCGAAGAAAGCGAGTACGTGCTGTTGCCCGCCACATTAGCCATGTAAAAAGAACCACCTGCGCTTAAATCATTATCTCCCCCCGTCTGATTAAACGCCGCATCGCCGCCATTACCGACGTTTTCAGTTCCGCTTGAACTGGTAATGGTGAGTAATCCTGAGCCGCTGAGCGTATAGGAGCCGTTGTCGTCGTCATAGGATCCGATGTACAGGGAATTCGTCACCGCGTTGGTGCCTTGACTCTGAATGACGGCGCCTTGACCCGTAAAATGGTCGGCATTCGAATCGCCGATGTTCTCCTGTAGCGACTGGAGGGCGTAGTTGCTCGACCAGGTCAGCGTGTCAGTTGCCCCGCCCGTATTGTTGATCGTCAGATTGGCAAGCGTGAATGTTGAACCGGCTGAATTATCATAGGAAATCGTGCGGTTCGTCGCGTCGGAGTTGATGATATAGGCCTCGTCACCAGCTTCCGGTGGACGGTTAAGATTCCAATCGGCGTCATCGGTGCTCGTCCAGATGCCGAAATCCGAAATCCACGTATCGTTCGCTGCCAGCGCGCCACCCGTGAATTTAAGGCAGGCCACGGATGTCGCAAGGAACAATGCCGATGAGCGACGCAGGCGACGTTGGCGATTCAAATCCGTCGAGCGAACGCGAAGCGTGCGCCGGTGCATTCCTTGCCGCATATCCATATCCTCCCTTTTCGATGCCACAAGCTACTTCAGAAATGATTTGCAAAGACTAAGCAAAAGATTGCGGCCAAGTCAAATTTTTCCTATACAATCAACAATGGTGGTCGAGTATAATCCTTGAATCCCTCTGCGACCCCCCAGGGAATGCCCGCCCAATGAGTCTCCAAAGTGAAATAGACCGAGCCCTGACCGAGCATTCCGCGGGCCATCTGCCTGAAGCCGAAGCCATTTATCGCAAGATACTCTCGGAAAATCCGAAACATCCGCCGGCCCTTCACCTTCTGGGGGTCGCCCTCAGTCAGCAGGGGAACAAACGGACCGCCGTAGAATACATCAACCGCGCGATCGCGATTAATCCCCACGTTCCCGATTTTCATGCGAATCTCGCCCTGGCTTACTGCGAAGGTGGTGAGCCGGAAAAGGCGATCGCCTCCTGCGAACGCGCCCTCGCCCTTCAGCCGAATCACGCGGGCGCGCACAATCAGTTGGGCACCGCACTTAAACAGCTTGGCCGTGTAGAGGATTCCATCATTTGCTATCAACGCGCGGTAGCGGCCCAACCCGACTTCGTAATGGCCATGGGCAATCTTGCAGACAGCTACCGCCGGCTTGGAAGCGGATGCGTGCTATGAGAAAGTTCTGTCGATGCAGCCGGATGATCCCGCGGCCCTTGTAATCGCCGCGAATCCAGTCGCATCAACGCCGCGTTCCATGCTTTGAACAAGAAGCTCGGACAACAAAGCATGAGTTTCTTTCCACTCTCCCTCGCGTGGCTTGTCGATAACGGCGACTATCCCGCACATGCTGCCTCCTCTTCTCGAACGGCTTCGCCGTCGTCGAGGTCAATCTGTTTGCTCTTTCGTTGTGGGTACATCGCTTGATTGCCATTGAATTTTTTCCACGTTTTCAGCAACGCTTTCGCAGCGGCCCGCAAGGCTGGATCGACGCTTTCGTACACTCTGCTTCTGGGTTTAAGGCCACACGTCGTAACCAGATTGTCGAACGATTTTCGACTATTCGGCAGCGATTCAGGTGCGGCTTGGCAGTTCCGACGAATCGAGTGATCCATCATGGCCATGTTTAGCAACAACCAACTGCGTGCTTTTGCTGGGTCAACCGTTCCGTGATGGGCGCGTATTTCGATTCGCGGCGAATCGCCTTCGAGTAAGTGAGTTGTGTTCAGAAAACATCTGCTGTCGTAATTTCTCAATCGCCGTCGTACTTCTCGGACACTGTTCGCCCCATGCAAAAGTTTTGTCGCATTGGGCATTCGGTGGCAGTACGTGTTGCCTCTCCGCGACGGTGCCAACAGTCCGAAAAGAACATCTTGAAACCTGTGATAAAGATTCCAGAGGGAGCGGACATGAGTCGGTTCCGCTTTCATTTCGGGAAAAGACAAATGGATGTGATGGCCGCAGCTTGCATTGACGCGAAGGCCCGCATACCTCAGCAAGTCGAGCATTTTCGGAATGGTTGCCTCCCATTCCTCGATTGTCAGAGGCTTGGTCTTCACCTCTATCGCTGCTGCTGTTCGTGGCGACGGTGGTCGCGTGGAAACTGAGCTACTGTCAGCTCGGCGTGGTCGGAGGCGGCGTCATGCAGCCATTGGAATTTCCCAAGTCCTGCAATTTCTGGCTGGTTCATGGCCACGTGACTATCCAACAGATTCGAGACTGGCGGAACCCCACCCTCGACGAAACCTTCATTCCGGAAACCAGGTCCTTATGGAGACAGTACGGATTTGGAGTGTGGCATCTAGACATAGTGAAGCACAATGGAATCACGATCCTTCCCGGCGTTTATGGCCACGTTACCGAATTCAATTTGTTCCTTATTTGGCCTCTAGTTTTAGGTGTGCCTCTAACGGTTTGGACCGCCCAATTTTTGGCGCGCCGCGTTTTCCGAAAAAGAAATCGATCCGGTCTCTGCCCGAAGTGCGGCTACGATCTCCGCGCCACGCCCGACCGATGCCCGGAATGCGGGACGATTCCCGAAAAGGCCAAATGATTTGCTGAAGCTGATCGACTGAGGCGCGGTACAATTTCGGCTGATGAAACGCTTCCGCCGATGGCTGTTCAACGTGCTGGCAGCGGTGTCATTGCTGTTGTGTGTGGCGACAGAATCACTCTGGGTGCGAAGCTTATTTCAGTACGATGCTGTGGGC
>Ga0182015_10006934_pt1 | contig 11192 bp, 10 predicted proteins | sample 712P3MmetaG_FD_120478 | JGI IMG/M metagenome (GOLD analysis project Ga0182015, IMG submission 120478) | Permafrost microbial communities from Stordalen Mire, Sweden - 712P3M metaG | ecosystem: Environmental > Terrestrial > Soil > Wetlands > Permafrost | place: Sweden: Stordalen | collected...
GGACATGAGCTCGCGTTCGATGGCTTCGATGGTGTCGCGGACGCGGCGGTCGGAGGCGGGCAGGAATCCGACAATGGGCATGAGGAGGAGGGCTGCATCGAGGTGCTGTGCGCCGTAGAACTGAACGAAGCTGTTCTTTTCTTTGTTGAAGGCTTTGTGGCAGATCTCGGCGTGGATGGTGTCGCGGACCTTTTGCCATTTAGCGATGGGGGCTTTGATGCGGAGTTTTTTCGCGATCAGGATAGCGCGGTCGAAGGCGACCCACGCCATCATTTTGGAGTAGGTGAATTGTTCGCGGCCTCCGCGGGTTTCCCAGATTCCGTCGTCGGGGCGCTGCCAGATGGTTTCGAGATGCTCGAGCAGGAGCATGAGGACGCGGAAGTCGTCTACGGCGTGATGGTCCATGCCGTGGAGGGCGTGGAAGAAGGTATCGAGCATCTCGCCATAGATATCGAGCTGGAGTTGAGTAGCGGCAGCATTGCCGATGCGAACGGGGCGGGAATTCTCGTAGCCGGGCAGCCAGTCGACCTCCCACTCGATGAGCTGGCGTTCGCCTTTAAGGCCATACATGATCTGCACCTGATCGGGGCTGCCGGCGACGGCGCGGAGAAGCCAGTCCTGCCACGCGATGGCTTCTTCGAAATAGCCGGCGGTGGTCATGGCGAGGAGGGTGAAGGTGGTGTCGCGCAGCCAGCAATAGCGGTAGTCCCAGTTGCGCTGGCCGCCGATGGACTCGGGCAGAGAGGTGGTGACGGACGCGACGAGACCGCCGGTGCGATGAAAGGTGAGGGCTTTGAGGGTGATAAGGGAGCGCTCGACGGCATCGGCGTAGATCCCGTCGTATTTCAGCTTCGAGGCCCAGCCAGTCCAGAAGCGCTGGGTGACGTGGAGGGCGCGCTCGGCTGGCACGGGACGGGGATCGGCCCGGTGCGATTCGCCATAGGTGAGGGTGAACCACGCGCGCTGACCTTTGCGGACGGTGAACTCGGCGGCGGTGTGGAGGTTTTCGCCGTGAACTGGGACAGAGCTGTGAAGGACGGCGACACCCGGACCGGCGATAGCCCGGATGCCATCGTCGATGGCTGTGACCCAGGGGATGGTGCGGCCGTAGTCGAATCGGAGAGAGAGCGCCATGGTGAGCTTCATGGTGCCGCGGAGGCCTTCGACGATGCGGACGATCTCGGAGTTGCTGGCAGAGATGCGTTCGGAGTTGGACTCGCGGATGGGCATGAAGTCAATGAGGCGGACGGAGCCTTCGTCGCTTTCGAAGGTGGTTTCGAGGATCAGGGTATGGTCGCGATATTTGCGGGTGGACTTCCAGCCTTCGCCAGCGGGGCAGATCTGCCAGTAGCCGTTTTTCCGCGTGCCGAGGAGGGAGGCGAAGCAGGCGGTGGAGGAAAAGTCGGGCCAGCAGAGCCAGTCGATGGTGCCCTCGCGACTGACCAGGGCGGCGGTTTCGCAGTCGCCGATGAGGGCGTAGTCTTCGATTTTTGAAGCCATAGGCAGAAAGTTACTGCTCGTGATAATTGCGCATCAGCCCACCATCCACGAGAAAGGTGGCGCCGGTTACGTAAGATGCATCGTCGGAGACGAGGAAGGCGACCATGGCGGCGACGTCTTCTGGCGTGCCGAGGCGGCCGAGGGGGATATTGGCGAGGAGCGCGTTCAGTTTGGGCTTGTCTTCGAGAAGGGTTTTGTTAATGGGCGTGGCGATGGCGCCGGGGGCGATGTTGTTGACGGTGATGCCGAGGGGGCCGAGCTCGACGGTGAGGTTGCGCATCATCATGCGCAGGCCGCCCTTGCTGCAGCAGTAGGTGGTGAAGCCGGGGAAGGCCATGTCTTCATGGACGGAGCTGATGTTGACGATGCGGCCCGGTTTTTTGGCGTCGCGGAGACGGCGGACGAAGGCCTGGGTGAGGAAGAACGGGCCGCGGAGATTGACGGCCATGACTTTGTCGTATTCTTCTTCGGGCGTGTCCCAGAAGTCGGACTTCTTTTCCATGCCAGCGTTGTTGACGAGGATGTCGGCGGAGCCAAATTTGGACCAGGCGGTGTCGACGAGTTTGCGGACGTCGTCCATTTTGGTGACGTCGGCCTGGAGAACTTCGCCCTGGCTACCGCAGGCTTCGATGGCGCGGCGGGTCTCGTCAGCGCCGGCTTCGCTGCCAACGAAATCGATGATGACCTGGGCGCCTTCGCAGCCGAGGCGTTTGGCGATGCCCTGACCGATACCGGAGCCGCCTCCGGTAACGATGGCGACTTTTCCCTGCAAACGCTGCATGGATTGTTCTCCCGACTGGCTGAATCGATTCAGTTCCATTGGATGCGGAAATGGGCGGCGAACGGGTTGGTTTGAGGGGCCTGGGCCTGTGCGAATGGGGACCGGGGGCGTGCCTTTGGGGGAACCTGGCGAGGCAGCGGCGCGTATTGTTCAATGTACGCTGGTGTGAGGCGGCGGTTGATGACAGCCGAGGTTGCCGCGCACGGACAGTATGTTGGGTTTTAGCGGAGCTTAACTCCAGAGGAGCTCCGACGGAGGATTGGCCATGGCGGTATTTTGCAAGAGTTGTGGAAAGAGTCTCGCCGACGATGCCCGGTTCTGCTCGGGATGCGGCGCGCAGATGCAGCCGCCGGTGGCGCCGCCACCTTATTATGCGACGTATCCGACCACATCCGTGACGCGGCTGGTGAGGCCGCGGATGGGCCGGATGATTGCTGGCGTGTGCCAGGGCCTGGCGAATGCTTACGCGTGGGATGTGGTATGGGTGCGGGTAATCACTGTGCTGCTGACGGTGTTTGGCGGGGGATCGGGGCTGCTGGCTTACATCATTTTCTGGATCGTGATGCCGGAAGAGCCGCTGCTGCTGCCGGGTATGCCACCGGGCGTGCCGCCGCCGCCGCCGTACCAGCCGCCTTACCCGCCGACGAGCTAGAAAAATCTCGCTGCTGTGGAATGACCCGGGGTACGATGGCGGGCATGAATGCACAGCCCGCAGGCAGCAAGTCAAAGGGAGTGCCCCGCGCACTTCTGCTGTACTTCCCCTGGGTATTAATTGGCATGCGGGTATCGCTTCTTGATCCCCTGTTGGATCTTGTCGATTGCTTTGGCCGTGTCCTTCATTCCGGACAGCGCCTTGCCCATGTCGGCGACCGACTTGTCTGCCTGGCTCGTATAGGAGGTCGCGCTGAAATACGCTGCCGCGCCCTGCGCGATCACGAAAAATGCGGCCAGCGATCCGATGATCTCGAGCGTCCACTTCAGTTCATCGATGGGAGCCTTTACCAGATCCTCAACCGACGCATCCATCTGTTTTTCGCAGGTGCGGATGTCCTGCATGTCCAGCTGGCCCTTCGCCTTCTGTTTCGCCTCCAAAGCCGAGTCAACGCAGGCGTTGAACCGCGCCACTGTCATGCGCGGCACAGAGAGCCAGTGCCAGTAACTCACGGCTATGACAGCCACAACTTTTTGAGAAGCTCGAAGAAGAGCGGAAGAAGGCGTTTACCAATCTGAAGAACGCGATCGACAAGTTGTCGGCGAGTCCGAGCGGTCAAGCCACAGAAGCGCTTCGCTGGGACACGAAACGGATTTTGTATCGGTCGCTCGGCGTTGAGTGCCGGCAATGGATGCTTTCGCTCGAAAGCTTTGCCTCGATCGATCTTCAGGAGGGAAAGGGCGGTGACACGGAATGTGTGCGAGAATCTTCGGCGGTATGCAATTTTCTACCAGTCGAAGTTCGAATACGAAAAGAGCCTTGATTTTGCCTCTTTTGGCGATCTGGAGCGGGCGGAGGGCTATTTACGCAAGGCAATCGATCTGAACGGCAGAGACTTCACCTTGATGAACGATCTGGGAGTCTTGTGTCTGGACATCCACCGGTTAAAGATGGCGGCGCCCAAGGAGAAGATTGCCTACTCGAACGAGTATCGGACAGAAGCGGAGAGGCAATTCCGACGCAGTCTGGCGCTGGAGCCGGACCAGCAGCGCGCGCACTACAACCTGTCGGTCGTTCACAGCGCTTACCCCGACAAGAAGGACGAGGACTACGAGATCGCCCGCCAGGAGCTTCAGAGGGCGCTGCAACTGCCGAAGTGGCAGCAGTTTCCCCCTGTGGACGCAGTGAAGGCGCTATTGTTTTACAACCTCGGGTGTAGTCAGGGGTGGCTGTTGGGGACGAAGGCGCCGAGTGGGATTGTCCTCACACCGCAGGCAGCGGGTGTGGAACCGTGTCTGGAGAACCTCCGCAATGCAGCGAAGCTGGGCAGGGAAGGAATCGAAGCGATTGGGAAGGATACCGTCGAGCGAGATTTCAAGTGGGATCAGGCAGATGCCCCTGCGCCGGACCAAGAAGGCGATCTGGTTGAGCTGTATCGGAAGGGGAGCCAGGACCTAAAGCTTGCGCTGGAAGGTGTGAAACAGGAGTTGCTGACAAGCGCGGCCAAATCGTAACGAGACAGGCCGGTATCCCGGAACAAAGGGCTTCTACGGGGATATTCGAATTAGTACTGCTCGCCGCCGCGGAACATGGTTGCACCTCTCCTCAATCCAGTATAGCCGGGTGGGTTCTGCCGATTCAAGGGTAATCCGATGGGTTGGAAATGACTGTTGCGCCTCGGGTTCCCTTTTTCTTTATCGGTATTTGAGCCTATGGCCATCACCCCGATAGATGCACCAGGGGCCAGGAAGTTGCGCGGTGCAGGCTCTGTCGGAAGTCCTGCATCATCTGCTCTTCTGCCCCCTACGCCACTCCATTGGCTACACTGTCCGGGTGTTCTTCTACTCGGATGGGTCGAAGTTGTTTTACACCACGGTGGGCGGGGGGCCGGCCGTGGTGTTGCTGCATCCGACGCCGGTGGATCACCGGTTCTGGATGCCGGTGGCGGAGATTCTGGCGGAAAAGTATCGGGTGATTGTGCCGGATCTGCGCGGGCATGGGCAGTCGGAGCTGGGCGAGGGCCCGATTACGGTGGAGAAACTGGCCGCGGATGCGGGGCGGCTTCTGGATCATCTGGAAATCGGCAAGGCGCTGTTGGGGGGCTGTTCGATTGGCGGGTACACGCTGTTCGAGATTTGGCGGACGATGCCAGCGCGTGTGGAGGCGTTTGCTTTTTGCTGTTCGCGAGCGCAGTCGGACAACGACGCGGCGCGCGCGAAGCGAGAACAGACGATTGCGAAGGTGCGCGAGCAGGGGACGGCGGAGTTCATCGAATCGAATCTGGAGACGCTGATTGGATCGGCGGCGCGGCGGCGCTGGCCGGAGAAAGTGGCTGAGGCGCGAGAGATGATGCAGGCGGTTCCGGTGGAGTCGATTGTGGCGGTGCAGCAGGGGCTGGCGACGCGGCCCGACTCTGTGGTAACCGCGCGGACGATGCGGGTGCCGTGCTGTGTGATTGCGGGCGGCGAGGATCCTGCAAGTCCGCCGGCAGATATGAAATTGCTGGCGGAACAGATACGGAACGGGGGATATGGCGCGGAGTATAGCGAGATACCGGATGCGGGGCACTTTGCACCGTTCGAGCAGCCGGAACTGGTCGGTCGCATCCTGCGACGATTCTTCGATTCCGTAATATAGAGACGGTGGATGCGAGGTTTGCCGGGAGCTCGAAAAACGCTGTATCCGCTGAATCGGGCGCAACTTAAAAGCGCTAATTGGTTTCCCATAGGCTGAGAGAGCCCAGTTCCGGGCCGCTCCGAAATGAACGGCCCAGTAAGGGCTGAGAGGAACCCTCCATGAAAGAGATTTTTGAATATTTACCCACGGCCGGCACTTTTCGCAGGTGGACGCGCCGGCTTGCCGCAACCTCCCTCGAAATGACGCGCCGCGGCATCGCGTTGACGTTGGTTGGACTAATTATCCCGATGGGGATCGCGCAGGTATCCGCGTTCGCGCAGGAAGCGCCGCCGCCACCTCCTCCGGATCAGCAGGGACCGCCGCCGGATCAGGGCGCGCCGCCGCCTCCGGACGACAATGCTGCGCCGCCACAGCAATGGAATGCGCTGAGCCCGGACCAGCTGAACGAACTGGTGGCGCCGGTCGCGCTGTATCCGGATTCGCTGGTCGCGCAGGTACTGGCGGCTTCGACGTATCCGACGCAGATCGTGGAGGCGGACCGGTTCGTGCAGTCGCAGGGCGGAGCGCCGCCGGATCAGATTGCGCAGGCAGTGAACGGGCAGGCGTGGGATCCCAGCGTGAAAGCGCTGTGCGCGTTCCCCTCGGTGCTCGCGAACATGGACAAGAACCTTGAGTGGACGACGAACCTGGGCAACGCGTATTACAACCAGCCGCAGGACGTGATGAATGCGGTACAGGGATTGCGGCAGCAGGCGTACTCGGCGGGTCATCTGCAGTCGAGCCAACAGCTGGCGGTGACGTATGCGCCGGGTGACATCGTGATCGCGCCGGCGAATCCGGCAGTGGTGTATGTGCCGTATTACGATCCGTGGGCGTACTGGGGATTCCGTCCGTACTACGCGTGGTACGCGCCTCCTCCGCCGTTTGGATGGAGGGCCGGCTTCGGGTTCGGCTTCGGCGTTGGCATTGCCGTCGGCGCGTGGGGTGGGTTTGGCTGGGGCTTTGGACACTGGGGCTTCGGGTGGGGTCCGCATCCGTACCTGGCGTACGGTCACGGCATGTGGGTATCGCGCAGCATGACAGTGGTGAACCACGGCTACTACGGTCACTTTGACCGTGCGCCGGGAGCACGGGCGTACAACGCGCAGGTGGCTCACACGGCTTATTCGCGGGGCTACGCGGCTGGAGCGCACAACGGTTATGGTGCCGGAGCACGCAACGGCTATAACGCCGGAGCGCGCAACGGGTACAACGCGGGCGACAAAAACGGCTACAACCGTGGAGCGGCGACGAATAACAACCGTGCCCCGGCCAACAACTACAATCGTCCGGCGACGAACACCAATCGCCCAACGACGAACAACCGGCCGACGACGAACAACTACAATCGGCCGTCACAGAACACGAGCCGGCCGTCGAACACTAACAGCCGGCCTTCAGGACAGAGCCGGCCAGCTCCGCAGAGCCACGCGGCTCCGAAGAGCGAAAGCAAACCGGCGCCCAAGGGCGGCGGCGAGAAGGGCCACGGACACGGCCGCTAAGACGGCTGAGGATTAGCAACGATGAGAGGGATGGCGAAACGCCATCCCTCTTCTCTTTTTGCGGGGCTGTAGCAGTGCATCGCGGCACGTTGGGGTGTGGTACAACGATGGGTTGCGAAGGGAGTGCTTGCTATGGGAACGAATCAGGATCGCCGCGCATTTTTGAAGGGAACGACCGCAGCCGCAGCCGCTGTGCTGACGGGAGCGGCGTTGCCGCGTGGTGCGGCGGGAGGGACGCTGGCTGCGATGCCCGACAACCCGAGGACACAGGATGCGATGCCCGACAACCCGAGGACACAGGATGCGATGCCGACGCGGAACCTTGGGAAGACGGGATATAAGGTTGGGATCTTCAGCCTGGGCGGGCAGGCTTCTTTGGAGAAGCCGGATAACGCGGCGGTGGCGGTGCCAATCATCAACCGTGCGCTCGATCTGGGGGTGAACTACCTCGACACTTCGTCGATTTACGGTGGGCCGATGCGGTGGAGCGAGCACTACGTGGGCGAGGTGATGAAGACGCGGCGCAGCGAGGCGTTTCTGGCGACGAAGACGAAGGAGCGGACGCGCGAGGGGTCGATGCGAATGATCGACGAGTCGCTGAAGCTGCTGAATACGGATCATGTGGACCTGTGGCAGCTGCACGACATTGGGACAATGAAGGACATCAACGCAATTTTTGCGCCGGGCGGGGCGATCGAAGCACTGGCAGAGATGCAGCAGCAGAAGGTGGTTCGGTATCTGGGCGTGACGGGACATTTTCGTCCGGATGCGCTGGTGGAGGCGCTTCACCGGCACGATTTCGACTGCATTCTGATGGCGCTGAACGCGGCCGATCCGCATCACTTCACGTTCCAGGAGGAACTGTTGCCACTGGCGGTGGAGAAGCAAATGGGGATTATCGGGATGAAGATTCCGGGACGCGGGCGGCTGCTGTCGAGCTGGACGCCTCAGCCGCTGGAGCAACAGAAGCATATGTGGGAGGGGATGGTGCCCGCTCCTACGCCCGGCACGCTAACGATGCGGGAGGCGATCGGGTACACGCTGTCACGGCCGGTGAGCACGATTATTGTGGGGTGCGACACGATTGCGCAGCTGGAGGAGAATGTGCAGATCGCTCGGGATTTCACACCGTACAACGATCAGCAGATGGCGGCGCTGGCGGCGAAGGCGGAGCCGGTTTCCAAGCCTTCGCTATTCTTCCGGTTTTACGATCACGACAATGCGTAAGGCAGAGGTTAGGGATTAGAGTTTAGGGATTAGAAAACCACGGTGCGCGGTCGCCCAGGATATCTCGGACGGTGATCGCAGGTCCCTCTCTATTGCCAGCAGCCCATCCGCTACGTTACACGCCGCCTAAACTCCAAACTCTAACCCCTAAACTCTGGTCTTCAGCTGATGTACTCCTTGATGAAAGGGTCCTGGGAGTGGATCAGCTCTTTTGTGGTGCCGTCGAAGACGAGGCGGCCCTGGTGGAGCATGAGGAAAGTGGTATTGGGGTCGGTTTGATGCGGGGGCAGGAGTTCCATCTGATTGGTGGCGCGATTGAAGTGGTGCATAGCGAGGATGAAGGCGTCCTGCAGACGGTGCGTGACCACGATGGAACTGGTGTGGGAGACATCGCGCTGCTTCATGACGAGCTCAATGATGGTGGTTGAGGTGATGGGGTCGAGGCCGCCGGTGGGCGAGTCGTAGAGGATGAGTTTGGGGTTGGTGACGATGGCTCGGGCGATTGCGACGCGACGGCGCATGCCTCCGGAAAGCTCGGAGGGGAATTTGTCGAGGGTCTGCTCGAGTTCGACGAAGCGGAGGGCCTCAGTGGCGCGTGCGGTGACCTCGTCGTCGGGCAGGTGTTCCTCCATGAGACGGTAGCCGACGTTGTCGCGGACGGTGAGGGAGTCGAAGAGGGCGCCCTCCTGAAAGACGGTGCCGATGGCGCCCCGCAGCTCGAAGAGGTCCTGTTCGCGCATGGCGCTGATTTCCTGGCCAAAGACGGAGATGCGGCCGGAGTCGGGGCGGAGGAGGCCATTGCAAAGCTTGAGGAGGACGCTTTTGCCGACGCCGGCGGGGCCGAGGAGGATGCGCATTTCGCCGGAGTGCACCTGGAAGGAAATGTTTTCGAGGACGGGCTTCTGATCGAAGCCGATGGAGACATCGTCGAAGACGACGACCGGCTCGGTGGAGGAGTTGGAGCTTTGGGGAGGGGCTGCTCCGTTCGCGCCTCCATTCATGTCCGCATTTCTGCTCACCTGTTTTACCTGCCGAAGATGCCGATGAGGACGCGGCTGATCATGAAGTCGGTCGCGATGATGAGGATGGAGGACCAGACGACGGCCTGAGTGGTGGAGCGGCCGACACCCTGAGTTCCGCCGCGGGTGCGCATGCCGTAAAAGCAGCCGATGGTGGCGATGATGAAGCCGAAAAAGACGGGCTTAACGAGTCCCTGAAGGATGTCGGGAAACTGGAGGGACTGGTAGGAGGTGTGGAAGTACTGGGATCCATCCTGGCCGAGCATGGAGACAGAGACGAAACCGCCGCCGCAGATGCCGACCGCGTCAGAGAGGATGACGAGGAAGAAGAGCATGACGACGGTGGCGACGATGCGGGGCATGACGAGCTTCTTGAGGGGATCGGTGCCGAGGGAGCGCATGGCGTCGATTTGCTCGGTAACGATCATGGAGCCGAGTTCGCTGGCCATGCCGGAGGCGTTGCGGCCGGAGACCATGAGCGCGGTGACGACGGGGCCGATTTCCTTGATCATGGAGAAGCTGACGAGCTGGCCGGTGAAGGCTGCGGCGCCAAACTGGGTGAGGGTGGCGGCGGATTGAAGGGCGAGGACCCCGCCGAGGAAGAAGCCGGTGAGGATGACGATGGGCAGGGAGCCGACGCCGATGAGGTCGGCCTGGAGGAAGATGTCGGCGGCGTAAAAGGGCTTGCGGAAGATGTCGCCGAGGGCGCGGCCGGAGAGGAGGGCGTACTCCTGGACGGCGAGAACGCCACGCCTGGCGGCAGCATCGATAGTCTCGAAGGCCATAGAGAATTACGCGGGGATTGGATGCCGTTGGAGGGGCGTCCGCTCCGAAGTTTGAGCGTAGCATACGACAGGGCACCGGGCTGCGGGCACAGGGCACCGAGGCTCGGTGCGATCGGCGCGGGGAAACCCGGGCGGAGGAATGAGGCGATGAAGAGAGCTGTTTATTTGCTGGTGGCGGCTGGTGTGCTGGGCGGGTTTGTGGGGCAGGCGCAGACGATCCAAGTGGACAAGAACAACCGGACGATTGCGGTGACGGCCACGGATAAGGCGTCGGCGGAGGCGGACACCGCGGTGGTGACGGTGGGATTTCAGATTTATGCGCCGGACGCAGCGACGGCTTACAGCCAGGGGTCGCAGGCTTCGAATGCGATCCTGGATGCGCTGAAGAAGGTTGGCGTGGCGGATAAGGCGGTGGAGAGCCAGCAGCAGCGGCTGAACTACACGCAGTTTCTCCAGAACGACAACAGCACACCGGAGCAGCGGGCGCAGAAGGCGTTCACGCTGTCGCAGAGCTGGACGGTGACGGCTGGGGCTTCGGATGCAGCGAAGGTGTTGCATGTGGCCGTAGAGGCCGGAGCGAATGAGAGCGGCAATATTGCGTGGGATTTAGCGGATCGGAACGGTTTGCAGGCGCAGGCCGCGGAGAAGGCGCTGGTTCATGCGCGGCAGGTGGCTGCGCAGATGGCGGCGGGGCTTAATGCGCATCTTGGGCAGCTGATTTATGCGAGCAATCAGGCGCCGTTGTCGCCGGTACAGCGGCTCATCTCGTCCGCGAGGCTTGCGACGATGGCCTCCGCGGCGGCTGCTCCTTTGCCGCTGGCGATTCGGCCGCAGGAGGTTGAGGAGTCCGCTACCGTGTATGCGGTGTTTGCCATTGAGTGACGGTGGTGAGGGGCTGAAGCGCCATTTCGAATGCAATCTTCTCGGCACATCTGCAGAGCTTGTAAAAAAAAGCACTGAGGCAGAGTTTGGGTTGTTGTTTTCCCAAAACGGGTCAGGAGAAGTTTAAGGACGGTACTTCAGTGTGGGAGTATAGGTCGAATTCATTGA
>Ga0182015_10006935_pt1 | contig 11192 bp, 10 predicted proteins | sample 712P3MmetaG_FD_120478 | JGI IMG/M metagenome (GOLD analysis project Ga0182015, IMG submission 120478) | Permafrost microbial communities from Stordalen Mire, Sweden - 712P3M metaG | ecosystem: Environmental > Terrestrial > Soil > Wetlands > Permafrost | place: Sweden: Stordalen | collected...
CCGCGGCGCGGGTAATTCCGGTATAGAGCCAGCGGCTGCGGTGTTCGCGAAACGCGAAGCTTTCATCGAACAATACGACATGGTTCCATTGCGACCCCTGCGCCTTATGCACGGTGAGCGCATAGCCGTAAGCGAACTCATCCGACTCCCGCCGGATTGTTGGGCTTAGACTTTCTTCCAGTCCTTGAAAGAATTCCGGCAGCACGCCGATGCGCAGCGGCTTGCGGGCCGGATCGTCCTCCGGCACAATGTTCAGCGCGAGCCTCTTCTTGCGGGTTGGCGCTGTGGATTTCACGAGCCAGATCCCGCCGTTCAAAAGACCCTTGGTCTTGTTGTTTTTGAGACAGACCAGCTTGTCGTCCGCTTGCGGAAAAATATCGGCGCGCCCGAATAGTTCGCGCATCCTTTTGTTATACGAGTGGCGGGTGCGGTTGAGGCCAACGAGCAGCTGATCGGCCGCGGTCGCCGTGCCGGAATCGATGTTGGCGCGCTCGACGACGAGGCTCTCGCCATAAGTGCCGAGGGAAAGCCTTCCTCCTTCGCGCACAAGCATGGACATTTTGATGATCGGATTGTCCACCGCTTGGCGATGCACCTCGGTCAGCATCACGTCGGGCGGGCCTTCGGTGAAGAACCCGCCGCCCTTGACGGGAGGCAATTGCGCCGGATCGCCAAGGACCAGCACCGGCTTGCCGAAGGACAAAAGATCGCGGCCGAGCTCGGCATCGACCATCGAACATTCGTCGATGATGACGAGGCTCGATGTCGCAACGGCGCTGGCTTCGTTGAGAACGAAGGAAAGCTCTTGCGCATCGGTCTTCCGCGGCCGGTAGATCAAGCTGTGGATCGTGCGCGCGTCCGTGCAGCCCTTGGAACGCAAAACGAGCGCGGCCTTGCCGGTGGAAGCCGCGAAGGCGACGCCGCCATCGATATCCTCGGCGATTTTTCTGGCGAGCGTGGTCTTGCCGGTGCCCGCATAGCCGAAGAGCCGGAACAATTGCGGCTCGCCGCGTTTCAACCATTTAGCGACGGCTTTTAGCGCAGCCTCCTGCTGCGGCGGCCAAATCATGCCCATGCCGTTCCGGAGTGCATCAAATTTCGCTCATCTCTCGAGGTGTGCCAATCCGCATATACCCTCGCCAATAGCATTGCCACCCCGCGCTGAAGGAGGGAGCACGGCGCGGTCGGCCAACAGAGAAGGCTCATTGGCGAGTTATGGGCAGAACGGTTGCCGGGCGGTGCCCATTCGGCTGGGTGGAAAATAACAAATCGCGGGTCACTCGTTCCAATCCCCAAGCGAGGTCTGATAGTGGGGCCGGAAAACACGCTAGGCTCGCGCGTAAGCAAAGCCTTGCCCCCATCCTTCGAGATGGCCTTGCAGCCTTCCTCAATGCGGCAGCCTTGCGATAAGCTTCTCGTACAGCGGGTTCTCGGCCAAGAACACATAGTCCTGCGCCGCCACGCAGACATGGGTCGCGCCATGCGCGATCAGCCAATCGGCGAGCGGCGCGGCCTTGTCTTTCGGGCAATTCAAGCTCAGTCGTCCGTCGGCCGCATGGAAGCGCGCGCGGGCGGAAAACGCAGCCTTCGCTTCCGCGAACGGAGAATTTTCAGAGCGCGAAAGCACGGCCAAGACCTCGCGCGTCGTGCGCGCCTCCTCTTCCGCCGCGATGCGCGAGAGAATGATGCGGGCGGTTTCGCGGGGGCCAGGACTCCAGTCGGCGCCAAGAGACGCCACGAGATTGGCCTGCGAGCGCAAAATCGTGCCGTCGTCGAGAATTTTAAGCATATTGGCGAGAAGCGTCGCACCGGTCGTCGTAATATCGACGATGAGCTCGGCCTTGCCTGCCGCCGGGGCGCCTTCGGTCGCGCCAAGGCTCTCGACGATGCGGTAATCCGCAACATGCCGCTCGGCGAAAAAGCGCCGGGTCAGATGAACATATTTGGTCGCGACGCGCATCCGCTCGCCGCGCCGCGCCCGGAAGGCCGCAGCGACATCTTCCAGATCCGCCATGGTTTTCACATCGATCCACGCGCGGGGCACTGCCACGACGACATTTGCGTGGCCGAAGCCGAGCGGCGCCAAAAGCTCGACTTTCGCTTCGGCATCGGCAATGGCTTCGCGAACGAGATCCTCGCCGGTGACACCGAGATGCGCATGGCCGGCGGCCAATTGCGCGACTATGTCGGTTGCGGAAAGAAACGCTATTTGGACATTTTCCAGGCCGGCTACCGTGCCGAGGTAATCCCGCGCGCCGTGTGCGAGTTCGAGACCCGCGCGGGCGAAAAAAGCTGCGGCTTTTTCCTGCAACCGCCCCTTGGAGGGAACCGCGAGCACGAGAGGATTCTTGGCGCCATGTGAACTCATGGCGCCTCCCGTTCCGCGCCGAGGCGACCGCTCCAGATCGCCGCGCCAATGGCGGGAATCGGCTGTCTCGCGCCAAGCGTTTGCGGAAGCTCGTCGTAGCGGCCGCCCCTGATGGCAGGTTCTCCCGCACCGTGCTCACGCGCCTCGAAAACGAAACCTGTGTAATAGTCGAGATTGCCGGTGAAGCGCGCGGCAAAATGGAGTCTTGCGGCATCGAGCCCTTGCATGGCGACAAGCCCAAGCCGTTTGTCGAAACTGTCGAGGGCGGCGGAAAGATCGAGGTTCGCTCCGGCGGCAAGCGCGCGCAACCGCGCGGACGCGTTCTTAGGCTCGCCTTCCACGCCCAGGAATTGCTCGATGACCGCGCGCTTTTCCGCGGAAAATCCCGAGCCCGCCTTGAGCGCCGCCTGTTCGAGGAAACGATCGGCGATCTCAGCTGGGCTGCGGCCACCCGCCGGGGCCACGCCTGCGATGGAGAGAAGATCCTCGACGAGCGCGCGGGCACCTTGCTTATCGGCGCATTCCAAAACGCCGAGCACGCCTGAATGGTCGGTGCCGTTCAAGCCTGGCCGCAGGATCGTGTCGAGGGATTTGCCTTGCGAATGGCCGCGCGCAATGCGGCGGCGCCATTGGGGCGTGAGATCGAGCGCGTTGAGAAGCCGGAAAAACAGCCCGGCGTCGCCGATCCGCACAATTAGCCGCGAAGGGGCGGCCTCGCATTGTTTGGCGGCGCTTGCCGCTTCGAGCGCGAGGGCGAGGATTTCGGCGTCCGCCGCCTCCCGGTCGGCGCGGCCAAAACTTTCAATTCCAGCTTGCGTGAATTCGCTCGGGCGGCCTGGGAGAAACCGGAAAACAGGCCCGCAATAGGAGAAGCGTGCGCTCTCTCCAGCACGCGCCGTGGCGAGATAGGCGACCAGGACTGGAATCGTATATTCAGGACGAAGGCAATAGTCGGCGCCGGAAAGATCGCTTGTAAGATAAAGCTGGCCGCGCAACTCCTCGCCGGAATCGAAGAAGATCGAAGCCGGTTGCAGGATCGGCGGCTCACACCGCGCGTATCCGGCGCCGGTGAGATGGGCGATGATGCGTTCGGCGCGCTGATCGGCAAATGACAACGGTCTGCCCCGGAAAGCTCAAGGAAGGTCGCCTCTCTTAGCAAGGCGAGCCATGTTGCGCGACAGGTTTTGCGAGGAAAAGGCGCGTGCGTGGGGGTCTGCGCAGGCGGCCACTTCATGGGACACGATCTATTTTCCAACTTGGCGCCAACCCGCCACCTGCTTTCGATGCTTTCGGAAGTGGTAACGGAAGCCGTGCTCGCTTGCCAATAATAATACCAGATCTCTCTGACGAGAACCCACGCCGAAGGCCGTCATTGCGACCGCGAGACGAGGCGAAGCGACGAAGCAATCCAATCCCCTTCCGGTGCTTCTGAATTGCTTGGTCGCTTTTTCTCCCCTTCGCGGCAACATCGAACCTCCGCTTCGCGGCTCCGGCCAGCTTGCTGTCGCAAGTCGCTTCGCTCTGACCGGTGACGCTGCTTCGCTCCGCCGGCTTTCGCCGATCGCACCTCGCCTGCGTCGCGTTCCCCTTCCATCCCTTCGGGCGGGGAACGCTTGCAATTTAGGCTCGCCGCTTTCGGCGTCGAAGCCGCCCCTTCGCGATCACTTGCCCCGATTGCTTCGCCCGGCTCGCTCCTCGCAGTGACGCCCTATAATGAAAAAACCCTGTGTCGCCGAGACTCAGGGTTTCCTACTTTCGGCGCGTCAAATGGCGAAACAACGCCGTAGATGCGCGACACACAAATCAGCTGAAGTGCTTTCTAAGCGTTGCGACCGAGATGTGTGGCCAGCCCAAATTGACGAGGACCGGCGGCGTCGGCGGCACGGGATTAAGTAGCTTAAATATGGGGAAGTCCATAATGACCATCTGGGCGTACTGAAGCTGGAAGAAGGTAGGGCGAAGCGGGTGCGCGACCTTCTCGATCCAAAAGGTTGCGTAGACCAGCGCAATCTCTGCGTTCGATCCTTGCGGCCCTGTTGGCTCGCCGCCTTCGAGAAAGAGGATATTCTCGATGCCGCCCGCGGCATCGGTCACCGTCACGTCCACCGTGGGATCGCCCGCCTTGCTATTGGGGCTCTTGGAAAAGCGAATCGTCCTCTGGGTTGCGATGTTGAGCACTGTCCCTTCAAAGGTGTGTCCCTCGGCCACTTGCTGCTTTATGACCTGTTGAAGGAGTTTGATGGGGTCGTTGATAACCTCTTGCATTGGAACGCCGTTGATGGCTGGCGGCAGGGGCGGGTCGGGGGGGTTGGTTGCAAAGGGGGTTCGCGGATTGCCGGGGCCTTCTGGAACCGTAGTGTCGTATTCATTGAACGGCGGCACGCCTAAGGCCGCGGCGGTCAGCTTCTCCGATGATCCGGCCGCATTGATGACCGCCGAAACGGTGGACGTTGCCGCCCCGAACGGCGTGCTATTGAACGAAGGGAACCGCGAGAAAGCATATTCGGGAGCGGCAGTTTTGAGCGTTGGAGGTCCTGAAAAATGCTCGGCCGTGCCTTGCGCCAGGAAGACGCTGCCATGCGGAATCGATCCCTCCCGGAAGACGATTTGCGGGGGTGCGGTCTCGGGGGGATACGTCGTTGCGGGTTGGGTGACCCAAAGGCCCGGCTCGAAGTGGAGCGCCCCTCCGGTGAAGACATCCTTTATCTTCTGCAAATAACTCAAACCGAACAGTTCGATGTCATCCTGTCCAAAGCCGCGATTGGGGATTGGCGACCCGATAGGTTCAAGCCTCAAGGTTTCGCGGGTTTGATTGAGCTGAAGGTACAGATTGGCCTTATCGTGGAAATCCGGTCGCGCGATGAGGTTGAATCCCTCACCTTCCCAAGTTCCGGCAAACTCGTTGAGTAGTCCCAAATCGGCAAATACTTCAGCGTTGTCCGGAACGAAGCGAACCGTCTGAATTATGTTGTCCTGCGATCCCTCGGAAGATTGTATGTTTTTAGTCATGACTTGCTCCTCTAGGTTCGAACTAAAGTTGACCCGTAGCCGGAATGGGGTGACTCCCTCAGTTCTCCTGTGCATAGTCGGTCAATTTCGATAATTTCAATCTCGACAGTTATAGAACTTGAAGTTCCTCACCGGCACATCGCTTTGAGCACAATCGCCGGGCGTCCACACCCCCTGTTTGGGGGATGACGATGTTGCTAATCGTTCATCGCAAAACGCGGCGCCGGAGGGCCGGGGGATCCCAAAACATCCGCGCATCCTTGAAGGCGAACGGCGAGGCGTGCGTCGCCTCATCGGCGACAAGGAGGCGCCGTGCGCACGATCCTATGGGCGCCGCCTGCTGGCAGGTGTTGATGGCTGATTTTACCCCTGAGCCTTCGCTTTCTCGTGGCGGGACCGGGAGAAAGGCGGCATGTTGCGCCGCAAGGGAAGTCGGGAGTCCATCGGTTGGACCGATGGACGCCCGTTTGAGTTAGTGGCGGATCCGCGCGCAGCGGCCGTGGGGCCCCACGCGATGTCGGCCGGGACCGCATCCGCCAGCCGTGGGCACGATCTGCGTGATGGCGGCCTTGGCGACCGTAGCGCCTGGGGCGACGGTCATCGCGGACACCATGTCGGGTAAGACCAGACAGCAAATGAGCGAAGCAACGAATACAATGCTGCGCATGAGCGCCTCCTTGCGGGCAGCGCCGGAATGGCGCCAGCGCCAAAATGAGCCTTTGGCAGCGCGATTGCAAACACAAAGCTCAACCGGCGGCCGGGTAAAGTTCAGGACACACGCACAAAAATTGGAGTCTTAATCTTTATCTGAAATTGGAAATTCACACGTCCTTTAACTGCTCGACGAGCAGCGGCATGATTGAGAGCCTGACGAAGGTAGGCGCTACGCGCTGCCTCAGTAATGGCGTTTGAGCTGGTAATCCAGCGCGTGCAGGCGCCCCACGCGCTTGCTAAGTTTCGCCGGGAATGATAGGCGCGCTTGATGGATTGTCCGCGAGCCTATTGCCATCCGACAACTTTGTGCCGCGCCGCGCGATGAGCATCCGCTTCCACAAGGCCGATCTGCCGGACGATGCCGATTTTGGCGATTGCGTCGCGATCGACACCGAGACCTTAGGGTTAGTTCCGCATCGGGACCGGCTCTGCGTCGTCCAATTATCGCGCGGCGACGGATCCGCCGACGTCGTTCAAATCGGCTCCGGCCAGGCGCGGGCGAAAAACATCGAGCGGCTCCTTGCCGACCCAAAGGTCACAAAACTCTTTCATTTCGCCCGTTTCGACGTCGCGGTTTTATGCAAGGCCTTCGGCGTCATGGCGGCCCCCATCTATTGCACCAAGATCGCCTCAAAACTCGCCCGTACCTACACCGACCGGCACGGCTTGAAGGATTTGACGCGCGAGCTTCTCGGCGTTGAACTGTCCAAGCAGAGCCAATCCACCGATTGGGGCGGCGCGACGCTCTCGGAGGCACAGCTTTCCTATGCGGCGTCCGACGTCCTCTATTTGCATGCCTTGCGCGACCGCCTCGACGCGATGCTCAAGCGCGAAAATCGCTACGAGATCGCCGCCGCCTGTTTCGATTTTGTCCCCGCGCGGGCCCGTCTCGACCTGATGGGCTGGACCGATGCAGATATATTTTCGCATCAATAGGCGCGCCCGGCCCGCCTTGACTTCGCCTTGGTTGCTTGCTGTTTGCGCAATCTGGGCAAACACTTGCGGCCGCCCTGACAGCGGTTGTCCGGCCGGAGTAAAGCCCAACCAAGGTAAATCTGCCAGGTTTTTGAGAATTTTTTAGGATTTCGAATGCCGTGTCCGTGTTCGATCGCAATTTGACGAATTTCGCGCAGCCAGGAGCTGGGGTCCCTTTGTCTCGGAACGTACCTCTAGGAAAGAAGAAATCGGCAGGCGGCACGTGTGTGCCAGCGGGCGCCTTGAGCGGCGCCGGTAGCTTCGCCAGCCTGGAAACCCCGGCGAACACCAAGCTCGCCTGGCCAGACGTCGCAACTGCCGGCAGCGGCGGGGTGGACGATCGCCCAGCCTACTCCGGCGCGGTGCGTTTCGACGTGACACCGGCGCTTTGGCGCGGCGGCTTCAAGGCGGCACACCGTCATTCGGTGTGGGTGCGGTTGTTTCGCCGCGTCGCGATCAGCGGTTCGCTTGTCGCGATCTCGCTTATTTCCGCGGCGGCTCTATTGAACCCAGCAACGCGCCTGCCGGGCGACATTTCCGTCGGCCGGGCCGCGCTTGAGGGCACCAAAATCACCCTGGATTTTCCGAAAATTTCCGGGGTTCAGACGAATGGCCGCCCGTTTGAGATCAAGGCGCGTTCCGGAATTCAGGACGTCAAGGCGCCAGACATCATTGAACTCCTCGGCATCGATTCGAAGATCGGGGCGGCGGACGCCTCGACGACATGGGTTAGCGCGGCGCGCGGCATCTACGACAGCGTGCATGACAAAATGAGCTTGGAAGGCGACATAAGAATTAAAAGCAGCTCGGGTTACGACATTTGGTTGAGAACAGCGCGGATCGATTTTACCACCGGTGGCCTTGTCTCCGAGGAGCCAGTCAAGGTCATTCTCGACGGCGGGACGATCGACGCGAATCAATTGGACGTCAGCGACAATGGCCACAAAGTCTCGTTCGGCGGCGAGGTGACCTCGATGATCGACAGCAGAGCCGGGAAGCCTGAAACCGCCGGCGCCTTGACGGAAAGCGGGAAATGACCTGGCGCTTGGGTGGCGTTGCCGCATTGCTTTTGCTGGCTTCGGCGGTCCTTCCGGCGTATGCGCAAAAGCCGCGCTCCGGCGCAGTTCTGCCCGGCGGCAATTCCAAGGATCCCGTCAATATCGCCGCCGCCAAACTGGATTATTTCGACAAGGAACAAAAGCTTGTCTACACCGGCAACGTCGTTGCGACGCAAGGCGAGAGCAAACTCCAGGCGCGCACGCTCGTCATTTTCCTGACGCCGAAGGATCCCGCGGAACAGGCCGGTGTTCCGTCGTCGTCGAGCCAGATTCGCCGCATGGAAGCGGCGGGACCGGTGACTATTGTTTCCAAGGACCAAATCGGGACCGGCGACAGCGGCGTCTATGAAAAATCGGAAAATAAAGTCTATCTTATCGGCGACGTGACATTAACTCAGGGACCGAATGTCACCAAAGGCGATAAATTGATCTATGATTTGAATACCAATGAGGCTGCGGTAACCGGCCGGGTCAGGAGCATGTTTTTGCCGAGCGGCGGGACCGGAGACGGCAAAGATCCAAGGCCGGCGAGACCGGATGGCGCCCAAAAGTCCGATCGCGCGGCAAGAGATTCTTGACGAGCAGGTTTCGCTGGGCGCGGCAAAACTCTCGCTGGTTACCCCCCCAGGCTCTGCAAAAAAGGTCCGTCGGAGCCGACGTAAAACGGAAGGAAAGGTCGATGTCGGCGAGGATTACGTACTGCTGGGCACCAACTCCGGCTTTAGCTTGCGTTTGAAATCCAACTCGACGACGATGACATAGCGTGGAGAAGATCACGTGATGCGGGTATTGTTCGTCGGCCAGCAGCCGGAAACGGTGGACTTTTCGGATCCCGCCATACCGCCGGGCTTCAATGCTGAGAAGATCCATGCCGGAATTACGATCGCCATGGCCAAAATGGCGGAGCGAGGATGGCAGGCCGACGCTTGCATGATCCCACCCGACGAGACAGGTGGCCTCATGCTGGAGAAGCAACTGGCAACGACGATCTATGACTGCGTGGTAATCGGAGCCGGCATTCGACTCCCGCCGAAAAGCCTGTTGTTGCTCGAGAATGTAATCAACGCTGTACGTAAGGCCGCGCCCAACGCGCTCATTGCATTCAACACGCGGCCCGAGGACACGGCCGAAGCTGCTGCTCGCTGGTTACGAGCCGTTTGATCGCCGCGCACCGCTCCGTGCCACTGGCGAATGGCGGCTTAATAGCATTGAAAGGATGGGCTCAAATCGATGTAGTCGAATGCCATGTATTTGTGGGTGATGAGTTGTCAGTTTTCTATCGCGACGTTCCTGCGGCTCTCGGCTGGCGCACCCGCGCCTTCGGTTTCGCCGAGACAATGCGGATGGCTACGCCGAATGGCGGCACGCATGGCGAGACGACGCTCGATGGCCAGCGCATCATGATGGGGCAGGGCAGCAAGGAACGTAGCGAACTTCGGACCGGAATCGAGACACTTGCCCAGGCGCCACGCGGTGACCGGTCTCTATTGCGTAGCGGGAAACTGTGCTCGATGGGATGCGGCGGGGGCTCTGGCAAGTTGGAATTTCGAAGGATTTTTCTTAATTTGCGCCCGCGACCGGCCCTTTTTCCTTTCGCCGCCTTCGCTCGGTTGCGCGGCGTGTTCCGGCCTGGCACCGAGCCGCCGCCTCGCACGGGAGATGGCACTTTGATGATCGCCGCGAATCTCGATGTCGCGGGGCAGGGCGGCCCGCGCCTATCGCGGGATTGCCTGGAACTCGGCGGTGAAGCGCCCCGCGAGGCGACGGGCGGAAACGAGCCGGAAACGCGCGCGCAAGAGGTGCTGGCGGTTCATCATTTGCGCAAATCCTACAAGGCCCGCCGCGTAATCGAGGGCGTGAGCTTGATGGTGCGGCGCGGCGAAGCGGTTGGCCTCCTCGGCCCGAACGGCGCCGGCAAGACCACGCTTTTTTACATGATTACCGGGCTGATACGGCCGGACAGCGGAAGGATCGAACTCGCGGGGCACGATGTGACGCGCCTGCCAATGTACCGGCGCGCGCGCCTCGGCATCGGATATTTGCCCCAGGAAGCCTCGATTTTCCGCGGTCTCAACGTCGAGGACAATATCCGGGCGGTCCTTGAAATCGTCGAACCCGACAAGCTTAGGCGCGCCGACGAGCTCGACGCCTTGCTCGACGAGTTCGACCTCAAATCCTTGCGGAAGACGCCCTCGATCGCGCTCTCTGGCGGCGAGCGGCGGCGCTGCGAAATCGCGCGCGCCTTGGCGGGCCGGCCGTCCTTCATGCTTCTCGACGAACCGTTCGCCGGGATCGATCCCATTGCCGTCGCCGATATTCAGCTCCTCGTGCAGCACCTGAAACGGCGCGGCATCGGCGTTCTCGTGACCGATCACAATGTCCGCGAAACCTTGGGGCTGATCGATCGCGCCTACATTGTTCATGCCGGCCGCGTCTTGGTCGAGGGGACCCCGGCCAAGATCGTCGAAGACCCGAATGTCCGCCGCTTCTATCTAGGCGAGGAATTCCGGCTCTGAAGGCGCTGCTTAGGGCCGCCCGAGGTTTCGACTTATCTGTGCGGCGACTTCAGTCCGGCGGGGCTACGTGCAGCGCCGGCCTCGCGGCGCCCACCCCGCGACCAGTAGCGTGGTGTACCATATGGCGATCCGGGCAGAGTAAGCCAATTTTTTCATTTCACTATTCCTTCGCGAGCGGGATCCTGTGCCGTTTCAGTCACCCCGCCAGCTCGGCTCGAGTGTGCCGGCGGATGGCGGCGCCACCCTGTAGAGTTAACAGCGGCTGGGACGAGGTGGCCTAGTATTCCTCAGCCGGTCCGGCAAGCGCCGTCCATGCGATGCCGGCGGACGCGAATGACCGCATCGGGCCGTGAGATCGATTTCAAATAGGCGAGGGTGTGTACGCGAGCCTATTTTGTGCTATGTCCACAAACCAAAGCAAGAAGCAGGCCGACAATGGGGTCGTCGCGCTCGCGACGGTCGGGCGGCGATAGCTTGAGGGTTTCCCTGAGACATGGCTCTTACCACCAAGCTCGTTATGCGTCAGAGCCAGTCGCTGGTGATGACGCCGCA
>Ga0182015_10006936_pt1 | contig 11191 bp, 12 predicted proteins | sample 712P3MmetaG_FD_120478 | JGI IMG/M metagenome (GOLD analysis project Ga0182015, IMG submission 120478) | Permafrost microbial communities from Stordalen Mire, Sweden - 712P3M metaG | ecosystem: Environmental > Terrestrial > Soil > Wetlands > Permafrost | place: Sweden: Stordalen | collected...
CCCGTCGGTTCTGCTCGCTGACCCTGCGGTCGAGAAGGCCAGCTGCGACGAGACGGTCACACAGCCGACTCGCAGAGGAGGGGATCACGCCCAGCTCGTCAGCCAGCTGATTCAGATTCAGGCTGCCGTGGTGTCCCACGACCACGAGGGCTCGCAGCTGGGGGGGCGAGGCCTGTGCCTGGGCGATTCCGTCAGCTCGGCCCCACACCATTACCAGTGGACGAGCGGCGGCCACCACTGCGATCACGAAGTCGGCGGGAAGATTGGCAGGATGCCGCCCAATAGGCATAATGCCTATCGTGACATGGCACGAGGACGCGCTGCTCGCCATGGAGTCCGTCGGGGCTGCGGAGGTGCTCCCGGCATGGAAGGACGTCGTGCACAAACACTTCGGCGCCCGCAAGTTCGAACTGTTGATGGTCGACTACCGGCTCTCAATGCTCCAGCGGGTGACCGACCCGTTCAGTGGCCGAGATGAGCGGACTGCGTTCGTCCCCGTAGACGGCAGCGCCGCGGGCCGGACCTTCGCCTCCCAGCAGACCTCGATCGGTCCTCCCGACGACATGGGCGTCCCCGTGCGCTTGCCGGTCACGGTCCGCGGCGACCGGCTCGGGGTGCTCGAGGTGTGGCTGACTGCCCCGCCCAACGACGCCGAGCAGCACGAGCTGCGTCGGCTTGCCACCGCTCTTGGCTACGCCCTTATTGTGGCCAGCCGAGACACCGACCTGTTCGAGCGGGCTTCGCGTACTCAACGGCTCAGCCTGGCCTCCGAGATACAGTGGCAGCTGCTGGCCAGCCGGGGTTGCGCAGGAGAGCATTTCCTTCTCGCCGGTCAGCTGGAACCCGCCTACCACGTCGCCGGGGACAACTTCGACTGGTGCGCCGCGTCCGATCATCTCCTCGTCACCGTCTCGGAGGGGATGGGACGGGGGGCGCCGGCTGCCCTGCTCTCCAGTCTGGCTGTCAACGCTCTGCGCAACGCCCGGCGCGGGGGCCTGGACCTGGCTGCCCAAGCTCGAATGGCCAATGAGGCCCTCCACGCCCCATACGGCGGCGAACAGTTCGTCGGCACCTTGCTGTTGCGTCTCGACTACGTGAGCGGGCGAGCTTCCGCCGTCGACGCCGGCTCCCCCTTGGTCATCAGACAACGCGGCACCGACACGGAGGTCGTCCAGCTCGACAAGCAGCTACCCCTTGGCATGTTCGAGGGCACCAACTATGTAGAAGAGGAGCTCGACATCGCCTCGGGGGACCGGCTCATCATGGTCAGCGATGGGGTCCACGCCGCGCGCTCACCTCGCAATGAGGAGTTCGGGGAGGCCAAGCTGGAACGGTCGGTCCGTGCCACCCGAGGGCTGCCTGCCGGGGAGGTCGTCCGACAGCTCATCAGGGAGCTCCAAGCCCACCATGAGGGTCAGGAGCTCAGCGACGACGCGGTCGTCGTCTGCCTCGACTGGAAGGGCACTCCCTCTCCGTAGCCGCCTGTCGTGCTGAGGCTGAAGCCCCGGTCGGTGCTGAAGCGTTCAGACTAGAAACAACATGCCTCGGCCTGTGGCCCGCGGCCTCTTGGCGGCAGCGACCGGTGGAACGCCAACGCAACTTCACTTCGGCAGTTGCCGGCCGTGCTGAAGCAAAGATAACATTTGCATCTGTGCAACAGTGAGGGCGTCACAGAACCGAGGACCGTTCCCAAGGGAGTCACTCCCGCTAGCTCAGGGGCTGGTCGGGTGAGAGCCAGCTTGGAGGTGAGATGACAGACGATCTGCCTTACGGCCACGTCGCCGTGGCCTTCGCCGAGATCGCCCGTACCCTCTTCTCCTCGAGAACGGTCGGGGAGACGTTGCAACAGATCGTCGATTTCGCCGTTCTCACCGTCGAGGGATGCGACGCGGCCGGTATCTCTCTTTTGACCGGGTCCCGGGTCACCACGCCGGTGTACTCCCACCCCGTCGCACTCGAGGTCGATTCGGTCCAATACGAAACAGGCGAGGGGCCCTGTCTCGATGCCATTACGAAGGAGACGATCGTCTTCGCCGAGGACCTGGCCGAAGACCCGCGCTGGCCGATCTTCGGTCCTCGAGCAGCCACGCTCGGCATGCGGAGCCTGCTCTCTTGCCGGCTGTTCGCTGACGGCACGCTCGGAGCGCTCAACCTCTACGCCGGGCTTCCCCGGGCCTACGGTGTCATCGATCGGACCGCGGCCCTGATCTTCGCCACACACGCCGGCATCGCCCTCGGTGCGGCCGAGGCGCTCGAGGATGCAACGGTCTCCCTCAACAGCGAGATCCACCGTGTCGAGAACCTACGCGGGGCGCTCGCCTCACGGGAGGTCATCGGCCAGGCCGAGGGCATCCTCATCGAGCGCGAGCGGATCACCGCCGACCAGGCTTTCGGAGTGCTGCGCCACGCCTCGCAACACTTGAACATCAAACTGCGCGAGGTTGCCCAGTACGTGGTGGACACCGGCGAGATTCCGCCAGGCTGAAGCCGAGTGGTGCCCGCGATAGAAGTGCGGATTTCTCCGAGTTCTTGTTGCGTGGCATGGCCCGTGCGAACCGCGGTGGCACCGCTCGGCCGCCCATGCTGACCGTCGACGGGTGCGACGTCTCCGGAGGGTTCCCCGGGCCTTTCGACCTCGAACTTGCTAATGGCGACCGAGTCTGAAGATGGAGCCGCGTCGGCGCCGTCCGACGACGGCGCCGCCCAGTCAGCACCGCGGACATCCGAGCTCGATCTCACGAAGGCGAGCACCGGGCCTATCTGGCGTCAGTACCTGCGGGCCATGGGACCGGGGTTGGTCACCGGCGCGTCCGACGACGACCCCTCCGGGATCGCCACCTACTCCCAGGCCGGGGCCCAATACGGCCTGTCGTTCTTGTGGACCGCGCTCCTCACGTTGCCACTGATGGCCGCGGTCCAGGAGATCTGCGACCGCACGGCTCTTGCGACCGGTACAGGACTCGGCGAGCTGGCCGTCAAGCGTTTCCACCGGGCCGGTCGAGCGATCCTCGCCGTGCTTCTCGTCGTGCTCATCGTGGCCAACGGCCTCAACATTGCCGCCGATCTAGTAGCCATTGGCTCGGGCATGCAACTCCTCCACGCCGGACCGACCTGGCTCTGGGCGCTCGTGGCAGGCGCCCTCATCACCACACTGCTGGTGCTGGGCTCCTTCGCCCGCATCTCGCTTGTCTTCAAGGTGCTCTGTGCCGCGCTCTTGGCCTATCTCGTCGTAGCAGTCCTCGTCACCCATCAGTGGGGCAGTGTCCTCAGTCACACGGTCATCCCCCATGTCGAGCTGAACAAGGCCTATCTCGCGCTCCTGGTCGCCGTACTCGGCACGACCATTTCGCCGTACCTGTTCTTCTGGCAAAGCGCCCACCGCCTCGAAGAGATGCGGGACGAACCGGAGGGTGGCGCGAAGGCGGTACCCCTCAGACGCCAGAGTGCCGCACGAGCGCACCGCAAGCAGCGCACCAGCAGGCTCGATGTCTTCGTTGGCATGACTTTTTCCAACGTCGTCATGTTCGCCATCATCATGGCGACAGCCCAGACGCTCCACGCTCACCACAAGACCAACATCCAAAGCGCCGCCCAGGCAGCCGAGGCGCTCAAGCCGTTCGCCGGACACTTCGCCAGTGCTCTCTTCGCGCTCGGCTTCATTGGCAGCGGGCTGTTGGCCGTACCGGTGCTCGCCGGCTCCGGCTCGGTCGGCATGGCAGGACTGCTCGGCAAAGAGTGGGGGTTCTCGCGCTCGGTTCGCAAAGCCCCCGTCTTCTACGGCCTCGTGGCCCTGGGGACACTAGGAGGCACCGCGTTGAGCCTGCTCCATGTCAACCCAATCCACTTGCTCGTCCTCGTGGCGGTCCTCAACGGTGTCGCAGCGGCACCGTTCCTCGTGGTGGTCATGTGGGTGTCGAGCAGCGAGCGCCTCATGGGCGACTACGTGAACGGCAAGGCCGCCAAGATCCTCGGGTGGCTCACGGCAACGATCATGGCCGTCGCAGCGATCGCCTTGTTCGCCACTGGAGGTATCAGCCTCTGACCGACTGCTCTGGCATGACCTTTCAGGCCTCGGAGACCCAATCTGACGAGCTACGAAATCCGGCGAACGACGTTCTGCCGCGCGCTCCCCTCGTACCTTCTCCACGTGGCTGCCAGCGAACGGAGCTTTAACGGGTCTTTGCCAGATCCCGCGACCAAGGCCCTGGGCTCGACGATCAGACGGCATTGAGCGCGTTCGCCGCGTCCCCCTGGTGCAGGCTCGCCTTGGCACCTGGGGCTCGCCTGCCGCTACGTCGAAGGAAATGTGTAGAAGGTCAATTACTCGCACCGTCGGAAGTAGTCCATTGACGCTCCGATGGGCCTGGTTAACATATTCATCGGCCTCGGCACGCTCGTCTCCATCGTGGTGGTCGGGGATCATCGTTCTCGTTCGCCGCGATAACGCGTCGACCGTCGTTGTTTTTCAAAGAACAGCGACGCCGGAGTCTCCGACGAGCCTCGGGCTTTTTCCGGACTCGAGGTTGCGAGGTTGCGAGTTCGCTGGAACGACCCTTGTCGTCCGGACGCGAGCCCTCCTGGGCTTCACAGAGCCCGAAAAAGATGACTCCCACAAGGCCGACCGGTAACATCGGCTATCACGAACGCAGGACGCGGAGCTCGTCGACGATAAGGAGGCCGTCGTTCGAGTACTTGTCTCGTTCGCAAGCAGATGGGTATAGACCTGGATGGGAGAACAAAGGAGGCTCACAGTGAGCGCAGGCGACAAGATCAAGAACAAGGTGCAGAGTAGCAAGGGCAAAGTGAAAAAGGCCGCGGGCAAGGCGACCAAAAACCGGTCCCTTGAGGCCAAAGGCAAGGGTGACATAGTGTCGGGCAACTTGAAGCAAGCCGGGGAGAAAGTCAAGGATGCCCTGAAGAAGTAGCTGGTCCGGGAGGTGCCGCGGCCGAGATCCCCCCCGGCACGGGTAATTTCGACGCCGACCTAAGCGGGTTCCTCCGATCCGGGGCGAGGTGTACCAACCGGCGCTGACGGCGGCCAAGGTCGACAGATGCTTCCGGTAGCCCGCTCGATTGCGGGGTCAAATCTCAGTACTCGATTGCATTACGAGCTGCTGGCAGTTTCGAGGCGAGTCGGTTGGGCCCCTGCAAGTCATCGGATCTACGTGCCTTCGCAGTCGGTTGTTATCGTGGTAGCGGCCGGGACTGGGCTCCTCTGGCCGGAGCTTCGCGCCCCGTCCATTGCAAACATCACGGCCACCAACCACATCCCGAAGGCGCGAGTCCTTCACGCTGCTCGCCCCAGTGTAGTGGCGCATTAGTAGGACAAGAGCCGGATCTTTCGAAGCCCGTTGTATGACGCCGTTCGTGGCCCGAAGCACGCGCCGGCGCACGACGCGCTTGCCGGGTGCGGTCGTACCTCGCTCGGCGGACTCGAAGTTGCCCGGGTCGCGAGCGTCGCGGAAGAGCAGGCTTTTGGTCACCTCAACAGGCTCGCCCCGACTTTGATCGTCATCCGACGATCGCGACACCGAACAAAAAAGAGAGCAACCCGTGCCGAAGCGCCGTGCGGCGGACCGCTTGGCTCGTGAGGTTGGTGTCGGAGACTTGGAAAGTCATGCCGATCCCGCCCCACGGTCAGCCAGACGCTGGCCAGATACAGCACAGCGGCCAGGACCCAACCAATCAGCTCCGCCGCTTGCCACGGGCCGAGCCACGCCGCAATCAGACCGGCGCCGAGCCCGGCGACTGCCGCCACCGCCACGCGAACACCAGCGTGCCGTTTCTTGGGACGACGGTCAGGCTTGGTCATGGCCGCGCCGGGGTTACGCGTCATGCCGCCTCGCAAAGATCATTTCTCAGTCGAAGAGATACGGAACCAAAGATCGATCAGTCTGGAGGAGGGACGGGGAGCTAGACACGCCGAACGAGAAACACGATCAGCGCGACAACAAGAATGAACGATAACTCTACTACCAATAAACATGTCAAATGCCTTTTCACAGTGTGGGGACTCGAAGAGTCCATAGTGTGGCGTTCACAGGAATGATTTCTCACGCATCCCTCTCGCGGACCTTGAATAAAACCCGAGGGTGACTACGGCCATTTCGATGCGCAGCAATGTTGCGCTCCCTCTGGCTTGGGCATAAGTTAGATCACCTTCAACAGCAGTAGGATCACAATGACGATGAGCGCTAGCACCGCAAGGCCGGTAAGTTGGCGTATCACGTTTTCCTCCAGGTAGTTCAGCTCAATATCGATGGCCGGAACCCCGAGAATCACGGCCTTGAAATCATGTCAATGACGGTTTGTCAGCGCACCTCTTCGTGCACGGCTGTCGAGCGGCCATCGGTATCGATTGCTTCGCGATCGTAGGTTCGGTGGCCGCTGCCTGCTGGACGACGTGTCGAGGCAAAGATGATGCCTGAGATGACCACGCCGATCGCCCCCGCAATCATGAGGATTTCACCGACCTTTGATACGCTGAAACCATTGCCATGTGTCGTCACGGCGAAGTACATGATGGCCCCCGCGATGAGTGCGACAGCGCTGAACCCCATTCCGGTCAAGCCCTTCATTTCAGTCTCCTTCATTCTTCTAGCCTTGGCTGATTGTCAAAGCGTCGCCTTGCGATTTCGATAGCCGCTTCGCCATCACCTTTGTACCGGACCGGCCCAACGCCGTTTAGGGGGCTCACTCACCTTTTGGTTCCGGAGCCTTCTCTCGATCGACTCGAAGGCCGCCCCTTCGTCGATCGGGCCGCCCGCATGAGGCACAGGGTGATCGCGGCCCAGGTCGGTGAATCGTTCGTCGAGAGCATGGACCAACACCTCGCGGTCGTGCTTGCTCGGGGCCACGAGGCCGAAGAGGTAAGCCTCGACCTCCAAAGGCATCGACATTCCCCCAAGCTCAAAGTACCGTAACCACAGTTCGGCTTGGGAGAGCCCGGCGTCCTTTCGGGCGTCGTGCAACGCGGCGTTCGCCTGTTCGGGCATCGTGTTCTCAATCCCTCCCACCTGTGACGGCCCGCTCACTGGGACGAAGCCGCGATCGCCACATCTCTGGTTCGAGAGACCCAACATTGTTTGACACCCTCTCGGGACCGGTAGGCGCTAGGTCGGCGTTCAGCTCTTCCGAATAACCGGTGAGCTCGAGGACTTTGCGAATCATCGGAGACGCGCCCGCGAGGACTCGGGCCGCTTGATCGAAACCTAAATGGGTCAGCGCGGCGAAGTCGATGACAACAACGCACCCGGGTTGGGCCGTCGCACTCTCGACGAAGCTGCCAAAAGCATGGGCTGTCAGCGAGTCCAACTCGCCTCGGACGGATATGACGGCTCGGTCATTGACGAAGGTGAGGGAGATCGCCAGGTCAGGAGGAACCGGCGCGCCATCAGTAGGGATCCGGTCTTCCAAGGCTGCAAGGGACGTCATTGCACATCGATTGAGGGATGACCGGCCCTGAGCCGCCAGAGGCGCTCCCCGCGCATGGCGCCAAGCGCGGGGAGAAGGGCCTTCACGGGCGCGACTGCTAACCCGAATAGTGGACAAGCTGGCATGACCCTGCCTTCACGGTCTGGGGAGCACACGGGCGTCCCGAAACCCTCGCTGTAGAAGGCAGCCTGAGGCTACCATTTCTAGCGGGAAAGCAATCGCGGACACCTCAAAGCCTGCCGGTCGCGTTCGGGGGGTTCCGTGACAGAAGACATCAAGTCGGCTTTTCCCGGCGAAAGGAGGTAGTCTTCGGCGCCTTCTACAGCGAGGGCTTCGGAGGCGGCGCTTGGTGCCCGCCCGCAACCTTGGTGACGACTTCGTGTCAAGTGCCTCGTTGTGGATCGTGAACCGTCTTCTTCCGCCCTTGTGGGACGGTCCCCCTCCCTTTCGGGGCGGTCGAGCAACGTTCAATCACCCAAGCATGCGGTGGGCGCCCCCCTCGACCCGGCCGGCGAGCCGCGTTGACAGCCGGCGGGTCAAACCTTCGATCACCGCGCGTCGACGCGACGCCCGCGGCAATCGGCGTGCGCAGCGAGATTGATTCGACCAACGCCGCCCTTCGTGACGTCGTGAACTCGGTAGTCGATCAAAGGCACTGGCTGCTGGTGTTGGACATCGAACGCCTACGTTGCATGGACGCCCAGCGGTTGAGCACCGAAGAGAAACTCGACCTCATGGCTAACCTGACCTTGACGCACTAGAACTGCGGCTGAGGCGCCTGGCCCGCGGGCCGAACCAGCATCCGCGACAACCGGCGAAAGGGCATGAACTGTATGAGCATAGGCGATCAGGCACTCAACAAGACCAGGGTAATCGGAGGAAAAGTCAAGGAAGTCGTCGGCGATGCTGCCGACGACGACAAGCTCAAGGCCGAAGGCGAAACTGAGCAAGCCGAGGGGCATTTGCGTCAAGCAGGTGAACATCTCAAAGCTGCATTCAAGAAGTGAAGGCTCGGTGGAGGGTTTCTAGCGATGTGAACGGCAGTTCGGGCAGGAAATTGCCGCCTCGCAAGATGGTTGCGCTTGCGCCTGGTTGATGGACGACCACTCGCTGGATACGTCGCTGGAAAAGGATGACGGCGGCCACGTCGATGAGCTCGCCAAGGTACCACCTGTCGTTTGCCGAAGCGCGGGCATCCGAGCCTAGGCTGCGAGGACTCTGATGCCACGCGGACAACTCGGCGATTCCCGGACTGGAGTGAGCCCGATCGCTGAACGGACGGCGCGGCTGCCCTTCACGAGCAAAGTCCTTCACCGCATCGAGCACTACAGCTCGCTTCCCAGCGTCGCCATCGCTGCCGTGGTTGCTGTTATGTGCCTAGTGGGGATTGTTGCGGCTCTGAACTTTCCGAAGCTTTGGGTTAATGCGTTCGAAATGGGAGTTTCGGCAGTCACGCTTGTGATGGTGTTCACCATTCAACACACCCAAAGCCATGAGCAGGCCGCAACTCAGCACAAGCTGGACGAGTTGCTGAGGGCGCTGCCTGGTGCCGACGACGGTCTCATAATGCTCGAAGAGGCGCCGCGGCAAGCCATGCTCGACGTGGAGGCCGGTCACCGGGACCTGCCAGGAGAGGAGTCCGGCGGCTACAAACCGAACTCGGTCGCTTCACCTGAAGTTGGCGGCTAGCAAAAGGCCTCCGCAAGCGCGGCGAACAGGTCGCACTGCCATGGAGCTGCACACGCGCCGCACGACGGCCTCCACCGTTCGAGGAGTTCGGCCGCGGTCAGCACATCGAGCTAGACAGTTGGAGCGATCGGACGCACTCGCAGACTTGCGGGAGCCGCCGAGGGATCGGATGTTGTCATGAATCATTTCGATGTGGTCGTACTTGGGGCCGGATCGGCAGGCGAGTGGATCTGGTCCCAGCTGCCGGGACGCTCGGTCGCCGTAGTCGAAGCCGGACGAGTCGGAGGTGAGTGCCCTTTCGTCGCGTGTATGCCATCCAAGGCGCTCCTGTTTTCAGCCCACGTGCGACGAGTGTCCGCGACAGCCCACCTCTACGGAGCGGTCGCCGAGCCTCTCGCCCTCGATGATCCCATGACGGCGTTTGCGGCCGCCGTAGCGCGCCGGGACCGGATCAGTAACGAACGCGACGACTCCGGGAAGGCAGCCGGTCTGGCCCGTTCCGGTGCAACCCTCTACCGCGGCCTCGGGCGGATCGCCGGCCCAGGACGGGTCACGGTGGCTCTGGCGACGGGCGACAGGGCTGATCTCAGCTGCGACGAGCTCGTGATTGCCACTGGCTCGCGCCCCAATGTCCCATCGATTCCTGGCCTCGACCAGGTACCGACCTGGACGAGCGATGAAGCTCTCTCCTCAGCTGACTTGCCCTCGAGCATGGTGGTGCTCGGGGCAGGACCGGTTGGCTGCGAGTTGGCGCAGGTCTACGCGACGTTCGGGACCGACGTCATCCTCGTCCAGTCGGCGTCGCATCTGCTTGCCCCAGAGGAAGCATTCCTTGGTCAGATTCTCTCCGGCGTGCTTCTTCACCAGGGAGTCGATATCCGCTTGGATACCGATGCGCAAGCGGTAAGGCAGTCGGGGCATGGGGCACTCGTCGAGCTATCCGACGGGAGTGCCGTCGAGATCGAGCGGCTGTTGTTGGCTGCCGGACGGACACCTTGGGTGGACGACATCGGCCTCGAGTCCCTAGGACTCGAGGCCTCCCATGATGGATTGGCTGTCGACGAGGCGTGTCGGGTCCTTGGTACCGAGCACGTGTGGGCGGCCGGTGACGTGACCGGCATCGCGCCTTTCACCCACACCGCCAACTATCAGGCCCGAGTACTTGTGACCAACCTGCGCGGCAAAGCGGCCAAGGCGGACTACCGGGCCATCCCGAGGACCGTCTTCACCGACCCGCCCGTAACAGCCGTCGGGATGACCCGCATCGCCGCCGAGACGGCTGGGATTAGCGTTGCCACCGCGGCAATGGACCTTGCTGAGACAGCACGTGCCGGTTCCGATGGCACGAAGGTCGGCCGACTGCAGCTGGTGGCCGACAGGGCTCGGGGTGTGCTCGTCGGTGCAGCAGCGATTGGACCACGCGTCGACGAATGGATCGGAGAGGCGGCTCTCGCCATCCGTGCGGAGGTCCCTCTCGACACCCTGGCCGAGGTCGTGCACTCCTTCCCGACCTATTCGGAGGCCTACGAGCCGCCCTTACGAATTCTCGCAGCCAAGCTCGTCTAGGTCATCGCTTCTCCCGGAGGGGAGGCGTTTCTCGACGCTGTTTCTGGGGGCGCTATGCGCACCCGTTCAGTGCTCAGTTGTGTGGCCGATTCCCTCACACGGGGATCGAGAGATCGTCTTGTTCCCCTCCACATGAGTGGCGGGTAACGGTCCCCGACCCGGCGTTCGGGGGCACTCGGGTCAATCGCAGCTGGCTGGCTGGCTCGCTGGCATGGCTTGGCAGCTCCAACGGGACGGCTTTCAAACCTCTCAACCGCCCAACGGAGGGTGCTGCAACTCGCTGACCAGGACTGACGTGTCTGACGGCGGACAGCTCATACTCCATGTAGGCGGACAAGAAACTCCACGCTGACGGACAGCAGAACTCCACGTCGGCGGCCAGCAGAAGTCCGCATCATCCACCAGCACGACCCTCCAGTGGGGTGTCCTCGAAGGCGTCCGTATTGCCGTCAAGAACCCCACCGGAGGGCCGATGACCAAGTCTGGCAGGCACGTCATGGAG
>Ga0182015_10006938_pt1 | contig 11190 bp, 7 predicted proteins | sample 712P3MmetaG_FD_120478 | JGI IMG/M metagenome (GOLD analysis project Ga0182015, IMG submission 120478) | Permafrost microbial communities from Stordalen Mire, Sweden - 712P3M metaG | ecosystem: Environmental > Terrestrial > Soil > Wetlands > Permafrost | place: Sweden: Stordalen | collected...
ACATCCGCTCATTTTTCCATGTACCAGGTCATCGCCAGGAAATACAGGCCGCAAGCGTTTGCGGAGCTGATCGGCCAGGAGCACGTTCGCACCACGATCGAGAACGCCATCGCGCAGCGGCGCATCGCGCACGGCTACATTTTTTCGGGCCAGCGCGGGACGGGCAAGACCACGGTGGCGCGCATTTTGGCGCGTTGCCTGAACTGCATTGAAGGTCCGACGGCGACGCCCTGCGGGGTGTGTGCCAGTTGCCTGGAGATCGCGGGTGGAAATTCGCCGGACGTGATCGAGATCGACGCGGCGTCCAATCGCGGCATCAACGAAATGCGCGAGCTGCGCGAGAACGTTCGCTACCGGCCGGCGCGCGATCGCTACAAGGTTTTCATCGTCGACGAAGCGCATCAGATCACGAGCGAAGCCTTCAATGCGCTGCTCAAGACGCTGGAGGAGCCGCCCGAATGGGCGGTTTTCATCCTGTGCACCACCGAAGCTCACAAGATCCCGACCACCATTGCGTCGCGCTGCCAGCAGTTCAGCTTCCGGTCGGTCGATTTCGCTGAGGTAGTCAAGCGCATGGAGGAGATCTGCGGGAAGGAAGGCATTGAGGCGGATCCCGAGGTTTTGAGCGTGCTGGCGCAGGCCGGCGAAGGCAGCGTTCGCGATTCATTGTCGGCGCTGGATCAGGCCATTGCGTGCTGCGGCGTGAAGCTGGATGTGGCCGAAGTACGAGGGATGCTCGGGCTGTTCTCGCTGGATTCGCTGGGCGCAGTGACCGACGCGCTGGTGGCCGAGGATTCCCGGCGGATGCTCGATCTGGTGATGGAGCTCGAGCGCAATGGACGCAGCCTGCAACATTTCTGCCGCGAGCTGGCGCGCTATTTCCGGAATCTGCTGGTATCGAAGGTCGCAGGCACTAATACCAGATTGATAGCCGCGTCGTCTCGCGAGCAAGAGCGGCTGGCGGAGGTGGCGCGCGGTTTTTCCGAGGACGATCTTACGCGGTATTTGCAACTGACGCTGGATCTGTTCAAGGATTTGCAGTTTTCCTTGCAGCCGCGCCTGCATCTGGAGATTGGTTTATTGCGATTGATCCAGGCCGGGAAGCTCCAGCCGATCGAAGAGGCTCTTGCCGATCTCGGCGGAAGCGGCGGCCCGAGGCCGGCTCCTCCGCGAAAGACCCCGCCTCCGTCGACGCCACCAGTCACGGCCAGTCCCCAATCCCCAACCCCCAATCCCCAATCCGGTCCCTGGCGCGACCAGCTGCACACCGCGCTGCTCGAGGCGGGCATGCAGTTCACCGCCGACGCGGTGGAGCATTCGCAAGTGACGGAATCCAACGGCGAACTGCGGTTCGTAACGCCCGAGGAGTTTGGCCTGGCGATGAACGAAAAGGATATTCTGAAAGTCGTGCAGAAGATTGCCGGCCGCCCCATGCGAATCAAGATCGATCTCGGAAAGCCGGAGACCGCGGCTGCTCCTCTGGCCAAGCCGAAGGACGATGTATCGGAGCGCGCGCTCGCGCATCCGGAAGTCCGGCGATTTCAGGAGCTGTTCCCGGACGCGCAGGTTCGTGTCGTGCGTAATCTAAAGGAATAAGGCAGGGCCTATGAAACTTCCCGGAAACATGCAGGCCATGATGAAGCAGGCCGAGCAGATGCAGAAGAAGATGCAGGAGGAGATCGCGCTGATTCGCGTGGACGCCTCCGCCGGCGGTGGCATGGTGACGGTGCACATGGACGGCAAGAAGAATGTGACGGCCGTCAAGATCGATCCGGAGGTGGCCGGGGACGTCGAGATGCTGCAGGACATGGTGATGGCCGCGTTCAACGAGGCTTCCAAGAAAGTGGACGACGCGACGCAAGAGAAAATGGGCGGACTGCTGGGTGGCCTGGGTTTGCCGCCGGGGATGTTCTAGCCGCCGTCTTCTCGAGACACCACCCGATGCCAGATTTCGCCGAACCACTCGCGCGTCTGATTCAGGAGTTCAAGCGACTGCCTGGCATCGGACAAAAATCGGCGCAGCGGCTAGCCTTTCATGTGTTGCGCAACCCGCGCGAAGAGGCCGAGCGGCTGGCGCAAGCGCTGGTGGACGTGAAAGACAAGCTGGGGATTTGCGTCGTCTGCAACAACATCAGCGATGGCGAGGTGTGCAATTATTGCCGCGATCCGCATCGCGACCATTCCGTGATTTGCGTGGTGGAGGAGCCGCACAATGTGCTGCCCATCGAGACCACGCGCCAGTTCGCGGGCGTCTATCACGTGCTGCACGGCGCGATTTCGCCGCTGCGGGGCATTGGGCCGGAACAGTTGCGGATCGCGAATTTGGTCGAGCGGATGCAGTCGGAGGAGGTCAAGGAGTTGATCGTCGCGACCAATCCGACGGTGGAAGGCGAAGCGACGGCGGCCTATCTGTCGCGTCTGGTGAAGCCGCTGGGCGTGAAGGTGACGCGGATCGCGATGGGGATCCCGGTGGGAAGCGACTTAGAATTCGCGGATGAAGTGACGATGGGGAAATCGCTGGAGAACCGGCGGGAGATGTAGGGGTGGTGGGTTGTGGGTGGTGCGGTGTGGGACAGAGCGGCGTCTATAGCACGGTCAGTGCGTTGTGCTCGCGCAGGCCGCCGCTGGTGACGGAGCCGATCTTCACGTCAACGAGCTGATTCGTAGCGCGCGGCGTGGCCAGCTCCACCTTCAGAAAATTGTCCGAGAGGGCGCCTTCGGTGAGCGTCACAACCGAGAGAGTCCGGCCCAGCATACGGCGGCGGAATTCGAGATTCTTCTTCGCGGCTAGCTCGCGCAGGATCCGGTTGCGTTCGCGGCGCACCTCCATGGGTACTTGATCGGCGCACGCCGCCGGTGTTCCCGGCCTTTCCGAATAGGTGAACACGTGCAGGTAGGTGAACGGCAGGCTCGCAATGAACGCACGGCTCTCTTCGAATTCGCTGTCGGTCTCTCCGGGAAAACCGGTCATCACATCAGCTCCGATAGCTGCGTCCGGCATCCAGGTACGGGCCTTCGAGATGCGATCTTCATAATGCCGCGGCCGATATTTGCGATGCATGCGCCGCAGCACGCGATCCGATCCCGATTGCAAGGGCGCGTGCACGTGTTTGGCGATACGCGGTGACGAAGCGACAAGATCTAGCAAATCGTCGCTCCAATCCATCGGCTCGATGGAACTGAGGCGCAGGCGCTGGATTGGGGTCTCATCCAAAAGTCGCCGGATGAGATCGGCCAGCCGGGTTATACTGCCAGGCTGGCTGCCCGGCTCGCGGCCCCAGCGGCCGAGATTGATCCCGCTTAGCACCACTTCGCGATAGCGCGCGGCGAGATTGCGCACTTGTCCGACAACCTGATCGGTGGGCGCGCTGCGGCTGCGTCCACGCACGAATGGAATGATGCAGAACGAGCAGCGGTTGTTGCAGCCATCCTGGATTTTGAGGTTGGGACGCGTGCGATCGCCCGCGGCGTCTTCCACCGGCGCCGAGAGAAAATCGTGCTGGGCGAAAATGTCGCCGACGTGGATTTGGCCGTGATAGGGGGCATCACATTCGGCAGCGGCTCCGGTGACAATTTCTGGAATTTGAACCTTGTGCGAATTTCCCACCACCCAGTGCACGCCTGGCAACACCGCCAACTCTTCGGGTGCGCGTTGAGCGTAGCAACCAGTCACGAGAATGCGCGCGGCGGGATTTTCGCGATGCACACGATGGATAGCCTTGCGCACGTCGTCATCAGCCGCGGCAGTGACGGTGCAAGTGTTCAGCACCACGAGTTGGGCATCGGACGTATTCGCGGCGGCGGTCAGCCCTTGAGCCAACAGCGCCGATTGGAGTGCCGCGCCATCGGCTTGCGACGCCCTGCATCCGAAATTGTGGACGTGGAAGCTCGACACCACCTAATTTTAGCAGCCGGGCCGCGGCGCTGATTCTACCAGCCAACCTAGAATTGGAAGTACACGAACGGCACGGCGACTTCGGTGTAACCGATGAGTTCCACCGAGAGCAACAGGATCGCGCAGACAGCACCATACGCCCAGGCCGGGCCGAGCGCGATTTTCTCGAACCACTCCTTCTTCTCCTCGAATAGCGCCAGCAGCAGCGTGATCAGAACCAGACCCTTCTGCCATCTGAGTATCGTTTGGTGTCCGTGCGGCACAAAGAACATCTGGCGCAGGACATAGAGGCTGTCATGGAACGTGGCGGCGCGGAAGAATACCCAGCCGATCATAACCAAGCCGAAGGTGATCACGGCTTGCAGTGGATAAAAGATTGTCCAGCCACTTCCTTCGGGCGCATTCTTGCGCCGGAACATACGCTCGATACTCAGAAGCGCGCCATGATAGCCGCCCCACACGATAAAGTTCCAACTCGCTCCGTGCCACATGCCGCCCAGCAGCATGGTGAGCATCAGATTGCGGTAGGTCTGGAGCCGGCCGTGGCGATTCCCGCCCAGCGGGATGTAAAGGTAATCGCGCAGCCAGCGTGACAGCGAGATGTGCCAGCGATGCCAGAAATCGGTGATGCTGGAGGCGAGATACGGCCGCCGGAAATTCACCGGGAAGTGAAAGCCCAGCAGTTTCGCCATGCCGATGGCCATATCGGTGTAGCCGGAAAAATCAAAGTAGATTTGGATGCCGAACGCGATCGTGGCGGACCAGGCGGGCACCATGCCCGGATGTTTGGAGACGTCCTGGAAGTAGCCGTTGGCGATTTGGGCGAACTGATCGGCCATCACCATCTTCTTGGCCAGGCCGAGCAGCAACAGCAGCAGACCGCGCAAGATGTCGTCGGAAGACGGGCGCTTCCAATGATAGAGGTCGCCAAAGAATTCGCGCGCGCGGACGATCGGGCCGGCCACCAGCTGCGGGAAGAACGAAATATACAGCGCGTAGTCGATTGGATTGGTGATCGGCTCCTGCTCATTGCGATAGACGTCGATCACGTAGGACATGCTCTGGAACGTGTGGAAGCTGATGCCGAGCGGAAGAATGATGCTCAGCGCGAACGCGTCCGAAGGCTTGTGAAGCAAATGCGCGATGTTGGCGGCGAAGAAATTGTAGTACTTGAAGAAACCGAGCAGCCCGAGATTGGCGGCGAGACTGATCACCAGCGCGGCCTTGCGTGAGTGCGGCGAGCGTGTTCGGGCGATCCAGCGCGCCGCAGTGTAGTCGATGGCGGTGAGCGACAGCAGCAGCAGGATGAACTTCGGAATGAAGCTCATATAGAAGAAATAGCTGGCCGCGAGAAGAATGTATTTCCTCAATGCGCGCGGCGCTGTGTAGAACAGGATCAGAACGATGGCGAGGAAGGCGAAGAACTGCGGCGTGTTGAACAGCATGAGTTACGACTTCGGTGGACCCAGCACGCGGCGCACTTCGGTGGCGAGAAGGCGCGAGAAAGCATTCAACCCCGAGCGGTTCAAGTGCCACGCATCCCAGAAGAGGTCGGGATGCTCGAGTTGATCGAATAAATGTTCGTCCAACACAATCACGTCCGGTTCGGAAGCGATCTGGCGGATGGCGCTGTTCAGCTTGGGCGCGGGATCGGGCGGGGAAGTTGGGGCGCGCGGCACCCGCATAAAAATGAGCTTGGTGCCCGAGCCGCGGTAATACGCGATGATTTTGCCGTACCAATACCGCAGATAGGCGGTCTCGCGGCCCTCATCGGGTGGCAGGGTTGGAAACAGCATGTCCTCGATCTGCGCTCGCTTGCCTTCGGGAACGCGGTCCGGGAACTGCATCGTCCTACCCCGCCAGTCGATCCGTAGTCCCTCAAGATTCTCGTCGACGCCACCGTAGCCGTAATACCAGCCGGCGGAATCGCTATCGACGTAGCGCGCCTTGGCGATCCGCGCCAGCGGGTGATCGAGAAACCCAAGAAAATCGCGCTTATACACGAAACCCTTGAGGACAATTCCACGAAACGTCACCCATTGAAGCTTCCGGCTTTGATAGCTCCAAGGAAAATCCGACAGATCCCGCAACGCCAGCCGCACCAGGAGGTAGTGCAGATCGGCTTCGCGCTCCGTGTGATAGTCGTATGTGTCGGGCTCGTTGAAATCGTCGGTTGGAATCACGATCGCGGCGTAGGTGCGGGCGGTGGGATCAACAGCGCGCAACGCGTAATACCAAATGCGCGGCGTGGTTCCGCCCAAACCGATGCTGGCGAAGGTGTAGCCGATTCCGGGCATGTCTTGATTCACTATCCGGGGCAGAAGCGCCATGCGGGAATGGCCCACCGCGAGCACCTGATTGCGGTTGTGCTTCGGCCGGCGAATCTCGTTGCGCAACTGCACCTCCATCTCGCCGGTGGTTGACTCGGGCTCGATGATGGAGGAATACAGTCCCGTGTGAAAGAGAATGCCTTCCAGCGCAGCGAAGCAGAGAATCGCTGCGAGCACGCGAGGCCAAATCCTGCGAGTTGGGACGGTCGGGACCGGCGGCTGCTCAGTGTTTGAGGCGAGTTCTGTCGGAGTATTTTCCGCCAAACCATCTAGTATAGCGATCTGCCAGTATAGCGAGCCAATGCTGTGCCGGTAATGTTGGTGCGTCGTGTCGGTTGGACACACTTCCTTTTGCCGAATTGGGGAAAAGTCTGCGCAGCAGTGTGGCAACTGCCGTGCTTGGTCGATGGCATGCATCCCGGGCGTCGATTCAGTTGGAATGTTGTTATATGGATTGCCCTGGCTGGATGCGCGGGTGCTCAAACGTCCAGCTCGACACAGCCGTGGGCAGCCACTGGCCAATGGTCCAATCCGGTCACGCAGGGTACGCTGACGGGACCGCTGGCGGTCGACTCGATCGGCGATCTGGTGGTCGCCAATAGTCTGGTGGGTTTCAGCGCCCCCAGCAAAGTCTTTGGAAGCACTTCCTCGGGCTTTAACTATGTGTCCAGGATGAACGCATCCGGCGACTCTGTGTTCGGAGTCCAGATTGCGGGGATTTATCTTACCGATGCCATCGCCCTCGATAGCTTTGGAAACGTCCTGATCGCGGGCTACGGGCCTGGGGGACTGCCTGTGACGCCGAATGCCTACAGATCATCTCCATCTGGCCCGATTCCCACATTCGCATGCAAGCTGAATGGCGCCGATGGTACGCCCGCATTCTGTACGTACTTGAATTCGGATCAGATCAGTATCGCCGGTATTGGAGCCGACGCCAACGGAAACGTTTACATTTTGGCGATTGACCTAATGCAATCGATTGTGACCACGCCCGGAGCGCTTTCACTTGGCAGCCGTGACGTGGTTTTGTTGAAGCTGGATCCCACCGGACAGACGCTGCTGTATGCGGCCGCGTTCGGTGGGAACGGAGTGGAAGGCGTCCTCAACTTGTCAGTGGATGGGGATGGAAACGCTTATATCATGGGCGGCACCAGCTCCACGAATTTCCCTGGCGCCGCCAATGGCGCCATCCCCACGCCCAGTGGATCGTTCATTGCGAAGGTGGACCCGACCGGGTCGAAGATCCTCTACGCGTCCTACGGGCGTGCGGGGGAGAATCCCTGGGCCCTCAATGTGGATCAGTCGGGTGCGGCTTATGTCTCCGGAGCAACGAGCTCGGGCGATCTTTATGCGCGGAAATACACTCCAGCCGGTACGGCCGTGTCGTATGAAACCGTGCTGGCGGGATCGGAGGGCAACGTCCAGGGAGCGGCTGTCGATAGCACTGGCGTTCTAACCATGGTCGGGAATGCGTTGTCATTTGCGTTCCCACAGCATCTTTCGGTCGAGCCCTGCCCGGCGTTGAACGAACCGTATCCGGCGAACGTTCCGGGCAACTACATGGTCCGGCTAGCAGCGGACGGCAGCGTTCTTCAGTCCACTTTCTTTCCCGCTCAATTGGTCTATACGCCGCCCACGGGGAGTTCCATTCTCTCGACACAGCCCAACAGCGGAGTGCTGGCCGTCCTCACAGGCCCTCCCACTGGCATCGGAGTGCTTCAACTGGGCCCCGATTTGGCTCTGCTGCCCTCCGCGGGCCTCGGTTGCATATTTAACGGCGCTTCATTCATTCCCGGCAGCATCGCGCCAGGTGAGATCGTCAGCATCTTTGGAAATGGCCTGGGGCCGGTCACTGCGCAGTCCTGGACGTTGGGACCGAGTGACCGCGTCGGGACCATGCTGGCCGGAGTCCAGGTGACTTTCGACGGCACGCCTGCGCCGCTCCTCTATGTTCAGGATACGCAGATCAATGCGATCACGCCCTGGGAGTTGGCGGGCAAATCGACTACGGAGATGTGCGTGCTTTATAACGGAAGCAAGCAGTGCGAGATGCCATCTGTTGGCGGGGCTGCGCCCGGAGTATTCATTACGGGCCAAGATAGCGCGATTGCGGTGAATCAGGACGGAACGTTGAACTCGAGTACAAACCCCGCGCAGGTCGGCTCCATCGTTACTTTATACGTGACCGGCTTGGGCGCCATTTCGCCCGCTCCCGCCGACGGCGCGATGGTGCAGTTCCCGCTCCCGGCTCTAGCAAATCCGGTTCAGGTGGCTTTTGCGAATGCCGGCGTTCATGCTCCGGCCATACCGCCGGCCGAGTTGTTGTACGCAGGGCCCGCACCGCTGGAGGTGGGCGGCATGTTCCAAATCAATGTGCGGATTCCGGAAGGCACCACTGGCGAATTTGCGATTCTTAGCCAGTATCCGGATGGCCGTACTTATTACTGCACAGCCGTGCTCGCCGTCACGCCACAGCCTGCTAGCGCTTCAAAGTAGGGGCAAGAGACTCGTCCACCGATGCGGCCCGGCGGCCGGACGGATCGGGTCCCGTGATCAGGCGCGCGCCGCGGTTGAACGTCAAGTAGAGAAAGCCCCACTGGATGAACACCAGCACGCGATTGGAGAATTCCACCAGATACATCAAATGGACGAACAGCCACGTGAGCCAGGCCAGCAAGCCGGACATGTGCAGCGATCCAATCTGGGCCACTGCCGAGGCGCGGCCGATCACCGCGAGGCTGCCTTTGTCGCGATGACGGAAGGGCGGAAGCGTCCCGCCGCGCAATCGTTCGCGGATCAGTTTCGCGACGTACTCTCCCTGCTGCATGGCGACCGGCGCGACGCCTGGCAGTGGTTTTCCATCTTGCTCAATATACGCCAGGTCCCCAATCACGAAGATCTCCGGATGCGCCGGCAAGCTGCAATCGCCGTTGACGACCACTTGTCCCCTTTTGTCGCGCGGCGCCCCAGCGCGACGCTCCAACACGTCCGCGAAGGGTGATGGCCGGACGCCGGCCGCCCAGATCACCGTCCGCGCGGCGATTCGCTCGTTGCCGCCGGGAGTTTTGACGGCCACGCCGCCGTCATCGATATCGGTGACGAACACGCCGGTTTGCGGGGTCACGCGGAGCTTGATCAGCGATGCTTTGGCCTTGGCCGACAAATCCTCGGGATACGAGGGCAGAATGCGCGGTGTGCCCTCCAACAGGAAGATGCGCGCGTCTTGCGGATGGATGGATCGGAAGTCGTGCCGGAGCGTGTCGTGTGCGATCTCGGCCAGCGCGCCCGCCAGCTCCACGCCCGTGGGACCCGCGCCCACGATCACAAACGTCAGCCATTCGCGCTGTTTCTGGGGATCGTGTTCTCTTTCAGCCGCCTCGAACGCGTACAAGATTTTGTGCCGGATCTCGGTGGCTTCTTCAATGCTCTTCAAGCCGGGTGCGTTGCGCCGCCAATCGTCGTGGCCGAAATAGGAATCAGCGGAGCCGGTGGCGACAATCAGCGAATCGTATTCGACAGTTTGGCCGTCATCCAGAACCAGGCGATGGTGCTCGGCATCCAGATCGGTGGCTTCGCCCAACAGCACTTGCGTGTTCTTCTGCCGCCGGAGCACGGAGCGAAGCGGCGAGGCGATTTCACCAGGTGAGAGTGCGCCGGTCGCCACCTGATAGAGCAGCGGCTGGAACAGGTGGAAGTTGCGGCGGTCCAGCAACGTTACTTGCACGGGTGCGTTCTTCAATGCTTGCGCGGCGTACAAGCCGCCGAATCCGCCGCCCAAGATGAGCACGCGATGCGTAGTGTCCATTGGCGTCCTCCCTTAAATCCATTAGACGCAAATCTGGCCCTATCGGTGCACACTTGCGATACGCTGAAGTTGATGCTGGCGTTGCTGCCGCTGCTCCTGCTTGCCGTCGTTACCGCCGCCTGCGCCGAAACGCCTTGCGAGGGAACGCCCGCCTATTCGCCCTGTGAAATGCCTTTCGAACTGTCGGCGGCCGATCTCGCCACGCATTCCAATCCTTACGCCAGTGTCGAGCTACGCGTGGAATTCCGCTCGCCCCGCTTCAGGACTTACGCGATGCCGGCCTTTTGGGACGGCGGCCGAAAGATGATCGTCCGTTTCACTCCCACCGAATCCGGGCAGTGGATCTATAAGGCCACCAGCAATGTCCCGTCTTTCCACGGCCGGGAAGGCATGTTCAGCGCCGCTGCTTCCGATGCGCCAGGCTACGTCATCGTCGCGAACGTGCATCACTTTGCCACCGACAATCAACAGGTGGTCATCGGCAACAAGCAGGCGCACTTGTGGATGGGTTATATCGCGGACCGCTTCGCGTTCGGAAGTTATGCCGAGTTTCAGCAGGAGCTGAGCGCAGCGGCACAAAACAAATTCAATCATTTTCGTGGATCGATCCTGGGTGGGGTGAGTGATCGTTCGCTGGTCTATCTAGGTCCGGACCGGCCCAATCCGGCCTATTTTGACGAACTCGATCGGCGCGTCGCGGAAATTCACAAGCGCGGAATCACGGCCGATTTGATGCTGGCGTCGGATCCCGAAACCATCGCTGCGCAATTTCGGGATTGGCAGGCGCGCGAGCGATTCATTCGCTACGTGGTGGCGCGCTACGCCGCGTTCAATATCACCTGGCAGGGGCTGGAGGAGTTTGAGGATTACGGCGACGGGCGCGCGCTGCTGAAGGAGCTGGGGCTGGATCTGAAGAAGCTGGATCCTTATCAGCACCCGCGGTCGTCGAACGCCAAGGTGACGTCGTCGCCGCTGCTCGCCGATGGATGGATGGATTTCATCATTGAAGGTTCCCAGGACGATGCGGCCGGGTCGATTGAACATCAGTTTTACCAGGTGCCGTTCGTCGGTGTGACGGACGCGAAGCACTTGTGGAACGTGACGATGGACGGCGAGTACCCGGAATTTCGCGGCGGCGATGCGAACGTGGCGAAGTA
>Ga0182015_10006939_pt1 | contig 11189 bp, 20 predicted proteins | sample 712P3MmetaG_FD_120478 | JGI IMG/M metagenome (GOLD analysis project Ga0182015, IMG submission 120478) | Permafrost microbial communities from Stordalen Mire, Sweden - 712P3M metaG | ecosystem: Environmental > Terrestrial > Soil > Wetlands > Permafrost | place: Sweden: Stordalen | collected...
CACGTTGTTTCCATTGTGTGCGGGGTAGTGGTACGAGTTTTGGACGGGCGTAGGTTTGGTCATGGTGCGGATCCCAGGGATGGCCTCCGTCGTAATCAGATCCTTGACTCCATTCGTCATCCGAATTGGCGACTTCGTCTACGTCTGCGTAACTATCTCGCGAGGCAGCTGCACTCGATGAATACGGTCCCCAAAATCCGGCTTGTTGCGTCCGTCGCGCTGACGTCCAGTCCGGATGATGACCCTTTTCAGCCGCAGTCTCGTATTTGGCTTTGCGAGGAGGTTGAATGTCGAGATCTCTGTTTATGGTTTCCGGGACGGTTGGGAACTCGTCGGATTGGACTCCAGGAGGGAGATCAAGGGGGTTTGGTCGCCATTTTGCGGCTGCCCTTTCAGCACGAATGACGTCGAGAGTATCGCGTTCAAAATCATCGAGAGCGGGACCTGGGGTTGAGGTAAAGACTTGGTTGCCGTATTGGTTTTGAGGGAGACCTTCTCGGCCATCGGGGATCTGGGGCTGAGAAGCCGCTGTATCGTCACTTCCGGCTTGACTACCACCCATCTTGACTGTGAAGGCAATGCGAGGAAGAGAGACACTTCATGAAAATATGCGTGGGAACACATGATGAGGGATATCTTCGTGCCATGAATCACAGAAAGAATATGACGACATAGATGTCTCGGAGGGACAGAAGTCTCAGACTGAAATTCTCGATTCTTGCGTCGCGGACGCATGGTATCCAATTGCTCTGTCTGTCCATAATTGCTGATATGACGCAAAATGCTCCCCAGAAACTCCCTCTCTGATATATACTAGAATTTCGTGGCGTCAATCTCAAAACTGAGTTCTTCCATTCCTGGAATAATACCGTCTCCATTCAACGGCTCATATTTCGCACCATTGACTCCGTTGGTCCGCTCCCTTTCACTGAGCACCTGCTCAAAACATATCTTCTGAAATCCGTTCATTGCGGTGATGAAATGTTGACCCGCCTTTAAACGTCAGGGAGTGTATACTGGGGATGTACAGGATGTTCATCTATTCTTTCGAGGAGATCCGCCACTGCGAAACGGACCTTTTTGTAGGGATGGAACAAACCCAGTGCGAGACACGTCAATCCCCCATGCCCAACCGGTAGCGCAGATAAAAGCTGGATTAGCCACACTAAAGTAGATTGGGTACCAAATTGATCTGATCATAGGATTCGATCTCAGAGTGCAAAGCAAGATAAATAAACGCCGAATCATCCAAGGAAAGATTCTTCTGTACCTTCAACCGATCAAGTTGATGATGCACATCCATCGTCTTCACAATTTCCGTGATCGAGTAAACCAGCTCCCAATCCTAGGGTCAACCCACATTCCCCGCATCGAGAATACCAAGTATAACTTCCGCGTCCGAAGAGCCTCCCTAAACCCTTCAAATCTCATTTGTGAAGGGGCCAGTTCACGTAACTTGCTCGCCTCGTCCGGCCAAACAAGACCATGTCCTCGAACGATAAACCCTTCTTCATTCGTAACCTTTTCCACCCCGACAAGGATCTCCCGATACGTCATTTCTTCGTACGCTGCAGCTTTACGGATAAACCGCCATAACCAATCTTTGAATCGATTCCGTATGAATGATTCGGAAATACGGTTTGTGATCATGCGTTGGATTTCTTCCATGAACGCAATGTCTCCGGTCGGGTCCGAAGATGGAGGGGTAGGGAAGAGCTCGGGCACGGTTTGAGTTACTGGTTCGATGTTGGAAGAGATGCGAATTCGACCGGTGTCTACATTGAGGAGGAGATCCCACCATTCAGGATGGTTTTCGAAGAGGGGGTTCGTGACTCCTGCAATGTAACCAGGTCTAAAGTCTTAGATATGATTTATGGGAGGGGAATACTGTTCGATGAGTTCGTCTACTTTTGAGAGATCTGTGTAAGGAAATGCGCGTTCTGTGATTCCTCGGAGCATTCCGTTTACTCCCGAGGCAATGGCACAAGCAGCAAGGACAAAATGTGCTACTTCTCCCGATGGAAGACCGTAACCGATAAACACAATTCGTTTCCTTGTCAACATTGCGTTTATCAGGACTATAATGGGGTGAGTTAGGGGTCCTGAGGTAGTGAGATGAGGATGTAGCGGGAACGGTTGTGGTGATGAAAGATGAGGACCGGAAAAACAATTGATTAGGCGAATCACCGAGAACTAGGCATCGTTAGAATTATGGGGGAGGGAGGAAGTACATCACCGACGATATCCGGTGTTCCGGTGATGGGGATCTGGATTGGAATTTTCCTCCCCGTGTACACTATCTTTGTCTCGAAGAAATGACAATCTTTGGGTCCAGCTTGGGAAGGTAATTGGAATCTATTCCCACTTGTCAAATTTATGAATGTCCGTCTTCGGCTGTCTTGGCTCAACTCTCGCGAATGAGTGCTCTGAGGACTTGCTTGTTCGTCTGGTTGAAACAAGAATTTCTCTCGAAACATGTCCTTATTGTCTGACGCGATAAGAATCGTTCGTTCTAGGTAGTTTAGAGACGGCATTTGACTTAGATCCATTTCATTTAGTGAGTCGTATAGATGGGCGAGCGTTGATTCGGTAGGAGAGATAAAGTATTCTTCCAATGCAAGAACAAGAAGTGGCTACAATTAGCTCGAACCAAAGATAGAAGCGACCTTGTAGATATGAAGGAACGGGTGCCGTGTGCATATCCCAATTGCTTTGACTACCGCACCCCTGACCATCAGCCTCGTTCATTATTTGGAGGGGAATACCGTTTGACAGTTTGATCGAGTTTTTTGTTGACCAAACTCAAAACATACATCAAACTAGATTCACTATCGCCCTGTCCCTCGTCCGAAATATGCAGGAAAAACACTGTCCAATCCTCTTCTCGATTATGCACCTGATCAGGCAACATCAATTCTGCCAACATTTGACTGCCCACCCATTAGCTCATACAGACAAAGCCAGTGAGCGGATGCTTTACCTGACACTTCCACCGATGGATTCAGGATATGTATGAGATATGATCGGCCCAGCGTCGACATCGAACTCAGCTGTAAGGATGTATGGCACATGCGTTTGATCGGAGCGCGAGATTTCCGTCGCTTGGGTGTCCTCTTCTTCCGTATAGAATGACATGTTATTGTCCGCCATTTTGAGGTTCATAAGCCTTTGACAGATCTACTCTGGCTTCACGGCTACCTTGGCGCGAGCGAGTCGAAGCCCGTTTTCGTAGTAGTTTTCCGTGTGTGAGAAAACGATCAAGGGGTCAATGCGCATCAATTCGGGCAAAAGCGTCACGAATTGCACCTTTCTAGGGTGACGCCCTATCCACACATTTTTGGGCAGCGTTTTTGTTGGCAACGCCGAAGGGATCACGACTCGATGGCGCGGATAATAAAATACATTCTGCTCGGTAGCGTTGTTGCATTCGCGCATGCCGCCGATGTGGTAGAAAAGTTCCTGTCAAGAAGTGGCCATACAAACAACTGGGCCGTCCTGGTCTCGACCTCGCGTTTCTGGTTCAACTACAGAGTATGTCCTCTCTTGTCCACGACCTGATGATAGCACATCGCAAACACGTTGTCGATGTACCGAACAGTCAAACGGCTTGGAATACCGGACTCGCAGATCATACTGATGCTTGCGGATGATATTGCGTGTAATCCACGAAATTCATTTCCTGGGACCGTGTTTAATAATGCGGATCGAGCGTTGGATTTGTACGGCGACAATATCGAGGTGGATTATCGTGGTTACGAAGTCACCGTGGAGAACTTTATTCGATTGTTGACAGGTATGCCTTCAGTTCAAAAGATACTGATGGGGACTAGGACGGGTATCGCCTGATACGCCTCGGTCGAAACGACTTTTAACGGATGATCGGTCAAATGTTTTTGTTTATATGACTGGGCATGGTGGAGACGAGTTTCTCAAGTTTCAGGACGCGGAGGAGATAAGTGCATTTGATATTGCTGATGCGTTTGAACAAATGTGGGAGAAACGAAGATATCATGAACTTTTCTTTATGATCGATACCTGTCAAGCAAACACAATGTACTCGAAACTCTATTCCCCCAACATTCTCGCTTCGGGATCTTCAGAATTGGACGAATCGTCGTACTCGGTACTTGCATTCTTGGGATATTCTAACGACAGCATCACGCAGACACGGATATCGGAGTCGCAGTCATCGATCGATATACGTATTATAACCTCGAATTTCTTGAACGGAATGTGGATATAACGTCCCAACACACAATGAAAGATCTCTTCGACTCGTACGATAGGAATCAAATCCATTCTACTCCTGGTGTCCGGACCGATCTGTTCCGCCGTCGACTCGATGAAGTCAAGATTACAGATTTCTTTGGGAACGTACAGAGCGTGGAAATGGGTGGGGAAGGAGAAGTCATCGACGAAGATCTATTAGGCCAGCAGAGACTGAGTTCTGAGCCCAAGTTGGAAGGGAATGACACTATAATTGCGTTGAAGAAGGATACCTGGGAAGTAGGGAGTCATGGCTTTGAAGTCAAAGTTCAAGAAGGGAATGTTTGGGTTAAAGGTGCTGCCGTCATAGCTTGTATCATATTATGGGTTGCCGCGAAAAAATTGTTTTAGAGTAATCACAGATGAAGACATGTAGAGATTCCATTGGTATGCATTCCTATATCCCAAGTAACTAATCAATTTGAATGACGTCCTTCCCACTACTACTCCCCTTATCCTTATCTTTCCTACTCCTCTTCTTCGTTTTTGTAGCATCCTTCAATCTCACCCCTGCCCCTCTGAAATTCTCACTCACCTGCTCCTCATCCTCTTCCCCCTCTTTCTTCACCGGCACAACGGGATACCCAACGAAAAAGACTCCAAATCCAACTTTAAAGGGTCTTGGCACTGGTCCTCCCTCCAAATAACTTTTCGTTGTTCTGACCGAAGAAACTGACGTATCTCCCTGCGAAACAGAAAGTGACGCAAGCGGACTCGACACAGATTGTCTCCCTCGTAAACTCTGTCCACCTCGTGAGAAGGAAGACTCAGAAGCAGTATCGGCAGCCGTCGACAATGCATGGAAATCCAATTTTGTAGCCATCCCTCCATGAACAGACACAATATCGTTTGGTAAACCTGGTGTTCCCGTCCCAGTCATCCTACTCGCTGGTCGGGATGACGTAGCACTACTCGTGCTTGCCACAGGGGTAGGTTCAACATATCCTACAGGGGGAGCAAAGTCGACTTCAATGTCTGTTTCAATGACACAGACAGCAGAAGTATCGTCTGACGCTCCATGGGCTTTGACTTCCAGGACAGCGATTTCGTAGATTTGCGAGTTGTACGAGATTTGAATGATGTCGCCTTTTGTGAGGGCGGAAAAGTTACGAAGGGACATTTCGAGAACGGCTTTGGGGTCATGGATGGAGAGAAAGTTTACGTTTTGAGGCTGAATTTTGATGAACTTTCCGAGAGGGAGGTTTGTTGATTTTAGATTCAAAATGGATCCTTCGTTGAGGAGGAGAGTCTTCATCATCTTGAAGTGAGCCTTGGTATTAAAAGGGGGTACCCAATGAGGTAAGTAGCATCGACCTTCTTCGGCTACGAACTCGAGGACACCGCAATGTGTTAAGGTGCCTTGAGATTTGTTGCGAACCTCAAATAACATGGGGTATGAAATGTTGAGTCGAGCTAAATGTTAGCAGGGCTAAAAATGTGAAGATACTAAGTTTGTCAAGGGCTGTAGGAGGTAGGATGACTGCAACATCAGTTAGAAACCCACGAAAGTATACCTTTGCCGCCGTAGTCGACGTTTTCACGTGAAGCGCCTGGGAACATTGCCATCGAGTAACATCGGTAGTCTTCATTGAACGGTCGATTCACCCGAGCCTGTATGCCTTGCATGCCAGGGAATCCACCCAGGAATCCCGGCGGGCCAAAGCCGTTGTCATCATCAAAGCCTCCAAACTAAGAATAGTGTTAGCGAGGGATTATGGAGTGCAGGAATTAATTACCATTGAAGAGTTGTTCGGTGTCTGTGGTGAGTGCAGTCCGCAGATCAACGAAAGGTGACGCGGCCGGCATATTGAGGTTGCCCTAACAACCAGGACGACCAATCTGCCATCGGACTGGGCACCGCGGACTGGCATCGTTTATGCCTGCGTCAATCGGCTTCTATACAGAATATTTTCTCCAAAGTCTTTCTTTTACTTGTCCATCAAACTGCTTCTGTCCAACCCAAGTCTTCCCCTAAAGTGAAAACATCCCCAAACTAGAGCCTTGCAATCTTAAGTCGTGCTCAACGATCTCATCGGCGCCGAAGATCATCTGGGGAGTAGGAAAATCTTATTGCATTGAGTGCAAACAGTATCGCTTCCGGTTTTTTGCCGAATGTCATAGGAAACATGCAAGAATGGACATTGGATTTGATGAAGGATATGAAGATGTAGTCTCCTACTAATCGTACGCCCGTCATCTATGTGCGATTTTCGAGCCTACAGGATCGGTGGCATATTCATTTTTTTTACCCTCTTACCTATCTTTGTGGCCATGGGTCCCCTACAATTCCTGTGCATATATAATAGGATTTCCGTGTTGAGCAACGAGGAATTAGCTCTCCAAGTTTCTGCATTGTCGAATAACTCGTTGCACCTCCTGACGCCGATCATTTTATTGCGCTGATGGAAAACATATTTAATTTGCATCTGACCACGAACTTTCGTTTCACCATCGCTAATCTCTGATTAACTCGACGTGTCACAAAACATCATGGACGAAATCGAATACAGTGTAGAAGAGCGCAATGAATACGCCGAACCCTCTGTCATCGAACAGAGGATGGCACAGCCACCGAGCTATCTCAGATATCAATACTTCAGGTCTATGCCTAAAAAACGACGGGTAGAAGAGATCCTCTTGAAGCAACGAGATCAAGCGAGACTTAAACAGCTTTTCGACTTACCTCAGCTTCTGGAGGAAGCACGGCGACAGCGAGTTGAGCAGGGAAAGGCACTTCAGCAAGCTCTCACTAAAGTATCCAACCTTCCGGACGAGCCAGAGGAGAAAGAAGCGGCGTCACCTTCCCAAATACAAGCAGGTTTAACTACTGTTTCCTCGCCTCAACCGATGACGCAAGGTCCTGTCAAGTTTGTGTTGAAGCGAGCCCGTTCGGATAATGAGTTGTGGATCTGGATTATCTTGACCGTCTTCTTCTTCACCATGTCCTATTCCCACGACACAAGAGAATTCGTGAAAAGAAAAATCATCCTCGAACTCATCATCGATAGTGTTGTTCCTCCTTTGTTCGACATGGCTTGCACTATCGGACAGTCGTGTATGGACTTCGCACCTGTTCCGTCAAAGATCATTCTCGTGCTCTACTATTGCTGGAAATTCTGGGTCTCTGTAGGTGCGTTGTGTTATCTTTACTGCAAATTTCAAGAAGGCTGCGGATTCTGTACGCTGTCGGTGGATGCACTCGGGAGAAGATGTGTAGAATTGGTAAAGAAATTTGTATCAAAATATCGATGATATCCACATTGACAAGTACATAACTCCGTAGGCTGAAAATACAAGTCGTATAAACAATATAATTCCGACATCTAAACCCTGCTTTGCGACCTTGGAGCTTGGACTCTACCTTCCAATCCCTCTTCGCCGAGTTCCCCGTATAAGAGATATCCAAGGATATCACTCAACGTGAGCATCCCGACGAGTTTCTTGCTGTCATCGACAATGACAAACCGATGCAGACGAGCTCGACGAATAGTTTCGAACAAATAATCCATAGTATCGTCAAGAGTACAAGTAAATACCCCTTCAAATTCCTGTCATTAGCGCTGCAATTTGGAGGGACAAACTGCATCCGATCGAAGATAAAGAGCATCTTTAACCATAAGTCTTAAATTATCATATGTCTCATCTTGAATCAAAGCCAAAACATCCACCGCTTCATAAACGTTCAAGACGACGCCTTTCATTAGACCCGTCTCCAAGGATGCAAGGTACCATCTGAATCAACAATCGGAATAGACGCAACACCCTTCTCACTCATCAATGAAATAACATCAAAAATAGTCGACTCCATACTCGCCGTCGCAATATCCTCAAACGTCCCCACTCTCAACTCACTCAACTTCTTCTGCAACATGTTTGTCCATCTCGCCAAGTTGACTGCCACAAATTTCAGAATCCGATACTGCGTCATCACTGAAATCACGGCTTCTCTCCCGGTGAGATTATCGGCTTCGATTAACGGGATTCGCCGGGCGCGGGACTCTAACATCTTTTGACAAGCTTCGTAGAGGGATTTTTGAGGATCAATGGACAAGGTTTCGGGAGGGGAGGCGCCGATTTCTTTCTCGACGTCGCGAAGACCGTGCAGACGAAGTTTAGCGATTTGGTCTATAGCTTCTGGATATGAGGCGTTTTGGTAATAGTATTTTATGACGTTGATGAAATCGGATGCAGTGAGTAAACCGGCGAATGTCGAGGTTTTTGTATTCCAGAGTGGCGCGGAGACAATGTCTACATATCAGCCTACGATTTCAGGTGGGATGGTGACTATTAGCTAGTAGACAGTTGAGAGCCTTTTTGACGAGGAGGTTGGTATCGAAGAGGATTAATCGGAAGCTTACAGGAAGCGCATCATAGATTGTGCGTGTCTTGATTGTCTCGCGGATCATGTCCTAATGGATATTAGCCATTTGTGAGAGGTAGATGGAGAACCAATCCTATCCGTTGGTGCGCCTCGAGTAGCTCTGGTGGCAGTCTTTCCTCCTGATAATCATCGGACCTTCTTTCTTCAAGCGGAGGCCCAGACAAGGGAACTGGTGTCTGTACAGCAGCCATCGTATCGGCAATGCTGGTTTTTCACTGTGTTCAACCGTTGTGTACTCTTAATGTAAGGATAAAGTGGCCTCTAACGACAATGGCAAGCGACGTGGATCGAGTTCAAGTTTTGGTCACTGGTGAGGCGTTGGGTACGATTGAAATTCGATGCCACTGAAATGAAACGCACGTGCAAGCCTCCTCCCTCAGGTGGACTCCTCATGTCGACTCCAGTCCGGCAACGACGAGGCTATGGCACATTGGCCTTGGGCCTCGCAGCCCTGGCAGCCGCAGCAGGAGGGTTATATTGGTACTTTAATCGCGAGGGAGCGCTGGGAAGCACATGGTTCCGTCCCGGTACTCGAGTCAAGAGAAAATCGGTGCTTATCGTTTTGGACCAGGTAATGTCGCTCCATGTCTCAGGCTCACCTTGGCAGCATATCCTCAGGTTATTACCCTCGTATGAGAAGTCACAATCATATGCGGATCTGTATGTGATATGTCCACCAACAGTACAAGCGTCGTACGACGATCCTGAGTTACGGAAATGTCTGTCCCACGAGTCGAGATTATTGCATTGTTCGACAAAGGAAGGCTTGGTTCATATTGCAAAGCATATTGGCTCTGACGTGGTGATATTGGGAGAGGAGTATTCTTGGGCTGTGGAGAAACTACGAGGTTCGTTGATATCTCATCCAAATGCTTATGGTAGGTTGGACGAACCAAATTGTGGCTCTGCAACCCAGACAATCCGAAATGCGGCGAGAAGACAACGTTATATATACCACTTGGACACAAAATCAAACATTAAGGGACATACTGGCGTTAATTTGGGACAAGAAGACGGACTATACCATGCCGAGTTCTGAACTACAATCGCTCGAGAATCGGTTCTTAGAGTAAGGTGATGTAATTAAGATATGGATTCATTACAGGTTGGCATTCTCTCCTAGCCGGCTAGTAGTCTACTTCCGTAAGCTTCTTGGTCCATTCATCCCAATATACGCAATTCGCAGCACTGACAGTCTCCCCTGGATTCCCACAAATCTTAAAAATAGGACATCTCCCACACGGAGCCTCAGTATACCCCTGCCCCTGGTGTCCCAACACCGCGTCCACATCCTCTTCATTAATATCCTCCGCGTCATAATACTTATTTCTCTTCTCAGCAAAGACATCCTCCTCATCCTTCACAGTCCGATATGTCACCCCGTCCGTCCTTTTCTGGATCTCATTGTTATAGCAAAGCACCTCAAGTAGTTTGTGCACATGACTCACACCAAAGGTTTCTCTCACTTCGTCGGCTATAACCTGTGACTTCATGATGTATTCGAAGACGTCTTCTGCGGTTGCGTACCCTCGGTAACTGGGCACATAAAAGCGGTGCAGCTTTTCTACGGTACCGTCGGGATGTTCGACCTTGGTAGGTGGCGGATAAGATTTGTGGTGGACGAAGAGGTAAGCTACTCTTATGAGGGAGTCGACAAAGCCTTCGTCTAGACCTTTGTCTTCCGAGTACCATGGTCCACCGGTGAGATCGTCGCCTGGCTCTAGAGTGTAGAGCATGAGAATTACCCTGTAGGGATTCTTCGAGTTAGTACTAAAGGACAAGAGAAGCGGGGAGATACCTTTACGGATTTGACTCGTTTGATGATCTTTCGGGACTCGAGTGATCTGTAACATTTGCTGAGAACGTTGTTTGATATGTTCAATCGTGTACCAAGAGTTTTCGTCCAAATACCAGAATTCCCAGCAGCCTGGATTTGATTGTATACAATGTGTTCCTCTCTACTCAATGAAGCAAGACTAATGTAAGTTCATATCCGTCGAAAGGAGACTTACTCGACACCCTTATTGATCACAAGAGGTTTGCACAAGGGCTTCCCCGACAACTCATTATACTCCATCATATTCTGTGTTGTAAGCATATCTGTCACCAAAGTAGGGTACGCACATTCTGAAGCATCACATTAATGACATCTCTAACAAAGTTTTTCGGCATCTTGTCCTCTGTGCCGAGTAGTTCTCCAACTTCATCGGGGGAGAGGTAGGTGACATTTCGTTCCTTGACGAATTCTAGACATTTATCATGAAACTCAGTCAAGGCTCGTCTGCTGGTAAGTAGCGATGAGACTTCATCCTCCCTTTTCCGCTTTCTGGAATTTGTGAGAGGGATACTGACATTGTCTTCCATGGCGGAAGAATCCATGATGATTATGAGTCAGGAAAAAAAGTGTGGATTTTCGCTCCCCTCGGAACTTTATTTTTGGTGGCTGATCAGTCGATGGCGCTCGCGGCTCCACGAACGCTCGCCAATGTCAGTCGTTAGGCTTTCACCAGACATTTGCGCATTGAGTGAAGGCATAAACGAG
>Ga0182015_10006940_pt1 | contig 11188 bp, 12 predicted proteins | sample 712P3MmetaG_FD_120478 | JGI IMG/M metagenome (GOLD analysis project Ga0182015, IMG submission 120478) | Permafrost microbial communities from Stordalen Mire, Sweden - 712P3M metaG | ecosystem: Environmental > Terrestrial > Soil > Wetlands > Permafrost | place: Sweden: Stordalen | collected...
CTCGGCATGCCACAAAAGCGGCGGCAGGTCGTCGATGGCGACGACCATGCCAACGTGGTTGACCGGGCTGTTGGTAGCGGCGCGAATCGCGAAGTCTGCCGCCGATCTGCCGCGAAACAGCCAGAGATCGCCGGTCGAGGCGATTGCGACGGCTTCGTCGAGCGTCAGGGTCGCGGTCGGGTGGCTCACCCCGCGTTACCCTACGCGAGCGATGCGCGCACGCTGGAAGATCGTCGGTCTCGCGGGTATCGCGAGCGTGGCAGCCACAGGGGTCGTTATCGCTCGCAAGCGCCGGGCGACGCAGGATTACGACCCCAACGAGCTGCGCGGGCGGCTCCATCGCCGCCTCGACGAGGCGTCCACACGCGGCGATGGCTCACCCGGGCAGGAGGAGTGACCCCACGACAGAGCGGCTGTGACCGCCAATCCGGCCGACCGTGTTCTCGCCCTCAGTCGGCAGTTGCTACTTGGCGAGGGTGCCGGTCAGACCGAGGACGACCAACTCGACCTCTCCTCGTCCCCGAACACCGGTGGGATCAACGCCTGGATGAGCGATCTTGACCAGCGGGTTGTGGACTCCGTGGGATCGCGCTTCGCGATGGCGGCTTCGGCAGCGCCCTAACGATGGACCGATCGTGCGCCGACGGCCACTCCGCAGGCGGCCGCTTAGCGTTGATAAGGAGCAATCAGCTAGGCCCTGCGTAAGCCAGTCAGCTCCGACGCGTTGGCACCGCCTGTCGCAACAACTGTCGCATACGTCAGCTAGATAGAGCAGCCAATGTGTCGGACTTGCTCGTCGGGCACGACGGCGGTCTCGAAAACCGTTGTGCGTCTTATTGGCGCACCGAGAGTTCGAATCTCTCCCCCTCCGCTAGCGCGGGAGAAGCACCGGATTTAGGGGCTTCTCGCTGCTGGCGATCCGCGCGCGACGAATCCAAACGCCGCAGCAGACCGCAGAGCGCCGCACGACGACGTAATCGACTGGCGCACCAACTGGCGCACGGCAGCGTTGCGTGCCGGCGCGCAAACACGCACCCGGCCAGCGGCAGAACGGCGAACCGTTCGAAACTCCCGATCGCGATAGCTAACGAGGATCTGCGCCACACTTCTGACGATGCGCCGCCATGCAGCTATCGTCGCCGTGTTGCTCGTCGCTCTCCCTGCGTCGGCCGGCGCGACGACCACCAAGCAGTACCAGCCGAAGCCGCACGCGGCTTGCCGCGCCCATTACGTGAAGCGCGTCGAGACGGTCAAGGAGCACAAGCACGGCAAGGTCGTGAAGGTCAAGCAGACGTGGTGCGTGTACGTCGCGCCGAAGACCAAGACGCCGACTACGACCGCAGCGACGCCTGTTCTGGCGGTGCACCTCGACCCGTCCTTTACGCAGTCGCCGACAAACCCGCTCACCGTCACCTACACCTACAGGGCAGCCGCGGCGACCGGCGGAAGCCCGGACTCGTCGCTACCAGATGGCGTGTTGGAGTTCTTCACGGACGGGCTTCTCGCTTGCAGCGAGAACGTCGGCGGGCAGACTAACACCGGCACGTGCGAGGTGACCTACTCCAGGTTCGGCGCGCACACGGTCAACGTGATCTACGACTCAGGCACCAACAGCGCGACGACGGGCACCGAGTCGGTGACGATCGAGCCACCAGCACCGCAGGCCATCACCGTGCCGAAGACTTGGGGCACCGATGACGGGACAGTCCCGACGATCTCGGCGACCGTGGAGAACGGGACTTCTCGAGTGAGCGTCGATAGCTCGAACTTCGAGGGCGCGACCTCGATCGTGCTGACCGACAATCTCAACGACACCTGCCAAGGGACCGTCAGCGGAACGGAGGCCACCTGCTCGATGACTGTTTCCGGCGTCCCATCGAGCTTCACGATCAGCTACCCCGGCGGAGTGAGCACCCAGGGAACACAGACCGTCTCGCCGTGGGGTGTGCCGCAGACTCAGCAGGTCACTTACACGTGGCCCTCAGAGATAGTGCTGGTCGGTAACCCGTCGATCACGGTCGTTGCGGCTACGGTCGTTTGGAGCGGCGGCGACGTCTTTTCCGGCGGCGTGGGGTTGCCCGGCGGCTGGACGGGAGCGCCACCATTCGATCCAATGACGATTACGGCAGGCGAAGGCGTGCTACTTGAGGCTTACGCGAGCGGGCCATTAGCCGACGATTCCTACCCGCTCGGCGGGATCGACTACGGCGTTTCCCCGGCTGGCCCCACGCTGCTCGATAACCAGCCGTCATCCTCCACCGACTGTACCGACAGCTACAACTATTCCGGAGAGGCCGTCGCCGCGTGCAAGATCACGTTTCCAGACTCCGGCACGTACGTAGTGAGCACGGAATACGTCAGCGACGATCCGAATTACGGGAGCGTCGCAGGACCGAGCGAGACGATCGACGTGACGCCGTGACCGACCCTGTAGCGGCAGACGCAGTGGGACTGCTCCGCGAGCGCGTCCATGCCGTCTCGGTGGAACTCCGGCTCCCCGAGCCGGTGCGGTCAGGAGCTTGGTTGGTGTGGCCAACACTGCGCGCGTCAAGTTGCACGATCAAGACCGCGGGCACCTTCTTCTACGCCGACGCCGTGCGACGAGCGCTGTCTCGCCAAGGGCCGTTCGTGATGGCTGAGCTTTGGATCGAGCAGACCGGCCAGTACGCCGGAGCAGTGCGGGTCAGTGTCGATGGGGAGACGCTCGGCGCGATCCCGCATGGGCTCGCGGACGAGTTTCGCGATGTCGTCGAGCAGCTTCATCAGGGCGGTCTAGCCGCCACGTGCCGCGCCGAGCTTGAGGGCGGCCCGGTGGGCAGTGACGGTTACGTGGACGTATGGCTATGCGCGAAGCCGGAGCCGCGGCCCGATGACGAGCCGTTCCTACCGCCGCTGCATTGGCGTGACGTTACCCTCGACGATGGCTACGCCGAGGCTCTCGACGAGTCCCTGAACAGCCGTGCGAAGTCCAAGAGCGTCACGAGGTACGGCGAGCTGATCCCCGTGGCCGGCGGCGGCTGGCGTCTCAGGCTCGACGGCAAGGCGATCGGATCTCTCGACGCCGGCCCCTACGGGCGACTCGCCGAGGCGCGTGAGGCCGGATTCCCGCTCACGTGCCACATAAGCATCGCTCGCAAGCCCGAGCGCCCCTTGCGCGTCGGCGTGGGCCTGCCGGTGGATTAGGCCGAAGGTCGTGACCCGCCGTCGGCACGGGTCGGGGTGTACGGGTTATCGCACCGACCAAACCGTAGGGGCGGGGACGCAAAGTCAAGCCACTTGACGCGCGCTGACCCATAGCGGCACTTTTCTGCGCGCGCGAAATTCGCAAACGCCGGGGGTGTCGTCGCCGGTCGGGTACAGAGGCCCTGACTCTCGCGGTCACATTTTTCCGGCCGCGTGTGGCAGGTCGCGAAACCCGGCGAGCCTCAAGGTCGCCCTATGAGCCGTCGGGGGGAAAACGTCAACGCGGGCCGGTCGCATCTCGCGTGGGCCAGCCAACTGCACCCCGGGGGGGATCAAACTCTGGCCGTTCGAGCGTCCTAACTCCCGCAGTCATGCTCCCCCCTGAGCGTGAAAACCGCCGACTAGGACCCCGCTCGCCATGCGGCGAGGCTCTCGATGACTCGCGGAATCGTCCACCATTTGGGCGGGAGAGAACCGCCTTGGGGGTTCAGCGCCCACCATGGCCATGCGCTCAGCTTGGGCCAGAGGCGTCGGCCGGTCGTGACGGCCTCTCGTGTCCACCGCTCGTTCCAGTCCAGCAACGCGGCGACGGAACGATCGCCCTTTTTGCTGTAGATGGGAAGGCCGATTACATCGGTGAGCGCCGCCGCGGCGAGTTGCTTGAGTTGTGCGCGCACCCTCTCGTTTTGCCAGGCACCGAGCGCGGCTTGCGCGCCTGGCGCTTCGAGTACGAGGAGCGTCCCCACTTCGAGCGCGGTCTGAGCGTTGTGCAGCGATGCCTGCTCGTGGGTGAACGTCAACCTCGGCACGTAGATCCGGCCTCGAGCGAACCATGTTGGGCGCCGGCGTGCGGCCACTGCCGGTTCGAGGATCTCCTCGAACCACGCCGTGGGCACCTCCCAGGTTGGTACCCCAGCTCGGTGTCCCGCCACGATCGCCTCCCACAGAGTGTCGCCCGGCCTGCACTCGAAAGTCAGTTCTGGCACATGTGCAGATGGCCCTATGACGGTCAGAGTTGGCACGGTGGCGACCACAACTACACCACTGCCCGGATCGACCCTCCGCGATCGACGCGAAGCACTGCGCGTGTCACGCGTGGCTCTCGCGGTTCGCGTCGGATTCTCACCGGCTCACATTGCGCAGCTCGAGGCCGGGTATCGGCCTCGCCGTGGCGATGCGGTCGCGGCGATCGACCGCGCGCTCAGTGAGCTCGAAGCGGAACTCAACCCCAGAGACGAGCCCAGGCCCGCTGGCGGCGAGCCCGTGGTGACTGGCGACTCGGGACGAGTCGCATGAGGAGGCAGATAGCTACCACCCCGGCGAGCAGCGTGCGTGCGGAGTCTGTGAGCTGGACCTGGCGCGATCGTCTCCCGCGCGGCGCCGTCGCACTGCTTGCCGGCCAAGCGGGCCTCGGCAAGTCAACGCTCACACTCGAACTCGCGGCGCGCCTCACCCGCGGTGAGCTTGCTGGCGACCTACTGCACACCCCCTCGTCGGTCCTGATTGTCACGTTCGAGGACCATCTCGCGTCGGTCGTCGTGCCTCGCCTGCTCGCCGCCGACGCCGATCTGCGCCGGATCGAGTTCGTGGCGGTCAAATGCGACGACGGGACTGATGGCCTACTGACGTTCCCCGATGACCTGCCGCTCGTCGAGACCAAGGCCGTCGAGCTTGGCGCGCGGCTGCTGATCGTCGATCCGGTTGTCGCTGCGCTGTCCGGCTCGATCGACGGCAACCGCGACCAGTCGATTCGACGCGCGCTTGCACCCCTCGCAGCGCTCAGCGAGCGCTGCGATCTCTCCACGGTCGCCGTTGTTCACCTGAACAAGCAGCAAGCCGACCTGCTCTCGCGCGTCGGTGGGAGCGTCGGATTCGTCGGCGCCGCGCGCTCCGTGCTGGCCTTCGCCCGAGACCCGGAAGACCCCGAAGGGGACGCCGGATCGCAGCGGATCGTCCTGCACGCCAAGTCCAACTGGGGCGCGCTCGCACCAACGCTCGCCGCCCGCATCGAAGGACGCACAGTCCAGCAGCCCAACAACGCCGACACGATCGCCACATCGCGGCTCATCATCACCGGCACCTCAAGCGTCACCGTCGAGCAGTTCAACCGCAGCAGCGACGATGCGCCCGCACGTGATGTCGAAGAAGCGATCCTCGCCGCGCTCGCCGACGGGCCGCAACCGAGCCGCGAGGTCAAGCCACGCGTCGCCGCCGAGCTAGGCATCAGTCGGCGCACCATCGAGCGCGCCAGCACACGCCTCGCTCGCGCCGACGAGCTGATCGTCACCGAAGGCGGCTTCCCGCGAACAACGACCTGGGAGCTGCCCCCCGCAGTTGCGCCACCGCCAGTCACGCCACACCCCACACCCCCGAGTGGCGCGACTGAAAACCCGCCCGCAAACGTTGGTGCTCTCGGCCACGCCGACGCCAGTGACGCCGCACGTGGCGGGACTAGCGAGATTGATGCGGACGCCCACACCAACGGCACGACTGACGACCCGCTCGACGCCGAGGTCGCGCGACTGGCCGCGAAGTTCCCCGACCTCGCAGCGCTCGTCACGCCACGCGCGGCCACGCACACTGACACCCCGGGGGAGGCAAACCTCGGCGCGGCAGAAAGCCCTGACTCCGCGGTCAGGAATTTCTCCCCAATAGCCGTAAGGCCGCAAATCGAGGCTCAGCGTGGCTAGAACGACGGCACGCGGCTACGGCTGGACGCACCAGCGGCTACGAGCCCGCTGGGCGCGACGCGTCGAGCGCGGCGAAGTGATCTGCGCTCGGTGCGGTCGGCTGATCCTGCCCGGTACACCGTGGGATCTCGGGCATGACGACCACGACCGTAGCCGCTACATCGGGCCGGAGCACCGTCGCTGCAATCGCTCAACAGCCGGCCGCCGGACGGCCGACGCGCGACGTGGCTCGCGGTGGTGGTGACAATGCCGCTGCCTCCCGCGCGCGCGGGCGACTTGGACGACGGCTGTGAAGACGCTCTCGGCGTTCTCGCTCGCCTCGTCGCCGAGCGGGTCCCAGTGCGAGGCCCGCGCACTGAGCGCGTGACGCTCACGCGCCACGAAGCAGCCGACGCGCTCGGCGTTAGCGTCGATCACTTCGAGCGGCACGTCCTGTCCGAGCTGCGCGTGATTCGCAGTGGTCGCCTCGTGCTCGTGCCGGTCGCGGAGCTACGACGCTGGGCCGAGCGCGCCGCTGCGTCCACCCGTCGGGGCCAGCCAGTGACGATCCCGGCGCGGTCATGCGCGGTCGTCACGTGGCTCGCGGTGTCGATAGGACCTCACAGCTCCTCTGTCGGCAAGCACCTGCTGCACACGCGCAACGGTGACGCTGGCAGCAGCCGCGATACTGGCGCGGCTCGCATTGGCGCGGGCAGCAGCGACGATCGCCTCGTCGCGCTCGTTGACTACACGCTCAAGCGCCTCTCGCGCTCGCTCGTATCGCCGGCCGAGCGCGCGCAAAGCCGCCAACTCGGGGCCGACTCCTTTGGCGTTCTCGGGCACCGCGCAAACTATAGTGGCTATAGAAAGCTGCTAGACTACGGCGGACAGCGCAAAGTGCCCCCGCACCCGCGGAAACGGGCCGGGGGCTTGACACCGAAGGATTGAGCTTCGATGCAACCTGAGCCTAACGCGGGCGCCTCACCTTCGCCTACCACCAAGACGGCCCGCCGATCGACGGGCATCGTGAAGCGCCATTCGAGCGCGTGCCGCTCCCGCGACGGTGGGCGGTGCGACTGCAACGCAGGATATGAGGCGTGGGTCTACTCGGCCCGCGACGGCCGGAAGATCAGACGCACGTTTCCGACTCACGGAGCTGCCCGCTCGTGGCGCGCCGACGCGCAGCACCAGGTCGAGCGTGGTGCGCTGAGGAGTCCGACGGCGGCCACGGTGCGCGACGCCGCCGACGCATGGCTGGCAGGTGCACGCAGCGGCGCGATCCTCAACCGCTCCGGCGACCGCTACAAGCCGTCAGTGATCCGCGGCTACGAACAGGCACTCAGACTGCGCGTCCTGCCAGCGATCGGCGCCAAGCGGCTCTCGCAGGTCACGACCTCGGACCTGCAACTGCTCGTCGATCGCTGGCGCTCAGACGGACTCGACCCATCGACCTTGCGAAACACGCTGCTGCCGCTTCGCGCGATCTACAGGCGCGCGGTCAATCGCGACGGCCTATCGGTCAACCCGACCCGTGGCATCGACCTACCGGCCGTGCGCGGGCGGCGTGATCAGATCGTCAGTCCCGAGCAAGCCGCGCAGATGATCGCCACCCTGCCTATCGGCGACCGGGCACTTTGGGCGACCGCGCTCTACGCCGGCCTGCGAGCCGGTGAGCTGGCGGCGCTTCGGTGGGGTGACATCGATCTCCGAGCTGGTGTTATTCGCGTCGAACGGTCGTGGGACACGCACGAAGGACCGATCGAGCCAAAGAGCCAAGCCGGCAAGTGTGCAGTCCCGATAGCTCCGCAACTCCGCGCGCTTCTAGCGACTCACCAGCTCGCGTCCCAGACCACCCCTGACGGCCTCGCCTTCGGACGGACGCCGACGCTCCCCTTCGGCCACGGAACGATTCTCCGGCGCGCGGCACGGGTCTGGAAGGCCGCGAACCTGCCGACGCTCGGCCTGCACGACGCACGCCACACCTACGCCAGCATGATGATCGCCGCGGGCGTCAACGCGAAGGCGCTCTCAACGTTCATGGGCCACAGTAGCGTGACGATCACATTCGATCGCTACGGTCACTTGATGCCAGGCAGCGAAGCCGAGGCCGCGACGCTCTTGGACACGTACCTTTCGGCCGCCCTGGCCGCCGCTGAGTCCAACCGCTGACCTTCGCGGATCAAGAGCGTCTCGGGCGCGAATCGGCCCGTCCGTATAGCTGAGCACGCGGAGAGCACCGCACGCTTGATGGCACCCAGCCGGAGCGCCGGCGGTCAGAGACGAACGAGCGCCGTCGTTGATCTTGGGAGGGCTACCGACCGGTACGTACGCTCATAGGCGGCGGCGACGACGTCAACGTCGCAGTGCTCGGCAACCCACTCGCGGCAGTCGTGCGGAGCGATGGCAGACAGCCGGCTGACCGCCGAGGCCATGGCTTGCTCGTCCGCGACGAGGTAGCCGGTCGTCCCCTCAACTACAAGCTCGCACGCAGCGCCTTCAGGAAATGCGATCACCGGCGTCCCACAGGCCATCGCCTCGACCATGACCATCCCGAACGGCTCTTCCCAGCGGATCGGCATGAGGAGGCCACGTGCCCCGGCGAACAGCGAGCGCTTGGCTGCTCCGCCGACCTCTCCGGCGAAGCAAACGCGGTCGCCGTCGATGTGCGGTGCGACCTCGCGGTCGAAGAACGCCTGTTGCCCAGGCTGGATGACGCCCGCCAGGATCAGCGGCACGCCCGCCGCAAGGGCTGCTGCGATCGCGCGGTGGGGTCCCTTCTCGGGTGTCATCCGCCCGATCCACAACAGGTACTCGTCCTTGTGCTCACGCAGCGGCCAGGACCGCACGTCGATCGGGTTCGGGATCGCCTCGAGTGTCCCGAGTGTTGGCGGTGCAGCCGCGAGCTGCGCGCGACTGATCCCGACCAGCGCCGCCTTGTGGCCGTGTCTGGCGTAGAACGCCGCGGTGCTCGTGGTGAACTGCCCGTGCAGGGTGTGAACGATCGGCGTTCTGATGCGATCGGCCATAGCGAGCGCCGTGAAACCGCAGTGATCGTGAATCACGTCGAAGGGCCGCCCATCGGCCGCGTCGTCGATCGCCGCGAACGCCCGGGCGACGTGGTCAACCTCGTAGAGGGAGCGCTCGATCTCGTCCGGATGCGACCGCTCGAGCAGCGTCACGACGGTCGCGGTGGATACCGATCCCGGCGCGCAAAACAAAGTCACCGCATGCCCGCGACCGATCAAAGCCTCGGTTAGCGCACTAACAACCGACTCGACGCCACCGTACCCGCGAGGCGGAACAGAAATCCATGGTGGTGCAAGCATCGCCACGCTCAACGAGCTGCCCGCACGACGCGAGCGCGCAGCAAGCAGTCGGCTCGGCGGCTTCCGCAGGCGTTGTCGCGGCAGCCCCAGCGCAGGCGTTCGACTTACAGCGTCCATGGCGCGCTGCTTATGAGCCTCTCGGCCAAAGCGGCCGCGGGGCTGAGAGGTCAGAAGGGACCGAGCGAGCGCGCTATTGCCGACCAACGTGTCCGCAACGCCCACCCACCATACCAGCCGCCAGCAAATCCCCACCAGGCCCAGCGGTCTCGCGTCGCCACTCAGTGTGCGCGGGCAGCACCTTCGGCTCGCGCGCCTGCGAAACGGAACAGCATTCTTCGCGCGAGGAGAGTCATCCCCAGACTCGTGCGTCGACTGAACATGCTTTCCTCGCCGCTCCTCGAATGCGAACCGATCTTGGCGCTACTCCTCGCTGCGATTCCTCTCGCGTTCGGTGGGAGCGCCGGGATCGACGCGAACGCTAGACGGGACTTACGTTAGCCGCCCTGGGCCCCTTGTCGCCGCTCTCTGACTCATAGCTGACCTTGGCGCCCTCGACCAGAGAGCGATAGCCCTCGCCGTTGATAGCGCTGTGATGGACAAACAGGTCCTTGGAGCCGTCGTCCGGCGTGATGAAACCAAAGCCCTTGTCGTCGCTGAACCACTTGACGGCACCGGTTGGCATGCGTCGTCCTCCGTAGGTATGTGCTGGTTACGCGGGAGGATGCTGTTTGGGCAGCGACCGGCGAACGCCCGCACTACTTGGCTGCACCTGGATCCAGCCCGAAGCACGAGCTTACCAAGCGTCCTCAGCCAGGCCAGGTTCGACGGAGGCGAGCGTCGGCTCCGGTTGACGCGGCGGACTCGTGTTTCGTTCCTTGCGGTAGTGGCCGTGACGCTGGCAGGAACGACTGCTTTTCACCCGATCGCCTTCGCCCCGCATACCGTCTCCGCGCTCCTCGGGTCGCCTCTCCCTAGGCGTGACTTAAGGGGTCGGTGCGGCGCCATCGATCATCCGGCGCCGCGGCGGGAGCGCCTTCGCACAACTCCCACCCCTGCGAACTTGACCGCTGAACCGCTAGCGCGTTGCGGCGGGCGGCGGGTTTTGTGCGTCCGCGCGTTGTTTGGCGGGTCGGCTCTCGATCGCGTCGAGGTAGCGAACGAGCTGGGGCGGCAGCTCCCCGATTTTTAGCCGGCGTGCGATGCCGAGGGCTGCGGCGACGAGGAGGTCGGCGACCGTGAAGGCGCGTCCGACCAGGAAGTCCTGACCCTGGAGTGCTGCGGCGACTGCGTCGACCGGTTCCTGCATGGCGTCCCTTGCAGTCTTCTCGGCCTCGGGAGAGCCGGCTAGTCGGACCTGGCCGAGTTTTGATTGCAGCTCGGTGTACGCGAATAGGGACCATTGGTATGCGAGCCCGCGCGCTGGCGTACCCGAAGGCAATAGTCCTGCCTGGGGGTACTTGTCGGAGATGTACAGGCAGATTGCGCCGGACTCGAAGATATTGACGCCGCCATCTTCGAGCACGGGCACACGGCCGAACGGGTGGCGTCGCATGTGCTCAGGATCAGCGAGCCGCGATTTCCGGTCACCGAGGATCGTAAGCTCATACGGCTCACCCACCTCTTCGAGCAGCCACAGGACGCGCTGCGAGCTGCTATTCGGGACATGGTAGAGACGCATACACCGAGTCTACCGGCGGCCTGCAGCTTGAAACTGGCACCTGTGGATCAGTGTCGTGCCCACGCATCGTCCTCCGAGCGCGTCGCATGATGAGCCAGGATGCGGAAGCGTTTCGTCGGCGCCGGTCAGGGCCTCCCGCCTGTTTCTGCAGCGTGCTGTTGCGGCGGGCAGGCTGCGGGGTTGATGGACGGGTTGGTGGTGATGGATCGGCTGTTGCCTGCTGGCGTGGATGGGGTCGAGCGGGTTTGAGGTTGCGCACACAGGCGTCCGCGACAGGAGTAGTGTGGGTGGCCGGCTGGCCCTGCGGCCAGGATTCTCAGCCCGGGCCCGGA
>Ga0182015_10006941_pt1 | contig 11188 bp, 7 predicted proteins | sample 712P3MmetaG_FD_120478 | JGI IMG/M metagenome (GOLD analysis project Ga0182015, IMG submission 120478) | Permafrost microbial communities from Stordalen Mire, Sweden - 712P3M metaG | ecosystem: Environmental > Terrestrial > Soil > Wetlands > Permafrost | place: Sweden: Stordalen | collected...
GAGGTGGCTCCAGTAACGGGGCCAGAGGTTCAGCACACGGCTGGAGACGAAGGTAAAGGTGACGGCGTAGGAGCGGGCCATCCATTGGCGGTGCTGGATGATCTGGCGGTTGCGCGCGGTGATAAGGGCGGCTGTGGTGCAGACGACCCAGGCGGCAGCCTGCATCGAGGTTCCGGGGAAGCCCGGTCGGCCGCTGGCGAGGGCGACCCCGGTTGCGGCGCCGATGAAGACAGAGATGACGTAGATGCGGCCGAGGACGCGATGGATCTTGAGGTGACGCTGGCGAAATCGTGATGAGAACTGGATCGGGCCGATGAGGAGAGCCATCATGCCGAAGAGCGTATGCGGGATGAGGAGCTGGCGGTCGGCGATGACCTGCAGACGGTAGGCGTGGTACATCGAATAGTCGGTGATGAGGAGAACTTCTGAGGTGATGAAGACGAAGAGCGTGGTGAGGCCAAGGGAGATCCAGAGAACGGTTTTGGATCTGAAAGGGCTTTTAGATCTGGAACGAGTGGGGCTAGTTGGGTGCTGCGTAGAAGTTGCCATTATTCCCCTCTCAGATGGTTAGACGTGATGAGGGGCGCTCTTAAGGGCGCGAAAGGCTTGAAGGTTCTTAGTCTAACGAGAAGCTTCAGCATGCAGAATATAGAGAGCACCAACACCCACCTCACTTCCATCGCCCCACACACAACCGTCCCGGCCGCCAATGCTCCACTGTCGCCGTCGCCAGCGGGACCTCAGCGGCCGCCAGCAACCGCACCCAGTCCTCCTCCCGGAAGGCCCGCCGGAAGGAGACCGGCCCATCATGGCGCACAAACCGGTGCCACTCCACCATCCTCCCCACCCACCCAAACATCCGACAACTCCACTCCGACCGCTCCAAATCGTTGATAAACCAACCTAGCTGCGCAGTCACTTCCATCCACTGCAGCAGCGCGATGATCTCTTCATCCTCCAGATGGTGGGCCATCAGCGAACTCACGACGATATCCACCGGCTTCTCTGGCCGATACAGCAGAGCATCGCCAGTCACCCACGAGATTCTGAGCTCCTTCGGCGTGGTCTCCGCTGCCGCACGCGCCGCATAAGGATTCAAGTCGATTCCTGTTAATTGCACAGCAATGCCACGCCTCCGTGCCCAGCCTGCTATCTGCCGCAGCAGATCGCCGCCGCCACTGCCCACATCGACGATGTGCACCGGATCACGCAATCCAAGCGGTAGCCGCTTCAGCCAAGCCATCGTCGGTCGATATCCCAGCAGCCAGCGGTTGACCTGCCCGAGGCTGCGCAGGCAGCTACGGAAATCCTCATAGCTACAGTCACCATCCATCAGCTCCGGCAGCTCGCGCGGAGAGGCCCGGAGTCTGAATTCGATCTCCGTACTAGACTGCATGAAAGCGCATTGTCTCCGCCGTCAGCCCCGGGCCAAACGACATCGCGCACCCGCGCTGCCCCGGCCGCGCCTGCTGCATCATCCGCTGCAGCACAAACATCACTGTCGCCGAAGACATGTTGCCGAAGCACGACAGCACCTCGCGCGACGCCGCCAGCGCATCGCCCGGCAGCTCCAGTCCCTTCTCCACCGCATCCAGAACCGACCGTCCGCCGGGGTGCACCGCCCACAGGTCGATGTCATCGCGCTCGGCGAGCAGCTCGCCCTCATGTAACGCGCGGCCCAACTCCGCCGGCACCTGCCCGGAGAGTAGCATGTCGAATCCCAGCCCGCGGATCTTCCATGTAATCAGACTGCTCGTCTCGGGCACCCTCACCGCCTTAAAGCTGTCCAAAGCAAAGCCCTGCTCGCACGCGGTAATCAGGCTCGCCGCTGCACCATCGGCAAAGACCAGGAACGAGAGCACCTGCTCCAGCTCCTGCGTCTCCTGGAAGTGCAGCGTGCACAACTCCAGGTTGAGCATAAGCACACCAGCGTTCGGATCTGAGCGCACAATGTGCCGCGCTAACTTCAGCGCATTGATCGCGGCAGAGCATCCCATAAATCCGACCATCGTGCGCTCCACGTCCGCCGAAAGCCCAAGATGGTCGACGATCTCAAAGTCCAGCCCCGGCGCATAGAGCCCTGTGCAGCAGGTCACCAGCACATGCGTGATACCGGAGCGTTCCTTCTCATTGAGCGCAAGCCGGTCCATGGCCTTCCTCATCAGCAGCGGAGCGCTCTGCTCAAACAGCTCCATGCGCCGCGCCGTGTTGGGAAAGTTGCCTAGCCGATAAAACTCAAGCGCGTCATGCGACGAGAATTGGCCGGAACCTTTCTGCGGATCGAGGAATGAATAGCGATGCGCGATCTTTGCGCGGCTCACCATGCGACGGAAGACCGTGCGCAGCCGCGGGTCGGCCAGCATGTTCTCTGCGAAGACGACGAAGGCGTTATGCACATCGTGCTCGGGTACGGCAGTGGCGATGCGGTTCAGGTAAGCCGTAGTCAATGCGCAGAATCCTCAGCCCGGACCATAGGGATTAGACGTCGTGTGTGCGTCTTGGGCAAACTGGACGACGAAAAGATGATCATCCGTCGACAGGCCTGGTTTTGCCGGAAGGGCGTGCGAGGGAGCCGACGCGGTTCGAAGCGTTTGAGGAAGCGATAGCTGCCGCCTGGGCCACCGACAGGTTGTTGGCGACCTTTTTGAAACCGTAATGGGATGAGTCTTCATCGCGGGAGAAGCTCTTCAACAGAAGCATGCTTCCATTCACATGGATGCGAAGTTTTGCTGTCTTCCATTGCCCGGGAAAGACTTCCTCCCGAGTGATCGAAAAACTGCTACCGTCGCTCACCTCGCCGAGCAGGCCAAAGCCGAATTCCACTTTGTGGTCGAGATGTGCATCGATGTCGCACAGCCGCATGTCCGTGGTGTGAATGAACAATACCCCTGACATGGCATGAATCACCCGATCCTCATAGCTCTGCTCCTCAAACGACGGATTCGGCTGAAATGCAATACGGACACAGTCGCCCTGGGAACCATCGATCCTGAACAGAAAAGCTCTGGCGAGATCTTGCAGTAAACGCGCCAGCCGGCCCTCATCGTCTCTTCGCCCCTGGCCTTCACGGCGGAAGTCATCCGGGTGACTTACCAGATTTGCGATGCGGTCATCTTCGGCCTTAGCTTGCTCGGCGGATAACGGCTTACCATCCTCAGAAAGAAGTCGGTGCATGCGACCCTCCGGAGTTTCTACCACCAACTCGTTCCAAAGATGGCCCTTTGTGCGAGTCGACCGCACCTCCCTCGTGTATTGGAAGCGCTGGCGATTTTTCATTGCGGCCGTTTCGGCCTGCACCATGCGGTCGACGACCTCTATCGCCTGCGGTTGGCTTTGAGCGGGCACACTTGTGCACCAAACCAGGCTCGAAACAGAGACCAGGCAGAGCAACAACACAAGCGGCAGGCGCGGTAATCGGTGAATGGTCATCATTTTTAATGGACAAGCCTTGTCGTGGCGCATTACCAACAGTGAAAAACGGCCAGGTTCATTCCACCTTGCCGCCCGAAAGCTGGCCAGCGAGGGTGATGCCCATGGTCACCTCTGTGTCCACTTTCAAGAGAAAGGTACTCGGATCTTTCGTGCCCACTTCACGTACGGAACCATCAAGTGAGTTTTGGCGGTAGCGGTCTTGCCGTCGACATGTCTCGAGCCCCTCATTAATATCTTAAACCATTAAGACTAATTAACAAATGGTTTTTAACCTCCGCCTATTTTTCCGAGGCCTATTCCGATGATGTAGGTCACGACTCCTTCAAGAGCGCCGATCCAGGTCATCTCGAAGCCACTCACCCACCATGACCCGATCGTGATAAGAGATTTCGCGGCTCCGACAGCGAAGTGCGCGAGCAGAGAGACAATGGCGGCTTAGGTTTGTACTCTGTGGGTCTCGTGTTTACGGCAGCCGGCATTGTTTCGACGCAAGCGAGACAAGGGGCGGGATGAGAGCGAGGGCAGCTTACGAGCAGGAAGACGAACCAGTTCCTTCTAGGATTTTGATGCCATGACTGAATCTGCTGTGTTGCGCGCGGTAAGAGTGCCGCGCTTCAATGCCCGCTCCTTCATCATGACGAAGAAGACGGGAACCAAGATCAGAACGTGAATGGTCGAGGTAATCATTCCGCCCACGATAGGGGCAGCAATTGGTTTCATGACATCGGAGCCGATGCCAGATTCCCAGAGAATCGGAACCAGGCTGGCAAGGACCGCGCACACCGTCATGAGCTTCGGCCGTAAACGTTGCACTGCGCCTTCGATCGCCGCGGCCTCCACGTCAGCGTTCGTCAACGGATTTCCTTCTTGCAGCTTGTGTTCAAGCGCTTCGTGTAGATAAACCACCATGACGACACCTGTCTCGACCGCGATTCCGAATAGGGCGATGTAGCCGACTGCGACAGCGACGCTAAAGTTGTAGTGAAGAAGCCATTGCAAGAGCAGTCCTCCACTCATCGCATAGATCGTAGGGAAGATGAGGACAAGCGCTTCGGCAACCGAGTGAAAGACCAGGTACAGCAACAGGAAAATCACGAAGAAGACGACCGGCAGAATCAGTTGCAGGCGTTGTTTGGCACGTAACTGAAGTTCGTACTCTCCCGACCACTGGAACGCGTAATTGGCCGGCAGCGCCAATTTGTTGTGCAGGAGCTGGTCCGCATTTCGAACGAAGCCGCCGTAATCAGTGTTCTTGAGATCGACGTAGACGTATCCCGTCAGCGCCCCGTCTTCGTCCCGAATCATTGCCGGACCGTGAGTGAAGGATATCCGCGCCACCTGTCCCAGCGGAATCTGTGCACCCGACGGAGTGCCGATCAGCACGCTACGCATCTTTTCGACATTGTCGCGGAAGTCTCTCTGGTAGCGGACATTGATGGGATAACGCTCGCGCCCTTCGATGTTCTCGGCGATATTCTGTCCGCCGATGCCCGATGAGACCGCCGTCTGAACATCGGCAATCGTGAGGCCATATCGAGCAGCCTCCTCGCGATTGACATCGATGTTGACGTAGAAGCCTTGCGCAACCTTCTCTGAGAAGACCGATCGCACTTGCGGTAGCCCAGAGAGGATAGTTTGAATCTGCGAAGCCAGTTGCTGAATGCCATCCACATTCGGGCCCTGCACCTTCATGCCCAGCGGTGTCTTGATGCCGGTCAATTCCATGTCCAGGCGGTTTTCTACCGGCATCGTCCAGGTATTCGAGAGGCCCGGAAATTGCAGCTTTTCGTCCATTTCCTGAATGAGTTTTTCGTAGGTCATCCCTGCGGGCCACTGCTCACGCGGTTTGAGCATCACTGTCGTGTCGTACATATCGAGAGGCGCATTGTCGGTTGCGCTATCTGAGCGACCAACCGCGCCGAATACACTCGCCACCTCAGGAAAGCTGCGAAGAACACGATCCTGCTGCTGCAGGAGCACCTTCGCCTGTTCGATGGAGATGCCGGGAAGCGCAGTCGGCATATACAAGGTGGAGCCTTCAAAGAGAGGTGGCATGAACTGGCTGCCCAAACGCGACGCAAGCGGAAATGTGACAACGAGGAAGATTAGATTGACGACAATGGTGAGCCAGCGGTGGTGTAGACAGAAGCGCAGGATCGGCAGGTAAATCGCCTGTGTGATGCGCGAAATTGGATTTGCACGCTCCGGCCGCAGACGGCCTCGAATCAACATAACCATCAGGACCGGCACAAGCGTGATCGCAAGGATGGAGGATGAACCGACCGCCAGCGTCTTCGTCCACGCTAGCGGGCGGAACATACGTCCTTCCTGCGCTTCGAGCAGGAAGACCGGCAGGAAGGAAACGACAATGATAAGCAACGAAAAGAAGAGTGCGGGGCCAACCTGTTTGGCTGCATTGATAAGAATCTTTTGCCGCTCTGGTTCCGACACCGGACTGGCATTGTTTTCTTGTCGTTCCGATAAATGGCGGTAGCCATTTTCGACCATCACAATCGAGGCATCGACGAGCACTCCAACTGCCAATGCGATGCCGCCCAGCGACATGATGTTCGAGGTCAATCCGAGCCAGTACATCGGGATGAAAGACGCCAACACAGCGATGGGCAAGGCGAGGATTGCGATGAGCGCGGAACGGAAGTGGAAGAGGAAGACAATAATGACGAGGCTGACGATGATCGCTTCTTCTAGCAAATCGCGCTGTAGCGTTTTGATCGACGCATCAATCAAATCAGAGCGATCATATCCAGTCATGATTTGAACGCCGGGTGGTAAAGACGGTGCGAGCTCACGCAGCTTCTGCTTAACTCCATTGATGACATTGAGCGCATTCATGCCCTGACGCATGACGATGATTCCGCCGACGGTTTCCCCCTCGCCGTTCCACTCCGCCACCCCTTCGCGAATGTCAGGCCCGAAGCTCACCGTTCCCAAATCACGCACCAGGACGGGTGTCCCATTCTTGCTGCCGACTGCAACGGTTGCGAGATCATGGAGAGAGCGAAGATAGCCGAGGCCGCGGATCATGTATTGTGCACCGCTCAAGTCGAGCACTCGACCGCCGACTTCATTCGTGCTCATCTTCACTCTGTCGATGACCATGGAAAGCGGAATTCCATAGGCAAGTAGCTTGTTGGGATCAAGCTGTACCTGATACTGCCGGACGAAGCCGCCAATGCTGGCAACCTCCGCAACTCCGGGTAAGGTCTCCAAGGCATACCGCAGATGCCAGTCCTGCAAGCTGCGAAGGTCGGCAAGACTATGTTTGCCGCTCTTATCGACGATGGCATACTCGTATACCCATCCTGCGCCAGTAGCATCGGGGCCAATCGAAGGATGCACGTTCTCGGGCAAACGGCCGCCGATCTGTTGTAGATACTCGATGACCCGCGAACGAGCCCAGTAGAGATCCGTGCCATCTTGAAAAACTACATAGACGTAGGAGTCCCCGAACATGGTCTGCGCGCGAACCGCTTTGACATGTGGAGCGGCAATCAAGCTGGTGACGATCGGATAGGTTACCTGGTCTTCGATGACATCGGGTGGCTCGCCCGCCCAACTTGTATGGACAATCACCTGCACGTCCGAAATGTCTGGCAGGGCGTCCAAAGGCACATGCCGCAACGACCAGATCCCGGCAAGCGTGAGCAGCAACACTGCGGTAAAGACCAAGAAACGGTTGCGTGCGCAAAGATCAATAATCCCGGAGAGCATTACATGCCTCCTGTCGCGTTTACGCGCAACTGCCTCGTTGCGATCACCTGGCCGTTTTTCTGAACCGAGATGGTGACCTGCCATGTCCCTCCGGAACCGAGCGAGCCGTTTGCCTCGTACATGCCGTTGCCTTTGTCGTTGAGCTTGGTGGTTGTATTCATCGCTGCCATGCCCATCGCCGGCATTGCAGCGATATAGAACGTGACAGTGACGTCGGCTCCAGTCGTGGGACTTCCATCTGGATTCGTTAGCTTCACGCGAAAGACATTACCCCCCTTTTGAGGGGGATTGGGATCGGTCGTGAAGTCAAGGTTCGCCCGTGCACTAACCGGAGCATTCGTAGGGGGAGCGTTGCTTCCGGCACCCGGCGGGGGCGGCACAAACGAACCTGCTGCGGCCTGCAACTGGCTTTCGGAATCGATGAGGAAGCTGGCCGAGGTAACGATTGACTGATGTGCTTCCAGTCCGTTGAGCACGACGAAGTCGTCTCCGACACGAGGACCGGTCGTAATCTCTTTTGGCTCAAGACTACCGTTGCCGTGATCTAGAAAAACGAGTTGTCGAGTACCCGACTGGAAGACAGCCGATGCAGGGACCACGAGCTGACGTCCCAGACTGGTTTTTACATCGACATTTACAAACATGCCCGGCTTCAGTTTGAGTTTTGGATTCGCCATCGCCAGTCGCACACGAACGGTGCGCGTTGCCATATCAACTTGCGGCAGGATCTCTTCGATCTGGCCGGAGAATGTGCGCCCCGGATAGGAATCGACGGTAACTTGTGCGGTATCGCCGGGCTTCACGCGGCCAACGTCGTTCTGGAATACCTGGGCATAGACCCACACGTGCGAGAGATCGGCAACGGTGTAGAGCTTGGTCGAGGGCTCTGCATACATATTGGGGAGAGCGTTTCGCTCGGTAATGTATCCCGTAACAGGCGAGTTGATGGTGAGATCAGCAACCGGTTTGCCCGTCTCCTTTAGCTTGGCAATCTCACTCTGTGGGACCTCCCATTGCTCCAAGCGTTGTTCTGCTGCGGCTGACAACGACTCAGCTCCAGATGCAACTCCGTCCACAGTGCTGGCGCTCAACGCTTTCTGGTTCTGGCGTGCCAGCAGATACTCCTGCTGGGTCGCCACGAGGTCCGGGCTGTAGATGGTAAAGAGTGGTTCTCCCTTGCGCACGTACTGATAGGTGGCATTCGCAAATACCTTGCGGACGTAGCCGGGGAAGCGTACCTGCACATAGGAGAGAAGGCGCTCATTGATGTCCACCGTGCCTGTCGCACGTATGTCGTCGCTCAGCTGCTTGTACTCGACGGCGTTCGTTCTCACGCCGATGCTCTGCATCCGCTCGGCCGTGAGTTGGACGGGGACGAGCGGAGTTTCCATCTTCGTTCCTGGCATGGATGGCACTGGCTCGTTCGCACGGGCAGGCGGACCCGAGGCAACAGGCTGCACATCCCCGGACATCGGCATCTTCATTGCTATGGGCTGTTTCGCCAAATGGGAACGGTATGCCCAAATCCCTGCGACAACTGCGAGGACTGCGATCCAGACGAGGGAGGTTCTCAAGACATACTTGTTCATCGCAGTGTCGCTCCTGTCAGAGTTTCGAGATGGGCCAAAGCGGTTTCGTGATCTACGAGGGTCTGTGCGTATTCGAGCTTCAAACCGAGAACGTCTGTGAAGTACGAGAGGACGTGAATAAACTGCTCGCGATTGGACGAGTAGGCGCTCAGTGTTGCCCGGTATGCTGCGTCAGACTGTGGAATCAGACCTTCCCTGTATTCCTTCAATAACTCTTCATCGCTTGTTGCTTTCACATACACTTCCTGGACCTCTGCGAGTTGCTGTTGCAGATGCGCGTTGAGTGTCTGCTGCGATTGGGAACGCTTATCCGTCGCCTCTGCGATCTCAGCATTTACCCGCGCCTTGCGAGGAAAACGTACGTCGAAGGTGAACATGTAGTAGTCCCGATACTTTCGGTCGGTGTTCTGGTACATGTAGCCAACCTCAAAGTCCGGCTTCCCCTCACGCTTTGCGGACGCCAACTCCGCATCCTGCTTGAAAATGGAACTCGCATCGACCCTAATCTCAGGATTGTTCTGCCGGACCACAGCAAGAAGCTCATCGGAAGTGCGTTTCAGCGGAGTTTCGATCAGGTCTTCCGTAACGATGTCCGGCGATCCCTGATCCCGACTAAGCAGGCCTTTGAGATGGGCCTGCACTTGCCCCATCAGCTGATGGTGCATCGTGATCTCTTTCACAATCTTCGTTCGGTTCACCTGCGCCTGGAGGACGTCCTGCTGCATCCCCTGGCCGACCTGATAGTGAGCCGTCGCATCCTGAATGAGCTGGTCAAGGACGAACTCGTTTTGCCGCAGGATGCCAAGCGTCTGTTGCAAATACGCCAGTTGGAGATAGTCCGCTTTTACCGAATCGGCAATGCTGGCCTTCGTAACCTCAACCTCAGCTTGCTTGGTGTCGGCGTCGCGTTCGGCTACCGCCCCGCGCGCCCGTAATTTCCCCGGATAGGGCAGTTCTTGGGAGGTTCCGACGCCGATGTAGGCAAAGTCGCTATTGGTATATCCCGCAAACGGCTTCGGGCTGCCCACACTCAACTGTTGGTAGGTAAACTTCGGATCGGGCAGCGTGGTCACCTGTGGCGCGATTTGCCTCGCGGCTCGTGCGCCGTGATTGGCCGCGGAAATCTGTGGATTGCTTGCCTCGGCCTCGGCTAGAAGCTGAGACAAAGGTGTGGGCGGCGGGCTCACCGCTGGCGTCTGCCCGAAGGCAGAAGACGCGGTGGCCAGCACAAGCGTGGCGGTCAACAAGAAGACCACGTTCATGGGGAAGCTCCAATCTCAAATGCAGCTCAAAGCATTTGCCAGATCACGCAGAGAGGCGTGTGCGCTCGGCAAAAGTAGAGTGCGAGAGAGGAACGGACTAGATTCTGAGGATGGAAATGGTCGAAGGTGGGGACTTTGGAGGTGAGTAGTCGCGATGCTCAACCCACCCGGTGACAGCGGAGGCCGGATTCACCAGCTCAGACGCAGCCAACCAGATGACAGGAACCACAACCGGGTGGAAGGTCATAGCCTTCGTATCGAGCGCGTTGTCGTGAACGCTCGGCGGAGTCTTCTGGCAGCAGCCATGTGACGCCGGCATTCCCATCTGCCCGCACTGATTTTTCATCATGCGGCAGCAGGCGCGTTCTTGAGTGCTCATTTCTGCATTGGGAACCATGCAGGCCATCGCTGGAGCCAGTAATGACCCCAACAGGATCAGCACACCGAATTGGCGAAGAACACGCATGACCAGGTTAAGACTACGTCCTTATAGGTAACCAGAGCAATCGGTGATCCGCGTTGACAAACCAAATTGGCGGGTTCGACAGTTCCCTGATGTTCGTCGAGGCTCATTCGGGGTGCACTAGCGGTACACTCCTCAGCTTTTGTCGCTTGCAATACTTTGCGCTCAATTACAGTGGCTCAGTTAGTTAGGGTTACGTTCATCTTCGGCATAGTTCTCTTTATTTTCATCGACTTACAGAGATGCGCGGAAACTCACAATCCGTTGGTTCCAGGTTCAAGTCCTGGTGGGCCCACCAAATGCCTCCCCGATTCCCAGATGGCAGAGGCAAAAGCTCAGTCACTGGCAGAGTCCAGTACGCCACTTGCGCGCGCATTTTGCCGGGCCAGGACAAAACGACACTCCGGGATATCCTACGCAGAGCCTCTAAGACGGAGCGAGTGAACTTCTGTGAACAGATTCGAGCGGCGTAGCATCCAGTGAACGATTAGCGCAACGTGGTATTTGCAGCACCGTCCCCCGCTTCCCTTTCACACTGGGTGACCTGGGGAAAGGCGAAGTTGTGGAAACGCCCCAGGGATCAGCCCGCTTGACGCAAGAACTGACGGACGGTCGAACGGATGTAAAATCTTCGAATGCATGTTCGTGAGTCTGGTGCCAAAGCAAGAACGATTGCCGCAACAGCGGCATTCGTCATAGGATCCACCAGC
>Ga0182015_10006942_pt1 | contig 11185 bp, 13 predicted proteins | sample 712P3MmetaG_FD_120478 | JGI IMG/M metagenome (GOLD analysis project Ga0182015, IMG submission 120478) | Permafrost microbial communities from Stordalen Mire, Sweden - 712P3M metaG | ecosystem: Environmental > Terrestrial > Soil > Wetlands > Permafrost | place: Sweden: Stordalen | collected...
GCGGTGACGGGGTAGGCAAAGAGCACAAGGACCAGCCACTTGAGCGTGTTCGCGATCTGTTGATAACGGAGCCAGACCGTGGCCCATGAGATCAGGACAGCAAAAGTCACGACAAATATGCGTGAATCGATCCCGGACAGCATGGCAGCGGCATCCGCCATCCCGGCAAGATCGGCGCCAATGTTGATCGTGTTGGCCATGAGCAAAGCGATGACGAACACGTAGAGCATCCAGACTGGAAATCGGGCTTTGAGATTGCCGGCAAGGCCCTGCCCCGTCACCTTGCCAATGCGCGCGCACATTATCTGAACCGCCGCCATCAGAGGCCACGTCAGGGCCGCGGTCCACAGAAGCCTGGTTCCAAACTGCGCGCCTGCCACGGAGTAGGTGGCAATTCCGGATGGGTCATCGTCGGCAGCACCGGTAATCACACCTGGGCCAATCGATTTCAACAATAGTCGGATCCATCGCAATGGGGAGAGCCCGGGCACGCTGGGTGGGAGCGCAGAAGTTCCGCCCGGGTTGTCAGGAAGAGCGTGTGCGGCGCCTAAGGAATCATTCGTGCCACTGGTCCCGTGCGTGTTGTCGCCGTCTGCCGACATTTCTGCGTCACGCTTGCGGCTGGTAATGCCATTCGGCATCGGCGCATCGCCTCTGTCGTCGCTTTAGAAACAGAGACTCGGCACGCCGAGAGAAGTCGGCGACCCCGCGCCCGACTTCCGCTGAAACGCCTGCGGCAACGCTGAATCCTGCGGCTGGACAATGGCGTACTGAATCGGACTGGAGCAGTAGACGCATTCCGCCTGGTGGATCCCATCGAGGGCTTTGCCGAGAACCAGCGGGAAGGTCCTCAGGCACTCCGTGCAGGTCACCACAACGTACGGTTCTCCGGCTGGGTCGTGCCCGTTGCGCGGAATCCATATCGGCGCCAGGGTGCTGGGGCGATCATGAGATGACAGCCGCGGGGATTGCGTCATAGCTTTCAAAATGCGGAACAAGAGGCCCGGATGAGACCCTTTTTCATAGAAAGCGTCGGCGGCAACGCCGGGGGGCACACCGTCGCCTGAAAACGCGGCGCTCATGGCGATCACCTGGATCGCGGGAAATCGGCGGCGCACCACCGACAACAATTCGAAGCCCGACATGCGCGGCATATTGAGATCGGCGACAATGACATCCGGAATCTCTCGCCGGATTTCGGCCAGCGCGGAGAAGCCGTCGTCCGCAGTCCGCACGCTGTATCCAAATTCGTCAAGGATGGCCGAGAGAGCCATCCGAATCGGCGCTTCGTCGTCTACGATAAGGAGTTTTGCTCTGGTTTCCCGCATCATGCCCCTCTTCAGATCATGAACCAACACCTGTGGGTTGGGGGCATCATGCTCCTGGACCCATCCTCATACTGGTCAATTCTGCTCAGTCCGGGACCTTTGATCGATTCGCCGATGCCACTATAGTGCGTCGATTTTCGCCGTTCCAATGGGGAAACACTCATACGTTCAGATATCCGGCTGGACCGGTGGTGGCGAACCGCCAGAGCGATCGAAAGTCCCTGGCGGCCTTCGCCACGCGCCGACCGCGGCATCGCCACGAATTCCTCCTGCGCGAAGCACCGCAACAAACTCTACTTTATTGCGGCCACACTGAGCATTTCTGATCAGCTTTAGTGGTCTCCCCGTTCCATACTCGCTGGGTTGAGTGCCCTGGCCGGGCCGGGAGGCATCTGAACCCCGGCCCTCCCCGTCGCCGGCATTCAACGCCCAGGAGGGCGAAATGAATCCTGAACTGACGAATCCCAGACTGATCGCGGGCGCGATTGCAATACTTCTGATCGTCGTGGTTGCGGTTGCTCTGTACCTGAGAAAGCGCAGAAAAACCACCGAGGGCCTGCGCGCTCGCTTCGGGCCGGAATACGACCGGGCTGTGCTCACGCATGGCTCCGAACGCAAGGGGGAAGCGAAACTGGCGGATCGCGAGACGCGGGTCGAGAGCCTGAATATCCGTGAGCTGGGCGCTGCGGAACGCGAACGCTTCACAGCGGACTGGCGCGTGGTGCAATCGCGCTTTGTCGATCACCCGAAGGGCGCGGTCACGGAAGCCGATGAGCTCGTCTCTGCGCTCCTGAAGGCGCGCGGCTATCCTGTCGCCGAATTCGATCAGCGCGCCGCCGACATTTCCGTCAACCATCCGCGCCTGGTGGAGTACTACCGCTCCGCCCACGCCGTCGCGGTGCGAGTGGGCCGGGATGAAGCAAGCACGGAAGACCTGCGAAACGCGATGATCCAGTACCGCTCGCTCTTCGATGAACTCGTCGAGGTTCGGGCGCCCGGTGAAATCAAAGCTGTCGCATAATCACGCATTTTGACCTGGAGTGAAGGGAGACTGAAATGATCCTGCTCATTATTGTTCTGGTGTTGGTCTTTGGCCTTGGCGGCGGATATTTTGGCTACAACCGCTGGGGCTATCGCGGCGGCGGCGGCATAGGTCTCGGCACCGTGCTGGTGATCCTGCTGGTGTGCTACATGCTGGGGGCCTTCCGATAGAGCGCCCTTGCCGCGAATATCGGCGCCGCACGCTGAGCGTTAACTGAGACTCGAGCTGAGCCACGGCAGCGGCGGGCCTTTGCCCCATTGCCGCTGCAATGGACAAACCCACCCGTTCAGCGTACGGTGGGAGATGAGGCGGTTACTACACCTCCTCCTCTTTCAGGTCTTCTGAACTAAGTCAGCCCATCTGAAGTTCTCTCCTCTTAGCTAACAATGGCCTCTTAAGGAGGACTATGTTCGCACGCAATGTCTCTGTTCATCTGAAGTCCAACACACTTTCTGAGTACGGCAACGTATTCGAGAGCCAGGTTCTTCCCCTACTGCGCAAACAGAAGGGCTTCAGGGACGAAATCACCATCGCCAGTTCCAACGGCCTCGACGTCACCGCCATCAGCCTGTGGGACAACAAGGCGGATGCAGAAGCCTATAACACCAATGCTTACCCCGAAGTGATGAAGAGCTTCTCAAAAGTGATCGATGGAACTCCGCGGGTGCAGACGTGTGAGGTTATCAACTCGACCTTCCATAAGATCGCAGTTCCGGTACACGCGTAAGAACCATGGCATGCCTCTGGGAAGGCGGTTGACTCAGCCTTCCCAAGACACCAGATTCGACTTCAAAAGTCTGCCGAACCCAGATCATTTTAGGTTCATGCTTCCGGTTGAGAATTGCTTCCCCCGCATCGCCGGACGATTTGGCTACGCAAACCACATCCAAAGTTCGGGAATCACAGCGGCACTCATCTGAGCCGCTCTGGGGAACGTCTAATCGGAACAAGGGGAGCCGATCTGTGTACGTGTGCAATTCTGACCAGTAATCAAAACGCGGCGATGCGAGACTTGTCGGGACGCAATTAGATGCTGCCCTGCGGGTGGACGATGCCCAACCTGAAAGCAAGCCTCCTCGTTGTAGACGATGAACCGGCGATTCGCAAAACGCTGTCCGTTTTGCTTAGCGCTCTGGGCTATGCGGTGCGGATCGCCCCGAACGGCTTCTCCGCATTAGACGCCATGCGGGATGAGATTCCCGACCTTCTTCTCTGTGATCTCTACATGCCCGGGATGTCGGGCTTTGAACTGCTCTCGGTCGTCCGGCGCCGGTTTCCCTCAGTTCGGGTGATCGCCATGAGCGGCGCATTCTCCGGCTTGGCAGTGCCGCCGGGAGTTGCAGCCGACGCCTTTTATGAGAAAGGCAAACGTCCATCTATCCTGCTCCGGATCGTGCAAACGATGATGCGCCCGCCGCGATCGCTGGTCATTCATCCCCCACGTTCCAACGCGCCGATCTGGATTCCCACCAACGGCCACAATACGTCCGGAGAACCCTACGTCCTGATTTCCTGTCCTGAGTGCCTCAGGGCCTTCCCACAGGTTCCTGACAAGAGCGCCGTCACCATGCTCGATACAAAATGCGCCTGGTGCTCCAACCCCATTCACTACGCGATTGTCCACTCCGCCGATCCCATGGCGCCTCAGGCTTCAGCCGCGGGAAACCCGCCTGAGCCGCGCCCGCCGCTCTCGGGCTATGCCTCAGGGGTATCCGCGACAGAAGCGCCAGCCGCGTCCGCATCGGGCAGTTGATCCAGCAGCACTACATTCAGCAGAGACTTGTGGACGTGGATGCCGCCGTTGTACTGAATGAATCCAAGCTTGCGAAAGCGATTCATGAAGAAGCTGACGCGGGAGCGGGTGGTGCCGACCATCTCCGCCAGAGTCTCCTGCGAGATCTTCGGGATCAGCGATTCCGGTTGACCCGGCTTGCCGAACTGCGCCATCAACAGAAGAATCCGGGCCAGGCGCTTTTCGCTGGAGTTGAAAAGCTGGTCCACAAGGTCGGCCTGGATGCGCATGCTCCGTGCCAGCAGAAACGACAGGAACCGGTCGGAGAAGGCAGGCTCATCGTGCATCACGCGAATCATCTCCCCCCTCTGGATCCTGAGCGCCGTACAGTCAGCGATGGCAGTAGCCGTTGCCATGCGCAGCCCCGCCACCGCAGCGAGGCACTCCTCTCCGACGAAATCGCCGGCGGAGAGAAGGGTGATGGTAGCTTCTTTGCCGTTGGATGAAAAGACAGTGAGCTTGGCGCGGCCATCCTGAAGATAAAAAATCGAGTCGGCCAGATCTCCCTGAGAAAAGAAGACCTGCTTCGCCGGCATCTGCACGATTTTTCGCCCGAGGCCGGCATTCGCCAGAAAGGCCTCGACGTCAAATGGGAGTTTCTTAAGGTCAATCATGCAACGACCCCTTTCCGGATGTGGCGCGTCTGTGAACAGTACAGCGAGGGAACAGGAGCGCGTCCGGTTCAAGGTGAACGTGGGGGAACTCGTACCATTATAAACCTCGATGACGGAACTGAGCAGCGCTCGCAGTCCGGGTTTCTTTGCGCGCTGCAAGTGCAATCCAGTCAATCGATTGCACCACGTGAGAGCACAGTCCCACGCCAAAGAATCGCGTGCCAGCGCATCGCATGCCGCTCCGCGTGCCACAGCAGCGCGCGCCGGCGGTCGATCCCGCGGTGGGCACCAGTAACGATAACTGCCTGAACCGGACAGCACACGGAACGAAAAGTGGCAGAGCATACCAGCTCCGCCGCCTGCATTTTGGCGCAGCTGCACTCCGAAACTCCGAGCGCTGAGCAAAAGTGACCATGTTTCTGATCGTCACTCTGACAAACTGGTTTTTAGAATGAACGGGGGAATTCGGTATGAACCATAGCCTTATCATCTTCCCGTTATTGGTCGGCGTGAGCTTCGGAGCACCCTTCTCGCTGGCAAAAGCGCAGTCGTCTCTCGATGCCGGGGTTCTTCCTGGCACAGTCGTAAGCAACAACTCGACGCCATCAGACCTGACCTACAGTCGTCCAACGGAGATGACGAAGGTTCGTAACTATTCCTTCGACGCTTTCGGCCCGCTTCCCATCGGTGTCGCCGCAGTGGAGGCCGGCATTGACCAGGAGGATAATTCGCCTCCCGAATGGAAGCAGGGCGCGGAGGGTTACAGCAAGCGGTTCGGGTCCGACCTTGCCGTCGAAGCGGTTAGCACGACGACACGCTACGCGCTGTCTGAAGCCTTCAGAGAAGACGCGCTCTATTACCGCTGCGACTGCAGAGGCGTATTTCCGCGGCTCGGTCATGCGGCAATTTCAACTCTGACCGCGCGTCGCGGCGGAGATGGTCACCGCGTTTTTTCGCTTCCCGCGCTCATCGCGCCCTATGCGGGTTTAATGACCGCCGTCTCCGCATGGTACCCCGGCCGCTACGGCGCTAAAGATGCGTTTCGGATGGGGAACTACACCATGCTGGGATATGTGGGCGCAAACATCGGTCTCGAGTTTTTCTACAGCGGGCCCCACTCCCTGCTTGGCCGCATGCATTTGAACAATGCGCACGGCGCTCCGGATTCGGGGTCGAATCGATGATGGGCGCGTAATTCACGCCCATGGCAGTCACGTGGGCAACTTTCAAACGAGAAGCAGAGAGGAATTGCAGGGAGCATGACTGACGCCGGACAGACGCACTCTCATCATGAGGAAGGCCCGCATTCGAGCCACGCTCAACAGGAGCGCCCGTACTGGATGCGCGCGCACCGCGACTGGCGCTTTTGGGTTGGCGTCGTTTGCCTTGCTGTTGCCCTGTTCATTTACATCACCAGCGTCGATTTATCGCTGGTGCCAGGCAGGCACCATCAGCGGCACGAGACCGTCCCCGCCGGACAATAGCGTTCACGCTGAACGGTGGAGAGTGAATGAAGAAGCTCATCGTTTTCGATCTGGACGGAACACTCGCCAGGAGTAAGTCCTCTCTCGATGACGAAATGTCGGCGCTGCTCTGCAATCTCCTTGGGATGGTCAAAGTGGCTGTGATCTCTGGAGGCGATTGGCCGCAGTTTTGAGGAACGACTGCTCTCCCATCTTCCCCACGATGACCGCCTCCTCAATCTGTCCATCCTTCCCACCTGCGGAACGAAGTTCTTTCACTACGCAGGCGGCTGGGAAAAGATCTATTCGGAAGATTTCACTGCCGATGAAAAAGAAGCGATCGTCAGTTCCCTAAAGAAAGCATTCGTAGCATCAGGCTTCGGGGTCGCGAAGGTCTGGGGAGAAGTGATCGAAGATCGGGGAAGCCAGATCACGCTGTCTGCCTTGGGCCAGCAGGCCCCGTTGGCAAAAAAAGAACAATGGGATCCGGATTTTGCGAAACGGAAGAAGATTAAAGCCATCCTCGATCATTTGATTCCGGGCTTCTCCGTCCGGCTGGGCGGCGCAACATCCATCGATGTCACCAGGCCCGGCATCGACAAAGCTTACGGGATTCGTAAGCTGCGAGATATCCTGGGAATCTCGCTGGAAGAAATGATTTACATCGGCGATGCCTTGTTTGTTGACGGGAACGATTATGCGGTGCAGCAAGCAGGCGTGGTCTCTATCTCGGTGCGCGGGCCCGAGGACACCAAGCGCGTCATCCAGGCCATCATCGCTTGCTTAGGTGGCGACGATCAGGTCAACGAGGTGCGGCCACAGGTCGTGATCGCACCCCATCACGCCTACACCGAGATACTGACCGCGATGCCGACTCCCGGATAACTACGGTTGTAGAGGTAATAGCCGTTGTCGACGTAGACGATATAGACCTCGTCGTTGTCGTACCAGTCGCTGTCCCAGTTAGCCGGCCATGGGTCGACGACGCTCAGCCAGTAGCCCTCGTATTCGAAGCGCGGATACCCGCCAACCACCATGAAGGGAAGCCCCTCGATTCGGAATCCATGGTTCTGTCCGAAATAGCCGCGAAAGCGGTTGTCAGGAATGCGGTAGCCGTTGTAGCCGCCGCGCTGCTGCCATGTACGGTGGTCCGACTGCCAGTTTCCCACCCGATGCTGCTGCCAGGCAGCTTGCTGGACATGTTGCTGTCCCTGGCTCTGCAGCGCGGGTGCGGCGGTCCGCTGCTGCCGCGCGTGCTCCTGCTGCCTGCTGACCGTGGGGTGTTGCTGTTGCGAAGCCTGCCGTTGCTGCGGCTGAGTGCGCTGCGGTGACTCCTTTGCCTGCTGCTTTTGCGGAGCCTGCCGTTGCGGCGGCTGAGCGCGCCGGGGTGACTCCTTTGCCTGCTGCTGTTGCGGAGCCTGCCGTTGCTGCGGCTGAGTGCGCTGCGGTGACTCCTTTGCCTGCTGCGGACGCTCGGCGGTCGGCTGTGCTTCTCGGGTGGATGGTCGCGCCTGCTGCTCGTGCTGCTGCTCGGGCTTCGCCTGCTGGTGTGGGCTGTCCTGTTTTGGATGGTCTTTGTCCTTGCCGTCGGAGGGCCGGCCCTGCGCGGCGCACGCAAGTACGACTAGCCCCAGAGACAACGACAGAATAGCGATGCGGATGATTCCTGGCGCTTTCATAAGCAGTGCCTTTCTCTGTCTGTTCTCAGCCCCTGCGCTAGCGCAGGCTGCTGGTGGTCACGCGGTCGCCGATCGATTCGCCCGATACGACCAACTCGACTCTCCGATTCTGCTGGCGTCCGGATGCGTCATTGTTCTCGGCGACGGGGTCGGAGTTGCCGAAGCCCTTCGCCGTGACCGAAGCCTTCGCAACACCCTGTTGCACCAGGTAGTCGCGTACTGAGTCCGCGCGATTCTCGGAGAGCGTCCGGTTCAATGCGTCGCTGCCCACGTTGTCCGTGTACCCGCCGACTTCGATCTCAAGCCCCGGATAGGCAAGCAGGATTCCCGCAACTTTGGCGAGTTTCTCGCGCGCACCCGGCTTCAATGTGTATTTCCCCGTATCGAATAGCACGTCCGACATGTTCACGATGAGCCCGCGTACGCTGTCATGTGTTTGCAGAATGGAATTAAGCTGATCCGACAACCGCGCGCGCAGGGCAGCCTGATTGTTTTCAGCCTGCTGTTGCTTCTCCTCGGCGGCGCCCGCCGCAAGGCGAGCCTGGTCCGCATCGGACTGCGCCTGCTGGGCCGTCTGGTGGGCCTGGTCAGCGTCGGCTGTGGCTACTGAAATTGCTGCCGCGGATGCAGCCTGATTGGCTGCCATGTCTGACTGCGCCTTCGCGGCGGTGGCCTGCGCATTCGTATTGTCTGCCTGTGCCTGGGCATTATCAGACTGCGCCTTCGCGGCGTCTGACTGCGCCCTTGCCGTTTCCGCCTGCGCCCTTTCGTTCTGCCGGTTCGCGGCATCCGATTGCGCCTGCAAGACGGTCTGGGTGTCAGCAGATGCCCGACGCTCGCTGGCCAGACGCGCCTCGTCGATTCGCTTCACTGCAATTGCCCGCGCGTCTTCTGCGGTCTGCACAACTTGCCGCGATGTGGCAATAAGTTCCTGCCGGGAAGAGTGCCGATCCGTCGCTGCGCTGTCCGCGGCGTTCATCAGCTCGACTGCATGGCGATAGCTGTCGCCGGCATATTCCTCCGCGCCCTCGGATTGCGCGATGCGTACCGCATTCCGCGCTTCAAAGAATTCCAGCGGCAACCTGGCCTTCAAAACTACCGGGTCGAATTTGTAGCCCGTCGGAATGTAACCGCCCCGCTCCAGAAGCTCATACTTTGCGTTCACCGCTTCGCTGGTACCCCGAGTATCGGAGCGCACGATGTTCTCCAGCACGACTACATCGCTGGGTTGTCGAACCGCGTAGTAAGGCTCCGCGGTGACAATCAGCGCGAAGGACTGCAGGTCGATGGTTGTGCGCAGTTTACTGCGGTGATTGTCGCCTACCAGCACTTCTCCCAGATTGACCGGCCGGCCCTCCGGTGAGATAGCCCACATTATGTATGTGAGGTACTCGCCGCCAAAGGCTGTCGGCTTCTCCAGGTTCCCAAATTCGGCGGTGATGGCTAGATTGCCCCTCTTGTTTTCGACTCTCGCCCACCCTTCCGCTGTGGGCATCAGGGTCGTTCCTGCAAAATCCACTTTCGTCGCCTGCCCACGGTGCTCATAGTTCACTGCCTGGACCGTGCGGCTGATGACAATGGAGTGATACGGATTGGCTGAAGGAGCCGGATCGGCCAGGGGAATTAACTGCGGCGTATTCTGCCCGAAGGCGCTCGCGCTCAGCATCGTTGCAACAGCGAATAATATTGTGGGTTTCACAGTTCTTCCTTTGAGGCAGAGGACTGCCATGGTGCGTTGTACTATCCGGCATCCTGCAGCCGGCGCGATTTAGCTGACAGGAACTATCTCTTCAGTGACCAGTTAATGCCCGACGCGAAAATTGGTGACGTAATGCATCAGGCCAAACACATTCACGAGCCAAATAATCACAACGATGGTGACCAGCCCGTTCAGAATCCCTTTAATTGTTGACTGCATGGGAATGAAGCGGTTCACGAGCCACAGCAGAACTCCCACGATGATCAGGGTGATGGCAATCGGCATCAGCGGCATACGACACTCTCCTTCCGGCTGCCTGAAGCTGATCGGGATCGCCGGAGCATCCCGATCAGCGAGTGTTTTGTGAGTTACTTCGCGAATTACTGCTGCTGGGGAGCCGCTTCCGCGACTGTGCCCGCGCGGCCGGTTTCAACAACCGCCTGGACAAATCCGAGCGTCGACCTTGGCGCGCGTATATTGCCCGACAGGATGGCCCGGAACGACGGTTCGCCGCCATAGATGGCATCGGTGGAATCGGCGTCCTGCTCCACAACGGCTCCATCGAGCGTGATGCCGGCAAAGATGCCGTGGGAACGCGAGTAGGTGAGGAGTTCGGTATTCATCGTCCAGTCAGTACCGGCAGACGCGTGGCGACCGACCGGACCTGCTGAAGCGGATGCATCTCCGCCGACCTGGAATTTGCTGGAAAGCAGATGCTGCAGGCCCCTGTCATTCATGACCACCATGACCAAATCGACGCCTTCGACGCCAATCTGCAGGCCCCAGCTGCCTCCGCCCACCGAGATGAACGCGGGAGCGCTCCAGCCATCTGCGGTGCGGCAGGACGCGATGCCCCGGCCGTGCTCGCCACCGACGACGAAACCGCCCTTGACCAGATGCGGTACGACGACGATACATTTTGCGCTGTTCATTACTTCTTCGGGAATGCCTTTATCCGGCGCGCTCATGAGGGAATGGAGCACATCCGTAGACATTTGCAGACGATCGATCGAATCCTGGCGGCCTGAGGCAGCCCACAGGTTTCCGCTTGTCAGCGCAATGGCGCCGATCAACAGCAGAGGAGTGATTTTCATTGGGTTTTCCTTATTCGGTGCGGAGAAGCTAAGGGAAACACATTTCAGATGGGCTGACTTAGCTCAGAACCACGAGTGAGGAGATACAGAGAGACTCTGCTCCAAAATGATTGGAACAGAGGCGCGAAACAATAACTGAGCCGGATTGCTCACATTTTGGGCAAAATGATCCAAAAGCCGTGAGGAAATCTTTGTCTGTTCTTTGCTCACCCAAGAAGTAAATACTGAACGGAGAAGCCCGGTTCTTACCTTCGGCAGCCTGCTAATTCTACGCCGTAGGCAATTACAGACTATCGCTAAGGTTTCACGGGTAATAAGCAATTATCGAGGTATAGTAGAGAAGTAGTTTAGATTCCTTTCCTCGCCTTCAGCCACCCAGATTCCGCTCCAGACGAGCAGTTTTCAGGTAGTCAACGGAAGAGGAGCGGCTATGAGCCTCATTAAGAAATCCGATGTGAAGGACCACCTGTTTAC
>Ga0182015_10006943_pt1 | contig 11184 bp, 14 predicted proteins | sample 712P3MmetaG_FD_120478 | JGI IMG/M metagenome (GOLD analysis project Ga0182015, IMG submission 120478) | Permafrost microbial communities from Stordalen Mire, Sweden - 712P3M metaG | ecosystem: Environmental > Terrestrial > Soil > Wetlands > Permafrost | place: Sweden: Stordalen | collected...
CCGGCGGTCTGGGCGTCCAGGCGCTCGGCGAACGCAGGGTCCATGCGCGGCGCTCCGGCGCGCACCGAGTCGACAAGCGCGGCGAGCTCGAGGTGCTGCTCGCCGACCGGCTCACGGGCGAGGATGCGGTCCAGTGCTGCGAGCTCCTCGCGCTCGCTCGCGTTCAGTTCATCGCGTGACACCACAGGCCTCCCGTAGTCGTTCGATCGCACGATGCAGGCGGGTCCCGGCGTTGGACTCGCTGCAGTGCAGGACGCGGGCAAGCTCGGCGTTCGACAGCCGCCCGACAAACTTGAGCAGGATCACCTCGCGGTCGCGCGCCTCGAGTGCCGCGAGCCCTTCGCGCACCACCAGCCGCCGCTCGGCGAGGTCTGAATCGAGATCCTCGTCGAGCTCGCTGGAGGCGTCGGCGACCTCATGCAGCAACGCGCCGGTGCGCCGGCGCCGCCGCAGCTCGTCCAGCGCGGCGTTGCGGGCGATCGCGAACAGCCATGCCCGCGCGCTGCCGCGGTGCACGTCAAACAGCGCGCGGCGGCGAAACGCCCGCTCGAAGGCGAGCGCCGTGACGTCCTCCGCCGCGGCGCGGTCGCGCAGCAGCGACGCCACGTATGCGTAGACGTCGGCGGCGCTTGAGCGGTACAGCTGCTCGAACTGCTCGCCGGCATCCGCACCGCTGGTCGGCACCACGGCCATGACGGTCATGGACAGATCATCCTCACAGCTCAACTACGTGCGGGACGGCCTGCCGTCACATGCCGCGTGCGGGCCCCGCGCGCGAGGTGCGGACGCCGAAGCCGCGTGCGCCCGCGGCGGCAGGTGTGGCCGCGGCCTGGAGCATGTTCAGCGCGGCCAACCGCCCCTGGCACCCCCCCGGTGCGATATACTTGCTAGAGCAAACTAAATGGCGACCACCTCAAAACACGGCAGTGCCCCGATCGTCCTGCGCAGCGACGGCTTCCCCGAGTGGAGCCACGAGTATGCGGCGGCCTGGATCGGGCTGCTCGCCACGCACCGCCGCCTGACCCGCGAGCTCGACGCCGAGCTCGAGGCGGCGCACGGGCTGACGCTGAGCGGGCTCGAGCTGCTCGCCCGCTTGGCCAGCGTGCCGGAGCACCGGCTGCGGCTGTCGGTGCTCGCAGCTGAGGCGGGGCTCAGCCTGAGCCGCGTCTCGCGCATCGTCGATGTGCTCGAGGCGCGCGGCCTGGTCGAGCGCCAGAACTGTCCCGCCGACGCGCGCGCGATCAACGCGCAGCTCACCGACGCCGGCCTGGTGCTCGCGCAGGCCGCTCAGTCGACCCATCTCGCGGCCGTCCGCGAGCGCTTCTTCGATCGCCTGGACGAGCGCGAGATCGCGACGCTCGCCGAGGTTTTCGCGCGCTTCGCGCCCGACGCGCCGAGCACCTGCTCGGCCGGCTGAGCCGGGCGACCGGCCGGCGACCCGCGCCGACCTCGCCCCTGCGGATCTCAGATCTGCTTCCGGATCCAGTCGAAGATCGCACGGCTGTGCGTGATCACCGTGCCGTCGGGCTGCTTCAGTGCCGGCAGCTTGGTCGCGCCGGTCGCCGCGCGCAGCTCCTCGCGGGAGCCCTTGCGCAGGAACGGGATCGGGCTGCCATGGGCGGCGACGACCTTCTCGTACTCGATCCCGGCGGCCTTCAGCGCCTCCTGCACGCGGCGACACGGATGCATCTTCGGGCCGCCTTCGTCGCCGTGGCAGACGTAGAGGGTCGGCTTCTGGGCTGTCTGGGTAGGGGCCGCTTCCATCTCGTCCTCCGTTGGTCGCCTCTTGCTGCGCGTGAGCCTAGCCGCCGGCTGGGGCCGCGTGCTCGATGCGAGGCTCGCGCGTCGTGGTGCTCACCGACAGCGTGACGGCCGCCGTGCCAGCAGCGTTGCCGTTGTGCGCCCGCGCCTGATACTCCGAGCCCCCGAGCACGGAGCCCGCCTCGAGGATCCTCACCTTCCCGAGCTTTGGCGCGCTGCCCTTCGCACCGCGCGCCGGCGCGAGCACGGCGGCCTTGCCGGAGTAGGTCGCGCCCGCGTATTCCAGCGCGTCGGGGAAGGGGACGTCGAGCGTGCGGGTCTGGCCGGCGGGCACGGCGATCGAGCCGTGGGCGTGCTTGGTGGTGTAGCCGCCGCCGGCGAGAGCGGCGGGGGCGCCGAGCAGGGCCAGCACGCAGAGTGTTGCGAGCGCGCCGTAGCGGAGCGGGCGCGTGGCGGGGCTCGGCGCGCGGGGCGATCGCGGGAGCGTCGAGTCGCTCACGGCGCCGCCCCGCTTGAGGGCGGGCTCAGGACGGGCGCAGTCCATGGAGGGCGGCGTAATTGATCGCGGCGGCGCGGTCACGGGCTCCGATCTTTGCGAAGACGTGGTTGATGTGCGTCTTCACCGTGGCCTGCGTGACGACGAGCCGCTCCGCGATCTCGCGGTTCGTGAAGCCGGCGGCGATCAGGCCGAGCACCTCCGCCTCGCGCGCGGTCAGCCCGTCGGGCAGCTCCACGTGTGCGGGCACATCGGCCGGCGTGGCGGCGGCGAGCAGGCGAGCCTGCAGCGGCGCCGCGAGCGTCATGTTTCCCGCCGCGGCCTGGTGCAGTGCGCGGGAGATCTCCTCGCGGCCGGCGTCCTTGGTCAGTACGCCGCGGGCCCCGGCGCGCAGCGCTTCGAGCGCGTCGTCGTCCTCGCCGAAGGTGGTGAGGATCAGCACGGCGGTGGCGGGGTGCTCCGCGAGGATCCGCCGTGTCGTCGCGACGCCATCGAGGACCGGCATGTGCAGGTCGAGCAGCACCACGTCGGGCCGCCGGAGTGCGACCAGCTCGAGCGCCTGCGCACCGTCGCTGGCGGTGCCGACGACGTTGACGTCCGCCAGCAGGTCGAGGATCGTTGCGAGTCCCTCGCGCACGATCTGCTGGTCGTCGACGACCAGAACCCGCAGCGGCGTGCTCACGCCGGCACCTCGGCGCTGACCGTCCAGCCTTCCGGGCTCGGGCCAGCGGCCATGCGACCGCCGGCGAGCTCGAGGCGCTCGCGCATCCCCGCCAGGCCGTAGCCGCCCGCCGGCGGCGCTTCAGGGACGGCGGGCCCCTCGGCGGCTCCGTCGTTGGTGACCGTCACCCTGGTGCTGGCTGCGTCGTAGCGCAGCGCCACCAGCACCTCCGAACCGGGCGCGTGGCGCCGGGCGTTCGTCAGCGCCTCCTGAACCGTTCGCATCAGCGCCAGGGAGGCCTCCGGCTGCAGCGCCCGCGGCTCGCCCTCGAGGATCAGCTCGCCGCGGCTTCCCTGTTCGCGGTGGGACTCGAGCAGCCCGGCCAGGCTCTCGGCGAGCGGTGGCGCGTCGCTGCGCAGCGCCGCGACGGCGCGGCGCGCTTCCTCCAGTCCCTCCCGCGCGGTCCGCCGGCAGCCACGAATTCGCTCGAGCGCTCCCTCGAGGTCGCTGCGCTCCGCCAGCAGCACCTCCGCCGCCTCGAGCTGAACGGTCAGGCCGCCGAGCGCGTGCGCCAGCACATCGTGGATCTCGCGCGCGATGCGAGTGCGCTCGTCGAGCGCCGCGGCGCGACGGCTCGCCAGCTCGGCCGCCCGGGTCTGCGCGACGAGCGCCTGCGCCGCCCGGCCCTGCGCGATGTACTGGCGGCGCGTGATGCCGATCAGCGCGCTTCCGACCAGGATCCCCGGATAGCCGAGCGCGGCGCTCGCACTCAGCTTTGCCCACACGACGCCCACCTCGAGCGCGACCAGGGCGAGCGCGCCGGTCGCAATCGCCTCGAGCGCGGCGCCGTCGGCGGCGACCTGGGCGGCGGCCACACCCGGGAAGGCGAGCGCCGCACTGCCGTGCTGCAGCGACGCCAGCAGGCCGCCCGCCGCGCCCATCGTCGCGAGCGCGGCCATCCGTGCCCAGGCCGGCCGGCGGACCTCGAGCAGCCAGACCAGTGACGCGGCGCTGGCAATCACCCCGAGCACCACGAGCAGCGCCCTCGGGCCCGCATGCGTGTGCTGCGTCGCCGCCTCGGCGTCCACCAGCGCGACGCCGACGAGGCGTCCGAGGGCGAGCATCCGGCGGCTGATCGGCGCCTGACGCAGGTGGAGATCCGGGTGGAGAGGGGGGCGAGGATCCACCCGCAGATCGTCCCACGCGCCGACGACACGGCCGCGTCCCGCTGCGAACGTGTGCTCACAAGCCGAAGGTCACCCAAACAAGGAGCCAAAGATGCCCACCAGCGCCCTCATCCTCACCGTCGCCATCCTGTTCGGCGTGTTCGCCTCCGACATGGGTCGCCGCGCGATCACGACACGCCGTCTCGTTCGCCCGCTGATCATCGCCGGCGTCGCCGGCGCGACCTACCTCGCCGCCTTCGCGACCAGCGGCGCCGGCCTGGCGATCGAGTTGGCCGGTGCCGGCGTCGGCGCAGCCCTCGGCCTGCTCGCCGCGTCCACGATGCGCATCGAGCACGACGGTGACAGCGGCACGGTCTTCTCCACCGCCGGCGTCAGCTACCTGGCGATCTGGATCGCGGCGGCCGCCGGGCGGCTGGCCTTCATCTACGGCTCATCGCACTGGTTCTCGAGCGATCTCGGCAGCTGGATGCTCGCCCACCACGTCAGCACGGCCGCTCTCACCAACGGCCTGATCCTGCTGGCGCTGGCGATGACAACGGCCCGCACGCTCAGCATCGTCGTCCGCAGCCGCGCCGCTGCGAGCGGTCGGGTTGGCGTGAGCTTCGCCGACCAGCGTGCGTAGGCCGCACGCGGTCGCGTGAGCAGCGACGAGGAGGCCGCTGCCCTGCAGCGGCCTCCTCGTCGTTTGCCATGCGCCTCCCGGGCGGGAGTGGAGCGACCATGTGCGCGCCGGAGCGCCTGGCGCAACGGCACGAGACGGGAGCACTTCGCGACTCTAGAAGCTGACCGGCGACCAGTGGTGGCCGCCGTCGTAGGTCATGATCATCGTGCTGGTCGCGGCGTCGAACACGCGCACGATGCCCACCCCTTGAGTGGGGCTCGTGAAGCCGAGGAACGACAGCTCGCGCGGGTAGGCGACGGCCCAGTGGACGCCGCCGTCGAAGCTGGCGACGAGCTCCTCGCCGTCGATGCTGCCGAAGATCACGCCGGGCACGGGCGAGGCGAGAACTCCCTCAAAGCCGGCCGGCAGTTCGGGGCCGTATTTGAAGCTGTTGCCGCCATTGTCTGAGAAGTAGAGCCAGTTCGATTCGAGTTTGGCGCCGGGCGGAGCGTCCTTAGGCAGCGGGTAGGCGAACCCGCCCATCACGCAGCTCGCGACGAGTTGCTCGGGCGTCGCTGCCGCGGGGACCGCGAAGCTGTGCCCGACCGACGCGCACGGCGGGGTCCAGCTGACCCAGCGGCCGCCTTCGAGCCGCGCGCTGCCGGTGGTGCCGCGGTCGTTGCCCTCGACCAGCCAGCCGCTCGACCCCTGGAGCACGAACGAGCCCTGCTGCTCGCCGCCGCCGGCCGGGCTGCCAAGCCTCGCTGTGTTCGTCACGTGCCAGCTGTCCGAGCTGACCGGGGAGCTCTTGATGGTCACGCCGTTGGTCGTGTTCGACTGCATCAGGTGGGCGGTGCCGTGGGCGGCCTCGAGGTCGAAGATGAGGTCCTGCTCGCCGAGCCTGCTGAGCGTCTGCTGTTGCCATCGCAGGCCGCCGTCGTGTGTGGACCACAGCACCGCCTCGATTTCGGTCCCCGAGGCCGCGGAAGGCTTCGGCACGACCGCGATGCCGCCGTAGATCCAGCCGTCCTGGGGGTCGGCGAAGCGAACGTTCAGGCCGCCGGCGGCGGACTCGGCCAGATCAGCCGGGACACCGCCGACCCTGCGGTCCGCCGCGGCGAGCAGTCCGGCCGGCAGCGGGCGCTGCGACCACGAGTGGCCACCGTTGGTCGTCTCGAAGAGCTCCAGGCAGGCGCCGGCGGAGGCGCATGGCGCCGTCCCGAGCGCCCACCCGGTGTCCAGCGAGACGAACGTCACCGAGTACGGGTGAAAGTCTGCCGCCGTCGACGCGTGGGTTGGCGAGGAGCCGTGGGCGAGCGGGCTCGACAGCACCAGGACCCCGGCGGCCGCCACCGTCAGGCAGACCGAGGCGCCAAGCGACCGTCGCACCCTCACGGCCATCCCCCGATCCCGGCTCATGCCCTGAGTCTAGAGCCGTGGTGCGGCGCCGGGCGCCGCACCACGTGTGTCTCAGCCGACCGCCCAGGAGATCGTGCCGCTGTACTCATACTCGAGCTTCGAGACGGTCTTGCCCTTGGGCACCGCGAAGCCGAGCCAGCCCTCGTCGCACACGAGCGGCTTCAACGGTTTGGGCACGAGCGCCGGGCGTTTCGCGATCGCGATCGACTCGGTGACCGACCCACCCGGGGACAGGCTCAGCGTGAAGAAGGCTGGCTCGATCGCGGTGTCCGCCGGCGTGTGAGCGCTGGTGCACACCTTGACCTCGAAGTTTGCGACCGGCTTGGAGGCACTCGGCGCAACGTAGGCCTCGAGGTAGAAGAAGTTGCCGGTTCCGCTGGTGCGCTCGGCGGGCAGCTTCAACTTCGCTCCCGCCTCCTGGCGCGCCGAGGCCACCGCCGTCGGGACGAGCGGCAGGACGAGCACCGCTGCCGCACAGGCGGCCCATCCGATGCGGTTGCGTGTCAAGCGTGCGAGCGGACGTGGCTGCATCGATCTTCCTTTGGGCTGTGGGTGGCCGGGGAACCGTCGCGAGCGACCATGCGACCTCCGACGATGATGACAGCGCGACGGGCGAGTGCAAGTGATCCCGGCGCACGACCGATGTGGACGAGACGGTCTGCCGCTAGACGATCAGCACTGCGTTGGCCGACGGGTCGCGCGCGAGAATCCCGTCGGGCCGCTGCTCGAGCGTCACACCGAGTGCGCGCAGGCGGCCGATCACGGCGTCGCGCTCCACGGCGCTCTCGCTGATCAGTGTCCAGTGGCGCAGGCCGACGGCGTCCTCGGGCGCCGGTCCCACACCGGCTCCCCGCCAGGTGTTGAAGGCGACGTGGTGGTGGTAGCCGCCAGCGGCGACGAAGACCGCGCTCGGCATCGCCGCCATCAGCTCAAAGCCCAGGCCGTCGCGGTAGAACCGCGTCGCGGGCTCCAGATCGCCGACGTGCAGGTGCATGTGTCCCACGCGGAGCCCGGGCTCGGCCAGAGGGCTCGGCCGGCGCTCCTCGGCGATCGTGGCGAACAGCGCCCCGACGTCCAGCGGCTCCGGGCCGCCACCGAACAGGTCGCCGCCCCGCATGTCGGGCCACTGCTCGCGCGGTCGGTCGGCAGCGAGCTCGATGCCGTTGCCGTCGGGGTCGGGCAGATAGATCGCCTCGTGGGTGCCGTGGTCGGAGGCGCCGTCGATGCGTGTGCGGCTCTCCGCGACGCGACGTCCGACGCGCGCCAGCTCCTCGCGGCTCGGGAACAGGAGCGCGTAGTGGTAGAGGCCGGCGTGGCGCCCGGCGGGCCGTGCGCCGGGCACGACGCGCAGCGTCACGAGATCCTCGCCGCCGGCGCCGAGCGCCGCGCTGCGATCGTCGAGCTCGCGCACCGAAAGCCCGAGCACGCGCGTGTAGAAGTCAAGCGCGCGCTCGAGGTCGGTGATCGTCAGTTCCACGCCGCCAAGGCGCGTGGCATCCCCCAGCAGCGATCCGCTGGGTGAGCCTGCGCTCTGTGTCGTGGTCGCGTTCATGGTGTTTGCAATCTCAGCTTCTCAAGCTGCGCCGGCGAGACTCGCTCCCGGCGGCGCAGCGCCGATGTCACTGCGCCTGCTTGATCGCCGATACGTCGAGGGCGATCTTGACGGTGTCGGAAACGACGAGATTGCCGCTGCCAAGCGCCTGGTTGAACTTCATGCCCCAATCCGAGCGCTTGAGCTGCCCGGTGATCTCCAGCCCGACGCGGTCGTTGCCCCACGGATCGGTCTCCGCGCCCTGAAGCTCAGCCTTGAGCGTGATCGGGTGCGTCTCGCCGTGCATCGTGAGGTCGCCCACGATCTCGAAGCTCTCGTCGTCGGTCGTCGTGATCGCGGTCGACTCGAACGTCAGCTCGGGATGGGTCTCCGCGTCGAAGAAGTCCGCGGACTTGAGGTGTGCGTCGCGCTGGGGCTCAGCCGTGTTGACCGAGGCGGCCTTCGCGGAGCCGGAGATCTTCGCGGCGGCGAGGTCGTCGCCAAGCTCGAGCTTGCCCTCGAACTCGCCGAACGAGCCGCGCACCGTGGCGATGCCGAGGTGCTTGACCGAGAAGCCGAGCGTCGAGTGGGCGGGGTCGGCGGTCCAGGTGCCGGCGGGGATGATCGTGGTCGCTGTGGGCATCGGTTGCTCCTCTGCAGTTGGGGTGGCAAATAAGCTTGCTAGCGCAACTATACACAAAGATGCTTGCGGGCGCAAGCGATCGCGTCGCGCGCCCCTGGCCCTCTCGCCCACAGTGCTACCCGGCGACGCCCGCCCGATCACGCGCTGCCCGCTCTGCGATGCTGGCGCCCGTGGCGATCGCGCTTGCCATCTTCGCCTCCGGCACAGGAACGACCGCCCAGGCCGTGATTGACGCCTGCGCGAGCGGGCGGATCGACGGCGAGGTCGTGCTGATCGTCTCCAACAACCCCGGCGCGCAGGTGCTCGAGCGCGCCGCGGCGGCCGGGATCCCGGCGCGGCGGCTCTCGACCCGGACCCATCCGGACCCCGGCGCGCTCGCCCAGGCGATGCTCGACGCGCTGGCGGAGGCCGGCGTCACGCACGTCCTGCTCGCGGGCTACATGAAGAAGCTCGCTCCGGTTCTCGTGGCCGCCTACGGCGGCAGGATCTACAACACCCACCCGGCGCTCCTGCCCGCCTATGGCGGCCAGGGGATGTACGGCGACCGTGTTCACGCGGCGGTGCTCGCCGACCGCCGCACGCGCAGCGGTGCGACCGTTCACCTCGTCACCGACGAATACGACAGCGGGCCGATCGTCGGGCAGGTCGAGGTGCCGGTGCTCCCGGATGACGACCCCGGCTCGCTCGGTCAGCGGGTCAGGGCGGCGGAGCGGGAGCTGGTGGTGGAGGTGCTCGCGGACGTGGCCCGCGGCGGCTGAGCGCGACGCGACGCCGCGACGCGCGGCCGCTGTCACACGCGCCCAGCCCGCGACGCGCTCGCTACACCCCGCCCCGCCCGCGAGGTCGCTCCCGCGCGTCGGCACCCCGCCGCCCCTCGCTACACGCCCCCGCCCGGCCAGTCGCCGCCAAGCTCGGGGAAGGCTGCCCGCAGCGGGCTGGGTGCGAAAACCGCCCGCGACTCCTTGACGAAACTCGGATCGAGCTGGTCCAGTCGCGTGACCCCGAGCAGCCCCATCGCAACGACCATCTCCTCCTCGAGCAGTTCCAGCACCCGCACGAGCCCGTCCTCGCCGCCGGCCGCGAGCGCAAACGCCTGCAGGCGGCCGAGGCCGACCGCGTCGGCGCCGAGCGCGATCGCCTTCAGCACGTCGGTGCCGCGCAGAAAGCCGCCGTCGACGACGATCTCGGCCTGGCCGGCGACGGCGTCGACCACCTCGCGCAGCGTCTCAAGTGTCCCCTCGGCATGGTCCAGCTGGCGTCCGCCGTGGTTTGACACGTAGATCACCTCGAACCCGCGCGCGACCGCCAGTTCGGCGTCGCGCCCGCCCTGGATCCCCTTGACGACCAGCGGCACGCCGGCGCGCTCGTGAATCTGCTCGAGCCAGTCCCAGCTCAGACGCGACTGCCAGACGATCCCGGGATCGCCGCCGAACTGGTGTGTCGGCGGACGCCAGGCGCCGCGAAGCTGGCGTTCGCGGCGCCCGTAGTAGGCGGAGTCGACGGTCAGCGCGATCGCCTCGTAGCCGGCCGCCAGTGTGCGGCCGATCATCTCATCTGCCCAGAGCGCGTCGCCGCGGAGGTAGATCTGGGCGATCTTCGCGGCCGCCGTGGCGGCGCCGACCTCCTCCAGTCCCGGCGCGCTGATCGCGCTGATCATCGCCGTCACGCCGAAGCGCTCCCCGGCGCGGGCGCTGGCCAGCGCTCCCTCTTCGACGAAGGTCTCGCTCCCCCCGAGCGGCGCCAGCACGACCGGGATCCGCTGTCGCTGTCCGAGCAGCGTCGAGCCCGGATCGATGCTCGACACGTCGCGCGCCACCCGCGGGCGCAGCGCCAGCGAATCGATCGCGAGCCTGTTGCGCCATGCCGTCGTTTCGGTTTCCGCGCCGCCGGCGATGTAGTCCCAGACGTTGGCGTCAAGGTTTGCGGCGGCGGCGTCGATGATCTCTCCAATCGTCGTCGCAAAAACCGGCTCCCGAGCCATGCGACGATCGTAGCGGCGTCGTAACATAAATACCGACGCCCACGGGGCTCTCAGAGCGCCCACTCCCGACAAAGAGGTGCAACCGGTATGGCGGATATGGCGGAACAGGCGAGCCACGCGACGCTCGACTACTCGGTGAGCGAGCGCGTCGCCTACGCGACGCTGTGCACACCCGAGAACCGCAACGCCTTCACCGAGCGCACGCTGGATGACATCAACGACGTTGTCGCCAGGGTGCAGCTCGACGCCAGCGTGCGCGCCCTGGTCCTGCGCGGGCAGGGCGATGTCTTCTCGATCGGCATCGATCCGGACGTGCTCGCGGAGCTCTACTCCGACATTGAGTTCTACGAGCACATCCTCACGCGCGTCGCTGCGCTCGGGCTCTCGCTCGAGGCGCTCGACGTCCCCGTGATCGCCGCCGTCAACGGGACCGCCGTCGAGGTGGGCTTCGACCTGGCGCTCGCCTGCGATCTGATCGTGATCGCCGACGAGGCGCAGATCGGAGACGGGCGCTCGTCGCTCGGCCGCGTACCGGGCGGCGGCGCGACGGTCCGCCTGCCGCGCGCCGTCGGCGTCATGCGCGCCCGCGAGATCATCTTCTCCGGGCGCCTGGTCTCGGGGCCCGAGGCGGCGTCGCTCGGCCTGGCGCTGCGCAGCGTGCCCGCGGCGGAGCTGGACGCCGCCGTGGCGGAGTTGACGGCGACGCTGATCGACAAGTCGCGGCCCACGCTGGCAACGCTGAAGCGCCAGATCAACGGCAGCCTCGGCCTCGACACGCCGAGCGCCATCGAGCACGAGCGCAGTGAGATCATCAAGCACGTCAGCGACCCCCACTCGGACGCGTTCGAAGGACTGCGCGCGGAGCGCGAGGGCCGCCCGCCCTCCTGGGCCTGAGTCCCGCCCG
>Ga0182015_10006946_pt1 | contig 11183 bp, 11 predicted proteins | sample 712P3MmetaG_FD_120478 | JGI IMG/M metagenome (GOLD analysis project Ga0182015, IMG submission 120478) | Permafrost microbial communities from Stordalen Mire, Sweden - 712P3M metaG | ecosystem: Environmental > Terrestrial > Soil > Wetlands > Permafrost | place: Sweden: Stordalen | collected...
CGGAGTCCCACAGCAAACAAGCACAGACCGATCCGACGGCTCACCAGCGATCTCCACACAGAGCGTCCGTCCGTCCCGCGTGGCCACAGCCCTCGTCTCCACACCACCGCTCATAACTCCCGCGCTCCTGACCGCGTCAGCCCGCTTCCCCGTCACGCCGAAACCTACAGCGAAGACCGCGGAGACCGCAGCTTGGCGTGCCTGACCCGTACACTCCCGACGCCGGTGTATCCGACGGGTTCTTTCTGAATGACGCGGAGGAGATTCGATGCCGACGCTGCTCGTGTTCCACGAGGTCGATGACGTGGAGGAATGGCTCAAGTCGCCGCGCCGCGCGGAGATCATGGCGCCCGCCGGCGTGACGGCACGACTATTTCGTGACCCGCAGGGCTCAAACCGGGTCGGCATGATCGTCGAGGTCCCTGATATGGCCGTCTTCGAGGAGATGATGAAGGCCGACCCAAACATGAAGGCGGCGAAGACCGACGGCGTGCGGATCGAGACGGCGGTGTTCTTGGCCGAGGCTTAGCGCCAGGCGGCGCGACCTCGACCGCCGACGCCACGCTCGCTTTCGCCTGCCACCGCGATCGGATTCGCCCAGCAGGGCGACGCGAGCGCAGCGTCAGCAGCCGGTCGAGCGTGTCATCGCCCGGCAGACCTCGCTGGGCCGCTCCGGGCTGAGCGTCGTGATCGGCTCGTGCAGGTGTTCCTTCGCGATCGGCGCCGTGTGATCCGTGTTGAGCACGCAGGCTCGCGGCATCCCGTCATCCGCCCCGAGCTCCACCTCGGTCGGCAGGCCGCGGATGTTGGTCGTCGCCAGCACAACAAAGACCGCGTTCAAGTGATCGATAGCCTCATCCCGGGTCAGCACGAGCACCGGGCGCCGCGCCCAGTCCGGATGCTCAGCGCAGCGAACCTCTCCGCGCTTCAGCAGGGCTTCTGCCACGCCGCTCGTTCCTCCTCGGCGAGACGGTGCATCGTCTGCGCCGTGTTTGCCTCGTGCACCTCGGCGAGACTGCCCCGGTCATCCAGCTGGACGTCGCCCTCAGCGGCGCGGAGAGCGCGCCAACCCTGCTCTTCAGCACTTGTCCCCAGCGCCAGCCTGACGACTCAGATTCACGCCTATTTTGAGCCGAAGATGCGTTCGAGGAGCGCGGTGTCGCCCGCGCTTTGGAACTTGACGAGCTTGCCGTCGGCGTTGAACGTCAGGACGTCCACGGCGTCCGTGTCCTCTTCTCCCGCATAGCTGTGACGGACCAGAACGACAACGCGGTCCCCGTCAGCGAACCAGTACTGCGGGTCCACGCCGTAGCCCTTCTCCGCGAACTTCGCCCAGTGCTCGCCCAGTGCCTGCTTGCCGCGAATGGTCCCACTGACTGCACTTTTCCCTGGTGTGATCCATTCGACGTCGTCAACCATCTCCGCCATCGCGGTAGCTGCATCTCCCGCACCAAACGCCGCGTAGCCGCGCTTCGCGGCAGCAAGGTTCTCCTGTGCGCCCATCACATCCTCCTCGCCCGAGCTTTACGCCCGCGATCCGGGCGCCGCGAGAACCCTACATCCACCACAGCTCGGCCCCTCAATCACGCCGCCCAGCCCTGCCGCTCCACCACCAAAGCAGACGTCACGTTCGACGAGATCGAGACGCTCGCGTCGCGTGTAAGCGGTCACGCGGCTGGCGCGGTGGGTGCCGCGACTTGGTCGGGGCTGGCATGCCTTACGGTTGGGCGATGAAACGGTCGCCTTTGCGCGGGTGGGGTGCGCCACCATTCGATCGGTCTGTCGAGTGTTGACTGAATGCTGAGTAGCGACTTCCGTTCTTTGCGGGGTGGGCGCTGGCTCACGCAGGCGGGTTCGATGAGCGACGTCTCGGGCCCAACTGTCAGGCTCCTGCTCGCCGACGTCGATGGGACGCTCGTGACTCCGGAGAAGGCCCTGACCGGGTGGCCCGACGGTCACAGACCGGGCAGCGCGCGTGTCAGTGATCGGCACAAGTCGCGTGGGCGGTGACGCCTGCGACGAGCGGCCGGGTGACTGGTGCGACGACGCTGTTGCGACCTGTAGACCCTCGCTGCGAGATCTCCTGCGATCAGCGGAGCTGCCGGGCGAACTACTCCGTCGCTCGGACCGCGGACTGCTTGCGCCATGGTTGGTGCGGTTGAACACGTTGCGATCAAAGCTCGCGAGTCCCGGTTGCGCGGCCTCGCCTAGGTGCGGCAGGCCGAACAGGTCCTCGATGGTCCGCAGCAGGCTGTAGTGGTTGTACGCGGCAGATGGTGTTGTCCCTGGCTTGATGAACGGCGATACGAGCACCGCGCCGACGCGCCCACCGCCCGGGCCGTTACCTCCGGGAGCGCGCGTGTTCGGCCCGGTTGGCTCGGTGCAGCAGGCTGAAGAGTCGTCGGCCGACTCGTCGAAGGTGACAATCAGCAGGCCGTTCTGGCGGAACGCCGCGGAGCTCGTGATCCGCGGCACCCACGTCGATAGGAACCGGTTGATTCCAGCGAATCCGCCGGGCAGGCTCGTGTTCGCGCATGTCGCGTCGTGGCCGTCGCTGCACAAGTCGGGTGTAATGAAGGAGAAGTTCGGCGTGCGAGCGGCGTGCGCGAGGTCGGGGCCCAGCGCGGTAAGGGCGACAACGTGGCTGTCGCAGTAAGCCTGGTTGGCGATGATCGACTCGAAGTAGACGAATGGGTCGTGACGCGTCGCGTACTGGTCGGTTGGCGTGGCGACTTGTGTGTGGTCGGCAGCCCCGATGGCTGGATGTCCGCAGGTCGCAGATTCCCGCGTTGGATCGCTGCCCATGCTCTGCTCATACGCTTTCCAGCTGAGGTGATGGGCCGTCAGCTGGTTGGCTAGCGTCTGCACAGTCGCGGGGTAGACGCAGCCGCTGCCCCGCGCTTGGCCGAACGCGCCGATCGTCCCCGGCGTGAGCGGCACGAACGTCGGGCAGTCGCTCTGCGTGGCCGGGTTCGGTGCCTGACCGCTGATCATCGCAATGTAGTTATCGAGGCTGTGGTGCCCGATGGCGTAGTAGTTCGGGACGAACGCCCCGAGCGCTGGTAGTGTCTTGGCGAGGTAGAGTGCGGGCGAACTCGGCCCGAAGCTGGCCGCCGCATCCTCATTCTCGAGCACGATCACGAACACATGGCGGATCGCGGGCAGCTTGGCCGCGGTGGCCAAGGCCGGAACGGCGCACAGCGCGACCGCGCAAAGCGCCGCCAGCGTCCGGGCCGGCCGGCGTCGATGCTGCGTAAGCCCGGCAGAACGCCGCATCCTCGAGAGAACGCTGCGGCGCGGTACTGCGCGCGACGTTACGCGGTGCACGGCAAGCTCTCCAGGGCACCCGATCCAGTGAGCGCGCTCGCCCAAACAACTCTCGCGGGTGACCTCGTCGACACTTGGTTCCCCGCGCAGCCGATTGAGTTCCTCGACGGCGGCGACGCGGGCTTTCCGAAAAAGCCAGCCCGACCCGGCCCGCTGTCGGACGGTCATCCGGCTTCTGCGCTGGCGGCCTTGCGGTACAGCGTGACGTTCCGGTCGAGCGGCGTGCCCGAGAAGCCCTGCGGTCGCCCGCCCTGCGCGTCGATGTAGGCGAGCGCGCGGGAGATATCGCCGATGCCCTCGTCGTCAGGCACGTTATCGAGCATCCAGGTCTCCAGCGCCACGCCCCCGTCCGCGGTTGCGCGAACCCGCAGGGCTCGCGCCTGCTGTGGGTAGTCGATCAGCGAGGCGGTGGCGATTAGCCAGTACCCGCCGTTGGGGGCTTGGCGCGGGGTGATGTGGTTGCGGTGGATGTGGCCGTAGAGGGCGGCGAGGGTGCGGGGGTGGTGGTCGAGGAGGGTGAGGAGCGCGGGCGCGCCTTCGGTGGTCGTGTCGAGTGGTTGGTGGCTGACGACGATGACCCAGCGGTCGTCGGCAGCGGCTAGCTGGGCGGCTAGCCAGGCGGGTTGAGTGGGGTGGACGATTCCGTCTGAGCCGCCGCCGCGGCGGACTAGGTCGAGGACGATCACGCGGAGGTGGGGGCCGACGTCGAAGTGGTAGTCCAGGAGTGGGGTGCCGGGTGGGGCGTGGAGGTCGGCGAGTGCTTCTGTAGCTGAGAGCTCGCGGCGGCGGGGGTCGGCGGGGACTGTGACGCCGGGGACCGTGAGCAGCTCGTCGATCAGCTCGTTGATCTGCGTTGGGGCTTGGATGGCGTCGGGGCTTGCGGCTGCTGCGTGGACGCTTGGGATCGAGAGCTGGGTGGGGAGGTCCCAGACGGCGCGGTTGCCGGTGGCGATCGCCTGTGTTGTTGGCGTTGGGGGAATGGCGCCGGCGACGAGGATGTCGTGGTCACCGAGGACGGGGTGGACGGCAGCACGCAGGCCGGGGCTGTGGAATGGTCTGAGGGCGGCGCTGAGCAGGCCGGGGTGGAGTGGTGCGTCGATCGCCGGGCGGTAATAGAAGGGGTCGGGGTCGGCTGCCTCCTGGACGCCGACGTAGGGGCCGTTGCCGCTGGCGCGGAGGATGCGGCCGCCTTGGAGGATGTTGAGCGCTTGGCGCAGCTCGTTGGCCTGAGCGTTGTCGATCAGGTCGCCGCCCTGGATCACGGCGTCGGGGGCGAAGTCATTGAGCGCCTTGATCGCACCGTTCAGGACCTGGCCGGTGAGGGCTTCCTGGGGGCGGAAGGTGGAGTTGAATGGCGGGCCGAGGCGACGCAGGAAGGTGACGCGAGCGGGTGACTGGGCGTCGAGGATGTGGGCGTCGGTGAGGTGGGCGATTCGCGCGAGCTCGAGGCCGAGGGCGGAGCGCGGGGCGAGATCGGTGCGGTCGATCAGCGCCGCGCCGGGGCCGGGCGTGAGGGTGCCGTCGCCGGTCGGGTCGCTCCAGGTCGCCGCGAGGGTCGAGCCGCTGGCTGCTGGCGAGGGATGCGTGGCGCCGCAGCCGGCGAGTAGCAGTGCTGCGGTGCCGAGGCCGAGCTCAGCTAGGGCTTGGCGGCGGTTGATTCGTCTCGTCATGTCGGGAGTCCCGCGGTGATCGGCTCGCGCGCGGCCTGGCGGGAGACCCAGAGGACCGCGCCGCCAGCGAGCGCCAAGAGGCCGAGGACCACCACCTCGATGATCTCGGCGCTGGCGCCGAGGGGCAGCGTTGCGTAGCCCTCAGCGATGTGTGACATCGAGGGTCCGAGGACGAGCCGCTCGAGCGCGACGCCGACCACGACCGCCGGCACGACGACGACGATCGCGGCGCCGGCGAGCAGCTGCTGGACGGCGGCACGCCCTGCGCCGCAGGCGCGCAGCACGGCGATCGTCTCGCGGCGCTCGACGGCGACGAGCGCGAGCGCTTGGACGAGCGTGTAGAGGCAGACGAGGCCGTCGACGACCGCGACCGCCCGGAGGATCGCGGTGAGTGCCCCAACGAGCGTCTGGCCCTTGCTGGTGACGGTTGCAGTCGGGCTCGCGGCGGCGCCGATACCGGCGAGCTCGCCCGACACCACGGCCGTCCTCGCGCCTGGATCGAGGCGCACGGCGATCTGCTCGGGCGCGCTCGGGTCGGCGGCGACGAGCGCCGCCGCTGGGGTGTAGGCGACGCGGCCGTCGTGCTCGAGCGCGTTGACCGTGCCGACGACCTGGAAGCGCGCCTCGGTTCCCGATGGGAGCGCCAGGGCGAGCGTCGCGCCGCGGCTGAGGCCGAGCACCTGGGCGAGGCCTACGCCGACGACCGCCTGGTGGGGCCCGTGGAGCCAACTGCCAGAGACGAGCGGCGGGTCCTCGAACTTGGTCGGGTCGCTCGGGTAGGCGATCACGTCGATCGTCTCGCCCAGGGAGAAGGAGTCGGCGGCGGTCAGCTCGTAGCGCGGCGCTGCGGCGGCGACGCCAGGCAGGGCCGCGACGCGACCGGCGTCGGATGCGGGCAGCGTGGCGAGCAGCTGGTAGCGCTGGCCGAGCGCGCTCGGGTCGTTCTCGAGCGTGGTCAGCTCTGAGGCGAGGGCAAGCATCAGCAGGATGAAGGCTGCGGAGGTGCCGAGCATCGCCAGGGTCGCGAGCAGGCGCGTGCGGCGTGCGAGCACGAGGCGACCGCCGAGTCCGAACAGCCCGGCGAAGCCGCGCTGCGAGCGTGCGCCGCCGCGCAGCTCGCCGCCGCGCAGCAGCGCCGAGGGCGCTCGTGCGCCGGCGCGCCAGGCCGGCCATGCCGACAGCGCGACGGGGATCGCGACCGCGACAAGCCAGCAGCCGGCTAGCGGCAGCGCGAGCGCGCTGCCCGCTGGTCGCTCGTTCAGCAGGTCGAGCAGCGAGCTGCTCGGTCCGCTCGCGACGAGCAGGCCGGCGAGGACGCCGAGCGTCGCGGCGGGCGCTGCGACGAGCGCTGCCTCGACGGCGCCGAGGGCGGCGACGCGCCCGCGGGTGGCGCCGACCGCGCGACGCACGCCGATCGCCATCAGCCGCCGCTGCACGTCGGCGCGCGCCGATGCGGCGAGCATCACGGCGGCTGTGAGCAGGGCGACGACCGAAAGCGAGACCAGCAGCGCGATCACGATCCCGGCTGCCTGGTCGACGAGCACGCGCACGCCGGCGCGCGTGACGAAGCTCAGGTCCTCGATGCCGTAGGCGCTCTCGCGGGCCTGGACGAGCAGCGAGTTGAGGCCGCTCGGGTTGCGCGCCCAGAGCTCGACCTCGTTGACCTCGGGGTCACCGCCGGCCTCAGGACCGAAGCCGCTTTGCGGATGGCGCAAGCGCGCCTCGAGGTTCCGGCAGAGGCGCCGGATTGCCGACAGTGGCGGGCGGCGCCGGAGGCCGAAGGTGGCCTCGGGGCTGGCGCCGGGCCGGCAGAGCGGCGGGAGCGCCAGCGGGCCGTTGGGGTCCCTGAACGGGACGTCGTAGGTCGCGCGGGTGATGTAGACGCGCGGGGTCGCCAGCGGATAGGCAACGTTGTCGGGGGTCTCGGTGATCCCGACGACGCGCAGCTGGCGGGCGCCGATCGTCAGTGTCGATCCGAGACGCAGGCCCCACGAGCTCGCGAGGCCCTGCTCGACCAGCACCTCGCCCGGTCGCGACAGATCGTGGCCGGAGAGGATCGCGTACCCGCGGCGTCCCGGCCCGAGCACCTCGACGACGCCGTCGCCAGCAAAGTGTCCGGGCGCGACAAGCCGGACATTGGTCAGCTGCAGGCGGAAGCTGACCGCGGCCAGGTCGGGCAGCGCGTCGACGCGCGGGGCGATCTTGCTGAGCGGCTGCGGATTGAAATCGGCGATCACGTCGGCGAGGTCGGCCGCACGGGCGCTGCGTTCAAAGCCGGTCGCCAAGCCGTAGGCGACGACGGTGCTCGTCGCGAGCATCGTGGCGGCGAGCGCGATGCCGAGCGCGCTGAGCGCGGCGCGGCGGCGACGCGCTCGCAGGCCCTGGGCGGCCTCGCGCCAGAGTGAGCTCAGGCCGGCGACGGCCGGGACTCCAGCTGCCCGTCGACGAGGTAAAGGACGCGGTCGGCGGCGACCGCGGTGTCGTGCTCGTGCGTCACGACGACGACCGCGCAGTCGCGCGCCGTCAGCGTGCGCAGCAGGCCGAGCACCTCGGCGGCCGACGTCGTGTCGAGATTGCCGGTCGGCTCGTCGGCGAGTACGAGCGCCGGGTCGTTAACGAGCGCGCGGGCGATCGCGAAGCGCTGCTGCTCGCCGCCCGACAGCTCGTGCGGTGCGCGGTGGGCGACCGAGCGGACGCCGAGCTCGTCGATCAGTCGCTTCCCGCGCCTGCGACCCCCGGACGGCGCGCCCGGCAGGCGCGTCGGCAAGAGCACGTTGTCCTCGCCGCTCAGCTCCTCGACCAGCGCGAAGGACTGGAAGACGAAACCGACTGAGCGCAGGCGGATCCGCGCCAGCGCGCGATCGTCGGCGCACTCGAGCGACTGGCCCACGATCTCGATCGAGCCCGCGTCCGCGCGGTCGAGGCCGCCGACCAGGTGCAGCAGCGTCGACTTGCCAGAGCCCGAGCGGCCGAGCACCGCGACGAGCTCGCCGCCCTCGACCTCCAGCGTGACGCCGTCGAGCACGCGTCGCCCGCTACGACCACGACCGACGCGCTTCTGCACACCGCGAGCGCTGAGCACGAGCACACACCGCAGGTTAGGCGCAACGCCTTGGTGTCGGCGCAGCCACACACCTGGTTTCGCCCGGACGAAGGAGGCGCTATGGCCACGTGATTCCGGGCTCGCAGCGCGAGGCCGCTGAGCGTCTGACGGCCTACCTCGCGAAATCGACTGTGGCGCAGCCGGCCGATTCGACCGAAGCGCCCGCAGTTGCTGGCTTGGATGAATACCGCTACCGGGATTCGAACCCGCCCGAGCACCAATAGCGGCGGGGACTTTCGCCGCATTTTGCGGCGCTTCAGCCGCCTGGCAGCCGCTCAGAACCGCTGGGAATCCGACTTCGACTGTGGCACAACTGTGGCGCACGCCGGTCTAGATTCGTGTAGATACACAGCTGAGCTGCGATCCAGATGCCTAGGCATTAGCCGCTCTCGATCTGACGAGCGCGGCGCTGGCGAGCCTCCACCGAGCGCGTTGAGCGTGAGCGCCATTGTTACGCGCCGGGCGACTAGGTCTCGAGGGTATGCATGTTTCCCGTTATCCAGGGCGTTAGCCACGGGACGATCGCTGTCAGCAGCGCCGCGTGTGGAGGTGCCGGCTGCGCAAAACTCCCGCTGAGAGGACTTACTCCGCCCATACTCGCGCGGGGTAGAGTAGCCTGCGAAGGGCATCATCGTGGGGTCGGCCCGCCGTTGCGGGGCGCGGCAGCGCGGTCTGACTTTCCGGGGTTTTGCTCCTACGAATCCGGAGGTCATCATGCCCCAAGCATTGGGTGTTTCTGATGTGGTTGCGCGCAGGACGGATGCGGTTGTGGCCGTGTTCAGGGGCACGGTAGGGGCCGGCGGCCTCGACGCACGGGCCGCCACGGCGACTCGATCGCAGCGCCGTCGGCGAGTCGCCACGCTCACGGGCGCCAACCACACCAATGCGCTCGTTTGGCCGCGTATCGACCGACAGCGGCTCCCCTGACGAAGTCCGTGGCCGCAGCTGCGGTCGCCCCTCGGCGCACGCGCTGTGCTTGATGTAGTCGGCCTTCGCCCGGTGAGCGTCGTGCCCCACGTGGTCGTGGCGGCCCACGCCCGGCGGCAGCGCCCACACTGGCGAGGTCGGTCGTCAGTCGGCGGGGCGGATCAACCGTGTGCTGACGGTGGGGGGCTCGGTAGCGTTCATCCAGGTCGCGCGGTAGCTGCCGTCGTCGGCGAGCGTCAGCTTGATCAAGTCGATTCGCGACGGGTGGACTGCGACTGCCCCAGCCATCGTTTCGAACTCGCCTCGTGACAACTCGAACGTGCCGACTGGGACGACGTCGAGGGTCGTCTCGCCGGCGAAACCTACGGTGATCGTCTCGAACTCGTCTACGATCGCTTGGAACTCGGCGGCGCTAAGGACGATCGTCGTTGGCTGCGGTTCCGTCATGTCAGCTACGCGATTCGGGAGGCTCCGCCGTCACGCCGCCCGACTTACATACGCGCCAGCGCTAGGGCTTCTTCGTTATTGCCTTGCCGGCGGATGAGACGACCCACCATTCTGCGCCAAATGACTTGCTCCCCTCACCAGTGACTACGCCAGGCGCGGTGTCGGGTACGTAGGTATAGAGCGGATGGCCGCTGTAGGTGACCTCGTTTCCGCCGCTGACCTTGATCGTCCCGAGTAGCTTCTGGTTCACGCCCGGTCCGGCTGTAGGCTTGCCTGAGACCAGCAGAAATGGCCATATCGAGAGGCACGCGATATTGCACTCGCTCTTGTCGTTCTTGTCCTTCGCAAAAAGGTAGAGCGTGTACCCCTTGCTGTTGGCAAGGATCTTGCCATAGGCTGTCGACCGCAACGAGACTGTCGCAGCGTGGGCGACACGAGCCGCTGGACTGGTGGCCGCAGCAGCGCCTACCGCGCCGGAGAGCGATATCAGCGCGAGCGCGGTGGCCACTGAGGTGCATCCTCTGGTACGCATTGAGTCCTCCTTGTCTCTCTCGCGGCGGTACTGATCGCGCAGGCCAAACTAGCTGTCACGGTTTCTGCATCATCAGGTCGCGTCGTCCGGCGTCATCGACCGGCCCACGCACGCGTCTCCGTGCCGCTCAAGGCCCGCGACCGAATCCTAGCCGTCGGACAAGACCGCTCGTAGCCGCCCGACGGCCTGCGCGGGCGATCGTTGGCGATCTGTTCCAGCTGTCGCTGTCTGGGCAGGGCGTGGTCGAATACGGGTGTCATCGCGGTGCCGTCGACGAGGTCGGCGAGCACGGCCAGCACGCGTGTCGGTCTTGTTGCCCCGGGCTACCCCGATCCGCACGATGGTGGGGATGGCGCTCGCGAAGTCGATGAACTCGATCTCGATGTGCACGCGCGTTGTGCGCCTCGTGCGTAAGCGCACGGCGCTGCACGATGCGCTCGGCTGCAGGGGGCGACAGGCGAGCGAATGGGCATGTCTACCGGTTCGCCGCGAAGTCCCGCGAGCACAAGCACCTGCTCGACGCGTCATCGGTCGCCTACTCTCCGTGTCCGCGCTGTTACTCCCGCCATGGGTAGCGACGTGGCTATAGACGGCTCGGGCTTGCCCGAAGTCAGCAAGTCGGAAGGGAACGAGCCGTCACTGAGTACGCCGACCCTGACGCATCGTGGGGACACGCCGAGCTCGTCGGCATCGAAGGCGCCACCGCCTGCCTGCGGCTCGGTGGCGGCTGGCAGGGATGTGGGATGGCGACCGTCACCTTCAGGCAGGGCATCGAGGTCGCGATCACCGAAGCGGTAGCGGAGATCGCCGCGATCGTCGATGTCACCGACCACGCCTCAGGCAACAATCCCTACTTCGAGCCAGCTATGAAATAGCCAGCCGCAAGAGATCAAAGCTCCGTGCCTCCGCGCTCGGCGGTCGCTCAGCTCGCGAACTACCGCGCGTCTACAGGCCGCTCACGAGTCGGCGCATAGCGCCCGCGAGTAGCCGTCCGAGCTAGACGTCGTCGCGCAGTTTCTGCGCTTCGTCGAGGGTCTGCAGCTTCTTCAGCGACTGGGTTTCGATCTGGCGGATCCGCTCGCGCGTGACGCTGAACGTCCGCCCGACCTCATCGAGCGTGCGCGGGGCCTCGCCGCCCAAGCCGTAGCGCAGCTCGAGCACGCGCCGCTCGCGGTAG
>Ga0182015_10006947_pt1 | contig 11182 bp, 6 predicted proteins | sample 712P3MmetaG_FD_120478 | JGI IMG/M metagenome (GOLD analysis project Ga0182015, IMG submission 120478) | Permafrost microbial communities from Stordalen Mire, Sweden - 712P3M metaG | ecosystem: Environmental > Terrestrial > Soil > Wetlands > Permafrost | place: Sweden: Stordalen | collected...
CGCGTCCCGGCGCGCTACCTTCTGGGCTTTGCGCTCGTCGTGGAGGCATTCGCGCTGTGGAACATGACGCGTCTTGACACACAGATGTCCTTCGAGGACGCGGCCATGGCGCGCATGTGGCAGGCGCTCGGCATTCCATTCATGTTCGTACCGCTCACGACCATCGCCTACATCGGCCTGCCGCGCAGCGCCTCCGGCCAGGCTTCGGCGCTCCTCAATGTCGGGCGCAATATCGGCGGCAGCATCGGCATTTCGGCGGTGCAAGCGTTCCTCGCCACGCGCCAGCAGTTCCACCAGGCGCGTTTCACGGAAACCCTCAATCCGTTGAACCCGCTGTACAGGTCCGGGATTGAACACATTACCCGCGAGCTCGTCGGTCGCGGTGTATCGCAGCTCCAGGCGGCTCAAATGGCCGTGGGGCTCGTCTATCAGACGCTGCTGAAGCAGGCGAGCATGCTCGCATTCATCGACTGCTTCTGGGTGCTCATGGTGTTCGTGGCGATTATCACACCGACGATTTTCCTCTTCCGGCGTGATTCCAAGGCGGGCGGTCCCACGAGGGCCGCTTCATGAGCGGCGAGCGGCGCATGCATCCGCAGCGAGTGCTGATCACGCTCGCGGCGCTGGTGCTGCCTGCATCAGGTTGCACCGTGGCCACGCATTACAAAAAGCCCGATCTGCCAATGCCTGAACATTTTCAAGCCGCGCCCACCTCTGCAGAGCCGAATCTCGATGAATGGTGGCGGGGATTTGCCGATCCCGAACTCACGCAGCTCGTCGCGAAGGCGCTGCAATCGAACCTCGATCTTAAGAGCGCGGTATCAAAGATACGTCAGGCGCGCGAGCAGGAGGTGATCGCCGGCGCGGCCGGATTGCCCTCGGTTGGCGCATCCGGCGCGGGGGTGCGGCTATATTCGAAATCGAATCCGCTGGCCGGTCTTACGGGCGGCAGTGCCGGCGGTGGCGCGCCGGCCAGCACAGATTCCAGCACCAACCTGCACGTCTATGCACTGGCGCTCGACGCGAGCTGGGAAATCGACTTGTTCGGCGGGGTGCGCAGCGCGGTCGAGGCCGCGCGCGCCAACACGCAGGCGCAGGTGTGGCAGCTGCGCGATGGCGAGGTCAGCCTGAGCGCTGAAGTGGCGAACGACTATCTGACCTTGCGTGCGCTGCAGGCGCGCCACGCCGTGATCGCCGCATCCATCGACCACGAAGCTGAGCTGCTGCAGCTCGCGTCGGCGCGCCAGAGCGCGGGTCTTGCCAATGAAGTTGATGTGAACCAGGAGCGCACGCAGCTCGCTCGCGATCAAGCGCAGCTTCCACAGCTCGATGCGCAGGCGGGCGCCACGACCAACGCGCTCGGGGTGCTCCTGGGCGAGACGCCCGAGACGATGCAGGATGAACTGGCCGCGATGCCAGCGACGACCGACACATCCCCTGAAGTCGGAGAGGACTTGCCGGCAGGGCTGCCGTCGGATCTTCTGCGCCGGCGGCCTGATGTGCGCTTGGCGGAGCGGCGTCTCGCCGCGGCCGCCGACCAGGTCGGCGTCGCCGTCGCGAAGCTCTATCCGAGCTTCGATCTCGTCGCGGCCGCCTCGCTTGCGAGCAGCTCCTTGCAGAATCTGCTCTCGGTGCGCAATTTCGCGGTACTCGGGATCGGCGATGTCATGTGGCCTGTGTTTGCCGGCGGCCGATTGCGGGCGAATGTGCGCGCCACCGAAGAAGAGCGCGCCCAGGCTTACCTCGCCTATCAGGGCTCAGTTCTTGCAGCATTGCAGGATGCGGAGACCGCCATAATCCGCTGCACAACCGAAGAGCGCCGACTTGAGTTGCTGCAAAGCTATGTCAGCGCGGCGAGCTCGACTGCGCATATCGCCGCGGATGAGTATCGCAACGGCATCGTCGACTTCACGACCGTGCTCGGCGCCGCAGACGCCGAGCTCGACGCGCGTGATGCGCTGGTGCAGAGCCGTCAGGCGCTTGCACTGGCGCGGATTGCTCTCTACAAAGCGTTGGGTGGAGGCTGGCGTGAGTCGAACACCGCTGATAGCGCTGCGGCGAAGCTTTAATATGGTCGAACTGCGGCAGGGATCAAAATCTCATGCGATACAAAGCGATTTTAGCGACCAGCATGCTGCTCGCCGCCGGCACGGCGCGCCCGCAGGACACAAGCGCCGTGCTGCAAGCGAACGAGACGGCAGCGGGCGGCGCAGCCTGGTCGGGCAAGGCGGCATTGGCGGCGAAGTACGCGTATTCGGGCCAGGGCATGACGGGCACGAGCGACACAACCCATGACCTTAGCGTCGGTGCCTTCGTAGACAGCTTTGATATCGGGCCCATGAAGGGCGCCAACGGCTTCGATACCAAGGTGGCCTGGACACAGGACATGTCCGGCGCCGTGACGCCGGAGGCTGGCGGCGACACGCGACAACTCGCGATCAACGAAGCGTATCGCGATGCCAACATGTGGTGGCGGCCGGACCTGGGCGGCGCAAGCATCAGTTCTCGCGGCGTGCGCGCCGAGGCGGACGCAGGCTACGATGTGCTGACAGTCGCCCCGCGGGGCGGCAAGCCGTTCGATGCCTGGTTCGACTCCAAAACCCATCTGCTGGCACGCACGATCGAGACGCAGGGATTCCAGGTCATCACGACATACTTCAGCAATTACCGCGCCGTCGATGGCGCTCGGATTGCCGGGACGCTGGTCGTCGACGACGGAACCGGCGAGCAGTACCGTCAGACCTATACTCTCACCAGCGCCCAGTTCATTCGCGGGCGGCCCCTCGATGCGTTCGCCGCGCCGACCGTGAGGCTCACCGACGCACGCATCATGAACGACGCGGGCCGCACGACCGTGCCCTTCCAGCTTCTCAACAATCACATCTATGCCAACGTCCTGGTGAATGGGAAAGGGCCGTTCCTCTGCATTTTCGATACCGGCGGCCATGATCTATTGATGCCTGCCACGGCCAAAACGTTGGCACTCAGGGTCGAGGGCGCTTCCCCCGGCACCGGCGCGGGTGAAGCGGTCGTGACCACGGGGTTCACGCGTGACGTGACCTTTCGGATCGGGGACCTCGTCATCAAGAATCAGGCGATCGCCGTGCTGCCGATCGCCAGCCGTGAGGTTGAGGGCTTTGAGGAACAAGGCATGGTCGGCTTCGACGTGTTTCGCCGATTCGTCACGGTGATCGACTATGGGAGCAAGACTCTGACGTTTATTGATCCCGCGCGGTTCGATCCGCAAGGTTCGGGAACGCCCGTGCCGTTCGTGTTCTACAACCAGTTGCCGCAGGTCGACGGCACCTTCGAGGGCAAAGCTGGTAAGTTCGATATCGACACGGGCTCGCGCGTCGAGCTCACTCTCACCAAGCCTTTCGTCGACGCCAACCATCTCATCGCCAAACACCCGAAGGGCGTGACGGCAGTCGACGGCTGGGGAGTTGGCGGGCGTTCCGTCGACTACATCACGCGTGGCACCGAACTCACTCTCGGGCCAGTCAGGATAGACCAGCTGGTCGTGGGCCTCGCGACGCAGGGCAAAGGAGCCTTCTCCGATGCAAACTATCAGGGCAACGTGGGCACGGCGCTCTTGAAGCGCTTCATAGTCACTTTCGATTACGACCATCAGATCATGTATCTGAAAGCGCGAGCGGTTCCGGTGCCTGACAGCGGGGCCTTCGATCGCGCGGGATTCTGGATTAACACTTCACCTAAGGGCTTCAAAATCGCCGACCTGACGGCCGGCGGCCCTGCAGAGAAGGCGGGACTCAAGATCGGCGACGACATCACGGCGATCGACGGCGCGGCTGCATCCTCCATCAGTCTGTCCGAGGCACGGCGGCGGCTGCGCGACGACAAGCCCGGCACCGTTGTGACCCTGACGGTCGCAAGCGGGAGTGAGCGGCGTCAGGTTTCTGTCACTTTGGAGGACCAGATCTGAAATCAGTGTCGGTTCAATTCCGGCCGCGCCATTTTGCTGGACCGCTCTGCGCGCTTTCACTTTTGTGCAGCCGCGACAGCGGAGATGTCACTGACGCATCTTCAAAAAACGGAGCCTGACGACCCGTGTGGCGCCTCGCCACATCTGAGCAAGTCGAAGCGGTGGACTCGACCATTAATGAGGTTGGCTTCGTAAATCAGTGCTGAGCGCCACGCCGTGATGTGCGGCTTTATTTTCTGAAAAGCGGCAGCCTGCCCGATTTCGTGACTTTATCCTGCGGAGCGGAAGCACTGGGTTGGCTTCCTTCTGCGGCCTCATTTTTGGGCTCTGCCTTTGTCTCCTCGGAGCGGTCGTTCATATTGGGTCGCGGTGGTTCGGTCACAGTATTCCCCTTTGTTCTGCCGTCGCAGACGCCTTAGACTCTGCGCATCCGGAAGACAGTGAGAGCGATGACAAGGAGGCTTCCTAGTAAAGCGCCGCCGATGGACGTATGGATCTCCGATGATCCGCCATAAAACATCATGAAAGCACATGGCGAGGCACCCGTCGGCGCGCTACCGCACATAGGCTCGGGAGGCGGCCGCGCGTCAGCCAGTGGGTTTATCTCGGAAGCGGTACCACGATTTTTCGGGCGGGGCACAGACCGAAAGAGAATTTTCAACTTGACCTGTGCGCGTTAAGAAGCGGTCGTCATGCGCGAATCTCGAACGCGGGCAGGGCCTCCCTCAGGCTCAAGCTGTGATCGAGCGCGGCTCTTGATCCTGAGGGCTGGCGACGCCCGGGATGTGAAGTAAGTCCCAACTTGAGGAACGGTGCCCTCGCTACGTTCGCTAGCGCACCATCCAGCCCGCGCAGGTCCTGCTAAATACAGGCACCGAGGTTTTGCTGCATCTGCGTGGGATGGTATTTTGTCTCAACAAATCATACTGTTGATCCAGGAAGATCCAGCGAATGCCCTGTCCGTGCGCGAGGCACTCAGTAATTCAATCGACGGGTGCTTTAAAGTCGAATGGCTCAGAGGCTGCCAAGAGGGATTGGACCGATTGGCACGAGAAGGGAACCAGAGAGGGGACCGAATTGCGGCAATTTTGGTCGATCTCTTCCTGCCCGACAGTCGTGGCATCGATACGTTCGACAGTCTCTATCACGCCGCGCCGCAGATACCCATCCTCGTGCTCTCAAGTTCGCAGGATGAGGATATTGCCAAATTGGCCGTACAGCGTGGTGCGCAGGACTATCTCCTACAGGCGCGTCTCGACAGTTACTTATTACCAAAGGCCCTAGGCAGCATGATCGGGCGGGCAGCCAACGCCGAAGCGTTGTTCGAAGAGAAAGAGCGCGCCCAAGTCACGCTCAACTCCATCGGCGACGCGGTCATGAGCATTGACATCTGGTGCCAGGTAACCTATCTCAATGCAGTTGCTGAAAATCTGACAGGCTGGTCATGCGCAGACGCAGCGGGTCATCCCGTTGAGGAAGTATTCAACATCATCGATGGCACGACTCGCAAGCCGATGGCTAATCCCATGGCGGCTGCGATCCGGGAAAACAAGACTGAAGCCCTCACGCCGAATTGCGTCTTAATCCGACGCGACGGCCATGAAGCCGCAATCGAAGATTCCTCGGCACCCATCCATGATCGTCGCGGGCGCGTAATCGGCGCTGTTATGGTGTTTCACGACGCGAGCACTGCGCGGGCGCTCTCGCTCAAGATGTCCTATCTCGCCCAGCACGACAGCCTCACCGATTTACCCAACAGAATATTATTGAACGATCGACTGACGCAGGCAATAGCTCTGGCCTCCCGCCACCAGCAAAAACTAGCGCTGCTATTCCTGGACGTGGATCGTTTCAAACACATCAATGACTCCTTAGGCCATGCGGTGGGCGACCGCTTGCTGCAGTCAGTAGCGCAACGTCTGATAGCGTGCGTTCGCACCTCCGACACGGTCAGCCGGCAAGGGGGCGATGAATTCGTCGTCCTGCTGCCGGAGATGAAGCACGCCAAGAGTGCCGCCGTCATTGCCGAAAAAATCATGGCCACACTCGCAACGCCTCACAGCATCGACGAGCACGAACTGCATGTCACTGTGAGTATCGGCATCGTTATCTACCCCGATGACGGGAAGGACCCTGAGACGTTGATGAAGAACGCAGATTTTGCGATGTACCACGCCAAGGACGCCGGTCGCAACAACTGTCAATTCTTCAAGCCGGAGATGAACGTTCGGGCGGCGGAACGACAGTCCCTAGAAAACGGTTTGCGCCACGCCTTAGAGCGACAGGAGTTTGTACTTCACTATCAGCCGAAGATTAACTTGGAGACCGGAGTGATTATCGGGGTCGAGGCGCTCATCCGTTGGCGTCATCCGGATCGCGGCCTCGTGCCTCCGGCGCAGTTCATACCCGTCGCAGAGGAGTGTGGTTTCATCGTGGCCATAGGCCGATGGGTGCTGCGCGAGGCCTGTCGCCAAGCGTGCGTCTGGCAGGAAAGAGGCGTGCCGGCGCTGCGCATCGCGATTAATATCTCCGCGATAGAATTACGTGCCAAAGATTTCGTCGCCGCCGTGCGCGACATACTGGCGGAGACCGGACTTGAGTCGGGTTGTCTGGAACTGGAACTTACGGAAACGTTTCTCATGGAGGATTCGAAGTCTACCGTTACCGTTCTGAACGACCTCAAAGGTCTCGGTGTGCACCTCGCCCTGGATGACTTCGGTACGGGTTATTCGAGCTTGAGCTATGTAAAACGCTTTCCGATCGATACCTTGAAAATCGATCAGTCGTTCGTGCGCGATCTTGTTACAGACGCGGACGATGCGAGTATCGTCAGCGCCGTGATTAGCATGGGGAAAAGCCTCCATATGCGGGTCGTGGCGGAGGGTGTAGAAACACGCGAACAACTCGAGTTCCTCCAAAAGCACGACTGCCCCGTTGGGCAGGGCTATTTGTTCAGTCCGCCGTTGGGAGCTTGGGAATTCACCCAATTGCTGGGGCAAAGCAAACGACGCGCGGCCGGGGAAATCGCTGATACCCGCCTGAGTGCGTGAAGGAATGGTTGTCTTGGCGCGGTGCATGGGTCCAAAGTCGTGACGCCGAATGTAACCGGTGCCAGCTTCGCGACCGCCGTGGCGCACGGCCGGCTTGACGGAGCGCCAGCGCCGCTGCACCCGGATGTGTCGAGGGGTTGGAAATCCTTTCGTACTGGTAAGGACTCCCGCAGCGATTCGCAGGTGTGATCACAGATTCTTGACGCGGCGCGCGCAGGCCGGTAGTTTGCTCGGCATGAATACGCAACTGTCGAGCGCGGATCTCACCGAACTGCGCCGCCTGGATGTGGCGCATCATCTGCCCGCGCACAGCGACTACAAGCTGCAGGCGGAGCAGGGCGGCAGCCGTATTATCGTGCGCGCCGAGGGCTGCACGATTCACGATGCTGAAGGACACTCCATGCTCGATGGCATGGCGGGTCTGTGGTGCGTGAATGTCGGCTACGGCCGCGAGGAACTGGCGCGCGCAGCCTACGAGCAGATGCTGCAGCTGCCCTTCTACAATACGTTCTTCAAGACCGCCACGGCACCGGCGATTCGTTTGGCCGCGCAGCTTGCATCGCGCCTGGGTCACGATCTTACCCACATTTTTTTCAGTAACTCCGGATCCGAGGCCAACGACACCGCATTCCGTCTCGCCCGTCACTATTGGGCATTGCGCGGCGAGCCGGAGCGGCAGATTTTCATCAGCCGCTGGAATGCGTATCACGGTTCCACCGTCGCGGGCGCAAGCTTAGGCGGCATGAAGGCCATGCACGCACAGGGCAAGCTCCCGATTGCGGGCATCGAGCACGTGATGCAGCCGTACGGGTTTGGCGAAGGTTTCGGCGAAGACCCCGCGCAGTTCGCCGCGCGCGCGGCCGGCGCGATCGAGGCGCGCATCCTGGAAGTTGGCCCGGAAAACGTCGCCGCTTTCATCGGCGAGCCGGTGCAGGGCGCCGGCGGGGTCATCATTCCTCCTGACGGCTATTGGCCGCGCGTTGCGGCCATCTGTAAAAAATACCGCGTCCTGCTGATCATCGACGAGGTGATCTGCGGATTCGGGCGCCTGGGGCGTTGGTTCGGGTATCAGCACTACGGCATCAAGCCGGACATCGTGTCGATGGCGAAGGGGTTGTCGTCAGGGTACCTGCCCATCTCGGCCACGGCCGTATCCGCGCCCATCGTCGCGGAGCTGAAGCGTTTGGGCGGCGACTTCGTGCACGGCTATACCTATTCCGGCCATCCCACGGCGGCAGCGGTGGCGTTGAAGAATCTCGAGATCATCGCGCGTGAGAAGCTCGTCGAGCGTGTGGCGCAGGATGTCGGCCCCTATCTTGCGCGCGCGCTCGCCACTCTGAATGGCCATCCTATCGTGGGCGAAGTGCGTGCGCTCGGACTGATCGGGGCGCTCGAGATCGTCGCGCGCAAAGGCACGAACGAGAGATTCTGCGGCAAAGAAGGCACAGCCGGTCCCGTCGTGCGCGATGCCTGCATCAGGAATGGCCTCATGGTGCGGGCGATTCGCGATTCGATCGTCATGTGTCCGCCGCTCATCATCACGCACGCCGAGATCGATCAGCTGGTGGACATTCTTGGGCGCTCGCTGACCGAGGCACACGCCCAACTGCGCACCCTCGCCGCCGCGGCCTAGAGTCGTTGCCGCCTGAACGTAAGGTTTCCGGCTCGCTGCTGCACGCGAACGTGCACCAGGAGCTGCGCCGACGGTTCGTCACCGGCAAAATCATGCCCGGCAGCACGCTCTCAACCCGGGGCCTCGCGCTGGAGCTCGGCGTGAGCCAGACGCCGGTGCGTGAGGCATTGAGCCGCCTCGCGGCGGAAGGAGCCGTGCAGATCCGCTCCAAACGGAAGATTGTCGTGCCGCCGATGACGGCGGACCGCTTTTGTGATCTCTTGCGCTGCCGCGAACTGCTTGAGCCGGAAGCGGCGCTTGCGGCCCTGCCCATGATCGATAGGGCGCGTCTCAAAAAGCTCAAGGCCGCCGATGATTCCATCGGGCGAGCTCTTAAGACGGGCGACGTCAACGCCTATATGGAAGGTAATTTCAATTTTCACTTTCTCATCTACTCCGCGCAGCCGCGACGCACACTGTTGCAGCTTATTGAGACACTGTGGCTGCAATTTGGCCCATTCATGCGCGTCGTCTATGGCCGCTTCGGCACGGCCAATCTCACCGACCAGCACGAGCTCATGATCGGGGCGCTGCGCAGGCAAGATGCCGCAGGCCTGAGGCGCGCCCTCATCGCCGATATTCGCGACGGCATGGGCTTGATCGGCGCGAGCGGCTTCGAGGCGTAGAAGATGCAGTGGCGTTTGACGATGACGATGATCCTCTGACGGCCCAATTTCGCAACGCGAGCCATTCTCAATTCTGGGCGCAGGCCTGAGCGTCGTGGATAGCGTGCGCTCGCCGCCGCGCAAAAGCGAGACTTGCGGCGCCCTGCAACCATTAGATCTGCGGGTCGATCTAGTAGAGCGCATCCACCGCCATGTTTCCCCGCAGGTTATTCTTAGGCGGATCGATTGAAGTTCAGCCAGGACTGAAAGTTGACGGCTCCAGAGTTCCTGCCCAATCGCCGCCACTCGCGATCGTCTTAGGCCGACAGGAAGCGAGCGAATGTCAGCTTCTTAGATGGAAATCGCAAAATGTCGGCAGCGCGCGCGCGTGAAGTGGCGCGGCCGGAAGGGCTCGCCCGCACGGGTCACGGGCCGTTCCAATGACGGCCGTTCCATCTTGCTGCAATGCGACCGCCACGACTTCTTACGTGCGAACTTCAGATTTATCCGTGACTTGCTGCGCGGACTTCGCGCGCTCCATCACGTCCACGACATACCCGGCGTCCCTTGCGGCCTGCGGCGCAGCAAAGACTGCAAGCGTTGGATACGTCCTTCTCGCGGGTTGCCTGCTTCAATTGTTCACGCACGGACGAGTCTGGGCGTAGCATTCAAAATTCCATTATCGAGCGGGCGACAGTACTGAATTGGCGCGACGGCGCAATTTCAGCCTGTCTTATAAAATCTAAGGGAGGGTTAATCATGAAAACACTTCGAGCAAGTATTCGATCCTACTTGATGCTGGCCACCGTCCTGCTTAGTGCGGCGATGGCGAGTACGACGGCGCGTGCCAACTGCGATGGGTTCGTATTCGGACGAGACCCTTCGGCAGTCCAGGCAGCACTTACGACGGCCGTCAGAACGGTTTCTGCGTATGGCGCCGGGCTTGGAAACAGTATGTGGGCGACGGTAGTCGATGCGAATGGCGTGGTCTGCTTGGTCGTGAACTCCGGTGGTGGCGCCGGGGCAGTCGAATCGATCTGGCTCGGCAGCCGCGTGATCTCGGCGCAGAAGGCGAGCACGGCGAACGCGTTCAGTCTGTCCGCGGGCTCGTCCGGAACGGCGATCGCGCTGTCGACGGCGAATCTCTATACGGCCGTGCAGCCGGGTGGCAGTTTGTTTGGACTGCAGGCCAGCAATCCAGTCGATGTCAGCGTCGCTTATGCGGGAGCGCCCTATAATTATGGCAATGGTGTTTTTGACCCGATGGTCGGCCAGGTGATCGGCGGCGTTAACGTGTTTGGCGGCGGACTGGCAATCTACAGTTCGACCGGCGTGCGACTTGGAGCGATCGGAGTCAGTGGAGACACGTCGTGCACCGATCATGCGGTCGCGTGGGAGACGCGACATGCGCTTGGTCTCGACTACGTGCCGGGCGGCGTATCGCCGAACCACGACGACAACATCATCTATGACATCACGCCGCAATCGGGTCAGATGCCAGGTGTGAGTGCCGGTGGGTTCGGGCACCCGCATTGCCTGTCGGCGGGACCAGAAAATGGCGTCCTCGCCGCCCTCCCGGCAGTCCGCAAGCTGACAAAATAGTCGAACATGGGTGCAGCAACCGAAGCGAAAGAAACTGCAAGTGTCAAACAGCGTTTGGGACCGCACTCTTGTGACGCTTGTGGCGTCACGGTCTTGTCACTGCCTGTGGGGCACAAGGAGCGGTCGGAGGCCTGCAGACGGTTGCGTTGCAGCGCCTTGGTAAGCAAGTAAGGCGCGGACTGCACATACTGGATCCCGGGATGCCCAGGCATCCCGGGATCGCCGTCGATCATTGTTGCGGGTGTGCTCGAGCGCATCCTGGTGGCTGGCATTGAAGCGAATGGTCGCCGACCCTGCGCAACGGACTACA
>Ga0182015_10006948_pt1 | contig 11182 bp, 12 predicted proteins | sample 712P3MmetaG_FD_120478 | JGI IMG/M metagenome (GOLD analysis project Ga0182015, IMG submission 120478) | Permafrost microbial communities from Stordalen Mire, Sweden - 712P3M metaG | ecosystem: Environmental > Terrestrial > Soil > Wetlands > Permafrost | place: Sweden: Stordalen | collected...
AGATGGATGTGAAGCGTATACCGCATTTGCGCGGGCGGCTCCGATTGGACATGCCGCGCGCGGCATGACCACGTTCCTGGCGCAGTGGTCGGCGATTCAAGCATGGCCAGTCACGTCCGTTTCTAGGGTTGGAATCGGCTCAAATCCGAGGTTGGCTAAGCCTTGCCGCGCAGGCCGGCGGCAATGCCGCGATTGACTTTGATGATGTGTTGTAGATTCTCGCGCTTCGGCTCGGTCATCAGCAAATAGGGTTCGCCCATGATGTAGGCAGCGAGGCGGAGCAGGTTCCTGAGGACTTCGTCTGGAAGCTTGTTGTCTTCGCGATTGACGGCGTCGATGAACACGGTCCAGAGACCTGATTATACGTCACGGCGTCAATGAGATTGATTGGCTTGTCACTCCAGGAGTCGTGGACGGCCTGGAGCTTGGCGGCCGCCTTGAGCAGGAGGTTAGCTTCCAATTCGCGACGAGTAGCGAAATAGCGAGTAGGAGCAGCTTCCTTACTATTCGCTATTCCCAACTCCCCAAAAGAAAAGCGGCGGGGCTTTCGCCCCGCCGCCTCCACCAGAAACCTGTGCCAGAAGAGTTTTAGCTGAACAGCTTGAGCACCGACTGGTTCGCCTGATTGGCGATGGACAGTGCGGAGATTTCCAGTTGCTGCTGGGTCTGCTCGGTGAGCAGGTTGGCGCTTTCCTGGTTCTGGTCCGCCACCACCAAGTTGCTGGCGCCCGTCTGCAGCGTATTGATCATGTTCGTTTCAAACGTCTGACGGGTCGAGATGGTCGACGAGTTGGTGCCGAACGTCTCGGTCTGGGATTGCACAGTCGAGATCGCGGCATTGATGTTTGAGATCGTGCTCGTCAGGGTGGCATCGGCCTGGAACGACGACGCACCCGAGCCGCTGATCGACGAAAGTCCGAGGCCCGTCGCGTTGAAGTCTACGCCTTGAATGGTCAGCGAGCTCGATCCGGTCGCGTTGAAGTCGATCTGCAGGTTGTCGCCGTTGAGCAGATTGAGGCCGTTGTAGCCGGAGTCGGCGGCAAGCTGATTGATCTGCGTCAGCAGGCCGTTATAGGTGCTTTGCAGCGTGGTCCGCGTGGCGCTTGATCCGTTGACCGTGTTGTTGGTGGACGAGTCAGTGGTCACACCGAGGGCCGCGGACGCTGCGTTGGCGTCGACCGTGAAGGCCTGGGTCGCTGTATTGGAAGTGAGGATCAGGTCGCCGGAACCGTTATCGGTCGCGGTTACAGCGCCGCTGCTGCCAAGCCCCGTCGTTCCGTTGATCGCGGTCTCGACCTCTGCAAGCGTCGAGCTCGCGGCAATCGCCACGCTGTATGTTGTCGAGCCGACATTGATCAAAAGAGTGCCGGCGGCGAGGCCCACGTTGGCGCTTGTGCTGAGGCTGACCGAGCTAGTGGTCGAGCCTGCCGTGGTCCAGTTGGCCTGCTGGGCCTGCTGAGCCGTGGACAGTGCCTGTTGGAGCAGGCTGGTCAACCCGGTGAGGCCGTTGGTGGCCGCGTTGATCGTCTGCGAGCCTTGCCCGATCTGGTCGAGCAGGGCGCTCAGCGAGTTGGCGCTGTTGGTCAGGTTCTGCGACGTGAAATAGGCGCTTGGGTTGTCGGCGGCCGAGTTGACGGCTTTGCCGGTCGCAAGCGCTTCCTGCGTGGACGTCAGATCAGCGGACGTACTTTGCAGCGACAGCAAGTTCTGCCGGATGCCCGCGGTCAAGGTAATGTCAGACATAATGGTACCCTTCTGGTTACAGGCCGTACTGGCTTGCACTCGCTGTACGTGCCGTACCCGCGAGTGCATGTTCCGATCAGACCGACCGGCTGCCGAAGGTTTGCCTCATTTCGTTTAAAGACGCGTAAATCTACGTAGGGCGCGGCCTCTAGCTGCGTGCCTGCCCAAACATGTTGCAGTCGGCGTGCAATATTGGCCGTGCCGCGGTCACAAGTGTTTCGTGCCATTCAGCGGTTTTCCCGGGCCCGCTTAATCCGCCATTAACCATTCCCGTTCGGTATTGCTTAACCACAAAAGCAAAGTCTGAAGAACAGGCTGTTGGCCATGTCCGCAACGTCCCTGCCTAACAAGGTCGCTCTCGTCGTCGCCACGCCCTGCTTTGGCGGGCAGGTTTCCGTCCTCTACGCCGCTTCACTGTTCAAGCTGCAGCAGCTTGCCCGCACCTACAGCGGGCTTACCCTCAAGATCCTGTTCAAGGACGGCGACGCGCTTATCACGCGGGCGCGAGCGAGCCTGGTCTCGCAATTTCTCGAAGATGCGACGGCGACGCACTTGTTGTTCCTTGACGCCGACATCGGTTTCGAGCCGGAGCAGGTTCTGCGCTTGATCGAAAGCGGCGCGGACATGTGCGCGGCTGTCTATCCGATCAAGCGGATCGATTGGGACCGGGTTAGATCGATCATCGAAACCAGCCGTCCTAATCCGGCCGCGGCGGCGCTAAAATATGTATTTGAGGTCGACGATCCGAACGCTGTCACGGAAAAGGGCGGATTCGTCAAAGTGCGCTACGCTGGCACCGGCTTTCTCATGATCCGCCGCGGCGCACTGGAGAGAATGTGCGTGCGTTATCCACAACTTCAATACAAACGTGATCATTCGGTCGATGCGGCGACCGCAAGCAACAAACGATTCGCATTATTCGAATGCATGATTGCCGAAGACGGCACTTACCTGAGCGAGGACTTCGCCTTCTGCAAGCGATGGACCGATATGGGCGGCGAGATCTGGGCGGATCTCGGGAGCAAGCTCAACCATGTCGGCCCAATGACGTTTTGCGGCGATCTATCTTCACAGTTCGCCGCCGTCAGCGTGTAGCACAAATCACGCCAGCATATCGACTAGGCTGCCGCTAGCGCCTGAGGCAGACAGAATAGATGCGGCGGTGCTCATGTTCTCCGAGAGAATCGTCGGAACCGTGCTCCTATTCGTGGAGGAGTTGGTCGAGGTGCTCGTGGAAGACGCGGTCGAGCTCGTGTTCCCGGTAGAGGAGGAGCTTGCCGGCGAGCTGGAAGAATTCGCTGAATTAGCAGCAGTTTTGGTCGGCTTGAAGGTATCATTGCCCACACCGAAGCCAGTATTTGACGCGTAGATACCACTGACGGTGACCGTATCCGTGTCATTCTTGCTGGTGATGACCAGCTGGCCGTTTCGGTTGAGCGACGCAGTGACTGCCGCATTGCCAACGAAGTCCGCGTTGATGGCGTTCATCATATCGCCGACCGTGTCGGTCCCCGTCGAGGCGTATGTCGTCATACCGGTGCCGGCACTGATGGTGATCGAGCCGCCCGCGGGAATTCCAAGCGTTAGCAGCGAGGTGCTCGTGGTGACTGATGCCCTGCTTGTTCCGGTCGCCGGCGAACTGGAAGCGCTGGATGAACTTGCGGACCCTGCGGAGCTGGAAATGGAGGATGAAGAGGACGACCCTGTCGAGGCACTCGACGATGGCAACGCCGTATCGCCCAAAGATTGCAGAGCGCTCTGCACCGCGGCGGAAAGCTGGGAATTGACGCGTTTCAAGGCCGTTTTGTTGGCGATGCTCGCTAGGCCCTTTGATAAATTGCTCTCGGCTGAGGCCATCACGTTGATGAGCGAGTCTTGCGCAGAGGTGGCCTGACTTTCACTCTGTTGTTGATTCCAGTAGTTCTGATCCTGCTGGTAGAACGAGATGCTGCCAACGCCCATTGCGATCGTGCCTTTGCCAACCGGTCGCCCGAACCTTCATGCCAAAGCGCGGTTAATATGAAGTGTCCGGTTCACCGCGGTAACGCTTGGTTAACCATGTTGCCGGACGTTACGTAACGTCGCTCGATCAGGGCGGCGTTCGACAGGCCGAAAAGCTTGCCGTCTAATGGGGCGTTTTCACAAATCGGGGCCGCCTGCCTACAGGCGACACACGCATGAGCAAACGTGCAGCCGCGCAGCGCTCGCATGCTGCGCGTTCCATCCGGCAAGCCCTGGCGCTGCATCAACAGGGACGTCTCGATGAGGCCGAGCGAATCTATAGGTCCATTCTCAGTACCGATCCGCACGACTTCGATGCGCTGCATCTCAGTGGGGTGCTTCGTCACCAGCAGGGCCGATCGATCGACGCCTTGAATTTGGTCGCAGCGGCGCTCAAGGCGCAGCCCGGATCAGCGGACGCTCTGGTGAATTATGGTGTGATCCTCGACGCCCTCACGCGCCATGAAGAGGCGCTTGCGGCTTTCGACAAAGTACTGGCGCTGCGGTCGCAAGACACCACGGCACATTATAATCGCGGCCAAGCGCTCAAGAGCCTCTGCCGTTACGCCGAGGCGTTGGCGAGTTACGAGTGGGCGTTGGCGCTCGCGCCGGGCCACATCGAAGCTCTTTGCAATCACGGGAATACTCTTTTCGCGCTTGGCCGGCACGAGGAGGCGCTCGCCGACTATGATAAGGTGCTGGCGCTGCGGCCCCGGCACGTTGCCGCCTACAACCGCCGCGGCATTGCGCTTGCCGCGCTCAAGCGGCTCGATCAAGCGCTCGCCGCGTATGATGCCGCGCTGGCGATCGAGTCGGGCAATGCCGAGGTACTAAATAATCGCAGCGTAGCGCTGGCGGAACTCGGGCGGTTTGAGGAAGCCCTGCAAAGCTGCGAGCGCGCGCTTGCCGAACGGCCGGATTACTCCGACGCGCACTACAACCGCGGCAATGCTCTTTTAGCCGTCGGACGGTTCGAGGATGCACGCGCGAGTTACGCGACAGCGCTGGTCCTGGAGCCGCATCGCGTCGATGCACTCAACAACATCGGTCTGGCGCTGGTCGGGTTGAGAAGGCCGGCCGAGGCGCTGGTGAGCTATGACAGCGCTCTCGCGGTCGATCCGGATCATCTCCGCGCGCTCCACAATCGTGCCACCGCGTTGGCAGACCTTGGATCGCTCGCCGAGGCGCTCGCCGCTTGCGACAAGATTCTGATCGCACACTCCGATCATGTCGACACTTTGAACACACGAGGCGTCGTTCTTGCCAAGCTCGGCCGCTATAAAGAGGCCCTGACTAGCTACGACGCGGCGTTGTCAGCGATGCCGGGTCGTACAGACATCGAGACTAACCGCGGCACAGCGCTCCTGGAACTCGATCGTTTTGACGATGCTTTGGCAAGCTTCGACCGAGCGTTGGTCAGCGATCCCGGCAACGTCGGCGCTTTGATCAATCGTGGAAACGCTTTGATCAAGCTTAAACGTCCCGCCGACGCGCTCGCGAACTATGACACGGCATATGCGCTTGATCCCAATCATGCGGTGGCGGTCACCGCCCGCGGCGTTGCCCTTACTCTCATGGACCGCTTCGAGGAAGCACTCGCAAGCCACGAACACGCGCTTCAAATTGAGCCGGAGCTGGTCGGGGCACATGTCAATCGCGCTAACACTTTGGTCGGGCTTTCGAGGATGGAGGAGGCGCTTGGCAGCTATGCCAACGCTATCGCGCTCGAGCCGGAAAACGCAGAGGCGCATTTCAACGCGGCGATCACGCGGCTTTGCTTGGGCGATTTTCGTGAAGGTTGGAAACAATATGAATATCGCTGGAAAAAGAAGGATGTCGCATCGCAATGGCGTGACTTTGCGCAGCCGACCTGGCGTGGAGAGAAGGATCTGCATGGGAAGACCGTCCTCCTCCTCGCCGAGCAAGGCTTAGGCGATACTATCCAGTTCATGCGCTACGCGCCTTTTGTAGCAGCACTCGGCGCTAAAGTTATCCTGGGCGTCCAGCGACCGCTCGCGGCTTTGGCGATGTTCTTGCCTGGAGTTTCAGCCGTGCTCGCCGACGGCGAGGCATTGCCAGCCTTCGACCTTCAGTGCCCGCTTCTGAGTCTGCCATTGGGTTTCGCCACCGACCTCGCGACGGTGCCAGCAAACATTCCCTATTTGCAGCCGCATCCAGCTCGCTTGGAGAAGTGGCGAGAGCGGCTTCCGGACAACGGCCGCCTCCGCGTCGGAATTTGCTGGGCCGGTAACAGCGCCCATCTGAACGACCGTAATCGCTCAATACCCCTCGAATGTTTTGCCACGCTGCTGTCGGTGCCCGGCATCGATTTCGTCAGCGTGCAAAAAGAAGTCAACGAGGTGCAGGCTACCGTTTTGCAGAAGCACCGCGTTTTGCAGCTCGGCCGAGACTTCGAAGATTTTTCCGACACCGCTGCGGTAGTTGCAATGCTCGATGTGCTCGTCTCGGTCGACACGTCGGTCGCGCATGTGGCCGGGGCGATGGGCAAGGCGGTCGCCTTGTTGGTTCCGTTCTCGCCGGATTGGCGATGGCTGCTCGATCGCACCGACAGTCCCTGGTATCCGACGATGCGCCTCTTTCGGCAAACCGCTATCGGGGACTGGGACGGTCTACTTCAGCAGTTGTGCCAGGAGCTTGCCGAAGTGGCCCGGCGTCCGCCGCGCGCTACAGCACGCGGCTGATGGCCAGCGGCTGGCCCTGCTTTCGATTGGGGGCCACGGTGCGCCCCGAAGCGCCATAGACTTGCGGCGAAACCTTGCGCGCGAGGTCGCCCGAGAGTCGACGCACGATGCCCTCCGATACCGCGTGGGCGGTCGCCAAGACGATCATGTTCTTCTGCAGCACGGTGCGAAACGTCTCTTGCACGCCGCGCAGCACGGCGGCGCCTGCCGGCGCCGCTTGCAAGAGGAACTTCGCATTTGCTTTCAAACCTTCACCCGCGGTGAAAAGCTGACTTGCCAGCTCGCTTTTTGTCGGTCCGAGCGCGACTGCCTTGCGTACCTTGCCCGCATGCACCAGCGCTGTCTCCTGCTCGACGACGCCGCGTAGCTTTTCGATCAGATCCGCCACCTGCGCGATGGCCTTTTCCGCCTCGGCGGTGGTTGTGTTTGGGTTCATGAGGGCTTCACTCCCTGCTGCTTGAGCAACGCGTCGTAGACGTGAGAGGCAATGCCGATGCCGCCGTTCTTGGCGAAGGTCTTGGCGTATTGATCGGTCAGCATCGAGCGCCACACCTTCAGCGCGCCGCTGCCGCCGAACGGCCCTTCGCCGTTCACGCCGGTGTACATTTGCTGGAACATCGTGTTCAAAAACATCGCCTCGAACTGCTCCGACGCGGCTTTCGCCTTGCCTTTGATCTTGAGGGCGGCCAGCACCTGGGCGCTCTGGGCGTCCCCGAGCGATCCGATCGATTGACCAAGCTCGGCTGCGGCTGCGGTCGTCATCACATCACCTCGATGTCGGCCTGGATGGCGCCGGCGGCCTTGATGGCCTGAAGGATGGAAATGAGATCGCGAGGCCCGATGCCGAGCGCGTTCAGTCCGTCGACGATCTGTTGCAGCGACACGCCTTCCTGGACGAGGGCGAGCTTTTTGCCTTCCTCGACCACGCCGACATGAGTGCGCGGCACCACGACGGTGCGGCCTTTGGAGAACGGCGCCGGCTGACTGACTTGCGGCGATTCCGAGATCGTCACCGTGAGATTGCCCTGCGCCACCGCCACCGTGGATACGCGCACGTCGCGGCCGATGACGATGACGCCGGAGCGCTCGTCGATGACGATTTTCGCCGCCTCGTCCGGCTCGACTTGCAGTTGCTCGATCTCAGTGAGCATCGCCACCAAGTTCTGCGGGAATTTCTTCGGCAGCGTCAGCTGCACGGTCGAGGGATCGAGCGGCTCGGCCACCGGCGCGCCGATATAGTCGTTGACGGCGATGGCGATGCGTTTGGCCGTGGTGAAGTCGGCGTTGCGCAACGACAGGCGCAACCGGCCGAGCGTCGCCAGCGAAAATTCGATCTCGCGTTCGATGATGGCGCCGTTGGGCAGGCGTCCGACCGTCGGCACGCCCCGCGTGACTTTGGCCGCTTCGCCCTCGACCTGAAAACCGCCGATCGCCAGCGAGCCCTGGGCAACCGCGTAGACGTTGCCATCGGCGCCGAGGAGCGGTGTTACCAAGAGGGTACCGCCAAGCAGGCTCTTGGCGTCGCCGAGCGCGGAGGCGGTGACGTCCATGCGCGTGCCCTGCGTGGCGAAGGGCGGCAGATTGGCCGTGACCATGACTGCGGCGACATTGCCGGTGCGGATCTGCTGGCCGCGGATGTTGACGCCGAGCCGCTCCAGCATGCCTTGGAGCGATTGCTTGGTGAACGGGCTATTGTTCAAAGTGTCGCCGGTGCCATTGAGGCCGACGACGAGACCGTATCCGATCAGCTGGTTCTGCCGGATACCCTCAATACTGGCGAGGTCTTTAATACGTGAGGTCGCGGTCGCCGTCGAAACGGCGCACGCCAGGACCGCCAGCGCGACAAACGCCAGCCTAAGCGTCCTTTTCATCTCCTGCTCCCCAAGAGGTCGGACAGCAACCCCTTTGCCAGTTGCGTGCCAATCGGAGCCGATCCGCCAAGCCACTGAAATCGCGTTATAATTGTGCGGAAACCGCCTGGCGTGACGACGCCGCGCCAATGCATCCCTTGCCGGTTCGCGGCAATTGTTGCCGCCTCGCACCGGCATAATTTTACCGCCCATTAACCATAAGAGCCCACTTTCTCTCTTATGCGCGTCATTGGACCAAACGGAACGGCTCTCGCCTCGGCGCCGGCGGCCGCGCGGCGTCCAGCTGGCGGGACATTCACGCTTTCCGACGCGAACGCGCCGCAAGCCCAGAGCGCTGCGGTCGCCCTGCGCACGCTTGGGGGAATAGACGCGCTGATCGCGTTGCAGGGCATCGAGGATCCGGTCGAGCGCCGCCGTCGGGCCGTCAAACATGGCCGGCGGGCCCTCGACGCGCTCGATGAGCTCAAGCTCGGCCTGCTTTCCGGTACGCTCGAACAGGGGATGCTGTTGCGGCTTAAGGCCGTCGCCGTTGACCTCAAGGATGGTTCTGGCGACGAAAAGCTCGATCAGGTCCTGAGCGAGATTGACCTGCGGGTCGCGGTGGAACTGGCCAAAGCCGGAATCAACTGATTTGCCTTGACCTTAGCCCGCCGGCACCGGGCGCCATCATCGTTATTGTCACCGTCACAGACCCGCGGTATATGGGCGCGCCTCCGGGGAGGACGTGGCGCTAGGTGTGCGCGGAGTAGGGGACATGCAGTCCATGCAGTTGGTCAAAAGCAAAAACGGTCGACCCGACGATACATTAAGTAAAAACGGCAAAAGCATCCGGCCCTTCGACAAGATCTACCGGCCGACGGACCGGGAACCGTTCATGAACGAGCGCCAGCGGGAGTATTTCCGCCTGAAGCTGCTCGACTGGCGGGAGGACATCCTCAAGGAGGCCAAGGAGACGCTGCAGCATCTCCAGGACGACAATCAGAACCATCCTGACCTCGCCGATCGCGCCTCCTCGGAAACCGACCGGGCGATTGAGCTGCGTGCCCGCGACCGTCAGCGCAAGCTCATCGCCAAGATCGACGCTGCGTTGCAACGCATCGAGGATGGCACCTACGGCTATTGCGAGGAAACCGGCGAGCCGATCTCGCTCAAGCGCCTCGAGGCCCGCCCGATCGCTACACTCTCGATCGAGGCGCAGGAGCGGCATGAGCGCCGCGAGCGGGTCTACCGCGAGGAATAAGGCGGCGGGTTCCGCTCATCCTTTATCCTTACCCTCGAAGTCGAGGGCGGGAAGCGGTTTCATTCAGCATTTGTAAACTACGCGCGTCGGGCTGCGGCGGCGTCTTGATTCGCATCAAGCGACTCGGCTATGCCGCCCATATATTATGGGAAGCACGCACATCGGCGGCACCGTGTTCTGACAAGACCGATGAAAGGACCGTGCGGCGGCGAGCGTTGACTATGACGAACGAGCCACGAGACCGCGGGACATCCGAGGCGGAAAAAACCAATTGCGCCGCGGCTCGCCGGCATTTGGCGGAGCGAGCAAGCGCCCCGATAAAGTCGCTGGGTTTTCGTACCAGAACAAACAAATGGAGGCGTACATCGGTCTCATCGTCCGCATTCAAAGCGTGAATCGATGTGATCGACTAGGTAAGCAACGAGGAGCCGACCCCCATGATCGAGCGTCGCTTGCTTGTCCGCCACAAGACCTTCATCAAAGGACGTATCTATTTTAACAACCGGCTTTCCAGCATTGACTGTATCGTCCGCGATGTCACGGCAAACGGCGCCCGCCTTGAAGTGTCGGAAAACGTGGCGCTTCCGAATTCGTTCGAACTGCATTTTCCGAATAAGGACGAACACTTTCACGCCCGGGTCGAGTGGCGCAAAGGCAATAACCTTGGGGTAAGCTGGACCCCTGAACCGCTAGCGAAGCCATCGACTGAAGACGGCGGCCGGACTGAGCATTCCATCACCGATCGATTGTCCAAGCTCGAACATGACGTTGCGGTTCTGCAAAGACGCCTCAATACGTTGCCGGAAGCGTAATCCCCGGTCTTTTCTTAAGTCTTCTTTTACCTTGCTTCTTTACCCCTCGTTAACGATCGCTCGCCGGAAAGCCGCCGGCGCGGACCACTGTCTTCCTACGCTCACGAACCGATGCGCAACGGGCCGTCGCAACACTTGCAGCCGACACAACACCTGCGGCCGAATTTTTCGCGGACGCTTCGGCGCGCGCAACGTGCGCAAGAACAGGGCGAGTCCGGCAAAGCCGAGCGGCTTTACACTGAGCTCCTCCGGCACCGCTCCGACGACTTCGACGCGCTGCACGGCCTTGGGCAAATCAACTATCGGCGCGGGCGCCTCGATGCGGCGCTCGCGCTCATTCAGGCGGCGCTGAAGAGCGATATTTCCCGCGCAGACGGTTTTGCCAGCCTTGGGCTCGTGTTTCATGCGCTCGGGCAATTTCGACGGGCGCTGATCAGCTACGACGAGGGCCTTCGCCTTGAGCCGAACAACGCCGAGCTTCTCAACCGGCGCGGCGCGGCGCTCCTCGAACTTAACCGTCCGCGCGAGGCACTGGAAAATTTTGACCACGTGCTGGCATCGGATCCAAATCACTTCGACGGCCTCGGCAATCGCGGCAATGCGTTGCTCAAGCTCAATCGGGTGGTGGAGGCCCTGGCCGCGTATGACCGGGCGCTCGAGCTCGCGTCCAAGAACGCGCAGCTCCTCACCAATCGCGCCGTGGCGCTGCGGCGGCTCGATCGCCCGCACGAAGCGCTGATGAGCGCGGGCAGCGCACTCGTCAGTAAACCGGACTTTGCCCAGGCACGCTTCGTAGAGAGCGTGGCCCGATTG
>Ga0182015_10006950_pt1 | contig 11180 bp, 16 predicted proteins | sample 712P3MmetaG_FD_120478 | JGI IMG/M metagenome (GOLD analysis project Ga0182015, IMG submission 120478) | Permafrost microbial communities from Stordalen Mire, Sweden - 712P3M metaG | ecosystem: Environmental > Terrestrial > Soil > Wetlands > Permafrost | place: Sweden: Stordalen | collected...
GACCGGCCAAGAGTCGCCCGAGAGGCGGTGATCGACCAGCAGTCGCATGCCTCCGTGACCATCTCCCACGCGGATAGACATCGCAGACTTGCGCACTTTCTTTCCAGCCATCACGCCGCCCCGCTACTGCGCCGCGTCGTCACTCGCCACGAGATCGTTCCATTCATGAATCAGCTCCCGCCACTGCCTTTCGCCCTCTGCGTCTCCGGCCCCCGAAAGCTTGGCTTCCGTGGCATGCATGAGCGCAGCGATCGCCGCCGATAGCGTGTCGGCGATCTCGAATTCTGGGGAGAACCGAAACCCCTTGATGTTGTTTCGCCCGTCCACCTGGAGGTATCGCTCGAGTGCTTTGAGGCTCACGTGCGCGCCGTCAGCCGAGGTGGTCCGATAGATGATTACGTAGAGATCGGTCAGACCCGCAGCGACCGCAGCATCAGCCCAGTTAATCGGCCGCGACTTCGCCGGCGAGTACTGCGCAGACAGACCATCCACGAACTGCTGCAGTTCAGTGCGCTGTTCGACGGACAGATTGGGGTCGTCCTCGGGCACGAGCCGCAGCAGATCGTTCGCCAGCGCGAGGCGGTGCTTATCGTAGTCTTCGTCAAGCCGATCGAAAAAGCCCTTGTCTCGACGCACGCAGCCGAGCGCGATGGCGGTCTCGGCACAGGCCCGCACGAGCGTACGCGCTTCGGCGCCCATGCCGCGCTCGGCCAGCCGCACGACTCCCTGGAACATCGACACCGCGCGCGCGTACAGCGTGCCGATGTAGACCTCCTCGTTCACCATCGGTCGTTCACGCAGAAGCACCATCATCGCCAGCCGATTGAGCTTCTCGACAATCGAGAACCATTGGGCGTGGCGGTGGCGGATATTCGCAATCCGCTCGCGCTCTGCGTCTTCAAGGAATCCTTCAACTCGGAAAGTCATTGGGCGGGACGTCAGTCCTGCAGCTGCGCTTCAGCAGGCAGCGTCGCGCGCACGGTGATCTTGAGTTTGACGGCAGCGGAGGCCGGGTCGGCCGGATCCCACGGGACCGTCACCCAGTGCGCGGCGTCGAAATGCGGATGGTGTTCGTGTTTCGGGTCCTCGAAGACATCCCTGCGGCACGTATAAATCACAGGGATGCCGAGCCCTTCGGCGAATCCTGCTTCCCAGTAGGCGCCACGATTGCCATGCGTGAGGTCGACGACCAGAAACCTCGCCTGGCGAATGCGCACGCGAAGCTGGTCGTCAATCAGGCCGGCCGGCTGACCCTCATCCAGGCGCTCCAGATCGAATCCGGCGAGCTTGACCTGTGGAGCGAAGTGTTGACGGACGACCGCGTCGATTTCCTGGTCGCCGTACTTCATCGCCATGAAGCCGTAATGGCGTCCCGGGACCGATCTGGACAGCTCGCGATAGCGTTCCCAGCCGACGGGTGCCAATGAGCAGTCTGCATACCTGGCGGGCTGATCCACCGACCCAATAAGCGTCCCGTAAAAGTAACTGCTCTGCTCGATGCTCTTGATCATGTAGTCGAAGGCTTGTTGATCGACCGCACCGAGCAGCGTCCGGTGTGCTTCGTGGGTGAGGTCGAAAACATCTCCGGGCCAGCGACTATGCATCGCAGCCCACATGATGAAATCGTCGAGGATCCGATCCGGATGCGGAAGTCGTGCCGTGTCTCTCAGCGCGCGCAGAGTTGCGACGTTAAACCACGGCGGAACGGCCCGGTCGGTCATCCTCTTGACCTGGTAGGCGACCGCTGCCCACTGACCCTTGGGTAGAGCCCAATTGGATATATCATCGACTGCATCGCCGCTGATTCGGTAAGTACCGCAGCACGGACACGCTACCTGCGCATCCCGACCACCGATCGTTACGACCGGGCCGCGCGGGGCAGGAGTAATGCAGAACGTACACTGCTGATTGAGGATGATGTTCGGGCGACGCGTCGCCGCCGAGGCGTTCATGGCAGTCCCCTCCCGTTGCGCCGTAGTCTACGGAGCTCCTTCGCCTTCTCGCGCCTCTCTGCGTGCCGCGGGCCAGCCGCGATCTGGCCGCGCTGCATCAGCGCTTCGTAGAACCAGGCGTCCGGGCAGCCCCCCTGCATCGCAGTTGCCACCAAGTCTGAGAGGATCATTGTGAAGCCGCGCTCGACATCGGCGCCGGCGGCATGCGCACGCTCGAGGTAGGCGGCCACGACATCACGGTAGGGGCTCCCATGCCGGTAGTTGCGATCGAGGAGCGCCCCATCGGCAGCAGCACCGCTGCCGTCCTCGCCCAGGAGCTCGTCGAACATCTCGACGGCGAGCTCGTGCCCCGCGCCGATCGCGAGTGAGCGCGGTGGGAGAGACAGTTTCACAACTTTGCTCATCGCGACAGCTCAGCGCGGCCGAGTTCGCGCTGCATCGCCTCGACGAAGACCTGAATGGCGTCATCGATGCTGAGTTGTTCGCAGCCCGGGAGCTTACAGACCTCGCTGAATGCCCGACTTACCGCATGTGCGGCAATTCCCCTGCAACCCTCGCGACACAGTTCCAAGGCGGCATCGCGTGCCGCGCCCTCCATGGGTGCGCTTGGATCCCGAAAAGGAATGATCTCGGCGCTCATGAAGTCACCTGCCCAGACAGCGGGAGGAACTCCTCCACGGGCCCCAGGTAGTCGACGGCGTTCTTGAGGTATTCAAGCGCCTCATCGAGCTGCAGCCGGTGCTGCCCAGTGACCTGGCAGCGATTAAGCAGCTCCTCACTCAGCCGCAGGGCTTCGCGAGCATGCGCGAGGGCCACGATTTGGCGCTCGGCCAGGGGTCCGGACACAAGCTGCCACACGTCGGTGGGCTTGATCGGTGTAACGTTGTCAGTAGCCATAATTGCCTCCAGTTAGGCGGTTGTGGTCAGGCCCTCGTCGGTGTTTGCGCACCGGCGGGGGCCGCTTCAGCTCGTAACCTTTGTCTGAAATCGGTTCGGCTCGGGAGGCGCAGGTTTGTCGCTCGCCTCGAGCGTCTTGCGCAACCAGTCGAACATCGAGCGGTGCCACCGCTCGCTTGTGTTGGTCGCAGGGAAGGTTGTGTGCAGGGGCTGCTCCGCGCCCTGCGTCGTGACATGGATGGCTTTGTCCTTCTCGTTCCACCAGAACGAGATTACGCGGCGGACATACTTGACTGGCCGCGTGGTGAGCGGGGGCGGCGCTTCCTCGCCTGTCTCGACGCGGTGCCGAAACCAAGCCCAGATCGCAGGATGCATCCCCACCTCGTCGGCTTCCCAGTTCTGCCAGCTACGAAGCGTCGAATAGACGAGCTCAGCAGCCTGAGTCTGAGAAAGACCGTATGTCTCGCGGAGCTGACGGATGTCGGCCCCCTTTGGAGCATCGGGTTTGTCTGTCATGCGCTAACTATACGCAAGTATTGCGTATATGCAATATTTGCGTATGAAGTGTGAAACGCCCCCGGGCGTTAAGTGAACTGAGCGCGGTGTCCACTGCCGGCGGGCGTAGGATCAGCCCATGAACGCCAGCACCCCATCCTTCGCCCCTGGTCCCTGGCTCGGCCGCCGATACGCGGCCAGGGCCGCACTCGAGCAAAAGCTCCTGCAGGAACGAGTGCGCTACTCGCGCCAACGCCAGCGGCAGGAAGAGCTCGCGCCCGAGCGTTCGACACGGTCAGACCACCGTGGGTCTGCAGATTGGAACCCTTTCGCCGTCTTGTTGGGCGTCCTGCTGGGAGGCTGGTTCAGTCGGCGCTGAGCGGGACCGCGCTGGCCCGTCAGAAACGGGACGACTACCTCAACATCCCCCAGCCGTACGTGACCCGGTTCACGGCTGCTGTGCCACACTCCGCGATCTGATAGATCCCTCGAACTCATAGGGAAAACCCCGATGAATTTTGTCCGAGTACTCGCTTGCGCAGCGATCGCTGCACTCCTTTCCGGCTGCGTGACTTCGCGCCCGGTTGCCCTCCCCAACGGTACTCAGGGTTACGCCATTCGATGCCCTGGTGCGGCGCGTGACATCGCCGACTGTATGAACAAGGCCGCTGAGGTTTGTGGCGGCAAGTATCAGGTGGTCGATCGTGACGGCAACGTGGCGGGCGGCGCGATCGTGCCGATCGGCAACGGCGCGGTGTTCGCCCAGGGCGTGCATCGGACGCTAATCGTAAGTTGTCAGGGAGGTTGAGTCGTGAGTGAGCAATCCACAGAGCAGACATTCGCAAGCGGTGTCTTCGGAACCGTCACCGACAAGCGAGTGATTTACCAGCGAGCTAAGGGCTGGTTCAGCGGCGGATCGCGTGAGGACATCCCGCTCAAACACGTGACGTCGGTCCGCCTCGAGACCACCCGGCACGGGCTGGGCGGTATATTGCTTTTCCTCGTCGGCTTGTCGTGTCTTGCGGCGCCTAGCGCGGGCGCTGACGTGCTCGGCGTTGTTCTCATCGCGCTGGCGATCTTGCTCCTGTGGGGTTCGCCGACGGTTGTTGTCAACACGGCCGGCCAGGACAAGAACGCTTCGCGCGGATGGCCGTGGGAGCGCGCGGTCGCCACGGACTTCGTGGAAGCCGTGCGGAAGCAGCTTGTCAGCCAGTAGATCGGTGTTCGCGCAGGGCGTGCATCGGACAGTGGGCCAGCCGGCCAGGTGACGGAGAGCGCAATTGCCTTTACCCGAGACAGTCTATGCGAGCTTTTCTGGTCCGATCGATCAGCAGTCTATTTCGCGGATCTTTCAGAATCTCGCAGGTGCAACTCAAGGTGGCGTGAGGGTTGTCCACGTACTATTCCAATCCACCGGCGGGTCCATCAACGACGGAGTCGCCTTGTACAACTACCTTCGCACCTACTCGCTCGAGCTTCACTTCTACAACACCGGAGCGGTGCAATCCATTGCCGCAGTCGCGTGGCTCGGAGTTGCGCATCGCCATGTCAGCCAGCACGGAAGATTCATGCTGCATCATTCCTCCAATCCTGGACTGCCCGGCGGGAATGCTGCCAAGTATCAAGCTATTGTTGACTCGCTCGTCGCCGACGATGCCAGGACCACGGCCATTGTGAAGACCCACACACATATCCCCGACGAGAGATGGGCGCTCCACGCCACGCAGGATCTCTCGTTTAATGCTCAGGAGGCGGTCGATTTCGACATCGCACATGACATCCGCGAGTTCGAAGTTCCCGCGGGAAATCAGATCTTCAATATCTAGCCGTGAGGTCATGGCTCATCCTGAGGCCCGGACGATCATTGGCCGCCCTGCAGCGCCTGCGCGAGCCGTCGTTGTGCATCGTTGGCCGGAATCGAAAGACCTGACGCAATCTGCGAGGTCGAGCCGAGCACCGGCGCCGCTGCCCAGTTGACGGCAGTCGGGCTCACCATCCCGCGCGCCATGACGTTCGCGGCGAGGGGAGCGGCCGCCAGGGCAACGCCGTGCGGTCCTAAGAGCGCGTGGCCGCCTTCACCGCCGAGGAGGCTGCCGACGAGCAAGTCGCGCATGGTGTGCGTCTGCTGCTCCGCCGCGGCCGTCCCACTGGCGTTCTTGAATACCTGGGAGCTGTTGCGCAGGTTTGCGGCGACGTCGGCCATGTTCTCGGCCTGCTCCTGTAGCCCAGGCACGCGGTCAAAGAGCGCCGACTTCGCCTCCGGGCTCATCTGGTTGTACCGCGTCAGGAACGACTCCGGGCTGAACACATCACCCGCGGCCGATTGATTGCCAGCCGTCGCCTGGCCCATGCGCTTGAACACGGTCGCTGCAACAACCTGCTGCTGCTCCGGTGCCAGGGACTGCATCACGGCGCGCAGTCGGGTAGCCCCGTCCCTCGTGCCCGCCATCGCGCCGGTGAACACCTGCTCGGGCCCACCGTTGCGATCGAGAACATCCGCGAGCGTGTCCATGCGGCCCATTCCGGCGGAGTAGTAGGTCTGTGCGCGGCTGAACGCCTGCGCGGCGTCCGGACCGGCATCCTGCGCCGCGCCTTTGAGGTCGGAACTCAGCGCGCCGTACAGGCGTTTCACCTGCATGCGCGGAATGTCTGTCGTGAGATCCGAGCCCGTCAGCATCTCGCCGACCTGGCTGCGCAAGTTGGAGACCGCCGAGTACGGGAGCGAGCCGTCTTCCCCGACGTCCGAGAGCAGCGACGTGCGGATCTGCGCGAGCTTGGGGTTGATGAGCGCGGCCGTCGTCGACGGCGCCAACGGATTCGGCTTCGCGACAGCGTCAAGCGTCGCAAGCGTGTTGTTCACGCCGACTGGCGAGCCAGGCGGGATGTGGTCGTTGACCTTGTCGAAGAGGCTCTGCGCCGCCGCGTTGAACTGATCCTTGAATCCGCCCTCACCCAGAATGCCCTGGTTGATCGCTCGTCCGGCGCGCTCGGGAGAGACGCCGCCGGGGGCGATGTTGCTCACCGTCTGATCGACGCCGCCGCGCAACGCCTGCGCCTGATCCTCGGCCGCCTGCTGTATCACGCCAGCGCTGCCGGGGATCTTCGAGAGGCCGCTCTCGAGGAACTGCATGCGGCGGGTACCGGCCGCTTGCGCCAGGCTGGGTTCCGCTCCGGCGTCGCGAAATGTCTGGATGTTCTCCTGCATCGTCGCCGGGCTCACACCTCGAATCGCTCCCTTGGCGGCGGCAGGCGCGGCGTAACCGGTGAGCGCCTGGGCGAGCGCGGACGCCGCGTTGTTGGCGGTGTCACTCTGGAACGGATGGGCTTCCGCAACGCTTTGACCCGCGAGAACGGAAGGCATCGCACCGGCGAGCGCGCGCACCGTTGGGCCGACCGCTCCGCCTCCACCCGCAAAGGCTCCCGGGACCACGCTGCCGGCCGCAGCGAGATATCGCGAAGCCGCATCATCCGGACGCGTCGGCTGCGTCGTCGTAATCGGCGACTTGTCGAGCAGACTCGAGAGCCACGCACCGACGGGCGACGGGCTGTTGTTCACCTCGAGCGCGGAAGGAATCGGATTGCCGGTCGCCAGGTGATAGCCGGTGCCAACGGCCGCTTTCCCGAGGTCAATCGCATTCGAGATCGTATCGGGGATGAGCCCAGCCAGGTACGCGCCGCCGCGCAGGACACCGCCCTCAAGCGCTTGCCCGCGGTCGGCCCAGGTGGCCGGAGGTTGCGGTGCGATTGAGCGCGCTGGCGGTGAGATGTCGTCGAAAGCGTTCGGCGCGCTGGCCGAGCTCGCCGGCGCGGCGATGAGTCCCGGCGGCAGATCATCAAAGGCATTTTTCATCGGACGCGATGCAGTGACGACCGTGCGCGGCGGCGACGGTGGCGTCTGGACTGTCGCAGCGTCGACGAGCCCTCCGGGGATGTCATCAAAAGCGTTTGCCATGGTCAGTGAACCGCCGGCGGCTTGATTGCTACAACGGGTTGCACCGATTGCGCTGGCTGGGTTTCGTTGTCAGGTTTGAGCGCGCGCAGCTGCGCGTCAGCCTGCGCGCCCATCACTCTGAGGATCTCCGCCACCTCGCGGTACTGACCAACGGCCAGGTAACGCGCCACTACCAGCCAGGCGGAATGCGGCAGGGTGATCGCGATCGCGGGGTCACGGTGCCGGTTTTCTTCCAGTGGAGTGTCCGGTGGATCAGGCATTTGCTCGCGCCGGGAGTTCGTGGGCGACATCAGCCGTCGTAACCTTCGCAAGCGCCTTCAACAGGTGCTCCCTGGAAAGCGCGCGCGTCTGATCGACGAGGGCGCGTCGCTCGGGTGGCAGGCCGTCGATGATGCGATTTAGCTCCGCCAGGTGCCCGGGATCCTGCTTGGCGTGAAGAAGCGTCGTGCGCAAGAGCGAGGCCGGGTACTGCTCCTGCAACTCGCGCAGGCGCGCTTCGGGCATCGGCCAGCCCTCGAGAAGGTGCGTGTAGCCGAGCAGGGCGGCCGGGTCGGCGTGGAAAATCATGTAGTACACGGAGCCGACCATCTCGACGGCTTCCCACGGCAGCTGCGTGCGCGTCACATCGACGCCGACGGACTGCAGATCCTCCGCGAGCCACAGCGCATGACCGCGCTCCTCCTCGAGGTGACGCTCAAAGTACTGCTTGAGCTCCCCGCTCGAGCGCTCGGCCGCGACGACGAGCAAGTGCTCGCTCGCCTTGATGACATGCCACAAAAAAATGAGATTGATGACGAGCATCAGAACCACGCATACAGCGCAGCGGCGCCGAGCGACGCAGCCGCGCCGGTGTCGGCATTGCTCGAGGCGACGTTCGCGTTGTAGCCGGCGAGCTGGCCCTGATACTGCGTGTTGAAAGCGTCCATGATGTTCGGCGCGTTGACGGCGTTTCCGCCGCTGCCGCCAACCGAGCCGCCGCCGCCTAACCCCATGCTCGGAAGCTGCGTGCCGACGTCGCCGGCGAGGGAGTTGTATTCCTGAAGCGGCAGCTGATTCAGCGAGATCTGCGACTGCAGCCCTTGTAGCTCCTGGCCGTACTCCTGGCCGGCCGCAGCATTCGCGCCCTGCTGCTCAGTCGCCGCCTGGCCGAAGGCCTGCTGATTCGTGTTCGCGCTCTCGCCGTACAGAGCCTGCTGCTCCTGAAGGCCTTGCCCGACCGACTGCTCTTGCGCGTTCGAGTACGCCTGCTGCTTCTGATTGTTGAAGAGCGTCATCGCGTTGTCGTAGGCGGCGGAGCCTGGCTGCGCGCCGGAGTTTCGCAGCTGCGCGTCGAGCTGCTCCTGCTGCTGCTGGAACTGCGGGTCGAGGTACTGCGTCTGCTGCTGATAGGACGCCTGCTGCGCCTGGTTCGTGAAGCCGCTCAGGTCATTCGCGCCGATGATGCCTGGCACGCCCGACGTGTTGATCTGCGCCTGCACCGGCGTCTGCGCCACGTTCTGCGGGACGGGCTGCTCGAGACTGTGCTGCGCCTGGCCGGCAAGGCTGTCGAGCGTCTGGCCGCCCGTCTGCTGCGCGGTTTGTTGCGCGTTGAAGATCTGCTGCTGGGGCGCGCTCAGTGACGACGTCGTCGTATAAATCGGCGCGCCGGTTTGCGGGTTGACGCCGGTTTGCACCTGCGTCTGCTGGCCGACCGGCGTGACCGTGGTCCCGGAGCCCAGGGCCTTGTTGTAGGCCGCCGCTTCCGTGCCGTACTGGTATTGCGCGGCGGCGGAGGTGTATGGGTCCGGCGCGGCCGGCGCGCTACCCTTGCCCATCTAAGCTCTCCCGCCGGCTGCTCCACCGTGGCCGGCGCGTTCGACAAGTTTCTGCGTCAGCTCGGGCGCGAGCCCGTAGCTGATCCGCTGTGGCACGTTCCCGAGCACGAGCACGCGACTCAGGAATCCCATGAGCTGCTCAGCGTCGGGCAGGCTGATGATCGAGCGGTGGCCGCCGCCGTTGCCTTCCATCGCCGCAACGTACGGCTCTGGCCGTGCACCGACACGCCCCAGTTCCAGGCATCCGAAGACCTTTGCGAGCAGCGCCTTGCCGTCGTCGCGCCGTAGATCCACCAGGACTAGGTGTGCGGTCGTGACCATCGGGGTAGCGAACTGGTCGCGCGGGTGTTGCGCCTCAGTCGACGCCTTCGCACCCGTCATACGCTGCAGCTCGTCGGCGGGGATGACTCGGCGCCGTCCGACCTTGACGCCCTTGAGCTCCCCAGTCGCGATCTTACGGTGAAGCGTCGCAAGGCTGATGCCGGTTGCGGCCGCGGCCTCGGTTAGCGAGTACGAAAGCCGCGGGACGTCCGTGATGACCTGAGTGTTGGTTTCGTCCATGTGTCTCAGGATGACGCAGTTTCTCAGCGTGATAAATTGCGCCGAACGCAATGTATCGGGGTCATGCCTCTATCCACTCGCTAACCTGATCGGCGGCGACGCCAAGCACCTGTGCGATGTCGCAGGCTTGGGTACCGAGCTGGGCGAGGTAGCGAGCGCGCGCGGCGAGTTGCCGGTGGTTGCTCGGCAGTGGCCGCGGCGGCTTCCGGATTGCCCGTATGTGCCACTGAATAGCGCGCAGGGACAATCGCCTGTTCAGGACCGGCTGTATGGCTTTCGCTGTCAGCGCCGGTGCCGTGGTTGGGTGGCGCTTCAGCAGAGCGCGGATTTCCAAGCGAGCGGATTGTCCCGCGTCATAGGCGCGCTTGTTTCGCGGGCCGCTCATCATTCGATGCTAGTCACGCGCGCATTACGGCGGACAAAAGTCGCCGCGGGCCTGATCTAATTTCACGCGTCCGTCCTTTAGGGGGGCTCATAACCAGGGGGGCTCATAACCTGTAGGGGAAAACCTATCCGTCCCTTTAGGGACTGAACGGCTCGCCCTGGAAAGGACGGTTTGCACAAAAGCTCCACGTGCACACATGCTCACACTCCCCCCTTACAGGGGAGTGAGTGTGTGAGCAGTGCTGTTGTGCAGTTTGTGCAGTCATTGTGCGGATTCTTGTGCAGATTCTTGTGCACCGTTCAGACGGAAGCCAGGGAGGACGAGAGCCTTCTTGGGGGTGCGATTTGAATACGTGCCGACGACCGTTGTGAGTAGAGCGCCATCGGCCTGCATCGAACGCATGGCCGTTGCGAAGTCGCGCTCGGACACGTTCTCCAGCAGCTTGTACTCACTCGCCAGGCGCGGCAGGTGGTTCGGGCTATTCCGACCGGCAACGCCATACTGGTCCATTCCGGCCAGCTTGCGAACCGCCCGAGTCACGACGTCGCGTGCGTACTCAGGACCAGGACGCGAGCCGCGCGTCTCGGCGATCGGGGCATCCGGGATCAGGATGCCGTCTCGAAACTGCAGACGACGCCAATCTCGCGCCGAGTAGTTCGCCTTTCTGCGCGACAGGTATCGGACCCCGTCGTCCGCAGCGTCCTCATCATCGGCTTTGTCCTGATCTGGAAGAGAGTTCCCGAGATAAAGTCGGGTGCGCACGGCGCCTTCCCACGCCGTCGAACCGCTGAACTCGGATCCCTTGGCCTTACCAGGATGACCGAGCAGGAGCACTGCGGCGCGGGTCGGAGCGGCGGCCGCGGTGAGCATCGATATGAAGCTCGTGACCTGGTGCCGGTCGTTCTCGTTGCCGGCGTAAAGTCGTGCCACGTTATCGAGGAGCACGACGTCCGCCTTCAGATCCCCGATCTGCTCGCGCAGCTGCTTCATCATCGGCGCAGGCTCAAGGCGCTGATCAACGAGCCTTGCGAGCTCGATCACCTGGCCATCGTACGAGTAGGCGGTGAAGCGATCGGCGAACTCCGAGAGCGACACGTCGAGCCAACGGGCAATCGCGACTTGGC
>Ga0182015_10006951_pt1 | contig 11178 bp, 8 predicted proteins | sample 712P3MmetaG_FD_120478 | JGI IMG/M metagenome (GOLD analysis project Ga0182015, IMG submission 120478) | Permafrost microbial communities from Stordalen Mire, Sweden - 712P3M metaG | ecosystem: Environmental > Terrestrial > Soil > Wetlands > Permafrost | place: Sweden: Stordalen | collected...
CAGCTGGACATCGCCTTCGTCGAAGTGGAGGAACCATGACCGTCGTTCGTGTTGAAGAAAAAGTCCTGAACGAAAACCAGCGCATCGCGCTTGAATTGCGCCGCCGCTTCGAAGAACACAACGTCCTGTGCCTGAACTTCATCAGCGCGCCCGGCTCCGGCAAGACCACCCTGCTCGAAAGCACGCTGGCCGCCTTCCCTCCTGGTGAGAAGATCGCCGTCCTCACCGGCGACCTGCAGACCGAGAACGACGCGCGGCGGCTGATGCGCTACGGCTTTCCGGTGCAGCAGATCGTAACCGGCGGCGTCTGCCATCTCGACGGCAAGATGATCGACCGCGCCCTTCAGCCGTGGCCTCTCAAAAACATCGACGTCCTGTTCATCGAGAATGTCGGCAATCTGGTTTGCCCCTCCAGCTACGATCTCGGGGAAGAGGCGAAGATCGTTATGCTCAGCGTCACCGAAGGCGAAGACAAGCCGCTCAAATATCCATCCATCTTTCACAAGGCGGCGCTGCTCATCCTCACCAAGATCGATCTGCTTCCCTATGTTCCATTCGACATCGAGGCGGCAAAGGCCAACGCGCGCCAGGTCAATCCCGATATCGAGATCATCGAAGTCTCCTGCTCAACCGGCAAGGGCATGGACGAATGGCGCGCGTGGCTCGCGGAGCGCCGCGCGAAGCGGCAGGGCGCCGTTTCTGCATCGCGTGGCAATGTGGAACAACCAAACTGACTCTTGCTGAACCTGATGCTTCCGCGGGCCTGGGTTCGCTGCATCGGCCCTCGCAGAAAACTTTTTCGAACAAAAGTAACCCGTAGCCTCTACGCTTCTCCGTCGTACCTTGGGGTCAGAATCGCGGCTTCGAGCCGCTGATTCCACAGCACTTGCAGCCGCCCGAATCCCGCGCGCCACCGCGATTCCGGCGCAGTCTGGCAGTCTCTCCTGCACGTAAGCTAAGTGATTCAAATCACAGCGCGCAAAGATATGTGACCCTGTGATTGGCATCACTGTGTCCCGTTGTGGGACACCGATATGCTCCACGAGAACATGAGCTGTAATTTCAGCGCGAGCGAAGGGTAACGAAGAACACGAGTGCTCCGCTTGCTGCGCGAGGTGAATACGCATGCGTCGATTTCTAACCAGCATGGCGTGCTTTCTGCTACTGACCGGGTTCGCAGGAACCAGGCTGGCGTGGGCTGCCGGCGGGGGCCAGCAGCAAGCGTCAACTTCCCAACCGAAGGCGGCAGCCGACTCGACGGATTTCGTCGGTCAGGATACCTGCGCCACTTGTCACGCGGATGTCGTGAAGAAATTCGGAGACAATCCTCATTCCCGTCTCGCTCTCGAACATGCCGGCAAGGGCGTCACGTGCGAAAGCTGCCACGGACCCGGCAAGGCTCACGTCGAGGGCGGTGGCGACGTCACGAAGATTCGTCGCTTCGACAAGCTGAGCGCCAAAGATGCCAGTTCGACTTGTCTCGGATGCCATGCTGGCGCGCACCCCAACTTCGATCGCTCCCCGCACGCGAAGGCCAACGTCGGCTGCCTCGACTGTCACAGCGTCCACGCTCCCGAGACACCGGAGCATCTGCTGAAGGCTGAACAGCCCAAGCTCTGCTTCCAGTGCCACACCGACCAGAAGGCGTCCTTCGATATGCCCTTCCACCACCCGGTGAACGAAGGCGCGGTCAGTTGCAGCGACTGCCACGATCCGCACGGAACCTTCCGGAACAACAACCTCAGGTCCACCGCCGATCAGAACATGATCTGTACCAAATGCCACGCGGAGACGCGTGGGCCCTTCGTGTTCGAGCACGCAGCGGTCAAGGCGGAAGGGTGCTTAGGTTGCCACTCTCCTCATGGTTCGCAGAACGCCCGGATGCTCAACATGCCGACGATCAACACGCTGTGCAACCAGTGCCACAGCCCGGTCTCGGCCGGCACGGTTCACGGAATGGCGAACGCATCGGCGGAGATAGCGCCCTGCACGAGCTGCCACACCTACATTCATGGCTCAAACATCAACCAGGCGTTCCTCAGGTAGGGCTCATGGACCTGGGCTGTGCTTGTTCGCACGCACGGCCCGGATCCGGTAACGGGTTTCAGGATTTCGATTCGGTCGACGCATTCATAAGTGAGGCTTCCTATGACGAAGACAGGCTGGTTTCCTCGGCTCTCCAATCAACAGCCCTCTCCCGCATTGGTCCAGCGTATCGCCGGGGGTATTGGAGTCGCCATTCTTTTGATGACAGCGGGCATCGCTGTCGCCCAGGCCCCGGCTCCCGATGCACAGCCGGCGTCTGTCCCGAGTGGATACACCGTCCATCAGACCGTCGATCTGGGCGGGCACATCTCTGCCGTCTCCGGCAGCCAGGCGATGTACGACACGCTCGTGAACGTGCAGTCCGGGCCGCGCATTCTGGGCGAGACCTTTGAGATGCGTGCGCTCCCCGGTGCCAGGAACACGCTCTTCGACTCCCTGAGCGCCACGGGCAGCGGCTTCGGCGGCGATCCCTACGACTTTGCCAGGATCGCTTTCCACAAGGGGAATGTCTACGATTTCTCCGGCCTCTTCCGCCGCGATCGCCAGTACTTCGACTACGATCTGCTCGGCAATCCGAATATCCCGTCGGGTCAGTCGATTCCTATCGGCCCCACTGCCGCGCCTACGGGCACCTACGCGTGGCCGCAGTTGAACTCGTCGGCGTTCCTGTATGACACGGTGCGTCGCATGACCGATACGAACGTCACCTTCCTTCCTCTGTCGACGCTGAGTTATAGGGCTGGGTACTCGCAGAATGTCTTTTCCGGCCCGAGCCTCAGCCCCAGCGGTTATCAGTTTGCCGGCTCCTACGATGTCCTGCTCGAGGAGTATCAGCGCAACAGCACCGACAATTTCTTTGGGGCGGTGGACTGGAAGCCCGTGCCGCTCACCCGGCTGACCTTTGAAGAGCAGATCGACCACTACAAGGCCGACTCTTACTTCACCATGGATCCCGCCTACTTCACCGTGCAGGAGCCGGACGGAACCCCGGCTGCCCTTCTGGCTAACTACGACAGCCTGACTCCCTACGCCGCCAGCGCCTGCAATGCTAACAGTATCGGCACCACTCCCGTCCTCTCTCCGTCGCCAACTCCAAACGGGCCGCCGGTGATTAATCCTGCCTGCGCTGTCATCACCAGCTACCTGCGCTCCGAGCCGACGCGTTTCCTCTTTCCCACTGAGATCTTCCGATTCCAGAGTTCCAGCATCAAAAACGTCTCGATGAACGGTGATGCTCGCTATACCAATGCGAAGATGAACCTGGGCGACTACTACGAGAACTTCCAGGGGCTGGCCAAGACGACTCGCTCGCTTACCTACCAGGGTGACGCGACGGCGAAGAGGGCGGTAGTCTCGGCCGACTATGGCATCGTCTGGCAGGCGACGCAGAATTTCAGTGTCTCCGATCAGGTGGATTACTCCACCGAGCACCAGCCGGGAACGGCCAGCATTACCAGCGTGACCACTGTGTCGACGCCTGCGACCGCGGGGAATGAAACGATCAATTATGCGGGTGGGTTGACCACGACGACCGCAGCCACGGGCGCCTCCACATTCGAAGGCAGCCCGACCGTGGGAGTGCCTCTGGCTGGCTATTTGGGCCAACGGTTTGTGACCAATAACGCGACGGCAACGTGGGATGGCTGGTCGCGCGCCACCTTCTCTCTTACATATCGTTACCAGACGCACACCATTGCGGAGGGCATGTTCCACACCACCCCGCTTGCGGTAGGTGCGGTTTATAGCGGAACCGTCACGATCAACCAAAACGGAGGGATCTTCAACGTCGCGCTGCGTCCCACCAGCAACTGGGATCTCAATGCCAGCGTCGAGATGCTCTACGCCGACAACGTATTCACACCTGTTGCGCCGCGCCAGTTACAGCACTACAGAATGCACACCCTGTACAGGGCGAAGTCCTGGGCGACCATCTCCGGCGCCTACAACGACATGGAGCTGCATAACAACACGAACAACAACCAGGCTGCCGTTGCTGCAAAAGATGTTACCTACGCCGGTCCGCTCGATCACTTTGCGTACAGCCGGATTGCCAGCATGGGTGCGCAGCTGTTGCCGAACGAGCACTATGGGTTCGACTTCAATTATGCCTATAGCGACGTCTATACCCGGACCAACATCTGCTATGACGCCGCTGCCAGCGCGACGCAGGCCGGCGCAATGACTCCCAGCGGTACGGCATGTCCCGGCGCGACGGTCAGAGGAGCCACGTACTACGAGGTCGGGCCGGTCAGGGACTTCATCGATGCTCCTACGAATGCCGGCTCGGCGGCCCTCCGCATCTCTCCCTCGGGTTCCTTCAAGGGCGCGGTGGGCTATCGCATCAACTCCGTGGACGGAAGCCGCTTCTACAACGATCCGCGTGACGTTGCCGGTTCGCTGGTCTCGAAGTATCAGTCGCCCTTCGTGAATGTCGCCTACACAGTTCATCCCGGATGGATCTGGAAGGCGGAATACAACTACTTCAGCTATGCCGAAGGCGGTGCTTCGGGTGCGGCATACTGCAGCACGAGCAATCCCACACCCACCACACCGGCGCCTGTTGTCGCCTGCAGCTCTCTGGGCGCCCTTCAAACGGGTGTGACCTTGAGCAATGCCGGCGAGACCGCACCCCGGCCCTTCCGTGCAAACAACATCACCCTCGGATTCCATTACGAATTCTGAGTGCCCGCAGTGAACGGTGGCCGGGGCTCGCCTCGGCCATCGCAGCAAGGGGCTGAACATGAAATCAAGTCTCCGTATCGCGGCATTGACGCTGCTGAGTGCTTCTCTGGCCGTCCCGGTCATGGCGCAGCAGACCGGCGAAGCGACGTACAAAGCGAAATGCGCCATGTGTCACGGTGCCGATGGCACGGGCAACACTCCCATCGGCAAGAACATGAAGCTGCGCTCCTTCAAGTCTCCTGAAGACATCAAGGCCACCGATGCCGAGCTGTTCAAGCAGACCAAAGAGGGCGTGGGCAAGATGCAGGGATACGCGGGCAAGCTGACCGACGCCCAGATTCAGGACGTCGTCACTTACATCCGCACACTGCAGAAGTAGAACGAGAGCGGTGCCAGCAGGTAAGGGTTGCCTGTGGACCCCGCCGCGAAGTACCGGGTTCGAGCGCGGTTGCGCGCTCAGGCTCGGAGATTCCCCCGGAGCCTCCAGCTCCTCCAGGCGGAATCGGAAGAAGAAGTATGGGGACCTGCACGGAAGAATTACCTGCGGAACGAAGTTCCGCAGCTGTTCGGGCTCAAAGACACCTGTCGATCGGCTGTCTGCTTTTCGTTATCTCCTTCGCCCCTTCGTTGCTTCTTCCCGCACACGCGCAGCAGCCCTCCGATTGCCTGCTGTGTCATGGTTCCTCCACGGGCCTGAAGAATTCCCAGGGCAAAGACATCACCGTCAATCCATCCGTACACATGAAAGGCCCGCACGGCCCCCTGGGTTGCGTGGATTGCCACACCGGAGCCGCCGCGCAGTCGCACAATGTGAAGACCGCGTCCGCCTCCTGCATCGCCTGCCACGCCGACGCTGCCAAAGAAATGACCGCGGGCGCTCACACAGCTCTCGGCAATCCCAATGACCCGCAAACCTGCATCGCCTGCCACGGCACCGGCAACGTAACGAAGGCGGTCGCTGGTCCGCAGTTCTGCGCTACCTGCCACGCCACCGAAGTCGAGCAGTACCGGGCCAGCGTCCACGGCCGCGCGCTCGATCACGGCAACGCCGATGTTCCCACCTGCAAGAGCTGCCATGGCTCGGCGCACGCCGCCCTGCCTTCGAGCGATCCGCAATCGCCGGTGAGTAAGCAGCATTTGCCCGATACCTGCGGCTCGTGCCATTCCAATCCACAACTCGCCGCGAAATACATGTTTACCGAAGTCCGCCCCGTCGAGGCATACCGCCAGAGCGTGCACGGACGCGCCCTCCAGCACGGCAACGAAAACGCCGCCTCCTGCAATGACTGCCACGGCACGCACGACATCCTGCCCGTCTCCGATCCGCATTCAAAGATATGGAAGCAAAACGTCGCCTCCACCTGCGGCCAGTGCCATGCCGGCGTCTACAACACCTACGCCCAGAGCATTCACGGTCAGGCCGTCGCCAAAGGCGTTCTGCAGGCGGCTACCTGCACCGACTGCCACAGCGAGCACAAGATCCTCGCCCCTGGCGATCCCGGCTCGCCGGTCTTCATGGCCAACGTCTCGCAGGAGGCCTGCTCCCGCTGCCACGCCGACACGACGCTGATGGCCGGCTTCGCGATGCCCCAGGACCGCGTGCCCACCTATGAGGACAGCTATCACGGGCTTGCCGCGCGCGAAGGCCGCCAGACCGTCGCCAACTGCGCCAGCTGCCACGGCGTTCACAACATCTATCCCTCCAGTGACCCGCGTTCCACCGTCAATCGTGCCAACCTGAGCAAAACCTGCGGGCAGTGCCACAACGACGCGGGCAGCCGCTTCGCCATCGGGCCGGTGCACGCAATGTCCAGGACCACTCCCGGCGGGCGCATCCTCGACTTCGTCAAAATCTTCTACTTGATTGTCATTCCCGTCACCATCGGACTCATGCTGCTGCACAACCTTCTCGATTTGCGGCGCAAGGCCCGCGCCGTGCTCGCGCGCTATCGCCAGAGCCCCGGCCAAATCCGGCTCACTCGCAGCGAGCGCTGGCAGCACGTGCTGCTGCTGGTCAGTTTCATCGTGCTCGTCATCACCGGCTTTGCCCTTAAGTTCCCGCACTCCTTCTGGGCCGCGCCCCTCGTTCGCTGGGAGCACGGCTTGCCCATCCGCGGCTGGGTTCACCGCATCGCCGGTATCGTCCTTATCGGCGCTTCGGTCTATCACTTGGTTTATATGTCCGTGAAGAAGAGCGGCCGCCGCTGGCTCAAAGACATGATGCCCGACGTGCGCGACGCAAAAGAGGCGATCCAGACCGTCGAATACAACCTGGGCCGCCGCGACCATCTCCCGCTCTACCGCCGCTTCAATTACGTCGAAAAGGCCGAGTACTGGGCGCTGGTGTGGGGTACTGCCGTCATGGCCGTCACCGGTGTGCTGCTTTGGTTCAATGACTGGATCCTCGCCCACCTGCCCCATCCTGAGTCGATCCTCACCATCAGTACGGCGGTCCACTTCTATGAGGCGATTCTGGCCACGCTGGCCATCCTCATCTGGCATTTCTACGCCGTCATGTTCGACCCCGACATTTATCCGGTGAAGTGGACCTTCCTCACCGGCCGGGCCCCCGAGCACGAAGTGCGCGAGCTGAAGGAGGACGATCCCCCGAGCGAGAACCCCACAGCAACAACCGGCCCGGCGCCCAACCCGCCGAAACCCCAGCCGGAGGGCCACGACTGAGCCGCGCCGCGCAGCACAGGATTCCCGGCGGCGCTAACATCAACCCGTTCGGTCTGTGGCGTATATCACAGACCGGGCTGCTTCCCGCGAGGTATCAACGGGAAGGACTTGGGACCGAATGACCCCTGAAGGAGCACCACCTATGAAGCATCGCATCAGAACCGCGGCTATGATCCTGCTCGCCGCCTCCATTGCGGCGCCTGCCTTTGCGCAGAGCGCCGGTGCCGACACCTACAAAGCCAAGTGCGCCATGTGCCACGGCCCCGACGGAACCGCTGCGGTCCCGATGGGCAAGATGTACAAGATCCCGTCCTTCAAGGATCCCGATCAGGTGAAGGCCACTGACTCTGCGCTCGAGGCCATCACCAAAGACGGCAAAGGCAAAATGCCCTCCTACAACGGCAAGCTGACCGATGCCCAGATCAAGGACGTCATCACCTTCATCCGCACCTTGCAGAAGTAGCGGAAAGGGAACGAAGGCCGTCATCGGTGCGGTGCGCAAGAGGGAAGAGGCAGCCATCAACGCCTGCCTCTTCCGGTCACCGCGGCGAACGGCAGGAAGTACCGGGAGCTGCAATGAAGACCTTTTCCTCATTCAGCCTGACTCTCTTTACGTCAGTGCTGCTGCTGGCCACACCCGCGCGTCCCGCGCATGCGGATGCCGATTGCCTCTCCTGCCACAACGATCCCACTCTCCAGGATGCGAACGGCAAAAGCATCGGCGTGAGCGCGGACAAATTCCACGCCAGCGCGCACGGCGTCCTCAAATGCAATGACTGCCATAAGGACATTCACGATTATCCGCATCCCGACCACCCCGCGCCGGTCAAATGCGAATCCTGCCACACGGATGAGGGTGCGGCCCTCGCCGGCAGCGTCCATGCCAGGGCGAGTGACCACCCCTGCACCAGCTGCCACGGCGATGCGCACGTCATTGTCCCGAAGACAGACCCCCAATCCCCTGTCTATCCGCTGAATATCCCGAAGACCTGCGGCTCCTGCCACGGCAACGAAGCCATGGCGAAGAAATACCACCTGCCCAACGTCTACGCGCTCTACATTGACTCCATCCACGGCTTCGCGCTCGGCAAAGAAGGCCTGCTGGTCGCCGCCAACTGCACCAGCTGCCACGGCTCCCACAAAATCCTCAGCCATAACGATCCGCAAAGTTCCACCTACCGCACCAATATTCCCGGCACCTGCGGCAGCTGCCACGTCGGCATCAATGAGCAGTATCAGAAAGGCGTGCACGGCAAGGCCGTCGCGGCCGGCAACACCAGCGCCCCGGTCTGCACCGATTGCCACACCGCGCACGCGATCGTCGAGCCCACCTCGGCGGACTTCCGCATGCAGTCCACGCCCATCTGCGGCTCTTGCCATCGCGACAAATTCACCACCTACCGCGATACCTTCCACTCGCAACTTGGTCTCCTGGGTGGGTACGTGGAAACGGCGCGCTGCTGGGATTGCCACAAAGCGCATGAGGTTCTGCCCGCCTCCGATCCCAACTCGCCCATCGCCCCGGCGAACCTGATCGCCACCTGCGGCCGCTGCCACGCCGGCGCCAACGCCAGCTTCGTCCAGTACCAGCCGCACGCGAACGCGCGCAACCGCCGGCTCAACCCCGCGCTCTACTACATCCGGCTGTTCATGAATCTGTTGCTGGCCAGCGTGCTCACGTTCTTCCTGCTGCACACCGTGCTGTGGCTCATCCGGTCCCGCTTCCAGCAGGTCAAAACCAAATCGCCGGGAGGAAAAAATGCCTGACCCAGTCCAAAACGCGCCGATCCCGGCCAGCGAAAGTTCCGCAGTCGTCCCCGCGGCCCCGGAGAAGCCTCGCTACTTCGTCCGCTTCACTTTGGCGCAGCGATACCTCCACGCTGTTTTGTTCACCACTTTTTTGGTTCTCGCGGCCACCGGCCTCATGATGCGCTTCAGCGGCTCTCCCTGGGCGATCCGCTTTGCACGGCAGGTCGGCGGATTCGGCGCCATCCTCTTCTTCCACAAATTTTGCGCCCTCGTTCTCACTCTCGCCTTCCTCATCCATCTGCGCGAGATCATGGCGCGCGGCGTTTTCAAACGCGAGAAGGGGATTTTCTGGGGACCCACCTCGATGGTCGCCAACTGGAAAGACGTCAAAGACCTCCTCGGGCACTTTCGCTGGTTCCTGGGCCTTGGTCCCAAACCGAAGTTTGAACGCTACGCCTACTGGGAGAAATTCGACTATTGGGCCGTCTTTTGGGGCATGGTGGTCATCGGTTTTTCCGGCTATGCGATGTGGTTCGCTCCGTTCTTCGCGCACTTCCTGCCCGGCTGGGCGCTCAATGCCGTGCTCGTCATCCACAGCGAAGAAGGCCTGCTCGCTATTCTCTTCATCTTCTCGATCCACTTCGTCAATACGCACCTGCGCCCGGACAGCTTTCCCATGGACATGGTCATCTTTACAGGCCGCGAGAGCGAGGAAGAATTCAAAACGCGCCGTCCCGACGAATATCAGCGCATGCTCGCCGAGGGCAAGTCTGCGACCAGGATCACAGACGCTCCGCCTCGCTGGCTGATAAATTTCAGTCGAGTCGTCGGGTTTACCGCTATATTGATTGGCCTGACGCTTCTCGTGCTGACCTTGAGCGCGTATTTCACCGGATAAGAGGCATACATGTCCCTGTGGCGAAGACTGAAGGAGGAATGGCTCGAGCCCTTCCTCTTCTTTGGCAATAACCTGATCAGCCTGATCGGCGGCGCAATCACCACCGCCGCGGCCTTTGTCCTGATCGGCTTCTGGATCGTGTCGATCTTCGGCCACGGCGGTTCCACCAATCCCTATCTCGGCATTGTTCTCGATCTGTTTCTGCCCGGGCTCTTCGTCCTCGGGCTCGTTCTCATCCCCATCGGCATCTGGCTGCGCCGCAGGCAGCTCATCGCCGCGGGCCAGTTGCCTTCCGTCTATCCGCAGATCGACTTCCGCAACCCCGTCTTTCGCCGCGGAATTGAAATCGTTGTCGTGGCCACCTTCATCAACTTTGTCATCGTCGGCACGGCCACCTACCGCGGCGTCGCCTACATGGATTCGCCCCACTTCTGCGGCGAGTCCTGCCACGTCATGGCGCCGCAGTGGGCCGCCTATCAGGTGTCTCCCCACGCGCACGTCGATTGTGTCCAGTGCCACGTCGGCTCAGGCATGAAGTCCTATGTTGAGGCCAAGGTCAACGGCACCAAACAGCTTATCGAGGTCACCTTCCATACCTGGCCCACGCCGATCCGGGCTCCTCTGAACGAGTTGCGCCCCGCGCGCGCTACCTGCGAGGATTGCCACTCCCCCACGCGGTTCATCGGAGAAAAGCTGCTCGTCAAAACCACCTTCGGCGATGATGCGAAGAACTCCGTCACTCGCACCGTGCTCGTCCTTCACCTCGGCGGCGTCGACTCTGTCTCTCACTTCAGTGGCATTCACGGACACCATCTCAACAACTTCGAGTATGTCGCCACCGACTCGACCCTGCAGACCATCATTGCCGTTACCGCGACCAACCCTGACGGCTCCAGGACCGAATACGTCAGCTCCGACAGGAAAGGCCCCATCCAGGGCGTTCGCCGCACCATGGATTGCATTGACTGCCACAACCAGGCCACTCACGTTTTCCAGACCGCGGAAGACGCCGTCGACGAAGCTATGCTCGACGGCAATCCCAGTCCCGAGCTGCCCTTCATGCATAAGGAAGCTCTGCAGCTGATCCAGGCGACCTACGCCTCGCAGGCCGAAGCCGGCAC
>Ga0182015_10006952_pt1 | contig 11177 bp, 7 predicted proteins | sample 712P3MmetaG_FD_120478 | JGI IMG/M metagenome (GOLD analysis project Ga0182015, IMG submission 120478) | Permafrost microbial communities from Stordalen Mire, Sweden - 712P3M metaG | ecosystem: Environmental > Terrestrial > Soil > Wetlands > Permafrost | place: Sweden: Stordalen | collected...
GTGCCGCCCCATCATTTTCCAGAGCGATGGCCAAATGTGCGGCGACCTGATTCAAAAGAACAAGGTCGTCGTCCTTGAATGCGGCACTGCGGGTGCTTCCCAGCACGAAAACACCCAACGAGCCTTTTGGCCGAATCAGCGGGATACAGCAGAGCGCCTGAAGGCCCTCGGAGAGCAAGTATTTGGCGGCTCCTGAATCCAACTTTTCCAGATCGTCTTTTGTGAGAATGACGGGTGTATGTTCGGGCAAGGTGTTTTGGTTGAGGTCGACCGGAACACTAAATTCCATGTGGGTGCTAACGAACTTTTGGAGCGGGAAATCGACGGCCTGCCGAACCAGTTGACCGCTCTTTTCGTCGGCCAGGAAGATCGCTGCGTATTCCTGGTACAGCAGGCGGCGCAGATAGGCGGAGATTTTAGGGAAGGCCTGACGCAGATCCCAACGCCCCGTCAGCAATCGGCCTAGCTCGGTCATTACTTGAGTGCGCTTTTCCTCGAATTTCAATTTTTCGGAAATGCCACGAAATGAAGCTTCGAGATTCTTCTGTTCGGTGATCTCAATGACGATGGCACCGATTTGAGTGATCACGCCTGAAGAGTTTTTGATGGGAATGTAATGACCAATCCAGTGACCTAATTCGCTTCTGCCCGGAAGAAACCCGCTGATTTGCCGGTTCATCACTTCTTGTCCGGTCGCAAGGACCGTGCCGATGTCATTCTCGACTGGCTCTGCGAATGCTCCCAGCACCTCCCTCAAATTTTTCCCGAGATGTTCGTCCGGAGCCAATCCGTTCATTTTCGCAAGCATGTCATTGATCGCCACGTAGCGAAACTCGCGATCGAAGATGCAGAGACCCACTTGAGTCGCGTTGGAGTACACCGTCAGGAGTTGTTCCCATTCCTGAAGAGATTCGGGCTCTCCGAAAGAAGTGAAGTCTGCGTCTTGATTTGCCTTCAGCAAAGAGCGCGCCTCAAACGAGTGCTGTTTAAAGGGAGGAGTCGAGAAAGCTCCGGTTTGTATCATCTGGAGCATGTTCGGCGCTGTGCGAACTTCTAACGTCGGCGGGCGGTCTTCCCGAACCTGCTCCACAAGCGAGACCAAAGTTGCGGCAATTTGCTGGAGCAGTTCCAAGTCTCGAGGGGAAAACGAATCGAATTCGCCGGCGGATGGTCCTGATAGGTTTGCTGCTGCTGCGGAAACCAGGGGCGCTGAACTCAAGGCCACTGTGGCCAACGAGGTGTCCATGCAAAGCGCCACCATTTCCGCTACTCTACGAAGAAAAAGCGCGTCATGAGAGCCGAAACCCTTGGAACGATTGCTGCCAAACCCCAAGGCCCCAAGCCTCTCATTTGGAGTTGTCAAGGGGAGTACACAGTAAGAACGGAGCTGCCGATTATGAAGGTAACGCAACCCTACTTCGAATCGCTTTTCCCCCCGCAGGTCGTCAAATGCAAGCACCGATTGGTTTTGCCAAACCCAGCCGACTGCGGCTTCCTCGGGGGCAACTTCCAGGGGTTCATCTGGCCATTCCGCGCACTCCCACATGTACATTTTGATCTTTCCGATTTCGGGATCGAAAAGAGCGAAGTTGAGGAAGTCGAAGGGAATAATTGCGCGAAGACGCGGCGCGAGACTCCGAAATAGAATTGCGGGGTTATGCGAAAAGAAACGACATCCGCCACTCCTAATAATCGCGTGTACCGCCTGATAATTCAATTCAAGGTTCGAACAGTTTCCCAAGGGGACCATCCAACAACTCTCCTGTGCCTGCTCTTCCCCTCGTGAGAGCAAGCCGTTACCGGCGAGAGTTTCAGGAAGATTATAGGCGCAAGCGTCAACGAATGAACGATAACCTTGCGGAATTCCGGTTTTCGTAAAACTTACTTCGAAAGACGCTTCAAACGGAGACTATGATAATGAGTCATGGCTCGGGGATGGGAAAGCAAATCCGTCGAGGGGCAGCAGGAAGAGGTTGCCGCAAGAATCACCTCCACCAAGCCGCATATGACGCGCGAACAGGCGGATCGGATGCGCGAAACGGAGAGCCTGCGTTTGTCTTTACGCAATATTCTGCAACAACTTGATCGCAGCCGCGACCCGCGACGTCGCGAAATGCTAGAGCAGGCTAAAACTGAGCTTCAGCGGAAAATCGAAAAGCTCGAAGCTTGAGCGCCCCAACATCAGCCGTCCTTTAGATAACTTCTCTGCAAGACGGTCGTTCCATCGTGCGCAGCTCTTCAGTCGCATTCAATCTTGGAGACGTGAGTATAATTACACTGCATGAGAGCCTACGTTTACGTCTCCCTCAAAAAAAGCGTTCTCGATCCCCAAGGCAAGACCATTCACGGGGCACTTAAGAAGATGGGGTACAAGAACCTGGAAGAAGTCCGTCAAGGAAAGTATTTTGAGCTCTCACTGGACGGCGCATTGAGCCGGGAAGAAGCCCAGTCCGAAGTCGAGCGAATTGCTCGCGAAGTGCTGACCAACCCTGTTATCGAAGAATTCCGCTGCTCTCTGGCGGAGTAGATTCCTGGAGCTTTCCACATGTGTGGCATTGTCGGTTATGTCGGCAACAAGCAAGTCGTCCCGATCATCATCGAGGGACTACGACGGCTGGAATATCGCGGTTATGACTCGGCGGGAATTGCGGTCTCCGGCAACGGAGACAAACTGCAGATCCGGCGTGCAGAGGGCAAACTGCGCAACCTGGAAGAAGCCATCCGGCTTAAACCACTCGACGGCAGCTATGGAATCGGCCATACCCGCTGGGCCACGCACGGACGACCTTCGGAGGAGAATGCTCACCCGCACCGCGATTGCACCGGCAAAATTGTGGTGGTGCATAACGGCATTGTAGAGAACTATCTCAGCTTGAAGAAAAAGCTGATCGAAGAAGGCCACACGTTCGTCACCGAAACAGACACCGAGGTGATCGCTCACCTGATTGAAAAATATCTTTTCAAGACTGGGAATGGCCACCGTCCCAGTCTTGAAGATGCAGTGCGGCGAAGCGTGAAAGAACTCACGGGCGTGTTTGCGTTGGGCGTGATTTCGGTTGACGATCCGAACAAAATCGTCGCAGCGCGCAACGGCCCTCCGCTGGTGGTTGGATTGGGCAACGAGGAATTTTTTGTTGCGTCCGACGTGCCGGCCATTCTGTACCACACCCGGGACTTTTTCTTTCTGGCCGACGGCGACCTGGCCGTGGTCACGCGCAATGGCGTGCAGTTAAGCGATTTTGACGGCAAGCCCATCCAGCGCCAGGTGCAGCATGTGACCTGGGATCCGATTATGGCGGAGAAAGCTGGCTTCAAGCACTTCATGCTTAAAGAAATATATGAGCAGCCGCGCGCCATCCGCGAGACCACGCTGGGACGCGTTTCACTGGACACGGGTCACGTCTTCCTCGACGAGATGCAAATCAGCGAGGCGGAGTTCCGCGCGGCGAAAAAGATAAATATCTTGGCTTGCGGCACCAGTTGGCACGCGGGGCAAGCCGGTAAATTCATGATCGAGCATTTTGCGCGAGTGCCGGTGGAAGTGGATTATGCCAGCGAATGGAGGTATCGGGACCCGATCGTGAGTCCCGATACGATTACGCTGGTGATTTCGCAGTCCGGCGAAACCGCCGATACGATTGCAGCGCAGCGCGAGGCCAAAGCGAAGGGTTCGCACACGGTTGCCATTTGCAACGTGGTGGGCTCGATGATCACTCGCGAAGCGGCGGGTACGATTTACACGCACGCCGGCCCTGAGATAGGAGTCGCCTCGACGAAGGCCTTTACCTGCCAGCTTACGGCGTTGTATCTGTTCGCTCTTTATCTGGCCCAGGTACGCGGCGTAATGACGGCCGAGCAAACCCGCGCCGCAGCTGAGGAACTGACGCTGATCCCTGCGAAGCTGGAAACCATCTTCACGCACGATGAAGCCTGCGAGGATTTGGCAAAGCGCTTCCAGCGCGCCCGCGATTTTCTTTTTCTCGGCCGCGGTATTCACTACCCAATCGCTCTGGAAGGAGCGTTAAAGCTAAAAGAAATTTCCTATATTCATGCTGAAGGATATCCCGCTGGCGAAATGAAGCATGGGCCGAATGCGCTGATCGACGAAAATCTTCCGGTGGTAATCATCGCCACTCGTGACGCGAGCGATCCGGAGTCAATGTTGCGGTATGAGAAAACCATGTCCAATCTGAAAGAAGTGAAAGCGCGATCCGGCGTGGTGATTGCACTGGCGACCGAAGGCGATGAGGAAATCGGGGAGTCCGCCGATCATGTACTCTATGTTCCCGCCGCACCGGAGGCGTTGTCACCGATTCTGGAGATTGTTCCTCTCCAGTTGCTGGCTTATCACATTGCCGTGCGCCGTGGCTGCGACGTGGACCAACCTAGAAATCTCGCAAAGTCCGTGACTGTAGAATAATCAGCGTCCCGTGCGGAGTAGAGTGCCGATGCGATCCTGTATAAGATTATTTAAGATAGCTTGATCGCGGCCCACGGCATTTTCCTCAAGTAACGCGCGTCCTATGCCTCGCAAAGCCTCCTCAACTCGAACAATGCCAGGAGATCCAGCTGTAGCCGAACCCGTAACCGAGCCGGCACGCCATAAGGTTCTTGCGAGAGGCACAAAGAAGGGCTCCGCGTCTCTGGACAAGCTCACGCGCACGGCGATGAGCGCTTTTCTCATCGCGCGGGATGCCGCTTTTAACGTTCCGGATCTGTTTACTCCGTCCGCCAGAATGGCTTTTCTGGCTATCAAGGAGTGCGAGCAGGAGCTCGATGTGATCGAGCGCTATATCGACGAACGCTTACCAGCCGCAATCACGCGAGTAAATGAAGCTCGTGCGAGACAACTGTTAACCAGTCTTAAGAGTACGACGGACCTCGAACGCATTGGAGATCTGGTAATGAGCATGGCGCTGCGGGTGCAGGCGCGGACCACGAAAGTTCCGGCTTCGGATGCGCGGCAATTAGTCGAAATGTCGAAAAAATTGCGGGAAATGTTGGACATTGTCTACCGGGGTTTTGTTGAACTGGACTTGGATTGCGCCCGCAAAGTCCTGCAGATGGATAAAGACATTGACCGCGTCTGTCACGGACTCTTTCAGAAGCATTTGACCGGACACTCGGCACAGGGAAATCCTTCCAGTTTTGAAGTGCTGCTGATGGCGCAGGCTTTGGAGCGCGCCGGAGATCACACCACGAACCTCGCCGAGGATCTCTACAATCTGATCGAAGGCCGCAGCGTGCGGCATGCTCCCAAAAAGCGCGCAGCGACATAAGGGCAGTTTTCAGCGGCACCAAGGCTCTCGCGCATTTTATTGCTGATGCTTACTTTGGCTAATGATCCAGCATCACATTCTGTACTGCATTGGCAAATGCAAACCTCAAACTGCTTCTCGAAATTCATCAATCGTTAACCGGTTGTAAACATTCCCGCAACATTCCCAAAATACATTCGATAAGGAAAATCAGACCGAGACGGTCTGAAGAGTAGTTGCTCGCAGTCAGCAACGAACAATGCACATTCCAAGGGAATCTTACGATCCGCAAGGCGATGCGGGCATGGCAGGCGTGTCTCGCCCGCTTGTGTTCGTGGTGGAAGACGAGGAAGATATCGCGCGCCTGATTTCTCACAATCTGCAAGCCGCGGGTTTTGAGGTGCAAAGCTTCGTTAACGGGACGTCGGTGCTTTCCGAAGCGATGCGAGAAATGCCCTCCCTGATTTTGCTGGATGTGATGCTTCCCGGTGCGGATGGCTTTGACCTTTGCCGCCAGATTCGCCAGACTTCCATTCTCTCCGCGACGCCCATAATTTTTTTGACTGCCAAGACCGCCGAGGCGGATCGCGTGAAAGGACTTGAATTGGGCGGCGACGACTACATCACCAAGCCGTTTAGTCCACGAGAGTTGGTGGCGCGCGTCCGCAGCGTGTTGCGGGGCGTTCGGCAACCTGCGACTGTTCCTGAAGTGCTTCGCGTGGGAGATCTTACGGTCGATGCATCTTCGATGACGGTGCAGGTCGACGGTAAAGTAATTCTTACAACGGTGCGCGAGTTTCGCTTGCTTGAGTATATGGCCAGTCATCTGGGCCGTGTCCTTACGCGGGATCAGTTGCTCGATGCAGTCTGGAAAGAAACTCCGTTTGTGACGCCGCGCTCGATTGACGTTTACGTACGCCGATTGCGCGAGAAAATTGAGGCGGATCCGCGCCATCCACGCTACTTGAAAACCTTGCGCGGTATTGGCTATCGTTTCGAGGAACCAAGATAGGATTTTTGGAAGTCCCCATTCAGTACATCCGTTGTGCAAGATTCCAGTGCTAAGGTTGCTCCTCATTAGACCTTGCTGCGGTTCCTTTCTAAGATTTGTGGCTGAATTGTCCTAACCTGCGAATCTTGATCGCACTTTGATTTATCCTGTGGCCTGGTTGCGCCGGCAAAAATCATCGCCGCACGAATTCAATGACCCGACAAAAACCACTGTGGAAAGCGGACGATCAGAAGGCCCGTCTTTCCGAGCTCACGGCGCAATCGGAGGATTCCGCAAAAGACCATTCCTTGCGACGCGACGTGCGCTCCCTCGGCGCGCTGCTGGGCCGTGTACTCGTAGAACAATGTGACCAGGAGTTGTTCGACGTAGTCGAACGGTTGCGGCGTCTGATGATCCGGCACCGCGAGCGGGCTGGGCGTCGCTTTTCCGCGGCACGGCACGTTGGACTGATGGCGGACGCCCAGGCAATGATTTCAGGGATGGATCTGGCTCGGGCGTATCAGGTAACCAAGGCCTTTGCAATTTATTTTGAGCTAACAAATTTAGCGGAGACCAATCATCGCAAACGCCGTCGCCGTGCCCGCCAATTGCACCGGCAACATCCCCTGCCGGGATCTTTCCACGGAACATTGCTTCGAATGAAAGAAGCTGGAATGACCGGGGATGAGGCGCTGGCAGCTCTCCGCAAAATCATGGTGACTCCGGTATTTACCGCCCACCCCACCGAGGTGGCGCGGCAGACCGTGCTGCTGAAAAGACGGCGCATCGCTTTACAGTTGGAGCGCCTGGATCGCCTGCCCTTGACTGGGCGTGAGGCGCTGCGATGCGAGCAGATTATTCACGCGGAAATTGCGGCTCTTTGGCAAAGTGACGAGGTCCGGCAAACCAAGCCTACGGTTAACGATGAGATCCGCATGGGTCTCCGCTATTTTCGGCTCTCGTTGTTCGAAACGCTGCCCCGCATTCATTCCGAGGTCGCGGAATCGCTCGGTGAGATTTACGGCACGATCCTCGATCCTGCAGATCTGCCGAATCTATTGACCTTTGGCTCCTGGATTGGCGGAGATCGGGACGGCAATCCTTTAGTCAAACCAGAGTGCGTGACGGATGCATTGGCACTCGCGCGCGGGTTAGTTCTCGGCGAATACATGCGGCAAGTGGAATTCTTGAGCGATTGCCTCAGTTCATCGACGCGGCAGACGAGGGTCTCGGCCGAGATCGTTTCACGGCTGGCGCAGTATGCGAGGTTGATGCCTGACCTCCCCATGGCTTGGGGAGCGGCAAATAACGTAGAACATTACCGCAGGTTTCTTTCCTATGTGTTTGAACGACTCCGATTTAGCCGCGAGGGTCCAAAAATCCAGAATGCTTATCTGAGTGCGGAGGAGTTTGAATCGGATCTGGTTCTGCTGAGAGAGAGTCTGATGGCGAATCGCGGCCGGCGCCTGGCGGAAACTTATCTTGATCCGTTGTTGCGCGAGTTGCGAACATTCGGATTTCACTTGTACGTTCTCGACATTCGCCAACATGCGCGGGTTCATGCTGAAGTTTTGAACGAGATTACGACGCGAGAAATCGATGCCAGGCAGGATGAGCCGCTGCATCTCGAGTCAAAGAAAAAACTAAGGAAGGCTGAACTGCTGGATACCGCGCCAGCTTTGACTGCGAGTGCGGGTTTGCACGCTATCGGCGACTGGGGTTCTCCACAAACTCGCGAACTCATCGAGACCTTCCACGCAATTAAGAGGCTAAAGCAGAGCTACCCTGCGCAGTCGATTCGGCAATACATTATCAGCGGTGCGGAATCTGAAGAGGACGTGCTCAACGTAGTTCGTCTGGCCAAGGCTTGCGGGCTCGCGCTTGCAGCCTCCAAAGACGATCCTGGCTTGATGCCAGTGCCGCTTTTTGAGTCAATTAGTTCTTTACGCGCTGCTGGGCCGGTGATGCGGCGGCTGTGGCAACTTCCCGAATATCAACCTCTGCTCGATTCCTGGGGACGGTGGCAGGAGGTCATGCTTGGATATTCGGACTCCAATAAAGACGGGGGAATGCTGACCAGCACCTGGGAGTTACATAAAGCGCATCGCGAACTGCACGGCGCAGCCAGGGACTCTGGTGTGAAGCTACGACTGTTTCACGGTCGAGGAGGGACTGTGGGTCGCGGCGGTGGGCCGACCCATTCGGCAATCCTGGCGCAACCGCCGGACTGTTTTTCGGGAAGCATTCGGATCACCGAACAGGGGGAGGTCCTCAACTGGAAGTATGCCGATACGGTGCTGGCGGAATGGAATTTAGAGCTGATGATCGCCGCCAGCCTGGAGGCTCTGACCCGCACGATTCCTGAGCAAGCGAAGGACACGGCGCGCTGGGAAGAAGCAATGGAAGAGATGTCACAGGAAGCCTATCGAGTTTATCGCCGTGACATTGCCGAAAACGCCGAGGTTCTGGAATATTTCGAGCAGGCTACGCCCGTGCTGGAGTTGGATTCGGCACGGATCGGCTCAAGGCCGTCACGGCGCAGCAAAGGACGTCGCCTGGAAGATCTGCGCGCTATTCCATGGGTGTTCGGATGGATGCAGAGCCGTTTTGCCGTTCCCGCGTGGTACGGGATCGGGATGGGCTTGGGAAGCTTTGCCGCCAAGGGGAAGAGTCATGAGCGGCTGCTGCGCGACATGCTAAAACGTTACGGCCTGTTCTCCGATCTTATCGGCAACGTCGAACTCGGCATGGCAAAAGCCGATCTCGATATTGCCCGCGTTTACTCCGGCCTGGTGAAAAATGCTGCGTTGCGCAATCGCGTTTTTGGCTTGTTGGAAGGGGAATTCTTGCGGGCGCGACGGGCGATCCTAAGCATCTCGGGGCAACGCGAGTTGTTGTCCCGCAACCGCGTGCTGGCGCGGTCCATTCATCTGCGTAATCCATATGTCGATCCTATGAGCTTGGTTCAAGTCGAACTGCTGCGGCGTAAACAGCGCGGGGAGGACCCGGCGAATTTGGACTACCCGCTGGGGGCCACGATCAACGGGATCGCAGCCGGGCTGCACAATACGGGCTAGCTGTGCAAGGTCCGTCTTGTTACTCCGTTACTCTGTTAAAATACCGCGAACTCACAAGGGTTCCTTGGAGCCGCATATGCGCCGAAGTTTCGCAGTTCTTGCTGGATTTCTTCTGATGGGTGCTGTCCTTGCGTTCTCGCCGATGTGGCTGGCGCGTGCCAGTGCGCCGAACGCGGAGTTGAACGGCGGGTTTCGGCGTGCCCAGAAGAATGGATGGACGTTTGTTCATCTGCAAGGCACACCGCACCAGATCGGCTTTCAGAACGGATACCTGCTGGCGCCGGAAATCGAAGACATCCTGAAAGTCACCATGCTGGAACAGACTCATGACAGCAAGAAAGACTGGCAGTTCTTCCGCAATGCCGCCCAGAACATGATGTGGCCTCACATTGAGCAGGAGTACCGCGAAGAGTTGCAGGGAATCGCCGACGGCGTTAATGCACATGGGGAGAAGATCGATTTGTGGGACGTGGTTGCGTTGAATGGCGGCGAGGAATGGGAGTATTACGTCAAGCAATATGACAAGGAGCACGGCGTCAGGTCCACGGCCTCGCGATCCGTTCCGGAGCATTGCAGCGCCTTTGTTGCGACCGGCAGTTACACAAGAGATGGCAAGGTCGTGATCGCCCACAATAATTGGACGGAATATCTGGATGGCGAGCGTTGGACGATCGTTTACGACATTGTTCCGGCTAAGGGCAAGCGCATGCTGATGGACGGCCTGCCGGGCGTGATTCACAGCGCCGACGATTTCGTGATGAATTCGTCCGGGATCATCATCACGGAGACCACGATTGGTTCTTTCGCGGGATATGATCCGAACGGAATTCCGGAGTTTGTGCGCGCGCGAAAGGCTGCTCAGTATTCGGCTTCGATTGATGATTTTGCGAACATCATGAAAGAAGGCAACAACGGCGGCTACGCGAACACCTGGTTAGTCGCCGATAGTGCCAAGAACGAAATCGGCCAGCTGGAGCTGGGGCTAAAGAACGTTACTCTAGAGCGGAAAAGTGACGGATATTTTGTGGGCTCGAATTTTCCGATCAACGAAAAACTCATTCGTGAAGAGACGGATTTCGATCCTCATGACATGAGCTTGAGCGCCAACGCTCGTCACGTCCGTTGGGAACAGTTAATGGCGGAAAATAAAGGCAAGATCGATGTGGCGGCGGCGGAACGGTTCATGGCCGACCATTACGATACTTTTGAGAACAAAGAAGATCCGGACGAACGCACTTTGGACGGACACATCGATCTTTCCCCGCGCGGTTCTGGAGATTGGCAGCCGCCTTACGGTATCGCTGGAGCGGTGCAGAACAAAGTGGCCGACGCAAACATGGCTTCCCAGATGAGCTTTGCCGCCGCAGCGGGCCACGCTTGCGGGATGAATTTTAAGGCAGCGGACCACCTGCGGGCCCACCCTCAATACTCCTGGCAACAAAGTTTGCAGCGGGATATGAATGCCTATCCCTGGACAACGTTCAGTGTGGCCAACTAACAGAGAAATCGTTCCCGGAAATAAAGCCTCCGAATCTTTATACCGATGGGCCGTGTTCCGTTTCCTCAGCGAGTTCGCGTGCTGGTCCGGAGCGGCTTCTTGTTCTCCTCCCGTTGTTTCACATAAGTGAGTCCGCGCTTTAACTCAGCGGTCAAGTCGGTTACCTCCGTTGCGGCGTGAACTGGCTTGCCGGATTCCCGGCCGAGCCAAGCGTTTAACTCGTCGACGGATGTCGTTACCAAGCGCCCCTGTTTGTCGGATGGCGAAAATCTTTATACCGAACTTCGGTATAATGATGAACTTACCGCATCACAGTGGGCGCTTAACTCAGCGGTAGAGTGTCACCTTCACAC
>Ga0182015_10006954_pt1 | contig 11174 bp, 10 predicted proteins | sample 712P3MmetaG_FD_120478 | JGI IMG/M metagenome (GOLD analysis project Ga0182015, IMG submission 120478) | Permafrost microbial communities from Stordalen Mire, Sweden - 712P3M metaG | ecosystem: Environmental > Terrestrial > Soil > Wetlands > Permafrost | place: Sweden: Stordalen | collected...
AGGTAGAAGATCTTCTGCACCGACTCCCCCGGGCCGACGCCGAACAGTCCACCCGAGCCGATCGCGATCTGGCCCTGCACCGCCTGAAAGCCGCTCGAGGACGCGTGCGCCCAAGGATCGATGAACGACGTCAGCCGCGCGCGCGCGTACGGACGCGCGATCGCGTAGATCAACACGAGGCCCAGCACCGTGCCCGCGATCACGCCGAGCTGACGCGCCGGGATCCCGGCGGCGACGAGCATCGCGCCAACCGTGAACGCGATCACCATCGCCGTGCCCAGGTCCGGCTCGGTGAACACCAGCACGCACGCCGCGCCCACCACCAGCAGCAGCGGCTTTGCCAGTGCGCGCAGGTCCTGCACCTGGCGCGGATGCTTCGCGAGCAGCGTCGCCGCATACAGCACCAGCGAGAGCTTCATCAGCTCCGACGGCTCGAACTGGAAGGACCCCGGCCCGATCCAGCGGCGCGCGCCGTTGATGCTCACGCCGACGTGCGGGATGTGCACCGCGAGCACGAGCACGAACGAGCCGATCAGCAGCGGCGCCGTGATCGTGTGCACTTTCGCGACGCCATCGCGCGCCAGCGCCCGCATCAGCACGAGGCCGACGGCTCCGTAGACGACGAACTTGATCAGGTATCCAGCGCCGTAGCCGCTGCCCTGCAACAGCGAGGTCGCCGAGGAGGCGCTGTAGACCATCACCGCGCCGAACGCCAGCAGGCACATCGTCGCTGTCAGCAGCATGCGGTGCTCGAGCGAGCCACCGGCCGCCACAGACCCGCCAGCACCCGCCCCGCGCCCTCGGCCGGCCCTGGCCTTGGTGGACGAGCCACCGGTCCCTCGCGCTCCTGGCATCGATGCTCACTTCGACGCCGAGCGGCGTAAGCCTCCAGCGCGCTCGTGCCACGGCCCGCCATGCCGGGGCGCCGCGTCGCGCAGGCCCACCGAAGCACCCGCGCTGGGACCGTCCGGGGGAAGCGTGCGAGCATCTCGAACGCGCCGCACCTCTGGTACGCTCGCCATCATTCGGGTGACGGGGGGTCATGCCACCCGTCACATGTCCGCGTGTGGAGGCAGGCATGGCAGCAGCCAAACCGGCGGCCAGAGGCGACGAGGAAGCGGCGGGCGGCAACGGGGGCGCGCAGAGCGGCGACGGAGGCTCGCCGGCCGCGTTCAAGTACCTGATCGGCGGCGCCGGCGTGCTGCAGGCGGCGCTCGCCAGCGTCGGCGTCAGCAACGGCGGTATCTCCGCGATGATCATCAACGACCGCGTGCTCGCGGTCATCGGGCTCGGCGCGGTGCTCGTCGCAATCGCGATCGGCGCCTTCGGGCTGCTCCTCAAAGGCGAGGTCACCAAACCGCTCAGCATCATCGGCACCGCGCTGCTGTTCGTCGGGATCGCGACGACCGGCTGGGCCGCGCTCGTGAGCCCCGCGCTGGCCAAGGCTCCCAACGTCGACGTCAGCCTCAGCCGCGTCGAAGGCAGCCTCGTGTTGAGCGCCGAGATCAAGGCCAGCGGGATTCCGCAGGGCCAGCAGTATTGGGTCGAGATCGACGCGCGCGAATACGTCGCCGCCGAATCCAAGGACGGCGCGAGCGGGAAATACGTGCCCCTCGGCACGCCCCTCTACCAGCAGCAACTGGGCGCCGACAGCCAGGGCAACATCGACAGCACCGTGACGATGCCCGTGCCCGCGGGCAGCTACCCGGCGATCAGCATCGAGGCGTGGGCCGGCGCCCACCCGGGCCCGTGCGGCTCGCTCGGCGTCGCCGGCGGCGCCAACCTCGCCCATTCGCCCGAAACGAGCTCCAACCTCGAACAGGTCGGCCGCTCGGGCTGCGCCGTCATCCGCCTGCCGCGGTAGCGCCCTGCTCAGACGCCGCGGCTCTGGCGGTAGATCGTGAAGCCGATCGCACCGCAGATCGAGGCCACGATCCAGAAGCGCAGGATGATCTTCGTCTCAGACCAGCCCTTCAGCTCGAAGTGGTGGTGGATCGGCGCCATCAGGAACACGCGCTTGCGCGTCGTCTGGAAGGAGATCACCTGGATCGCCACCGACAGCGCCTCGACGACGAAGATGCCGCCGATCAGGACCAGCAGGAGCTCCGTCTTCGTCATCACCGCGAGACCCGCGATCGCGCCGCCGAGACCGAGCGAGCCGGTGTCGCCCATGAAGATCGTCGCCGGAAACGCGTTGAACCACAGAAAGCCGATGCACGCGCCCCCCAGGCAGCCCGCGAGCATCGCCATGTCGTAGTCGCCGGCGAAGAACGTGATGCCGATGTACGCCAGCAGCACGATCGCCGCGCAGCCGGCCGCGAGGCCGTCCAGCCCATCCGTGAGGTTGACCGCGCTTGTCGTGCCCGCCACGACGAAGTAGATCAGCAGCGGGTAGGCCCAGCCGAGGTCGATGTGGTAATCGACGAAGCGCAGCTCGAGCGTCGGCGCCAGGTGCGCCTGATAGCGCGCCACATACCACAGCGCCAGTGAGATCGCGATCGTCACCCCCAGCTTCGTACGCGCGCGCAGCCCCAGCGAGCGACGCCTGATGAGCTTCATGTAGTCGTCGGCGAAGCCCAGCAGCGCACACGCGATCGTCGCGCCGAACACCCCCACCGAGCGCCATTCGTAGTCGCTCAGGATCAGGAAAGCCACCGACACCGCCAGGAAGATGATGATCCCGCCCATCGTCGGCGTGCCCGCCTTCTGGTGGTGCCCCTCGGGTCCGTCCTCGCGGATCTGCTGCCCGAACTCGCGCTTGCGCAGGAACTCGATGAACTTGGGGCTCAGGAAGATGCAGATCAGCAGCGCGGCCGTGCCCCCGAAGAGAATCCGGCCCATTCAGCGCTGCTCCGCGGCGACGCCCACGGCGGTCGCGGGACCGGACCCCACGCTCTCGCGCGGCGCTGCTCGCGCGGCGGCCTCCGGGGAGTCGTCAGCCGGCGTCGCCGTCCCGGCGCCCAAGCGCTCGAGCACCGCCTCCAGGCCGACACCGCGCGAGCCCTTCACGAGCACCGTGTCGCCGTCGCGCAGCAGCCCGTCGAGCAGCTCGCCCGCGGCCTGCGCGTCCGCCACCGCGTGGCTCTCGCCGCGAAAGCTCGTCCGCATCTCAGCCGCCAGCGGCCCGACCGCCACTAGCATATCCACGCCGCGAGCACCCGCGTGCGCGCCGACGTCGCGGTGCATGCGCGGGCCTTCGGGCCCGAGCTCGAGCATGTCGCCGAGCACCGCCACGCGACGCCCCGGCGCCGTCTCGCACAACTCGTCGATCGCCGCGCGCATGGACATTGGGTTGGCGTTGTAGCAGTCCGCGACCGCCACCACCCCGCCGGGCAGCCGCAGCCGCTGTCCGCGCATCGCCGAGAAGCGCACGTCGAGTCGCCCCATCGGCGTGTACCCCAGCGCGCGCGCCGCCGCCACCGCGGCGAGCAGGTTGCTGAGGTTGTGCGCCTGCGAGAACGACGGCCACAGCTCGATCTCGCACTCGCCGTGGCGGATCAGCACCGAGCCGTCCACGCGACGCTCGGCCAGCGACACCTCGCCGCCCTCGCCGAAGCCGATCGTCGTCACATCCGCGCGCAGATGCTTCGCGAGCAGCCGCTCCCCCGTCGGCACCACCACGCTCGCGCCCGGCGCGAGGCCCGCGATCAGCTCCGCCTTCGCCGCCGCTATCGCCTCGAGCGTTCCCAGCAGCTCCAGGTGCGCGGGCCCCACGTTGACGATCACGCCGACGTCCGGCTCCGCGATCGCCGTCAGCTCCGCGATCTGACCCGCGCCGCGCATCGCCATCTCCAGCACCAGAAGCTCCGTGTCCGCCGCCGCCGCCAGCAGCGCCAGCGGCAGCCCGATCTCGGTGTTGAGGTTCTCCGGGCTCGACGCCACGCGCAGCCGCTCGCCCAGCAGCGCCGCGAGGATGTCCTTCGTCGAGGTCTTGCCCGTCGAGCCCGTCACCGCGACCACCATCGCGCCGCGCACGCGCAGCTCGCGCCGCCATCCGCGCGCCAGCGCGTGCAGGGCCGCCAGCGGGTCCGGGTGCGAGAGAACCGCGCCCGCGGCGCCCGGCGCTCGCACATCTGGCGGCCCGGCGGCGCCGGCGGCTACATCGGCGCCCCCCGATCCGACGCCCGGCGCTCCGGCGCCACTCGCCGCGACGGCCGCCTGCGCGTGCTCCGGTGCCACCAGCACCCCCCACGCGCCCGCCGCGAGCGCCCGCGCCGCATGCGTGCCGCCGTCCGCGTTCTCGCCGCGCAGCCCCACGAACAGCTCGCCGGGCGCGAGCGTGCGCGTATCGACGCTCGCGCGCAGCGGTCCCGGCCTACCCAGAGCGCCCGGCGCGAGCTCGCCCGACGGCGCCCGCACGAGCGTCGCGCCCGCCGCCGCCGCCAGATGGCGCGCATCCCAGTCCCTCATCTCACCCCCGCGCTCAGCATTGCCTCGAGCGCCGCGCGCGCGACCGCCACGTCGTCGAACGGCAGCTTGCGCCCGCCCGCGAGCTCCTGGCCCTGCTCGTGGCCCTTGCCCGCGATCACGACCACGTCCCCCGGCCTTGCCGCCGCGACCGCCGCCTCGATCGCCGCCGCGCGATCGACCAGCGCGCTCAAGTCAGCCGTATCCGCCCGCGCCTCCACGCTCGCGCTGGCGTACGCTCCCACATCGCCGCCGCCAGCCACCGCGCCATCCATGATCTCCTCGATTATCCGTTCCGGGTCCTCCGAGCGCGGATTGTCCGACGTCACGATCGCCACATCCGCGAGCCGCGCCGCGATCGCGCCCATCAACGGCCGCTTGCCGCGATCGCGATCGCCGCCCGCGCCGAACACGCACAGCACGCGACCGCGCTCGCCCGCTTGCCTGCGCCCTTCTGGGTGTGCCCCGCCACGGGGTACCGGCTCGCCGAAGCGGGGCGCGCCCCGCTCGAGCAGCTCGCGCGCCGCGCGCAGCACGTTCTCCAGCGAGTCCGGCGTGTGGGCATAGTCGACGAGCACCGCGAAGCGCTGACCCGCCTCGACCGGCTCGAAGCGGCCCGGCACGCGCACGCCGCACTCGAGCGCCGCCACGAGCACGTCGAGCTCCACGCCCAGCGCGTGCGCCGCCGCGAGCGCGCCCAGCGCGTTGGCCACGTTGAAGCGGCCCGGCATCGCCAGCGTCACCTCGCGAGCGCCCGCCGGCGTGCTCAGCGCGAAGCTGCAGCCATCGAAGCCGCAGCGCACGTTCGTCGCGCTGTAGTCAGCCGGTGCGTCCACCGCGAAGCTCAGCGCGCCCGCGACGTCGGCCGCCAGCCTGCGCCCGTACGGGTCGGCCACGTTGACCACGCTCACCGCCGGCGGCTCGGCTGCGCCAGCGAGCGAGTCGCCGGCGCTCGCGGGCAGGAAAAGCCGCCTCTTGGCCTTGAAGTACTCCTCCATGTCCGCGTGGAAGTCCAGGTGGTCCTGCGTCAGGTTCGTGAAGATCGCCGCCGCAAACGGGGTCGCATCGGTACGCCCGAGCTCGAGCGCGTGCGAGGAGACCTCCATCGCGCACGCGCCGTCGCCGCCGTCGAGCATCGCGCGCAGATCCTCCTGCAGGTCGATCGCCTCCGGGGTCGTGCGCGCCGCCTGACGCCCCTCGCCGCCGATCACCGACGCGACCGTGCCCAACAGGCCGCACTGGACGCCGCCCGCTTCCAGCAGCGCCCGCACCAGATACGCGGTCGTCGTCTTGCCGTTCGTTCCCGTCACGCCCACCACCCGCAGCTCGCGCGCCGGCTCGCCGTAGAAGCGCGCCGCCGCCGGCGCCATCGCCGCGCGCGCCGACGCCACCACGACCTCCGGCACGCCCAGGCCCAGCGGACGCTCAACGACCAGCGCCGCCGCGCCCGCGCGCACCGCGTCTGGCGCGAAGTCGTGCCCGTCGCTGCGAAACCCGCTCACGCAGAAGAACAGGTCACCCGACGCCACCTCGCGGCTGTCATACGCCAGGCCCGTGATCTCCACGCCGGCCGCTTCGCCCGCCGGGTCGGCGGCGATCAACGCGTCGAGTCGCATGCGCTGATGCTACTCAAGGGATTACAGGACGCCGACGCGATGGCACAGGCGCGCGGCCTCCAGCTTCAAGGTCATGCGTCGGCAGGCAGCAGCGTGAACGACCCACCCTGTAGCGGCGCGACGGTGCGAAAGGCGCGTTCGTCGAGCGTGAGGATGCGGCGGGTCTCCCAGCGGTTCGCGAGCACCACCAGCGAGGCGTCCGCCAGGCCGATCTCGAGATCGCGGTAGCGCGCAACCAGGTCACGTGCAATCCCAAGCTCGGGCGCGGTGAGCGCATCCACGACGTATGTGCCGGTCGCTAGATCATCGAGGAACAGCAGCTCCACCGCGACCCCGAGGCGGCGCAGAATCAGATAGTCGGCCTCAGCGACCACCACCTGAGAGGTGACGAGCGTGTCGCGCTCACCACGCAGCACGTCGACGATGGCTTCGTGATGTGGCTCGTCGGCGTCGGCCTGCGCATACAGCGCGCCCGCATCGACTATCAACGCCGGCATCAGCCGCCGCTGGCGGAGCGATGCAGCTCATCGGCATCCCAGCGGCTGTACGGAGCTCCCCCTCCGTGACCCGCGCCAAGACTGCGCAATACACGTGGCGCAGGCCGCGCGTCAGATGTCACAAGCCGTACTCCCTCACGAATCAGCTCGGCCTGGGTGCGCCCGGTACGCGCAGCCGCGCGGCGCAGACGCTCGATGTCACCCGCATCGAGATATACGGACGTCTTGTGCATTGCCCTATGTAGGGTATCACCCTGGTGCGATCCCCAGATACGGCAGCGCGAAGCTCATGATCTGCGCAAACGCCGGCGCCGCGACCGTGCCGCCGAAGATCGAGCCGGAGGTCGGTTCGTTGACGACCACCGCGCACAGCAGCTGCGGGTCGTCCGCCGGCGCGAAGCCGATGAACGACGCCACATACGCGCTTTTGGAGTATTCGCCGGTCGCCGCGTCGACCTTGCTCGCCGTGCCCGTCTTGCCGGCCAGTTCGTAGCCCGGGATCGACACCTCGCTGGCGGTGCCTTCGGGCCCGAGCACGCCCTTGAGCATGTGGCGCAGCTCGCTCGCGGTCGCCGAGGAGATCACGCGATGCCCCGCCGGCTCGGGCAGCGAGCGCCCGCCGATCGCCTGCACGATGTGCGGCGGGCGCAGGATGCCGCCGTTGGCGATCGTCGCGTACGCGCTCGCCATCTGCATCGGCGTCACCAGCTCGCCCTGCCCGATCGGCAGGTTGCCCATCGAGGACCCCGAGTATTCGTTCAACGGCAGCGTCACGCCCTTTTCCTCGCCCGGCAGGTCCACGCCCGTGGGCTCGCCGAAGCCGAAGCGGTGCACCCAATCGTTGAAGCGCGACGCGCCCTCTAGCGCCCCGATCTTGATCGCGCCGACGTTGCTCGAGCGCGCCAGGATCTGCGACGTCGTCAGCGTTTCTTCGGGATGTTCGGTGTCGTCGTGGATCGTCCTTTCGGCGACCTCGATCTGATCGGGGATGTTGAACGGCGTGCTCGGCGTGATCAGCCCCGCTTCGAGCGCCGCCGACACGGCCACCACCTTGAACGTCGAGCCCGGTTCGTAGTCCAGCCCGACGGCGCGGTCCTCCAGCGCTTCGGACATCGCCGCCGGCGAGTACAGGCTCGGATCGTTGACGTTCACCTGCGGCCAGTTCGCCAGCGCCAGGATCGCCCCCGTACGCGGGTCCATCACGATCGCCGTCGCGTCTTTCGGCGCGAACACGCGCGCGACCGCCCCCAACACATCTTCCGCGCGCTGCTGGATGTTCGTGTCGAGCGTCAGCATCAGCGACTTACCCGGCGACTCGCGACGGGGTTCGCTGATCGACACCGGCTGGCCGATCTCGTCGCTGATCACCCGCCGCTCCCCCGCGCGGCCCGTGAGCGCCGCGTTACGCGAGTACTCGAGGCCCGCGAGCCCGCCGCCTTCGGCGCCGACCACGCCAAGCACCTGCGCCGCGAGCGACCCGCGCGGGTACACGCGGCGCATTACCGGCGCGCCCGTGACGCCCGCGATCCGCAGCGCCAGCACCTCCTGCGCCGCCTTCGCCGGCAGCGCGCGCGCCAGGTACACGAAGCCGCGCCGTTCCGATAGCTTCGTCAGCACGCTCGCTTGCGTCTCGCCGAGCAGCGGCGCCAGCTGCCTCGCGGCGGCCAGCGGGTCGGCGATCAGGTACGGGTCCGCCGAGATGTCCTGCGCCGGTTCGGACACGGCCAGATCGACGCCGTCGCGGTCCGTGATCGTGCCTCGCGGCGCCGACACCGTTTCAAAGCTCAGCTGCTCGTCGCTCGCCGCCCTGCGCAGCGTCCCGCCACGCAGCACGCCCAGGTACACGGTGCGGCCGGCAGCGACCACCAGCAGCACCAGGAACAGCCCGAAGATGATCCCCACGCGACGCTGAACGCCGGCCACGCGCCTATCCCGCGCCCGTCGGTTCGGTCCCGCCCGCCGCGCCCGCCGGCGCGGCCGCGGGCGCCGTCGATTCGCTTGTCGGCGCGGCTTCAGCCGTGGCGGCGCTAGTAGCTGCCTGCGGCGCGCTCGCCACGCCGGTTTCGCCCGTTGGCGACTGCCCCGCGCTCTGCGCCTGTTCTGAGCTCGGCTGCGGTTGCACCGTGGAGGCGCTCACTTCGCTGCTTTCCGCGCTTGTGCTCGTGTCTGTCGCAGCGGTAGCCGCTTCGCCGGAGCCAGAGCCGGAGCCGGAGCCGGCCGCTGTGGCGCTCGCGCCGGCGGCGGTGGACGCCGGCTTGCCAAGCGCGGCAGCGGCGCGCGCGACGTCCGCCGGCGGATAGGAGGTCAAGAAGCGCAGCGAGCCCACCGGCACCAGCTGCATGCCCAGGCGCGCCGCCTTGGCCTCCACCCGTTCGCCGCCCGCCAGTTCCGAGCCTTCGATGCTGAGCGCCGCGTTCTCGCGCTGCAACTGCGCCTCGCGCACGAGCGCTCGACCGATGTTCGCGTTCAGCTGCAGCACCAGCAGCTGCAGCGTCACGATCCCGATCAGCGCGAACGCGATCACGCCGATCCAGATCCGTCCGCGGATCAGCCGATCGATCGCGCCGTGGCTCGCGAGGCTCCCGAGCGCCCCCAGCAGCCCGAGCACTAGGCCGCGTTCGCGCGACGCGGCGGCGGGCGCCGCACGCCGCGAGGGCTGAGCGGCAGGCTGACGGACGGGGGCTCGGGCGGGCCCCGAAATACGTCTCGGGCGCGGCGGCGCCACTCGCGGGCGGGGCGGCGCTGCGACCCGCGCACGACGCACCGTGGCGGCAGCAGCGGGCGGCGTCACGCGTCCACCTGGCCGTCCTCAGACAGCTTCCTGGCTGCGCGCAGGCGCGCCGAGGCGGCGCGCGGGTTGCGCTCGAGCTCCTCGGCGGCGGGCACGATCGAGCGGCGCGTCAACAGCGCGGCCTGCGGCTCGCGCCCGCAAGCGCACACCGGCAGGTCCGGCGGGCAGATGCAGCCGCGAGCCCGCTCGCCGAGGAAGCGCTTCACACGCCGGTCCTCCAGCGACTGGAAGGAGATACCAGCCAACACGCCGCCCTCGCGCAGCAGCTCCCACGCGCGCGGCAGCGCGCGATCGAGCTGCCCCAACTCGTCGTTGACCGCTATCCGCAGCGCCTGGAAGGACCGCTTGGCCGGATGCCCGCCGGCGAAGCGCGCCGGCGCCGGCAACGCCGAGGTGATCGTCTCGACCAGCTCGAGCGTAGTCTCGATCGGCGCCTGCTCGCGGCGTCGCACGATCGCGCGCGCGATCGCGCCGGCGTGGCGCTCCTCGCCGAAATCGCGCAGAGCGTGCGCCAGGCGGCGCTCGTCCCACTCGGCCACGACCTCGCGCGCGCTCAGCTGCTGCGAGGGGTCCATGCGCATGTCCAACGGCGCCTCATACGAGTATGAGAAGCCACGCTCGCGCGTGTCCACCTGCATCGAGGACATGCCCAGATCGAAATACACCATGTCCGCGCGCACACCCTCGAGCGCGAGCAGCTCGAGCGCCTCCGCGTAGCCCGAGCGGATGAAGCGCAGCGAGCACGCCGTCTCGGCGGCCAGCGCCGCGAAGCGCTGCTCGGCCAGCGGGTCGCGGTCGATCGCCACGAGCGTCCCCGACGCGCCCAGGCGCTCAGCCACGAGTCGCGCATGCCCGCCGTCACCGAACGTGCAGTCGATCGCCAGCTGTCCGGGGGTTGGGTCGAGCAGCCCGAGCAGCTCGCTCGCCAGCACCGGTGTGTGCGACGCCTCGCCGTGCCCCACCTCGCCGGCGGGCCGGTGGGCCGGCACGCCCGCGCGGCGCACCCGCGAGGAGCGCGAGCCGCTCCCGCCGCCGCGACGGCGCCCCGCGAGCTCCGGCACGCAACCCTCGCGCTCGGCGGGGCGCTCGCCCTCGCGTGCGTCCGTGGCCTCAAGCAGCGTCGTCGACACGAGCAGTCACCTCCGCGACGCCGCTCAGCAGCGTCGATCGATGGTCGTCCCACGCGCTCTTCGCCCACAGCTCAAGGCGGTCGCCGACTCCGACGACGACGACCTCCTTGACCAGCTCGGCGTGCTCGCCGAGGAAGCTAGGCACCATGATGCGCCCCGCCGAGTCAAGCTCGGCGTCGTGTGAGCTGCCGTAGAAGAAGCGCTCGAGCTCCGTCAGCCGCGGCGACAGCGGCGGCAGCTCCGCGAGCGCTCGCCGCGTGTACGTCTCGTACTGCTCCGGGCGCCACACGCCGACGCACGGCTTCAGGTCCACGGGCATCGCCAGCACCACGCCCTCCGCGAGCGCCGCGCGGTAGCGGGCCGGGACGGTGAGCCTGTTCTTCGCGTCGAGGGTGTGATCGAAGGTGCCGCGAAAGGGGACCATGGGAGAGCGGGGGTAGGAGGGCTCCAATTGATTACCGAGCCGAGGTGGAGGAGTGGGAGGAGCCCCTCCACCCCGGCTCGCTGCGGCGAAGATATCCCACTTCCTCCCACAATGCAACCCAAAATGCACATTTTCTCCCACTTGCCCGCTCCGCGACCGTTTATGCGAGGAAATCCCCTGCTAACAGCGCGTTTCCGCGACGATGCAGGCTGCGTGCCGCGACCGTGCGAAGCTGCAACACGGGCTGCAGCCGCGCGAGCTGCAACAGCAGTTGCCTATCTGCGCCTGCGCCTGGGTCCGCCCGCGGCG
>Ga0182015_10006955_pt1 | contig 11174 bp, 10 predicted proteins | sample 712P3MmetaG_FD_120478 | JGI IMG/M metagenome (GOLD analysis project Ga0182015, IMG submission 120478) | Permafrost microbial communities from Stordalen Mire, Sweden - 712P3M metaG | ecosystem: Environmental > Terrestrial > Soil > Wetlands > Permafrost | place: Sweden: Stordalen | collected...
AAGCGATGCCAAAGGCCATGGCAAGGGGCAAAGCAACCAGGCCCACGGTGAGGCCCGCGAGACAGTCATGGACGAACATGCTTCCCGAGTACGACCTGAAGGCGAGAATCGACTTGGGAAGGTGGGATTGCTGATCGACATGGTGTTTGTATTGATTCTACGCGCTTTGGGAATTCGGAACTTCCGCGTATCAGTTCGCAGGGCGCTGGGGCGGGACACTTGGGATACGCAGAGTTGGTTGTTTTCTTAAGGCGGCTCGGTGTTTTAGTTCAACTGCAATTGTGTGGGTTGGAACCGGACGAAGTGCAGCAGGATTCATTGGTTTCGCCGTTTCCCATGGCAGCCAAATCGATGGAACGGCGTTTTCACCAGTATCTCGATTTACAAGAACGTCAAATCCGCGGAGCCATCATCGCTATTGCAATTGCTTTAGAATATTGCATCCGAATGGGTTGCCCATGTTGCAGCCCTGCGTGAGGTATTGCCGGGCCAACACGAGGTTCCTTGGCACGCCAAGGCCTTGCCGATAGAGGTTGCCGAGGTTGCTACACCCGTTGGGATAGCCAAAGTTGCATGATCTGGAATAGAGGTTCGCCGCTCGCGCATCATCGACTTTGACACCGAGGCCGTTCTGGTACTGATAGCCGGCACGGTTGCAGGATGGCCCGTTGCCAGCGAGGCAAAGTTCTTCATAGAGCGTCGCGGCTTGCGCGAAATTGTTCTGATTGGTAAGTGCGTCGGCCTGTTGTTTCATCGCTGCAAGATTCGGAGTTTGAACCGGCGGCTTGGGATTGACCCGTGGTGAATACGCAGGCGCCTGTTGAATGGCAGGTTGCGAGATAGCAGGTGTTGAATTGGTCGGCGGCGTTGCTGAACCTACCGAATCATGGTGCAACACAGCGAGCCGGCCCACTGCGAAGACTGCAACCAAAGCCAAAAGTACCAAGACCCAACCCCAGGTTGGCACCTTTCGCCAACCAGAATTCGACTCCTCACCTTTCGGCACGGAGGGCCGCGCATCCGTAGCATCAGGAATCGACGCGGCATAAAACTGTGCGGCGTCACGAAGCTGATTCACTGGGTCAGTCGGAGATTGGGGCAGCGGCTGTGTTGCGCGAATTCGCTTGATCTGTGTTTTCAGCCCATCGAGAATCTCGGCCTTGACCTTGGCCCATTTGGGATCGCTCTCAGTAAAGTCGATCAAGGGCATGGAGCCGGGCACCATCTGGCGATCCGCAAGAACGGGATATTCGCTCCAATCGCAAGGCTCGACCAGCACAGGAACGATAATCATCTGCCCCATCTTGGCGCGATTGACGATTCGCGTCATCTCATATTTCTCAATGAATTCAGAATTCAGAAATGCCTGACTTACGATGAGGAGGGCGATCTGCGAGTGATCAATCTCTGCCTCGATATGGTTTCTGAATTCGTCGCCTGGCCTGAGATCCTTGTCGAACCAGAAGACGACATTCTGCCTCTTCAGGGATTCCGAGAGGAAGGGGATCAGGTTGAACCTGTAGTCGCGGTCCAGCCACTTCTTGTCCTCGCGCGCATAGCTGACAAAGACGCGCGTGGTCTCATCGGGGGCTTCGGTATTCATGCTTGAGTCCATAGAGAATAGGCTCCTTACCGTGTCGATCCCGCGCCGCCGCAGCGCTCATCCAGCCGTCTCGTGCGTTTGGAATGCTACCCGCTCTTCCATCAAATTCAACTTGTCGCATCCCCACTAGTTGCCCGCGTTGCAGCCCTGATGAGGAGTTGCCGCGCCAGCGCAAGATTATTTGGGACTCCAAAGCCTCGCCAGTAGAGGTTGCCGAGCGTGCCGCACCCGTTAGCGTCTTCGCCATCGCATGCCTTGGAGGAGAGCGTGAAGGAGCGGGCATCGCGCCTGCGAGGCGCGAAGGTTTCTATCGGCAGTATTGACCTTTTGCACAGCACCTCTCCGTGGACATATTGCCTCTCCGGTTTGCCTTCCTGCCCAGCCATAGCTTTTCCAGTGTAGTCCAGCCAAACAAGTGGGAAAAAGGGCGCCCGCGGCCCCAACTCACCGTTGCACACGATTCAAATTCTGGCATCCCGCATCGAGCCCGGCGGTGCATGACTGGCGATAGAGCGCGACCGCCTGTTGCTTGTTTCTGGGCACGCCATAGCCGAATTCGTATCCTACCCCCAACAGGTTGCAGCCCATCGGGTCGCCTCCCTCGCACCCTTTGCGGGTAAGCAGAGCGGCCTGAGAATCATCTTTCTGAATCCCGGCCCCCTCGTGGTAGGCCAGCCCGAGCAACGAGCAGCCCCGCGGTACACCAGTGTCGCACGCCTTGTGGAACAGGCTGCTGGCCTGGGCATAATTCTGGGGTACTCCGTTGCCGCTGGCATACGCGGCGCCCAGGTTGGTGCAGCCGCGCCCTTCGCCTCCCTGGCAGGACCTGCTGTAGAGCTGAATCGCCTGCGACTGATTCTTGGGCACGCCGGAGCCGCTCTCATACATCACGCCAAGTAGGAAACAGGCCCCCCACGCGTCGCCGCTGCATCCCTTGCGGTACAACGCTGCCGCCTGCCCCAGGTCCTGGTTCACGCCCTTGCCATTCTGATAGAGCGAACCCAGGTTGCCGCAACCCCTGGATACGCCTCCGTTGCAGGCCACGGTGAGCAGACGGGATGCCTCTGAAAACTGTCCGCTTTTCAGGTCCGCCAGCCCGCGGTCGAACGCATCTTGGGGGCTCATGGAGTTGCTCGGCACGGGCGTCGAGTTCGAGTTCGGGATGTCCGCCGCCGGCGCGGCTGTTGGCACGGGTGCAGCCCCCGGACGCTGCGCAACAGCGGGTCGCGCTGGCGCTGCGCTCGGGCCCGAGGCGGGCGATATGGTCATCGCAGCATCGGGGCTCTGGACCGGCGGCTTCGAACCCCCCGCTGGTGCGGGCTCCGCCGCTTGTGGAGCCGCAACCGGCGCTGCTGAGGTGCTGGGATTCGTGTTGGGCAATGACGCAGGCTGAGTCGACGCTTGTTGCGATGGCTGTGGCTCCGCATGCGGCCCAAGCAGCCGCCCCGCCGCGAATACCGCAACCAATGCGACGACAGCCAAAGCTCCCCACGCCCATCCAGGAAGCCTTCGCCAACCGGACTTGGCGGCTGGCGAATCGGCCGCTTCTGAGGCAGGCCCCGAAGCCGGCTTCGGCGTGGCCCTCACATCGTCAGTGGCCGGCTCCGCCTTTTTCCCCGCCACTTCCGTGAGCATCCCGGCGCTCACCCTGCCCTGCTCCCAAACTGGCTCGGGCTTCTTGCCGGCCTCTGCGGCAGCCGCATCCGCACTTACCCTGGTCTCTACCGGAAGCGGGCCCGGCTCAATGATTGCCTCGTCAACAACGGGCTCCGGGTGCTTCCAAAGCGGGGCTTCGGCAACCGCATGCCTTTGGATCAGCCGCGAAATCGTTTCGCACAGCTGTAAGAGGTAGCTCTCCATCGGCGGTGTGAGCGCATCCAGCCAATGCGTATTGCTGAGCGCAAATTCCATGGCGCGGGAGGGCATGACGTCTTCAATGCGGAAAGGAACGATGATCTTTCCCTTGCTGACGGCCCGCTCAACCTCGCGCCTGACCTGCGGAGAGTTGTTCGCATCATGGGAGAAGATCACCAGAACAATCAGGCAAGTTGAAAGCGCCTCGACGATGGCCTCACCGTACTCTTCGCCGGCCAGGATGTCCCGGGGTGCAATCCAGCAGGGAATCCGTTGCGCCTCCAGCGCCGCGCACGCGGCATCTGCGACCACCTTATCCGTCGATGAGTGACAAATGAATACCTTATGCGCCATGCCTCTAAGCCTCAATTTTGGTCATCTTCCGGTGAGGAGATAATATACCCGATCTACGTCAATGAAGCCATGAACACCGATTGCTCTCACATGAGTCTTCGGCGGATCAAGTCGAGGGCCTGCTGGGTGCTGAACTCGCGAATTCTTGTGCGGTCGCCGCGAAAGGTGCGCTCCGTGGCCTCGTTCTTCTCCGCATCGGAGATGGCGATATAGACCAGGCCCACAGGTTTGTCTTCAGTGCCGCCGGTGGGGCCCGCGATTCCGGTTACGCCGACTCCCAGGGTTGCGCCGGTGCGGAGGCGTATGCCGTGAGCGAGGGCTTTGGCTACCTCGGCAGAGACAGCGCCATGTTGCGCGATGAGTTCGGGCGAGACGCCCGCAAAGGCGTACTTGAGCGAGTCGGCGTAGACAACGGCGCCGCCTAGGAACGAGCGGGAGCTCCCCGGGACGCTGGTGATTCGCTGGGCGATCATGCCGCCGGTGCAGCTTTCAGCAACGGCGACGGTGAATTGCCGAAGGCCGAGATAGAACAGAACAATCTGCTCAAGGGATTCGCCGTCAGAGGAGTAGAGCCAATCTTCAAGAGCTTCTTCGAGGCGGCCTGCCAGCTCGTCAACTCGCTCTTTGGCGAGAGCGGCGCTGGGCTTGGAACAGACCAGCGAGAGCTGGATGTCTCCGCCGTGGGCCAGGATGGTGGTTTCGACGTCCTTGAAATTGGAGTATATGGGGGCGAGAAACAGGTCGGCCTGGGACTCTGGAATCATAGCAGCGCGCAGCGTGCGGCTGGCGATGAAGCGCTTGGGGATTGCTTCGCGAAGACGGGGAAGGCACTCGGCGTCAAAGAGAGGGCGGCACTCGCTGGGAGGGCCGGGGATGAGCAGGACGATCTTCCGGTAGCCGCCGAAGCGGGTATCAAGCCATTGGCCTGGAGCGCTTCCGTTGACATTGGGCAGAACGAGCGCACCTTCGAGCACGTCGGCCTGCTTAAGATTATTCGGGGGCAGTGGAACTCGCCAGCCGGCGGCGCGTGTGTGGAGCGCGGCAACCATGGAGGCGTCCCGGCGGAGTGTGAGCGAGAGGGCTTCCGCCACGGCTTCGCGGGTGAGGTCGTCTTCAGTGGGGCCTAGTCCGCCCATGATGGCCAGAATATCTGTGCGGCCGATGGCAACGCGGATGGCGTTGACCAGGTCTTTCTTGCGGTCGCCGACGATGGTCTTGAACGTGACCGTGACCCCGATCTCATTGAGTTTCTCAGTGAGATAGAGAGAGTTCGTATCCTGACGCCACGGGGTTAGCATCTCGGAGCCGACTGCGATGATTTCAGATTTCATGACACAGCTCCTAGCTGCCAGCTACTCGCTTTCAGCTGGGGTGGTGCGGGGCAGAAGCCATAAGTCCCAGGTTGGGTAAAGCGGCGGTGGTATCGTTCACCAAGGAACAGGCCTGAAGGCAGGGGCCCGAAGCTAAAAGCTAAAAAAGATTCATCCCTTCAACTCCCAAGTCCACATCATAAACGGCCTCGTGGGTTGCGAGGATGGTGGTGCCGAGCGGAGAAAAGGCGACGCCGACGAGGTTAGGCCCGGCGACGACCAGGGTTGCTGCACCTTCGGGTGTGACGCGCACAAGACCGCTGCGACCACCCAAGCACGCGGCGAGATAGACGTCGCCTGACTTGGAAAGCGCAAGGCCCTGCGGCCTGCCGAGGCCGCGGTACCAAACGCTGGTTTCGCCATGGGAGTCAATGGCCCAAATGGCGTCGTTGGAAGAGAGCGAGGGCGCAGTGACAAGGAGTGTGCCTTCTTTGTTGACCGCGATGTGGTAAGCGGCAATGCTGGGTTCCAGTGTGGCGTGGACGAAGATGCGGCGTTGGGTATCGATCTTAAATATGGTGCCGCTGCGGTCGCCGACAAAGAGGTTCCCATCGGCATCAAAGGCGGCGCCGGTGGCGACGCCCATGCCCTCGACGTAGACGGTGGACTCGCCGGAGGATTCGATGCGGTAGACGTTGCCTTCTGCGCGGGAGGTGACAAACAGATCGCCATCTGGGTTGAAGGCAAGTCCGGTGGCGTTGAGGATTCCGGTGACAAAAGGTGTGCCGCGACCGTCGGGGCTTATCCGGACGATGGATACAGGCGTCTGCTTGCCACGCGAGCCAGAGATGGTGGCATACACCATGCCAGAGCGGCTGACGGCAGGGCTGGTGACGGGATGGAGACCTTCAGAAAGCTTGTGAGCGACGCGAAGCGGTGCTGCATTGCTGGCGCCGGCGGGGTTTCGGACTTCAATCAGGCCGGCGGAGACCTCTTCGGGCACGCGAAGGGCGAGCCGTGTAGGCCGGCTCATGGCGATATGCGCCGGCTGACCGTCAACCAGGACCGCGGGCGCATCGTAGCCAAGAGGTCCGAGATGAATGCCGATCAGTTCGACTTCGCCGAGGGGCAGAGCGGCGGCAGGGACAATGCTGTCAATGCGGGGCTCGGGGAGAATCTCAGGGACGGGATGGGGGCGCGTACGGGGCATTTCTTTTCTCTCTAGATCCAGATTCTTAGCACCGATGCTACACCCAAAGCATACAGGCCGGCGGCTACATCATCGAGGACGATGCCCCAGCCTTCGGGGAGGTCTTCAAGCCGGCGGATGGGAAACGGCTTAGTGATATCGAAGAGGCGAAAGAGGATAAGGGCGATGAGCCCGTGACGCCAGTCGAAAGGGCTGAAGAGAAGAGTGATGGCCTGGCCGGCGACCTCGTCGATGACGACCATCTGGGGATCTTTACGGCCGGACTCCCGGGCAACAATAGTGGCTGCTGGGATACCGAGGAAGAGAGCAAAACCGATGAGGAGGAACAGCCCGTAGAGCAGGACAAGCGGTGTGGGGTGGATGGCCCAGGCGAATACGGCCCAGAGCAGGACGGTGGCGACCGAGCCCCAAGTGCCGGGACCGGGCTTGCCCAGGCCCGCCCCGAAGAACGTGGCGATGCTCCAGGCCCATAAAGTCTTCTTTTTGCTGGGGATTCCCTGCTTGTCGGCGCCGGGGCTACTCGTCATCGATGTCCCCGTTGTGGCCGCCGGACCGATCTCCGTCCAGGCCGCCGAGGTCTTCGAGGACTTCAGGGTCGAGGATGGGGGAGCTGATCCTGTAAACGCCGGAGGCCCACTTGCCGAGGTCGATCTTGCGGCAGCGGTCGGAGCAGAAGGGGAAGTCCTCATCGGTGAGGCGAACCAACATGCCGCAGGTGGGGCAGCGGTGGAGTTTGGCGGATTTTTTCTTGACGGCCATGGGCTCGTTCCTGCGTGGGAGCAGTGGTCAACGTCTATGGTACAGGGTGAGGCGAGGGATGGCGCGGCGGAGAGGGTTGCGCCCGGGTGAGAACGCAATCATCCGCACTGGACCGGCGGGGCCTGCATCTCGACTGGCAATTCGCGGGTCGCAGTGAGCACGGAGTCTTGCGCAAAGAATCTGGCGACCGCCGACTGAATTTGCAGCTTGAATGCCCGCTTGTCCCTGGTCCGAAGCTTGTGGCCCTGCTTGATGCTGGACAGCGGTTTGCCCTCGATTGGAATCTGGGTGACGAAGAAACCGGCCGTGTTTTTTGGCAAGCCCGGTTCAACAAAGAAATCGTCATAAGCAGTCTTGAAAGTTCCGGCGAGTTCTTTGGAGTAGGAGCTCTGCCGGAAGGCGCAGACAGCAGCGAGCCCTGAAATGCCGAAGGCAGATGCGATTGCCTGAAGGGCTGCGAGGAGGAGAGCGGCAGGGGCAACATCATGCATGGTCCTGGTGGCGAGATGGACCTGGTTGTAGCACCCCTTCATGCCTTGAATGCGAGTAATCAAGAGCGCTTCCGCAGCCTGCGATTTGACGACCCATCCGGGGACGATGGTGAAGGATAGCAAAAAAACGACATCGCCATCCACAAGCAGGTTGATGGAGAGCTCGCCTTCCTTGTCATAGGCTCGCGAGTAGCCCATCGACAGTGAAAACTGATTGCCGCATTCAGGGATTGTGTGGACGGTGACATCGCCTTGCAAGATCTGCTGCAAGAGGTAGTCAGGGAGCGTGGCGTGCATGCGCCGATAGTGATGCAAAAAGCAGGCAGCGCGTTCGGCTACTTTGAAGCCCTGCGCCAGGTAATCGTGGGTGAGGTATTTGAAGGCGAACCGGGGATTGGCGCGAGCAGCTTGAGCAAATGGCTGGAGCATGAGGAGCTGAAACACTTGATGGAGGGTACCCATGTTGGCAAGGGCACGCATCAGTAATCCGGGCAGCAGTGCGACTGACCAGCTCTCCCTTTGCCGGGCGAGGATGGATAGGGGCTCTAGGAACCCAGCCTTCGCCGTTGTGAGACTTTCATTACCCGCGGTCATGCAATCGACTTTCACGGTCACTTTGCGGATGGCCTTCGTTGCGCCTGCACGTGGCAGAGGCGACAAGTATGTCGCGGCTGATCCACTCATCGGTGGGGAGCATTAAGGGACTTCCGTATTGTCACTGATCCGAATCAAGTAATTCAATACAGCAAAGGTACGCCGACGCGGGCGCACAGGTAACTCGTAGGGAGTTACTGCAACTGTTTCTGCCTGGTAACGCGAATTTGTTGTGTGAGTTGTGCGTGGGTTAGAGCGGGCCAGAGAGGATCCGGGCGACGACGTCGTACTCGTGGGCCTCAGTGATCTGGGCTTTGTAGAAGCGGCCGGGCTCAAGGGTGGTGACGTTTGCACCGAGCTCTGCAAAGTCGTTGATGTAGACTTTGCCGTCAATCTCAGGGGCGTGGAACTGCGTGCGCCCTTCCCATAACAGCGGGGTCTCTTCGCTTTCGCCCTCGGCGAGAACGACTAGTTCGCGGCCGATCCATTGTTGCTTGGCACGCTTGCTGATGGATTGCTGCAATTTCATCAGGCGGCGCTTGCGGGATTCAATAGTGCGCTTGGGAATCTTGGCATCGAGAGAAAATGCACCGGAGCCTTCTTCATCGGAATAACTGAAGACGCCGAGCCAGTCAAAGCTGGCTGCTCTGACGAAGTCTTGAAGGATGTTGATGTCTTCAGCAGTTTCGCCGGGAAACCCGACGATGAATGATGTGCGGAGTGCGATACCGGGAACCGCTGCGCGGATCTTCTGAATGGTTTTGAGGAAGATATCGGCGCCCGCCCCGCGTTTCATGGTCTTGAGAACTTGCGGGGACGCGTGCTGCAGCGGCACGTCGAGATACTTGCAGATGTTGTCGTGGCGGGCGATGGTGGCTAGCAGGTTGTTGGTTATGCGGTTGGGATAGGCGTAGAGAAAGCGGAGCCAACGTACGCCCTCAATGGAGGCTAGTGCTTCAAGCAGTTGGGCAAGACCGTCTTTGATGCCGAGGTCCTCGCCGTAACAGGTAGTGTCCTGCCCGATGAGGGTGATCTCCTGTACGCCGCGCGCCACAAGCTGGTGGGCCTCGGCGACGACGGATTCAAATCTTCGTGAGCGGAACTTGCCGCGCAAATTTGGGATGACGCAGAAAGTGCACGGGTGGTCGCAGCCTTCGGCGATCTTGATGTAGGCCGAGGATTTTGGAGTGGTAAGAAAGCGAGGCGTGGACTCGTCGTAAAGGTAAGTAGGCAGAAGGTGCGTTGCGCCTTGCCAATCGTCGCGACGGAAGCGACCTTGCTGCTCGCGGAGATCGCCTTCAGGTCTAAAGGCTGGCTCGAGGTGGTGCCCATGCTTGTGCGTGCCTGCCTGGGATTCCTGGCCGGGGCGAGTTTCGGCTGCTTTGCCGGTGAGGATAGTGAACGGGGAAAGCGAGGGTGCCTCGGCAGGCATCGAAAGACCAGCGGCCTGAAGGATGGACTCGAGCTCGCCGGTGCCGACCACGGCATCGACTTCGGGGATGCTCTTCTGAATCTCGTCGCGGTAGCGCTCGACGAGGCAGCCGGCGACAATGAGCTTTTTGGCCGAGCCCGAGGTTTTGTGGCGGGCCATTTCAAGGATGGTATCGACGGATTCCTGCTTGGCGGTGTCAATGAAGCTGCAGGTGTTGACGACGAGGATTTCGGCATCTTCAGGACGGGCGGTCAGACGCGCGCCGGCGCGATCAAGAAGGCCCATCATAACCTCGGAGTCTACGAGGTTTTTGGGACAGCCCAAGGAAATAAAGCCCACGGAAGGGCCCGTGGGTGGGGAAAGGTTGCTCACCTTTCTATTGTACTGAGGATTGAATAAAGGCGCATTTTCCCTCTCGAAGCCGAAGCCGAAGCCGAAGCCGAAGCCGAGAGCACCCATTTGGCGCGCCAGCGCCTCGGTTTCAGCTACTTCTTGGCAGTCTTGATCGGATTACCGGAGACAGTGAGCATACCTTTTGCGTCGCTGAAGTAACCGCCACTGGGATCGAGGTCGAGATATTTTTGCAGGGCCTCTGCACAACTGGCGGGCAGGACAAGCTTTTGAGTCGCGGGGTCAACGGTGGCCTGCGCGGCCAGACCCTGGCCTTTGAAGAAGTAAAGAGCAACGCGGGTGGGATCGACGGCAATGGCTTTGTTAGCGGCTTCAACCTGATCGACGGAGTCGCCAGCCTGGAGAAAGAAGATGGCTTTATTGCGGAGATACAAAGGCGCCTGTGCAGGATCAGCCTTCACTGCCTTGTCATAGGCATCCTTGGCCTCTGCAGGCCCAATTTTCGGCTTACTTGCAATCTTCGTCGTCTCCGTTGTACCCGCCAGCGCGCAGTTCCCTCCGTTGGGTGGCCTGCTTCCACGCGAGATTTGGCCCGCTGAAGCAGGCTGGATTTAGCGGGGTGTCTGGGTGGTAAAATCAGTCAGTGCCGGGTCCTACGCGACGTAATCCCGCCAATCCCGCCAGGTCCGGAAGGAAGCAACGGTAACGGGCTAGTACGGGCGCAGTAGGTCACCCGGTACTTTTTAGTGGTCAGTGGTCAGTGGTCAGGGGTCAAGGATCAGCGATCAGCTGGCTCACGCCGGTCAAGGAGAAGTACATTGCCCCTTTCTGTTCGCCCCGTGGTGGGCCATCGCGCCAAAATCAGCGCACTTGGAACCTTCGTTCCACCCGATGTAATCACCAACCAGGACCTGGAAAAGCTGGTGGATACGAACGACCAGTGGATTATGGATCGAACAGGGATCCGCGAGCGGCACGTGTTGGCCAAAGGGCTGGGCGTTAGCGATATGTGCGTGGGCGCGGCGACCAGGTGTCTGGCTGCACGGGGGATTGAGGCGAGCGAGGTTGAAGTCATCATCGTGGGCACCGTAACGCCGGACATGATGTTCCCTTCGACGGCATGCCTCGTACAGGACAAGATTGGGGCAAAGGGCGCGTGGGGATTCGATGTATCGGCGGGGTGCTCCGGATTCGTTTTCGCGTTGCAAGCGGGCGT